>WNFM01029310.1_pt1 | contig 11773 bp, 15 predicted proteins | sample 5400271 | NCBI WGS metagenome assembly WNFM01 (sample SAMN13153352, study PRJNA577476) | soil metagenome | isolation source: 60 cm saprolite on Douglas fir-dominated hillslope | place: USA:California | collected 2013-09-17 | reverse complement strand
CGCGGTGCCGTAGCTGAACGACTCATTGCCCCGTCCGCCGCGACCGATATCGAACCCGTTCTGGTTGATCAGGACCGTGGCAAGCCCGTTGTTCAGATAGGCATAGCTCAGGCCGCGGTCCGGTGTGGTGATCAGCCCACCGTCGCTGCCCAGATAGACCCGGTTTGGCGCCGCAGTCGCGTGGGGACTGAAGGCAATGGCATGATGATCGGAGTGGCCGAAGCCGAAGCCGGCACCATTATCGATGCGATTGTTCTGCGTCGGCAGGCAAGGAATGTTGCCGGGATTGGTCTGGTCGCGCAGCCCGTTCGCTCCCCCGTCGGTCGCCGAATAAAGTCCCTTGAGCCCGTAGTAGAAGATGTTCGGATTGAACGGATCGACGCCGAGGCTCAGGTTGTAAGGAAAGAACGACGATTGCAGCTGCCCCGGAAGTTCCGGCCCCTGGCGGATGTCCGACCAAGTGGCGCCACCGTCGGTCGATTTGAACAGACCCATCGCCGGCGGGCCGAGCGCGAGGCAGTCAGTGACTGGCTGACCGGCCGTAAGGACCGCCGCGACGTAAAAGGTCCGGTTGTCCGGCCGCCTGGACTGCGCCAGCATCGCAGCGCCAAAGGCCAGGCCCGGACGCATCCCGGCGCTTGCCGGGGCAAAGAATGCCTGGAAGGTCGTCCCGCTGTCAGTCGATCGGAAAATCCCGCGCCCTGCGACGGCGGCATAAACGACCGATTGCGACAAGGTGTCGATCTTGACGTCGGCGATGTTGCCCGACAACACTTGCGTCCAGTTCGTCCCACCCGCCGTCGCCCGGAACAGACCCGCCGTTGAGCCAATCAGCAACGTGTCGGAATTCGGCATGGCCATGCGATTGATGGCCTGACCCGTCATCTGGCCGTTGGGATTGATAACGGTCCAACTTTCCCCGCCATCTGTCGACTTGAACACACCCGAGCCACTGAGATCTCCCAGATTGACCTGGTTACCGGAGCCCGCATAGACGATTTGCGGGTTGTTCGGATCGAGCACCACTGCTCCCATCGCCGTGGTCGGCATGGAGTCGGTTTTCGGCTGCCAGGATTGACCGCCATCGGTCGATTTCCAGACCCCGCCTGCGTCAGTCGCAACAAAAATGATCCGGTCCGCATTGCCAGTCGGGTCGATCGCGATATCGGTGACCATGCCAGACAACGTTCCGCCGCCAGCGGCGAGTTGTCCGGCACCCAGGTCATGGATGGGCCCCGGCCCGATCTGGCGCCAAACTCCCGCCTCCGGCAACTGCGCCAGGACGGTCTTCGCCGGGCCGCAAAGCACCAGGAACGCTAAAGGGACCATCGAGAGCATTGATCTGTTCATGGCAGCTACCGTGGTGGCTGAGGGGGCGCCGCTGGCCCGCCGATGGAGGGCGCGACCGGCATCTGCTGGGCATGCACCTTGCCCAGCTGCAGCAGGTCCGGGCGGACCTTTCCCGTCGGGTCGCTACGATCCTGCCGCGCGCGTTCAGCGAGCCGCTCAAGGTTCTTCTTCTCGTCGTCGTCGTCAGCATCTTCGGCAGCCGAGGCCGCGAACGGCGCCAAGACGCCAAGCAAAAGCACTGCAAAAGCCTTCCTGAGTAGATCCGCTCGGGAGGGTGAATATGACATCGACATGGGCTTGTACCCCCATCGTTAGGATTTTGCGACGAACGCCTCGTCAATATCGACCGTCCCAGCTTAGATTGGGCGGCCAGGTGCTTCGGTCCAAGGCGGCAGCGCCTCGCCGCTGGGATGAACGACAGCCCAATTGGCCGAGACGTCATATTCATATTCGCGGATGAGCAAACGGTACTGCTGCGGTTTCGGTGCCTCGGCGAACTGAACGTCGCCCAAAAATTACAACCTGTACGAGTTGAATTGTGCTGCCAGAAATGTGTCTAATCTAAGCCTGTGTGTACCGAAAACCTTATCCGTGTTGATGACGTGATGGAATCGCCTAAGCTGGCGGAATGATCGGGCGCTCTGTATCGCTCTGGCCGTCCTGGCCTCGCCCTTCAAGTCGAAGTTGCGGCTTGAAGCTGAGAACGCGACGCTTCGACATCAGTTGATTGTCTTGAGGCGAAGGCTGCATGGTCGCGTCGGGTGGGCCAATCGAGGTAGAAGTGGAGTACAGGTTCGGGAGTGGCCGACGATAGCGCAGCGCGGCAACGTCGCGACTGAACCGCTCCGGTTCTTGCTTTTCAGGTGATGAGGATGGCCGCTTTGGGTACATTCGCAGACCGGACACCGCCTGTTAAAGCCACTCGAATTTGTTGCGGTCGATCTTTTCCATGCGCCCATCCTCGCCTGTTAGCCTGGGCGCGCAACGCACCGAAACGTCACGTTTTTGAATTGGGCGGGATAGCCCCTGCACGACTCTGGGAAGTGTCAGCTCAGCCTATCGATACCCAAGACATCTCAGGGCAGCCTGGATGGCCTTGATGTGTTCGGCCTGCTCTTTGGCTTTGGCGTGCTGCGCTTGTTCGTCTGAGGTCATGCCCATTGGATGATACATCCTCGATCTGCAACGAATCTAAGCCTTAGTATATAGCGATTCGGCGCGCGCCGCGATTTGCCAGTTGCCGATTGCGTTCCTTTAGATCGCCTCCTGCCGACTCTAGGAAGCCCGCCGGTGAGTCCGGGATTTGTGGGCTGTCATGGCCGGGATTATCCCGGCCACCGCATGGGCCGCCAGCGCTGCTTGGTCGCTGGCAACCTGCAGACAGTTCCGGCGATGTCCCCGAATGCAAGTCTACCGCGATGGCCTCCAAAGATGGGGGGAGTGCGCATGAAGCAATAGCGTTGTAACCAGAATCGCCCGTCTGCGCCGCTGATCCATTCTCCGGCATGCTGCACCAGCTTCAGCAGCCCGGCAACGCCCCCCGGCCTTGCATAGCTGTGGACGACGCCCTCTCACTGTGGTTGTGTGGCCTGCACAACAAAACCTCGGGAGCTTTGCAGGAGATTGCCATGCGCATATTTGTATTAGCGATCGCAATGACGATATTTTCCGGATCCGCCTTTGCCGTTGATGGAACTAACTTGCCTGGCCGCGACTATGCGAACTTCCCCGCTCCTTCGGCCTTCGTTTGCAGAACCAGCTGCGGCGGCGAGTCCCGCTGCCAAGCCTATACCTGGGTCAAGCCAGGAATCCAGGGACCGACCGGGCACTGCTGGCTGAAGAGTTCTTTGCCCGCCATTGTGAAAGACCAGTGCTGCGATTCCGGTCCGCGCAACTTCATCTCCGTGCGCGACCTCCGCGCGGAAGACAAAATCAATCGCCCCGGTTCGGACTTCAAGAACTTCGTAACGAACAGCTGGAAGACGTGCGAGGCCGCGTGTGCCGAGGATAATATCTGCTCGTCCTGGACGTACGTTCGCCCGGGCGTTCAAGGGCCGGCAGGTCGCTGCTGGCTGAAGAACGTTGTCGCTCGTCCCGTCGCCGACGCAAATACGGTCTCAGGCGTCAAGTTCAAACCGGCATCCGTGCTGATCGACTAGGCGCGGAGCCCACTTCCGTTTGTTCCGCGGTGGCTTAGGGCGCATGCTCTCGCGCCCAACGCTCGGTAAACGTTTTTCAGCACTGCAAAGCCCGGCTCACTTGCCGGGCTTCTCCTTCGTATCCTTGGCCGTGGGGGCCAGTTTGGACTCTCTAACCAATTCATCGTGCGAGCCAGCGCCAGCCGCCCTGAGCTCGGCGCGGCTTTTTTCCGTGCGCTCGGCACTAGTCATTGTGCGGCCCCCTTTGGGCTTCGGACCACGCTTTGGACCCGGCAGCGACCCGGGAATCCCGATAGACTTGAACTTCGCCAGCTTCTTCACCTTCGGCTCTTCCTTCAGTGGCGTTTTGAGTCTTCATCGCAAACAAGGCTATATAAGCGAAAGCTCAAGAGGGGACCAATGACCGTTTTCCCTTGCTCGCGCCTGCAGGTTGCGGAACACTTCCGCCGCCTGGTCGAGATCGGGTTGAAGGCGGAGGGGAAGCTGTGACGACGCCAAAAATCCTCGCGGTCCTATCCATGATCAGCGGCATATTGGGGACCTGGCTGCTGTATAAAGGCAGCGTCTCATTAGGGCAGTTTAGCGCCTACTGGAATGATAAACTCATCGCAGAAGTGAAGGCACAAAACAACAAGCGGCTTAAAATCCAAAGAACCGGACTGGCTTTTCTGATTGCCAGCATTGTATTGGCTGGCGCGAGCGCCTTGTTGGGATAACGAAGCCCTCACGGGCGGCTTTCGTGCGCCCCTCTCTTGCCTTCGACCTCCGGTTGCGGTTGGATGCTGGCTGGTCGGGGGGATCAGCAAAATGCGTATTCTGGGAATCGTGGCGCTAGGCGCCGCGTTGGGCGGCTGCGCATCATCCGCTTCGGATATTACACCGGCCTACGTCTCGCCGGTCGCCTATCAGGGCTACACCTGCCAGCAGCTTGCGCTTGAGGCTCAGTCGATATCGACCCGGGCGGCGACGCTATCGGGCGCGCAAGACAAGCAGCGCACCAATAACGGATTGGCGACCGCGGCGGCGGTCGTCATCTTCTGGCCGGCCGCGTTCTTCGTCGGCGGCGATAAGCAGACTGCCGCTGAGCTCGCCCAAATGAAGGGCCAGATGGTCGCGATCGAGCAGGAAGCAAACATGAAGAAGTGCGGGATCCAGTTTCAGGGGCCGCGGCCGCCGGGCACGTGATTTGCTGAACTCCCCTGGCGGGACCTACTCATACGCGCGCGCGAATCGCATGCAGGCGTTTTGACAACGGCAGCAGAAGTAGAAGAGCGGCTAGGCCTACAGCCCAGCCGATAAGCAGAAACCACCCGACCGACACGAGAACTAAAAGCCATTCGTCTGTGGACGTTAACACATTTTGGGCAAAAAATGACGCATAGATCAGCACCAACCAATTGACAGCGGCCCCTACCAAGGCTGCGATCATAAATGGCAGGGTCAACCAATTAAGCGTCTCAGTATTTGTCGCAATGTCCATTTTCAGGTCAGAAAGATCCGCTTTGACCCGTTTTGCCTCGAGAGATTGGACCGTGCTCAATACGTCCATCTCCTTGGCGATATCTTCGTCTAGCTTTCTGAGTAGCAGAGTCATGGGCGCCCTGAACAATGAAAGCCCGACGCCAAAGCCGACGCCCAGATTCGACATTCGCACACTCCAAGGTAAACAATGGCAGCCAGCCGCTCACTCAGAAAAGTTCGGGAGACCCGCCATTTTGATCTCCCATCCGTCGCGAAGTATGCCGGTATAAGCGCCGATCGCCTCAATCAATTCGAGACGGGCGAGCGCGAGCCATCATCCCGGCAATTGGAGCGCTTGGCTGATACCTACGGCCTAGCAAGTTATTTGCTGGGGGCCGATACGATACCAAACCTGCCCGAAACGTTAGCTGATTTTCGAAAAGCATCTCCCAGAGCAGCCCATCTTTCCCCGGCCGGAATGTCTCGGATCTGGTCAGCTGAGGAAGTGTCTAGCGTTGCGGCTCAGCTATTAGAGGCGGTCAACTTAAAGCAGCCCACTTGGTCAAAGGAAGTTCCTAAGGGGAAGCCAACGGTAGAGAATGCGCTCGCAATTCGTTCATTCTTCAATACGTGGCTTCAAAAGCGACAAGCAAGTTTCGGTTTTTCAGGGACGATTGAACAGCGCTTTTTAAGCGCATTTCGGCTGTTCTTGGAAGTACAAGGTTCAATAGTACGCATTAATGATGCGCCGGCTGAAGACTACCTGGGCTTCTTTTTAGAGCCACAAAACGCCGTCCCCACCATATTTGTGAATCGAAAAATTTCTGCTCCGAAGGCTCAACTTTTTACCTTGTTGCATGAGTACGCCCACTCCCTAATGGGGCTTGCAGGCGTTTCAAATCCGTTTGTGGTAAAAAACGATGTTGAGCGCACTTGCAACAAATTCGCCGCAGAGTTTCTTGCGCCTACCACCGATTTTTCTGCTTTGGCTGAGAAGCAACCATCGGGAATTCGAAAAGATATCTTCCGTTATATCGAGGCGGTATCTCGTAGTTCGCTATTGAGCCTGCACGCCACGGCAATTCGCCTCATAGAAACCGGTCATATCTCCCAAGGGCAACTCAAGATTTGGGAAATCCATCGGAAGTCGCTGCTACCAAAGCAACTAAAACAGGAAGAGAAGGATGAGGAGAGCGAGACTCAAAGCGGCGGAGCAGTTCACGCGAAGCAGCTTGGCGAGATCGGCTACCTCCCGTCCTATGTGGCCAAGCTTGCTTTTGACAAAAAATTCGTCGATAGCGCAGATGTTCAATCAGGAATCGGGTTGGCAATCAGCCTTCAGGAAAAGGCATTTGACCTTGTCGCTCGCAGATTTGAAGCGGCTGCCCACTGATGGCTCTTCCGGGAGTTTCAGGTTGGCTGATAGATTTTCGCACGGCTGATGCTATTTTCAGTTCTGGAAGTAACGTCCGCATCGACCACTGCGTCGACCTTTGCGTTTCCAACTCGCTTTTCTTCTGCCATGAAGAAGAGAGATTGTTCAAAGGCGCTCCTGCCTTAAAACAAGCATTCATTGACGATTGTGATTGTTTGCGATTCCCAGACCCGGCCGTAATGCAGAAATGCATTAGTGTTCAAGGTAGCCCCATTTGCAAAAAACTCTTTAAAGGAAATAAGTCTGCTATAATTTTGACAGCAACAGCGGCTTGCCACAATTTCGGGGTGATATCCGATCACCGCTCACCAATTTTCAGTACCGTTTTTGATCTCTGTAAACACTTCGGTATACCAACATACTCGGCGGGTGAATATTTTGCTGAACTATGACTTCAAAGAAGACGATAACTAAGCATCGGTAGCGCGTAATTGGATGATCGTCGCGGTGTGTGCCGGATCGCTCGTTGCGAACGCAGCCCACTTTTCGGATCCGTTCCGAGCCCCAACATATGGCGCGATTTGCCTACCGCTGCGGGGTTGGCGCTTTGATAGCGCATGGCGCCCCGCTTCCTCACCATCCTGACCGGCCGCAACAGCCGAAAATCCGGCAGTCGAGAGAGCGTGACCCGTCGACCGTCAACGAAAGGACGGTCGCAGATTTCACGCGCGTGGTCGAGCAGACCGGAATTCTGAAACGCGAGCCCCTTGCTGACCGCCCGCCGGAAGATTGATGCCACGCCCACACGGGCCGCTTTCGCGCGTCCAGCATCCCCGCCCTGTTAGGAAATCGTTGACGGACTCATGCCACGCTTTCCGGCATGACAATTAGCGCCATCAACCGCAGAGATTGCCAGTGAGTGAGCAGAATCAAGCGCTGATCGATGAGATTAAAGGCCGCATGGGCGCTGTCCCTAGGGGCGCGATAGTCGATTCATTGGTATGGGCTACGGAATTGGCTTACGGCTATTCGTGTGCGGTATCCGACGTTCGAGAACTTGTCCGATCGGAAGCCGACGCTGCGAGCGTGATCCTGGTCGACGACTAAGCTTTCGGCTAGCCCTCGCCAGTCAACCATGGCTAACCGCACTGCGAGGAGTGGGCCATTGAACGGCCCTTCCTATGACATTGTAGTGACTCCCCTGGAGTGGAAGGCCCAATATCCAGCGGCTTCACTCCGAGCCCGATCGGCGCTTCAATGGCCCATGCCCGTCCTCACCCGCAAGCGCGTCAACGATCGGCCCGAACGCTGGCACGTCCACTATGCCGGCGTCCGCGTCGGCATGATCTTGGAGCGGTCCGGCGTCGCGAACACGGCCGAGCCACGGGAGTGGCACTGCGGCTTCTATCCGGGGAGCGAGCCCGGCGAGCAGCGATATGGACGGGCCGCCAGTTTCGAGGCTGCGCGCGCAGCATTCGAGGCGGCATGGCGTGAATATCTCCCCCGGCGTAGCGAAGCCGACTTCCAGGCATGGCGCGATCAGGAGGCATGGACCGAGCGCAAATATGCGCTATGGGATGCCGGCAAGAAACTGGAGCCGCCGAGCTACGGTCCGGGGAAGCCCGCGCACACGTTCCGGAAGTGCCCCTGCGGCGAGATATTCGACATGCACGGCCCCGAGGAAGTATTGAAGCACGTCCCTCACATCACGGCAGCCGAAGCGGTGCAAGCTCGATGAAATTCAAGGATGATCGCCCGTTCGCAACGCCCGAGGCCGCCGAGCGCAAATTGCTTGAGCTGGCGAACGCGGTTGAGGCCGATCATGCCGGCCGGCTCGCCCTGCTGATCCTGAGCTCAGCCGTCAACGTTGTCGCCAGTATTGTCTTCATCAGCATGCTTGGGCTAACTGGGGCAGCGATCGCGACAACCATCGCGCTGATCGTCTGGAACGTAGCGATGGCACTCTTCATCTCTCGGTATCTTGCTGCCGGGTGTACTCGGAATGTTCGGATCGACACTCGGGCGATACTTGGATCCGCGCCTCAACCACTAAACGCTTTAGGGAGACAAAAATCAGCTTTATTCGTAACGACGTTATTTGGAAATTCAGCCGAAAGACCTACAGTGTCCGCGCTCTTCAGCTTAGTTCAAGCCGAGAATCGTCATCGCTGATGAGGCGCGCTTGGTTTTGAGGGCAAGAGCGCTTGCAAGGGCCGCTCGATCCCGATGGACAAGCTCGACACGTCGTCACCGAAAACCTCATCGAGCGATTGTTTCAGCCGGAGCGTCTCAACGTCATCCTCGGAAATCTTCCCACGATCTATCCACAGCGTGAGTATGTCGACGCCGGTGGTCTGATGAGCTATGGCACCAGCTTGATCGACGGGTATCGACAGATCGGCGTCTACACCGGCAAGATTCTGGCCGGCACGATGCCGGCTGCGTTGCCGGTGTTGCAGCCGACCAAATTCGATCTGGTCGTCAATCTCAAGACCGCCAAGGCGCTCGGCCTTGCGGTGCCACAAACCCTGCTGGTGGCCGCTGATGAGCTGATCGAATGAGGCCACAATTGCTGCGGCGCATGAGTCCGGGCACGGCCCTTAGGACTGCCTGCGCTATCGCCCAATTTTCAGTGATCGTGGCAGAGAGTTGGCGATATTCCACTGCAAGTTCGGCCATGCAGTGCCGATCGAACCTAGTCTCTAGCCATAGTCTCCCGAAAACGGGAGTATTCGGCATTGCGGCCGGAGACTTTCGGGAATTTCAGCCTGGATTCGAACCTCCGTATGGTGGAATAAAAATCCACTGCTTGGCTACTTCGTGACCCAACGAGCAACTATCTTGCTCAGAATTGACTGGCTTTCGGGCTGGAACGGAGCGTTGCTGTGCTGACCTGGAGCGGCTGGGGCTTCGGGGTCTGGCCCTGCCGGGGATTTTGCCCGGGCGGGGCCGAGGTGGTGCGGCGGATGGCGTCGCATCAACTTCAGAGGATCCCATGACCAAGCCCAAATCCCAGCCGAAGGCTGCGGCCCGCTCAACGGGCCGGAAGGCCGCTAAGCCAGCGTCGCGCAAGCGATCGGCGCCTGCATCGTCCAAACCAACCGCGGGACCCGATACCAAGAACGCCCGCATTATCGCGATGCTGCGGACGCCTGCGGGCGCCACGATCGCAGCGATTGTGACTGCCACGAATTGGCAGCAGCATTCGGTGCGCGGCTTTCTCGCCGGTGTCGTCCGCAAGAAACTCGGGCTCAACCTTGTTTCAGAGCAAACCGACAAGGGTCGGGTCTACCGCATCAAGGATGGCAAAGCTTCGGCTGTCGCTGCGGACCGGGCTAAACAGGCGGCCTGATGCGATGCAGAAGAACCGTCGCAATGGTCGTGCCTCGACCAAAACGCCTGTTGAGGACGAGATCGCGCATCTGCGCGGTCTCGATCTCGGGGGATTACGTGCACGCTGGCAGAGCGTATTTCAAAGGTCGGCTCCTGCTCATTTAACGCGGCATTTATTGTTCACGATCATTGCCTATCAGCTCCAGGCCGATCGCCTCGGCGACCTCGATCACGCAACCAAGCAGGTGCTCGATGGAGCGGTTGCGAAGGAGGCAGGACCGGCAATGTTCGCCCGTCTGGCCAGCTTTGACCAGAAGCGAACCGAGCTCACTCCCGGCACTGTGCTGGTCCGCGAGTGGGACCGACAGTCACAGCGGGTGATGGTGCTGGCTGACGGCTTTGCCTGGAACGGCCAAACGTATGACAGCCTTTCCAAGGTCGCCTTCGCCATCACGGGTACGAAGTGGAATGGCCCGCGCTTCTTTGGCCTTCGGGATAAAGAGGATCGATCGTCGACGGAGGCTCGGCCATGAAGGCTCCCTCCGTCAAACCGGTCCGCTGCGCGATCTATACCAGGGTCTCTACCGAGCATGGGCTCGATCAGGACTTCAACTCGCTGGATGCACAATATGAGGCCGCCTCCGCCTACATCAAAAGCCAAGCCCACGCTGGCTGGACCCTGATCCGGTCTCGCTATGACGACGGGGGATACTCAGGCGGGTCCACCGACCGCCCCGACCTTCAGAAGTTGCTGGAGATTGACGTCATCGTCGTCTTCAAGGTCGACCGCCTGACGAGGTCGTTGGCGGACTTCGCCAAGCTGGTTGAACTGTTTGATGCCCATGGTGTCTCGTTCGTCTCAGTGACCCAGCAGTTCAACACCACGACCTCGATGGGTCGGCTGACCCTCAACGTGCTGCTGTCCTTTGCCCAGTTCGAGCGTGAGGTCACCTCCGAGCGTATCCGCGACAAGATCGCGGCCTCCAAGCGCAAGGGCCTGTGGGTCGGAGGCAACCTGCCCTTGGGCTATGAGATGAAGGACGGCAACATCGCCATCGTCGAAGAAGAAGCTGAACTGGTCCGATCAATCTTCCGGCGCTACCTCGAACTAGGCAGCGTCAACGAACTGTTACGGGACCTCAGAGAGCGCAACATCCGGACCAAAGCCAGGCTGCTCTCCACGGGGGCGACCCGCGGTGGCATCCCATTCGGCCGTGGCGCGCTGTACTATCTGCTGAGCAACCACTTCTATATCGGCGAGGTCAAATACAGGAATGAGATCCTGCCGGGCGAGCAGCCTCCGATCATGGATAGCGCGCTGTTTGAGGCGGTCCGGCAGAAATCCCTTGCCCAATGGTCCCGCCGCACCGTCGTGCGCAACAAGTCTGATCAGCTACTGGCAGGATTGCTGTTTGACGATGCCGGCCATCGCATGGTCCCAACCCATGCCACCAAAGCCGGCGTCCGCTACCGCTATTACGTCTCGACGCCTGTCCTGCATGGAGAGGCCAAGACCGCGTCGGCCGGATCGGTCTCCCGCGTTCCCGCCGCAGACATCGAGGACACCGTCATCAAATCCCTGAAGGAGTATCTCGCTCCCAACCAAGGCAAGTCGGCAACCGGCACCCTCCCCTTAGCGGATCGCGGCGACCTCGCACAGGTGGTCGCGAGGATTGTTGTGCACAAGGACCGGCTGATCATCAGACTTAAATCAGACAACGCGGACCAAGCCTCCGATTCCCCGGAAGATCAGCCGCTCTCAATTCCCTGGCGGAAACCGCCATCCAAAAGATCCCGCCGGATCCTGCTCCCGCACAACGCATCTCGAAGAGACGTCAGACCGGAGCAGTTCGAGCGCCGGGCGCGCCTGGTTAGCGCCATCGCGCGAGGCCGCCGGTGGCTCGATGATGTTGTCTCAGGCCGAGTGACCACGGTCGCAGAACTTTGCGCGCGCGAGAAATGCAGCGTTCGGCATGTCAATATGACCATCTCGCTCGCCTTCCTCGCGCCCAATCTTGTCAAAGCAGCGGTAGAAGGTCGCCTGCCCCGCGGCATCGGCATCGAGCGGCTCCGCGATCCGCCGACCGAATGGAGC
>WNFM01329362.1_pt1 | contig 11774 bp, 10 predicted proteins | sample 5400271 | NCBI WGS metagenome assembly WNFM01 (sample SAMN13153352, study PRJNA577476) | soil metagenome | isolation source: 60 cm saprolite on Douglas fir-dominated hillslope | place: USA:California | collected 2013-09-17 | reverse complement strand
TAATACCCACTCCTGTCTCCTTAAACTTCTTCAAAACATCACCGTCCGAAGGCCAGCTCTTTCCTACGAAAGCTTCAACTATCGCCTTTGCTCTTTTTTCTGCATCAGTGAGCAATTCGTCAGGCAAACTGTTATAAAGTGATCCAACCTCGTACCATTTTGACAAAGCACCATCTACGTCTGATAAGAGCTCCCTTTTCTCCTGATTTGTGGTATCTTTGACGTCAAGAGCAAAAATTTCATCTGAATGAACAATTGCCCATTGATCAACTGGATATATTTCTTGGAAACCAACTCCAATATTAAGATGCTTCATTTCCTCACTACCCAAACCCATCGCAGCTAGATTACCACCAGCCCCCTCAATTTGAAGATATCTTATGTGTAAATGCTTTCTGGCCTCCAAATAGGTCTGGAGTTTTTCTTTTAGGAAAAATCCATCTGGATACTTGTTTTTAAAATAGCGTTCGGCGTGCCAAATTTGTCTGGAATGGTTTTAAGAGATTTTCCAATCTCTGACCATAAAGCGTCAACTTGCTCGGGTGCCCTCATGCCTTCTGTCGTCTTTTCTACATCATCAATCTTATCAAACACAAATCTAACCCAACCTTCTGGTGTATTTTCTTCAGGTCTAGGAACAGATTCTACCATTTCAACTTTTGTTGGTTTTTCTTTCTCTGTCAAAAAAGTTTTTGGTACCTTTGTTTCGCCAACTTCACCCAATTTTCCTTTTTCTTCAAAGATTACACCCGCAAACTTTGCCCACTCCGATTCACTAATTTCTCCATTTGAAAATTTTTGATTACCATCCTTGAGTATGCGATCCAATTCGTCTTTTGTATGTCCAAAGTCATGCAACACTAATCGAGCTTGTCTCTGAAGCCATTCGTCTGTGAGAACTGGATCATCACCTTCTATCAAACTTTTAACTTGAGTTGTGAAATCTTCAGCAATAATTTCACCCTCAATAAAGCCTTTCTCTGCTTCAGCACGAGTGAAGTTTAAATTTTCTGCACCACCAGTTTTCCTGCCTGGTCCTGACGGAACAATTTTTGAAGGTATAGTTGGACGAGTATCCTCACCTGAGATTGGCGGTTCAAAGTCAAAGTCAAATTCCGAATATTCTGGCGTCTTGTCGGGCATGACCTATTTTAGCATTATCAGGAAAAATTTGCGATTTGTTAGCGTTTAACACTTCACATCACATCCGCAATGTTGGCAATTAGATAAAAGCTTTCCATGCTCTCTTGTATTTGTTTTATGGCAGGTTGGGCATTCAAAATCCAATGACCCATACTGATCTTCTTCTGAGAAATTGAGAATTCTCGCGCGACTTATAAGCGCACCACTAGATGAGGTTGGACAACTTATAGAATGGGATCCTAATACTCCAGCACTTTGCATTTCAGCAACAATTGAATTTGCATCATCTCCGTTTTTTATTTTATTTACAAAATAATTAATTTTTTCTTGGCTAGGAGTATGAGATTTTTCGTTTTCTTTTTGACCTAACTCTTCTAAAAGATCAGTCAAGTTGAAACCAGGATCTTTAATAATAAGTTTGTCTCTAAAATCTTCACTAAACTTGCCCTTCGGGCCATCTAAAAGAATCGCAGTTGAAACTAGAACCTTTTGAGGAGGAAATCCAAAAGTATATGCAATTTGGTAATAAACAACTTTGTCACAAGGATAAACTCCTTCTAATTGAGGGCTCGTCCAAACCGCGCTTCCCTCTTCACTATTACTTGCCCACGCTTTCAAAGTATCCCAAACTTTTCCTTCCTTCTTTTCCAATTCTGTCGTTCTTTGAAAATCTATAACCTTACTTGTTGCAGGATCTACAAGCTCCCCATCTTTAACTATAAGTTGAAAATCATTTAGTCTTCGATTAGTTTCGTCAGAAACTGAAAGAAGCTCTTCTGCTAATCTATTTGGATCAACATTCAAGCTTCGCCAAGAAGAAATAAAACGTTTAGTGGTAAGCGCTGGATTTTCAGCTAACATATCTTGCTCGAGAAAATATCTTTGTTAGTTTTCCGGCTATACGGTTGCGGCACAGCGCTGGACTTGCACCAGTCTTCCTTAAACACAAAGATTAATTCATCATATAAAGAAATTGTGAAAAAGGCAACTACTTGCGCCAATCTCTTCACGCAGTAATCTTTAAGTAGTATGGAGCAGCACGCAGTACCTCAAAATATATCATCTTATCAATTTCATTTAGTTGGCGATATGACTCTGAAACAATTTTTAGAGCTTGCTGGAGGAGTTGTTGTAGGCCTACTTTTTTATGCTACAGGACTACCCGGCATTATTAAGTGGCCTCTAATTTTAATTTCAGCAGCAATTGATGCGGCCCTGGCTTTTGTCCCTTTTGAAGAGCGGCCGCTTGAGCAGTGGATCATAGCTTTTTTCCGCTCAGTCTATTCCCCCACTCTTTTTTACTGGAAAAAACCAGCTACAGCACCTGTTTATTTTCAGGCTGAGCAAGGAGCGGTAGTTGCCTCAAATACTCCTCTAATTCCCAAGACTGGGTTTCTGGCAAACCTTGAAAATAGCGAGAATGTCTTTCTTTCCAAAGTTTCTCAGCTTTTTGGCACAACCACCCAAACAGCTCCTAAGCCTCAAGCTGTTGAAGTAATTGAGCCCACACCTGCCATTTCACAAGCTCCCATAGGCACTGCAACTCTCTCAACCCAAAGACCACAGGTAAATGTTCCTACAACTCCCATTGTTCAAGTGGCAAGTAGCGATACCCCACCTAAGGTGATTTTTGAAACCCCTGACATAAAACCGGTAGTTCCTGAAGTAAATGCTACTAATAACCAGTTTGCTGGAGGCGGAATCCCACCAACCACCCCAACTACGCCAAATGTGGTCGTGGGTGAAGTAATCGATTTGGAGGGGAAAATTATCGAGTCGGCAATTCTTGAAATTCGTGACGTACTAAATCGCCCAGTTCGGGCGCTTCGTACTAATAAAGCTGGGCACTTTATGATTGTGACTCCACTTCAAAATGGAAAATATCAATTAATAACTGAGCGTGAGGGATTTATTTTTGAGCCACTTACTTTTGAAGCAACTGGTGCTATCATTGCTCCTATTACAATTAGAGCAAGGGCCAGGCAAATTGCTACCAATGAATTAATTCAGTAAAGAGCTTATGAAATTGCCCAAAAACATACCTATTTTAAATACTCCCGACATCCCTTTAATGGCAACTACTCAGGATGCCCTCCCCATTGCAGATATTACTGATAATTTAATTTTATTTAAAGACGGTGGGGCTACCGTTGTTCTTGAGTCAACATCTTTAAACTTTGGCCTTCTCTCAGAAAAAGAGCAAGAAGCTGTAATCTTGGCATACGCAGCCCTTTTGAATAGCCTTTCATTCTCTATGCAAATTCTAGTCCGCTCTCAAAGAAAAGATATTTCAAACTATTTAAGATACTTAGATAATGCCTGGAATAGTTTGACCAATCCCAAATTAAAAGAACTGATGAGCGCCTATAAAGGCTTTATTTCAGAAACAATTAAGAAGAAAAATGTTTTGGGAAAAAGATTTTATATTATGATTCCCTTTTCACCTTTAGAGCTGGGCGTTAGTAAATCATTTGCAACAGTTACAAGCCGTGGCCCGTTGCCGTTTTCAAAAAGTTACATTATCAAAAAGGCCGAGGTGGCTTTATACCCCAAGCGTGATCACTTAATGCGCCAAGCAGGGCGTCTTAGCTTAAAGCTAAGACAACTTACGACACAGGAGTTAATCGAATTAATTTACGACGTTTATAATCCAAAAGCACCTCTTTTAAATATAACAGAGGTAACAAAAGCAAATGCAGCCACAAAATAACACCACATCAATTCCAGTTAAAACAAGCTCTACGCCAACACCTGGGGCTCGTGACCAAAAGCCAGCTATCACTAATGCTGTTGCTGCTGTAACTCTTCAGCAAATGCCAATCATCGATGCCGTCGCTCCCCAAGACTTTGAAATTGATTTTGATTATATAAAAATTGGTGAAGTGTTTCTCCGTACCCTATTCGTTGCTGGATACCCCAGATTTGTGAGCGCTGGCTGGCTTGAGTCGGTCATTAACTTTGATCACTCGATGGACATTGCTTTTTATACTTATCCAGTTGATGGCAAAACTGTACTTGATGATTTGCGTAGGAAAATTGCTGAAATGGAAGCTGAAATTTCAACTGATATTCAGCGTGGAAAAGTCGTTAACCCCTCAACTCAAGCCAAGCTAGAAGACGCTCGAACTTTGCAGGAGCAATTAGTAAAAGGGGCCGAGCGATTTTTTGAGTTTTCCTTTTATATCACCATTCCTGCAGCAACTTTGGAGGAATTAAATCATGTCACAAAACAAGTTGAGTCCACTCTTGGGGCCCTTTTAATCGTTGGCAAAAAGGCGAGCCTGGACATGAAAAACGGCTTTGAGTCCACCGCTCCATTCGGAGTTGACCGGCTCTCTATAACCAGGAATATGGATACGACTAGTCCACTTTCCCATTTACTTCAGCTGAATTATCTTCAGACACTGGAATTCTATATGGCATTAATCCACAAAACGAATCATTTATTATTTTTGATCGATTTAGCCTTGAAAATTACAACATGACAATATTCGCTACCTCTGGAGCTGGGAAATCATTTTTTGTGAAATTAGAATCACTGCGCTCTTTGATGCTTGGATCTGACATTGTAATTTTGGATCCAGAAGCCGAGTATAAACCGCTTTGTGATGCAGTTGGCGGGGAATACATCTCATTTTCCTTTAATTCCAAGTCTAAAATTAACCCTTTTGACCTCTCACAAATTTACGAAGAAGGAGAAAATCAATTAGGATTAAAGATTCTTTCACTCCACTCTTTATTTAAAGTTATTATGGGAGCTGTCACTCCAACCCAGGAGGCACTTCTTGATCGGGCTCTTATTGCAACCTATAGATCTAAAGGCATTACGGCTGACCCAGCTACGCAGACCAAGGAGCCGCCGCTAGTGGAAGACTTATATAAAGCCTTAATTGGAATGGAAGTACCGGATGCACTTGATCTTGCAGCTCGAATTGAAAAGTTTGTTAAAGGATCATTTGTTGGGATATTTGACCAACAAACAAATATTAATATTACAAATCCCTTTACCGTTTTTTCAGTACGGGACCTGCAGGACGTTCTTCGCCCTATTGCCATGTTTATAATTCTTGATTTTATTTGGACCAAAGTTAAAAAGGATATCAAGAAAAGATTATTAATCGTTGATGAGGCATGGCACATGATGCAATACCCCGACTCAGCTGCATTTCTTTGGTCTGTTGTTAAGAGAGCCCGTAAGTACTATCTAGGACTTACCACAATCACTCAGGACGTTGAAGATTTCTTAAGTCAGGACATAGGAAAGGCCATTGTGACAAACTCAGCTTTAAGAGTCTTATTAAAACAATCCCCTGCTGCAATTGATAAGGTGGGGGATTTATTTTATTTATCACAAGGAGAGCGACAATTACTCTTGGCAGCAAATGTTGGAGAAGGAATATTTTTTGCTGGGCCACATCATGCTCCAATTAGAATTGTTGCTGCACCCCATGAGTATGAGTTGATTACTACGAAGCCATCAGAGACAATAGCGAAGAAATGATAAAGATAGATGTTAAAACAGCAGAATTTCTCCTCAAAGCTTACGAGGCTTTTAGAGATGACAACAAGCTTCCATATTGGGAAGATATTCCAAAATATGAAATTTATTATTATATCCAGCTTGTTACTGAAAGCGACGACCTTCTAAAAGCTTACCAAGAACTAAAGGATTTTCTTGGAAACCCAAATCAACAAACTAAAACAGTTCCAGATGTTGAACTACTTACAAATGAGCTAGACGATTTTCGCAAAGAACAAGATTCTCAAAAAAAAGCAGAACTTCGAAATAAGTTTTTATACGACGAAAGAATTTTAAGAGCAAAACAGATAAAGCTTTTTGTTGAGGCCCAAGAGAAATTAAAAATTCCAACTACTACTCCAGAAGTTGCTAACCAGGTCGCTGCTTTAAGAGAAAGTGCACAAAAAGAACCACTTGGTTTTAAAGATATCGTAATTAAAGAAATTGAAACAAAACAACCTAATCTTTCCCGCGAAGAAATTGTAAATTCTGCAAATGTTTTTATAAAGGTCCTTGAGACAACTCCAATTGCTTTAGCGGTTGAAGTAGCTTTAGCTAATCCAAAATCTAAACTAATAAAAGATTTAATCCCTGACTTAGAACAACCAGAAGACCAAGAACAAACAAGAAAAAGTTTACAAAAAGTTTATCAAGAAGGATTAGTTAAAACAGAGGCCGCAAAAGGAGTATTAAGTAATATCTTCTCTAAAGAAATTGTTGAAGCTTTAATTCCAGAAGAAATATTTACTCCCCAAGAATTTAAAGTAACGACAACTCCTCCAAAAAATCCTGCAGTTCTAGTTAATGCTGTAAAAATAATTGAAACAACCAATCCCAGTAAGCCAAGAGAGATTACAGCACAATCTTTTGAAAATCTTTTTACGTCAACAGAAGCTCCAGTGCCTGTTACTACTCCTTCAGAAATTTCACCAGTTGCCTCTTCTCCCTTTGAAGTGGCTTTTGTTCCCTTTGCCGCTAAAATTGCTATTCCAAAAATTGCAAAAGACGATCCAGAAACTGCAACAGCTCAAACTCTATATTACGAATTAGGACTAACTGAAAGTAACTTTAGAACAGTTGCTAGAGGAACTGGATTAACCAATCTTGAAATTAATAAATTTGAAGAAAAGCTAGCTCAATATGAAAAGGCACATTCCTTCATGGCTGCTACCCTTGCCGCACAAGATGTAGGACTTACTCCACAATTAGAAAGAATTAGAAAAGCGCTAAGTACAAACCCAGCGGAGAGATATGAAAGCGTAGCTGCACTTGTCCCCCCTGTTACCGGCCTTCAAGGTTTTTTCTTAAGAGCTGGGCAGCAATTAGCTGGAAAACAAATTACAAACTGGTTTGAAGGCTCAATCAGAAACAATCTTGCAAAGTTTGCTGGAATGGAAATTGCTAAAAAAGCCAAAGAGGCTGTAGCTGGAAGCGTCATAGGGAAAGTGGCTGGGACAGTCTTTGCAACTTTCACTGGCGGAGTTGGAGCTGTGGGCAACTGGCTTTTATCTAAAGCTATGGTTGGATTCAGGTCTAATTCTGGAAAAATTTTAGCAGGAAGCGGTGCAATTCTGGGGTTCATTGCGGGAGGACCAGTTGGGGCATTAGTAGGAGCTGGAATTGGAGCGGGGATCGGCGGAGTTGATTGGAAAAAGTATGCCCAATACGCTCTTGTTGCAATCGGCGCTTTACTTACAGCTTTTTTAGGAGCTATTGCAATCCCACTGATAATCGCTTTTGTAGGAATCCCAATTCTTATTGCACTAATTCTTTTTATAATTAATTCAGGAGCATATGTTGTGCCACCTGCAAATCTGGTTGCCACTTATACTGGCCCAGTCCCTGAAGATTGCCCTAGTATTTGGCCAACAGCTCCTTTTAATGAGGAAGGATCTCTTGTTATAACCCAGGGGCCGTTTGGAAAATTCTCACATATTGCTGATATTACAGGAAGTAGGGGTGAAGAAGCGATTGACGTGGGAACTGGCCCTGGGCACCCTGCAATTGCAACACACAAGGGAGTTGCCTTAGCGGTAAACGAGCCAGGTGCATACGGAAAAGAAGTAAGAGTGAGATCTACTTGTAATGGAAAGGAGTTTGAAAGCTTGTATGCACATCTTTCTTCAGTTGAAATAAACACAGGAGATCAAGTTACAAAAGGGCAGGAGGTTGGAAAAACTGGAAACTCTGGAGCTGGAGCAATGGGAGCCTACCATTTACATTATGAGTTTCGACCGCCTAATAGTTACAAGTATTACTTTGCCAAGTCAGAGCTTCCCGTTTTAATGGAAGTTCCATATGTACCAAAAGCTGTTCCTAATGGCTGCACACTTGATGCTGGGAATCTTTGCAACGTCACAATTCCCTAAAGAAGTGTAAAATTAGTTACATGAAAATATTTAGAAAAGTTTTAATCATTGGTACAGTTATTCTTGTTATCGGCTTAGGTAGTTTTCTTATAATATCTTCAAGGAAACAACCGACCCTAGTTAGTCAAGAAACTGTTCCACAACCTAATATTCCTGTTTTTGTAAAAGGACAATTAAATATCGAAAATAAAATTACCAAAGACCAATTTTCTTTTCCCAGCTCTTTACCACTACTAGAAGTAAATAAAGGACTTCCTTTCACCGACAACGACGCAGTAAATCTTGCTACAAATTTAGGATTTACAAATAAACCTATTGTTTCTAAAGATGTTTTTGAAGGCACCACTTATATCTGGAATAATCCAAACAACCAATCTCTGATTATTTATCCAGGAGTTAGAAGGCTTGAATATACCTTAAAAACTTCTTATAGTGCCACTAATAAACAATTATCAGACAGTGAAATCATTTCAATTGCCAAAAACTTTCTTACAACAAAAAACATTGTCGACCAAAACAACATTGCTTTTTCTTTTTTTAGTTATTATAAAAGTACCAATAACGAATCATTTAATTTGACAACAAAAGACCAAGCAAACTTAATTCAAGTAAATTTCTCACCACTTAGCTTGAATACCAAACTAATAACAATAAACCCCGCAGCCTCGCCTATTTTTGTTTGGATCCTCCCAGACGGATCTATAGCTAAAGTTTCTGTTACCAAGTTTGGAGAAATAACTAAAGGGTTAATCGATTACAAAATATTATCCTACGATGAATATTTAAAATCTCTAAGTAAGGCTGTAATCATTAGCTTAAACGATGGAAATATTAGCCTTCAAGATACAAATAGACAAAATATAAATAAAGTAACAATCGAAAAAATAGAATTAGCATATTTAGTTGATTCCCCAAATTCTAATTTCTTTCAACCAATCTTTCTCCTTTCTGGAAAGGCAGATTTAAAAAATTACTCAGCAAGTAAGGTTAATATAACTCTATATCTACAGGCCACTTCTCAGCTCTGAACCTTAACTGGCATAATTAAATGAAGATAGTCTTTATCTTTGGGGTCTTTAAATATTCCAGGTGATACTGGATCTGTCAGTAAAATTTCTACACTATCGGCGTCAATCACACTTAACGCTTCCTCGACAAATTTATAATTAAATGAAATCTCTAAAGTTCCCCCAGTAACTTTGGCTTCTATCTCGCTAGTTTCACTTCCCACTTTCCCACTTTCCGCTTTAACTTCCAAGCTCCCCTCTTTAACTATCATCTTAATCACGCTTCCTGCTTCCTTGGCAAAAACTGATGCCAGTTTAACGCTTCTTAGTAAGTCTTCTCTATCAATAATCACTTTTATGCCAGGGTTTTGGGGAATAATGCGCTCAAAATTAGGAAACTCTCCTTCAATAATCCGGCTTCCAAGATATGAGTCCCCTACTTGGGCCACTAACTGATTGTCTTTCTTTTTTACTTCAAATACTACCTCATCAAAATTACTTGCAATTCGAACTAGCTCCCCAAGGGCTACTTTGGGAACGACGCACTTGTCCCCCTCTAAATTTGTTTTTAGATTAATTTTCTTTTTTGACAGTCGAAAGCCGTCCGAGGCAACAAGAGTTAAATTATCTTTCTCAAAAAGAAATAGTACTCCTGTTAAAATCGGCCTTGTCTCATCGCTTGATACTGCAAATAAAACTTTTGAAAGAGCATCGGTTAGCTCACTAGTTGCAATTTTAATAGAATTTTTGTTTTCTATCGTTTGTGGGACAGATGGAAAATCATTAGGAGGAAGAGAAGATAAGCTCCCCTTAAAACCAGATGCCGTTATTTTAAGTTTTTCTTTATCAAGAGCAAAGTTTACAGTTCCTTTGGCTAAATTCAAAATTACATCTGTAAAATTCCTCGCAGGAATTGCTACACTCCCCGCTTCCTCTACCTTGGCTCCAATATTAGTTAAAATCGACATCTCAAGGTTTGTCGCAACTACTTGCAGTTTTGTTTTATTGGTAACAAGAAGAAAATTATTAAGAATGGGAAGCTGTGCGCGAGTGTTTACAAACCTGGTTGATATAGATAAAACTTTGGCGAGTTCTTCTTGTAAGACAGTGAGCTTCATGTAAAGCGAGCATAATTTTTATTTCCACAAAGAGCAATAGTTTCCCGGATTCCCAATCCTCTGTATCTTATATATTAAATAGTAGTATTAGTAGTAGGTGTGTGGATATTCCAGTTTTACGCTTGAGTTAGCCTGGGATAAGTATGAGGATAGATTTGTGGATAACAGGAAGATTAATGTGGACAAGTTGATAACTTTCAAAACTTACCCTCAGAGGGTGTTTTTAATCCCCACTAAGTCCTCACGGATCTTCTCATTGCTCGAGGCTAGCTGTGTAATAGTATCCACAGCATGCATGACGGTTGAATGGTCCCGCCCTCCAATCATCCTTCCCACCTCTTGAAGAGGAAGCCCAAGCTCAGTTCGAAGTAAATACATTAATATTTGTCTGGGGCGAGCTACAACACGAGTGCGAATGTGCCCCAGTAACACCTTCTTATTGACCGAGAAATGCTTGGATACAGCTTCAATCACATCATCTGGTCTGGCTGCAATTTTTTTATCTTCCAGCTTCATTGTCGATTGCCTTCTACTTAATACCCCTTTTATTAACTCCTCCGTTATGGGAGTATTTTTAAGTTTGCTTTCCGAGCTAAGCCTTGTTAAAAACCCTTCAATTTGCCTGGCTGTATCAATATTCCCTGCAATTAGGCCGACAAGGCCTAAGGGTAACTCGATCCCCTTCTCTTTGGCCTTAATTTGAAGGATTGCGGATCGAAGATCAAAGTCCGGCTGTGCTATATCCACTATTAGCCCGGCCTCAAAGCGGCTTCGCAGGCGCTCCTCAATATTATCAATCTCACTTGGTGGCTTATCAGACGTTAAGATAATTTGCCCTCCGGCTGCGGTTACTTCATTAAAAGTATGAAAGAATTCCTCCTGAATGCTCTCTTTCCCCGCAATAAACTGGATATCATCAACAAACAAGGCTTGAAGTTTCCTGTATTTTTCTCTAAAAACCTGGGTTGTTTTATTCCTAATTCCCTGGACGATATCATTTGTGAATTGTTCTCCGCTACATGCATAAACTTTGGAATTTAAGTCCCCCTTAATCATTTTATATCCCACCGCATGCATTAAGTGTGTTTTCCCCACTCCCACTCCACCCCAAATGAAAAGTGGATTGTAGCTACAGCTTCAGTGGCTGCAAAAGCCATTTGGTTAGAGCCAGAGACAGCAAAGTTTTCAAAATTAAACCCAAGCCTAATGTTTGCACTAATTATGCGATTGGTTAGTTCTTCGTTTTTATCGTCCTCATCAAAAAGTGGCGCCTCAGTTGGCTTTCTGGTTCCTGCAAGCTCAAAATTATCTTTCACTATAAAGCTAAGATCCGTGGGGGTTCCCAGGGCTTTTATAATTGCGTCCTGGATTAGTCCAAAGTAGCGCTCGGCAATCGTCGTTTTAACATAAAAGGACGGGCATGCAATTTCTGCCAAATACCTATCTTCACTAATTTTTTTGAGGCTTGCGATGTGAGTTTTAGATAGCCAGGTAGAGAAAATTGCAGAGGAGACGGAAACCTTAATACTCTCAAGAACTTCATGCCAAACCTTATCTTTATCAAGTTTATTCATTGTGAGCCATGTTAAAAAGTTATCCACAGTGAGTCAACCCCCAA
>WNFM01142239.1_pt1 | contig 11774 bp, 11 predicted proteins | sample 5400271 | NCBI WGS metagenome assembly WNFM01 (sample SAMN13153352, study PRJNA577476) | soil metagenome | isolation source: 60 cm saprolite on Douglas fir-dominated hillslope | place: USA:California | collected 2013-09-17 | reverse complement strand
CATGGACACATGGCAGAGGCAAGCTCTGCCACTACTATCTACGTTGACGTCGCTGCGCTCGTCCTGGTTCATCAAGTAAAAAAAAATCAGTTGGAATTGGGACCTTCGAGCTGGCGCTGTTGAGCATTGGGGCCACCAAGTTGCATTTGTTGTTTCATCGCCTGGAGCTGGTCTTCCACGTTCTGTTGAGATGAGATCTGCCGCAGTTCGCGCTCGAGGGGATCATTGGAACCGGGTCCCAGTAATCCCTGGTCGCCGAGTGTACCCTCTTCGACAAGCGTGTCCATAGCATTGGCACGAGCCTGCATGGAGAGCACTTTGTCCTGGGCACGCTGCATGGCCAGGTTCATCTCTGACATTTCCTGGGAAATACCTGTGACCGCCTCATTGATCTTCACCTGGGCCTGGGCCGCACCATATTGAGCCTTGACCATCTCCTTCTGGGTACGGAAAGCCTGAACACGGGCAGAGATGGTGCGCTCCATCGTAATGAGCTTCTCTTCTTGCGCCCGCAATTGTGCGATCTGCTGTTCAAAGCTATTGATCTGCTGGACCAGGGTCTCTTTTCTTTGGAGAGCCATACGCGCCAAGTCTTCACGATTCACCTGTAAGGCCTGCCTCGCTTGCTGATCGAGCCGGTCAATCTGCTGTTGAACCTGGGATTCCTGTAGTTCCAGGCGCTTTTCGTTGGTCACTACTTCAGCGATAGAGCGTTTCAGGTTTTGTAGTTGTTCAAGTTGTTTGCTATACGAATAGTCCATCACCTGGCCGGGATCTTCGGCCTTATCAAGCGCCGCATTGGCCCGGATGCGAAAGAAGTTCGCTAAACGTGAGAAAAAGCCCATAGTACTCCTCCTAAGTCAAGAGTAACAATATTGCGCACCTCAGATTTTCCTTTGAATATGTAAGTGTAATTGCGTTCATAACTTATGATAACATAAACGCAGAGATTGTGAAGGGTCCAAATTGAGGGACTCACGACAAGTTGCTCGTCCTATGTATCATTGAGCCGGACTGCTACGCGCGCAGTCGATATAAAAAATAGTCAGGATACTTCCAGTTCAGTACAAAGAATAGTCTAGATGCTATAATGCACAGTGACATGCTAACGATAAATAGACATTTATAATCTCATCTTTTATATGGAAGGAGCGAACGATGCATGATGAATTAGATAGACCCCTGCAAATGGAAATACTCGCCGCATCGCTACGAGCCGATACCACTGACCTCAAGGCATTTCTGGAAGCGCTGGCTGTGAAGCTGGAAGGCTCATTGCCGAATCAGACAACGGTCACACGTCATAGCAGTATTTTCTCGCGTGAACACCCGGTCAAAGAGATTAATGTGACGCTGGGTGATTACCAGTACCGTATTAGCCGGGAGCGACAGGGGCCAATCATCACGCAGCGCGCAAAAGTGGTACGCGGCATTGTGCTCAAAACAGATCAGATTCCTCTTGAGCAGTGGATTGAAGAGCTGGCAGCGGCACTTGCCGAGGTAGCGGCGAGTAACTCACAGGCACGTATAGCCCTTGAGCGCTTCTTACTTTAATAGTTGCCTGAACAATGAATTGCATAGGAGGCCATTATGCCTTTCTGGACCAGATCTTCTCCGGAGGATGAGCAACGCAAACAGCAGGCGCTGCAAGAGGCGGAGACTAGCCGTCGTTCGATAGAAGCTGGCGGATTGCCCACGCAGGCCCAGCGACGCTTGAGTGAAGAACTGGCGGCTGGTCATCCAATCTTCAGCAGCGACCTGAGTGTCAATGAATTCTCCCTGGCACGCCAGCAGGGTTATAGAGCGCTCAGCCAGGTAATGGGTAGCTCCATTTATCAAGTTGGCTGGCAATATACCCGCAACTATACTTACAATACCGTCGCATCCGAGCTAACCACACTCAGCAACGCACACCAACACGCCAGCCAGCTGGCGTTGAGCCGGCTGGCCCAGGAGGCTGCCCTGTTAAAAGCGCACGGTGTCATCGGCGTGCGCTTCAGCAGGAGAAACTATGAGTGGGGAAGCAACATGTTGGAATATACTGCGATTGGCACAGCTATTCGACTCGCCGATGCGCCGCCGCCACAACAACCTTTTCTCAGCGATCTGTCGGGCCAGGAGTTCTGGACATTGCTGCAGGCGGGCTATTATCCGGCCGGACTGGTAACGGGCTACTGCTCATACTTTGTCTCACTGGGCAATTGGGCAACTTCTCAAATGCGCGGCTGGTGGGGCACGGGTGGAAATAACCAGGAAATTGCGCCATTCTCACAGGGTCTCTATACGGCGCGTGACATAGCAATGTACCGTCTGACAACAATGGCACGTAACTTGAAGGCTACTGGTATCGTTGGCATGCACATCGATACCAGTCGGCAAATCACTGAATATGAACGTGAGCGCGAGTACTCTACTAACGAGTACTACATGGACTTTTCCGTGCACTTCTCTGCTATTGGAACTGCTATCACAGAGCAGAAAAAAGATCATGTTATCCCGACGCCCAAACCCACACTGAGTTTTACCGATCTGCGTCCTGGTCGCTATGGTCAGACGCGAGAACTGATACTACGAGAATAGGCAATAGACCACAAGGATATCAATAGACTGTATAGAACGTTGTTGGCTACTGACAATTAAAAGGAGAATATATTCATGGCCAAGCAAATGCCTCCTCAGGGCGGTGATCTACCAACTCATGCGCGCGAACGCTTGAATATTATGCGCGGCGATGCAACACATCACTCACTCTTTACTAGTGATCTGAGTGTGAATGAATTTCTGCTGGTCCGTGAAGCGGGTTTTGACCCGGTTGGTTTAGTGGTGGGCAGTTCAATCTATCACATTGGCTACCAGCGAGCGAACTGGACGCAGAACCAGGAGATGGTTGTTCTGACACAGGCAATGTATCACGCGCGCGAACTGGCGATGACACGCATGGAAGAGGAGGCCGACGCCCTGAAGGCCGATGGTATCGTCGGCGTGCGCCTCGAAGTAACCCAGCACGAATGGGGAGAAGCGTTGGCCGAATTCGTCGCTATCGGCACCGCTATCCGCGCGCGCAATGGTCAATCTTATCGTAATGCCAAGGGCATGCCTTTCACCTCAGATCTCTCGGGCCAGGATTTCTGGACATTGCTGCGAACCGGCTATCGTCCCGTAGGCATGGTGATGGGGAATTGTGTATATCATGTCGCCCACCAGGGTATGGGGCAGTGGTTCAAACAGGTCGGTCAGAACGTAGAAATGACCAATTATACACAAGCGCTTTATGATGCACGCGAACTGGCCATGGAACGCATGCAAGCCGAGGCGATTAGCCTGCGCGCCCAGGGCGTGGTCGGCACCCAGATTAGCGAGCGTAGTCACGGCTGGGGTTCGCATGTGATCGAATTCTTCGCCGTGGGTACCGCGGTTATTCCCATTTCAGACACCCACGAAGTACCTGCCCCCTCACTCTCCCTGCTACTTAATGATTAAAGGATTTTTTTGTAGGGGAGCGCATGGTGCAGTCATGCACTCCCTCACAAAGTGAGAAAAACGAAGGAATGTATGTATGACCTTACTGAAGCTTTCGCCCGATGAGTTATTAACCACAACGCGTTCAGTACGCAAGCGCCTGGACTTCACACGGCCGGTGGAGCCTGAAGTTATCAAGGAGTGCCTGGAGGTGGCGGTACAGGCACCTACTGGTGGAAACAGGCAGACCTGGCACTTTATCGTCGTGACCGATCCTAAACAGCGCCAGGAGTTAGGAGCTATTTACAGTAAAGGCTTCAAGCTCTACCGCCAACAAGGAGCAGCACAAAGTGCCAATACAACAAGTAAGAGGATCACTCGTGAGCAGCTAGAGACGCTGAAAAAGGTGGTCAACTCATCCGATTATCTGGCTGAGCATATGCATGAGGTCCCGGTAATGCTCATACCTTGTGTTTGGGGACGCGTCGATAACCTGCCGCCCGTGGCCCAGGCAGGAATGTGGGGTTCAATCTTACCAGCTACATGGAGTTTTATGCTGGCCGCACGCGAACGCGGGTTAGGAACATGCTGGACAACGATCCATCTCAACTATGAACAAGAGGCGGCAGAGGTGCTTGGCATTCCCTATGACAAGGTGTCGCAAGCAGCCCTCATCCCAGTAGCTTACACCCTGGGTACCGATTTCAAGCCCGTTTCACGCATACCGATGGAGTCAATAGTACATTGGGATCGCTGGTAACGCAATACATTACAGGCATACTCTTCCTTCGTAACGTTCTTGTAACGTGACTGGCGGTATGCTGTCAGTGACGGCATGAGCGGGAGCTGTCTGCGACCTGACAGCTTGATCTCAAGCCTTCTTCCTTTTTATTAATTCAGCACAGGGCCAGCATATCACAGATTGACGTTGTGATATAAGGGTTGTGGGGAGGAGGGGAAAGTGATAGGCTGAGGGAAAAGCGAACAGGGAAGAGGAACGCGCAGCATGGAGAGCGAACAAGGCCAGGACGAACACGCCGAAGGACCCAGCGTGATCCAAGAACGACTCAACTGGAAGTTGGCGTGGAGAGATGATGCCCAGGTGGCTCAGGGATTGTATGCAGGAGAAGCCATTGAGGAAATGCATGAACTCAGCGATGCAGGAGTGTTGGATGAATTTTTTGTGTTTTTGGAGGAAGTGGGGATGCTGCGTGCCTTTGAACAGCTCAGCCTGCCCGGAGTGAAGCGAGTCCTGGTGCCCAGCGTACAATTTGTCCTGCTGTATTTCCTTAAGGTGCTCTTTGGGAGTGAGTCGATGAATGAGCTGCCGCGTGTACTCTTTAGCGACCTGGCACTGATGGAGTTGGTGGGGTTTAATGCCCAGCAATGCGAACACGGGCTGACCAAACGAGGGGATGCCCAGCGCCAGAGCAAAAAGAAGCAGGGGCCGATCACGCCCCAATGCTTAGCCGAGAACATCAGTAAGCTGAAGCAGGAAGAGATGGAGCGGCTCTTCAATCAGATGGTGCACCTGCTGGTGGAGTGGGGACTGCTCTCAGGGGAACGCATCGTCGCCCTGGATGGCAGCAAATTGCCCACCCCGCAGAGCTATGAGGGGTGCGGCAAGATCAAACAAACCCGCAAGGTGAAAGTCAAAGGGCAGAAAGAGCCAGTCACGCAAGAGTATTACGTGTATGGGTGGAAAGTGCTGGTGCTCATGGACGTCCAAACCCGTCTGCCGCTGGCGATGAAACTCGTGTCGATCCAGGAGTATGAAGGAAGGTGGCTGCTACCCTTGCTCGAACAGGCGCAACGCAATCTGGGAACCCATGCTCACATTGGCACCATCGTGATTGATCGCGGCTATTTGGATGGGGAGGATTTGTGGCACGTGCATCAACTGGGCATCTTCTTTGTGATCGTGGGCAAAGCGAACATGGCGGTGGTTCAGGATGCCCACGGCTGAGCCCAAGGCGAGCGCGCACGGGTCCGTGAGCGGGTGGTGCGTCATGGGCATGGGAAAACAGCCAGTGAGCAGCGATTGCGCACCGAAGTGGTGGGCCTGGAGGCTTTAACCAGCTACGATAGCTATGGACCCACGGGATGCGCAACGAGGTAAGCTCAAGGAATGGGAGGGTTTGAAGCAGGCAAACAGAAAAAAGGGCGCGCAAGAGCCATAAAGAGAGATGTTTTTCGATGGATGAAAGGCACGCAGCCAGAGAGAAATGGGAGGGTTGACGTCTTGCTGAGGAAAAGAGGCTTACGCCACCGCGAGGCTCTGGGAACCAAAGGTCTCAAAGAAGCGAGCAGGGAGACCATGTAAGAGGACATCCAGCTTGGGAGCCTCAGCAGGACGGGCATTGCGAGCCAGACGCTGAGACCAGGAGAGTCGATACCGGGCGCGCTGCTCACGGGTCAGCACGGTTTGGCCGTCTTCGTGAGGCAGTTCGCGCCAGCTGGCAGGTTCCCAGGAAAAGGTCACGGTTTCGCGGCGGATGAGGTGAAGCCACTGTCGGCGCAGGTGGCGACGAGGCCAATCGCGCCAACAGAGGGGAGCAGACGGAGGCAAAGTGGACGGTGGAGAGGATGGCGGAAGAGGAGCGGAGAGAGGATCAGGAGCGATGGGCCAAAACACGGCACTGACGCGTCGCGGTTTTTTGGTGGAGGGATGTTCTTGACACTGTTGCCGCAACGGGCAGGCACGGCAATGGCCAATGCGCCCGGCATACAAGACGCGCAGAGATCCATCACGTTCCGGTCGACGTTCTTGCGCGTAAAGGGGGCGATCAGCGGGACAGCGCAGGGTGCCATCGGGTTGCAGGGAAAAAGCCGAGCCAGGAAAGCCGCCGGTAAACGAGCGTCCTGCCCAGTGGGGAGGTCCATAGACCACACTGCCGGTGGGCTCACTGCCGCCAGTGGGCTCACTGCCGCCGCCGGGCGAAACCGCTTGAGCAGGTGCGAATTCGGTGGTGCGCACCACTGCCGGAGCCAGGTGCTGGCCGAGTTCGAGACGCAGATTCCAGATCCATTGGGCCAGTATCTGAAAGACCTCCTGTCCGCAGGCGGTATGAGACACCCAACGATCGGCATCTTGCTCTCCATCCTCATCCGCTAGCACGGTCTCAAAGGACCCGCGATGCAGATACAGATCCAGCACATCTTTCGCGGTGAAGGCGGGAGAGGGCAGCGTCGAGACGAAGAGTTCGTAGACCGTCTCTGCGCGCCGCTCGCCCACCGAGGGGGAAGCAGCGGTGGCGGGACTGGTTGCCACGATCAACCGCACCAACGGTCCCGCAGGCGAGAGAGGAACAGCGGGACAATCAAAGAGGGCGCGGGTCATCTGGCTTTCCGGATGGGTACAGATGACGGCGGGAGGGCCAGCAAGGACCATACGCACCTGAGGCAGATCCAGCAACTGGTAATCCTTGCTGCGCGCGATCAGCCCCAGCCCAGTGGTCAGAACATCGGTCAGCGGGGCCGCATTCCCGTAAAGCCCGTCAAGACGGATGAGGATGCTGCTGGGTGGGATCCCCACCTGCTTTGCATCGCCGATGAGGACCTGGGTCGCGCGCAGGAGTTCGCCCCGGTAATCGCCGTTGCCAGCTCCCCCGAACGTTCCCAGGAACTGATGGGTATGTGCTTGGAGAACCACCGTCCGCGTGCGCACGACTTCTCCGCGTGTGCGCCCCTGGTAGCCTTTCGTGCAGACCTGATCAAAACGGCGATGCGGGGCAGGCAGCGCTTCCTGTTGAGGCAGGGCGCGTTGGCGAGCAGCTTTGCGGGTCCCATCAACATCGGCAACCAGCCAGGGCTGCTCGCACCGATCCTTGATCCCACCAGGGTCGGCAAACGGGGCGCGGGCCAGCAGATCTTCCTGGAACAGGGTGCGCAGGCTTTCCACGCTGGCCTGATCCAGGGCTGCTAAAAAGCGTGACAGAGCGGAGCGCGAGGGGAGATGATGGCGCTCAAAGAGGGCCATAAACCCGTTGGCAAAGGGGATCAGACGGTCGTAAAACGCCCATAAGGTGGGCTCTCCAGAGAGGGCGTAGCCGATGAGGACCACGACAAAATCGATGAGATCGTAGGTTCCCATGCGGGCGCGGGCAAAACGGACTCGCTCGATGATGGTTGTGAGAATGCCCGTTTGGGTGAGAATCTGCGCAAAGGCAGCCACTTCTCCCATCCAATCTGGGGTTGAGGGTAGCGAGTCGGGAGTGGTCTGGATTCTTACGGCAGAAAGCGTCATACTGAAAGCGTGTCCTCCTTTTGAGAAAAGATTTTGGTAACTATTCAGGAGGAGTGCAGAGGGCGGCTAGCCCTCTGCCGGGGTTCGGAGTGTCCCCGAAAAAACCTTTTCTTTTTCGAGCGTCGCCGCAGGCGGCGCGAGAAGGATACCTGAATAGTTACGAAATGATCAGAAAAGCTCCATGCCGATCAGAGTAACAGTCCTTGATGAAAATCATATTGGAGAAAAATGAGAAATTTCTCAAGAAGGCCAATTGACAAAACGTTGGAGGCAGAAACCAGCTGAAGAGCGGTTTCTCCGGGCTAGAAATGGTCGCTTCCCACTATTCGCGTGTCACAAATGAGCAGATTTGCATCAGATAGCCAATTAGCAGGAAAAGCGGAAAATATGATGTTTCTGCTTTTCCTGCTTTTTTCGCTTAAAGAAGAGCAGCGAGCAGCGGTTTCGCTTTACGGCTGCGCTGGGAGTAGAGGAAGGCCAGCAGGCCGGCGAGCGGGACGAAGCCGATCAGCCAGCCCAGCCACAGAGGCATTGCTGGCGGCGCGGTGGCGATGATGGGGATCGAGGCAGTTCCCTGACCGGCGTTGCCAGTGACGACAATATCCAGTGTCCACGTGCCCTGTACGGTGATCTCTGCGTCCCCCTGCACGCCGTTGTGAACATTCGCGTCCGGGCTCAGACTCGCGCGTACCGGGGTTGCTGGCACGTCCAGGGGAGCAGGGGTCGAGGTGACGCTGTAGGTCAGCGTGCCGGGAATTGCGCCTTGCGGGGCTATCGCGAAGGGCAGCGCGTAGCTGGCATGAGCGGGATAGGTATAGAGGCTGACGATCAGCGGATACGGTCCCGCCTGCACTTTCACCACGCGCGCGGGGGTACTTCCATGGGTGGTCGCGATGATCGAATAGGCGAGTTCACCCCCAACCGCCACCAGGGCAATAACCCCAAAAATCAGCAGCAAAAATTGAAACGGCTTTGCCATCGTGTTATTTCTCCTGTAAACTCAATGACTCACCCACGTTCCGGCCAAAGCGAGTGCCCAGGTATGCCCCCGCGCAGCCCAGAAGATTCGAGGCCAGGAAGCCCGCGATTCCCAATTGTATAGCAATACGCACAGGAAACCAGGGCAACGCGGGGAGAATAGGCAGGGCTCCACTCAACAGCGCGAGTAACGCCAGGATGAGCGTCAATCTGTCGCGAGACCAGTTCCTGCGCTGCGCGCGGCGGACAATGATATCTACAAGAAGGGCGACAAGCAGCGGGGTCAGGAACCATTCCAGCGCGACAACTGACGTGTGAGGATGGCTCCGCCGATAGTGCAGGCCTTCCTCGGTCAAGAGCCAGTCTGTAGCCGGCTGTACGAACAGTGCCATGATCCCTGCCAGGAAGATGTAGCAGGCCGCAACACTGGTAGCTGCCCAGCGCCAGGGAAGCGCCCAGGCAGCGGCAGTGAGGGTCAAAGCCACCAGGATATCGGCAAGAAGAGGAAAGAAACTGAGCGTCATAAATCTCGGCCCGAGCATGTTTCTACTATCCAGGGCATCGAAAATCAAAAGCGTGAAAGTCCCGAGGAAGGTCGCCAGCCCCAGCATTACGCCCAGAGTCGCGGCGCGTTTGATGACAACACCAGGCGCGTCCATTGCTGCAGCCAGGCGCGCGGCGGAAGCCAGCATATAGGTCGCGCCTAAGGCGACCACTCCCATGCTGGAAACAAACATAATATGGAATGGTGCCCAGATCGCGACATCGATACCATACAATGTATGCCAGTAAGCATCCAGCGGAAAGGCCACGGCAGCCAGCAGCGCCGCGTAACCCACGACATATGAACCCAATGGACCCGCGAAAATCCCCGCGAAAGCCAAGCTATGTTGAGCCACAAGCTGATTGCGCCGCGCCCACCAGCTCTCAATCAGCACCGCCAGCAAGCCAGCGACGCCGCTCAAGGTTACTCCGGCTAACATCAATTCATGCGGGGGAATCAGCGTGCGATCTCGTCCAATATACGAGTGCCACTGAATATCCCAGCTCGTTCCTTCCAAAAAGACAATCGCGCCTAGCAAAGCCGCCAGCCCCAACGCGAGGCGCAGCACTGCCACAGCTCTGAGTGAGCGCGCTGGCACCATTGAGCTATTCAGCACAGCTATCCCATCAAGTGCTTTAGCCATAGAGACAGATCCCTTTCATTGTTTGCAAGAAGTAAACAGTTCTACCTGGTAGACATACACTAATCCGGTAACTATTCAGATGGGTGGCGTAAAAGACTCATTGTATACAATTGCCGCTGCCTTCGCGACTATGCCGAGCTCAAAGGCGAAAGAGTATGCATGATTTGCATCTTCTACGTGGGCCTTCTGAATAGATACGATTGCAGATACTCTCCTGCTTCGTACGGCGTGTTGAAGCTCTTTACTACACAACCCTTGGCTGAAGCGGCGGGAGCAAGATGCGCATTAGCATCAGGGCCAATCGTTATCACGAGATTCAGTTGTGCAGGATCGCAGAGCTCGCCGATTTCTTTATGCGCCTGCGCCGACATGGCGCCGAGCTCGTTCATATTGCCAAGGATTACAATCTTCTGCGGCGCCTCCAGCCTATACAGCATCTCAAGCCCTGCCTTGACCGCCTCCGGACTGGCATTATACGTATCATCAATGATAAGGCTACTGTTGATACCGCGCAGCCGACGCAAACGTCCGCTGACCGGCCTGATGACAGCAGTGCCATCTAGGATCTGCGTATGTTTAAGTCCAAGTTCATTTCCTACGATGACAGCTGCGAGGACAGAATAAAGCTGAGTTTCGGATACAACCTCATGGTTGAAATGCAAGAATATCTCGCCATTATGCTTAATGTCGCATTCGAACCCTCCTGCCGAGTGAAACATATTGGCAAGGTAATAGTCTGCGGGCTGCTTGATGCCGTATGAAATAGCACCTTGAAGCGGCTGCCGGTAATCTTCGGCCAAGAGATCGGCATTATAAATGAGCTTTTCAGAATATCCTGCAACTGAGAGTTCTTCGCTGGCAACTGCTTGCATATCGTTAAAGTACTCCATATGCTCGGGCACAATGGCAGTTACAACTGCATAATCAAGTTTCAGGTACTTCTGAAAAGCTGCTATCTGCCCCGGTCTATCGGTGCCCAATTCAACAACGACTACATCAAATGGATATTCGCCTCTAATCTGCTTGGCATTGTCCATGAATACCTTGATCCAGGCGAACGGATTAACCAAGCTCGGCATAGGATGGCCAAAAAATATAAGTGGAACACTGACTATGTCGTTATAGTTACCCTCTTGATATCGAACTCGCAATGTTTTGCCAAGCGATTGTGCAATCGCCAGCTTGGTACTTGTCTTACCAATGCCTCCAACGACACCGATGATCTTAAAGTGGTGCTTTTTGCGCAGGAGGCGCACCTGCCTGGCCAGGATTGATACGACGATTCCTTTCAAAAAATGCTTCATAGACCCTTCTTATTAATCTTTGCAATGGCAAGCGTAGCTGCAAGTTGTGAAATGGGTATGAAATTTCCATTTAGCCGCACTTGATGTGTAAATTTCATATCCATTTCACATTTAAACGGCATCTTAGTGGATAGAAGGAGCACACGTTTCATGATTACAGTCGAAAATGGAAGATATCCAGAAATTCCTCTCGACGCCGGTCAGGTTCAAGGATGGAAAGATATTCCTATCAGAGAGGACGACAGCCTCGATCCATTCATCCCATTAGGGCCATTATCGCAGGAGGCTGAAATTTTAATGACGTCCTCTCTCTATTTTGGTGAACATAGTAACTCACCTTATGCAGAGAATAGAAATAAATTAGAGGGTAGCCTGCTGACGCTTTTTGCCCGTCAGTCGGTCGTTCATCGTTTATTAGTCGCGGAGCAACTCTTGCCAGCGGGTCATCATCTGCTAGTATTCGATGCTTACAGGCCTTATCAGGTGCAGAAATCGCTTCATGATTTCTATAAGCAAAAACTCAGAGAAAAATATCCAGATATGGACAACGAGACACTGGAGTCTGAAACCCAAAACTATGTTTCGCTTCCATCGATGGAT
>WNFM01007183.1_pt2 | contig 11775 bp, 12 predicted proteins | sample 5400271 | NCBI WGS metagenome assembly WNFM01 (sample SAMN13153352, study PRJNA577476) | soil metagenome | isolation source: 60 cm saprolite on Douglas fir-dominated hillslope | place: USA:California | collected 2013-09-17 | reverse complement strand
GTGTCTATTTGCCACAACCGCATGAGTCCGTCGAAGAAGCGCCCGGAGGACGTGATGGCAAGGATAGCCGACAGCGTGCGCTCGATTTTGGCAGTTGTATGAGAGGCTAGCCAATGCACCACCGTCGCGAGAAGGTTAATATACCGGTGATCGATCATTGTCGTTCACAAGGTAGTGGTATACGGCCTGGTTGGTTTGGCTACGTGCTTTTGGGTCATTGCGTTATTGATTTTTGACTCTTCGATCTGACCCGTGTGCTCAAGCCGAGTGAAACGAGAAGGAACATCCGATGTCTCCAGTCGCCAGCGTGTCTAAACCCTCCGTGAAGGGCAAACAGCCATTGCCTGCGGAGTGGAAAACAGGGTTGCATGGTATTCCTGTCACCCGCTACACGCATCGAGAATTTGCCAAGCTCGAGGCGGAATTGTTCTGGCTAAAGGTGTGGCAAATGGCCTGCCGAATAGATCAAATTCCCAGCCCCGGCAGCTATACGGTCTACGATATACTCAATGAATCGATCGTCGTGGTGCGGGCCGATGAGAATACCGTAAAGGCCTACCATAACGTCTGCCCACACCGCGCTACCGCTCTAGCCTTGGGTTCCGGACGCTTCCAACTAGGTCAGATCATATGTCCCTTTCATGGCTGGAAATGGAACCTTCAGGGAGAGAATACATACGTCCCCAAGCGCCAGGAATTCAAAGGTTCCTGTCTTAGTGATCAAGAGATTCACTTGAAAGAGGTGCACATCGAAGTTTGGACCAGCTTCGTGTATATCAATCTTGACAAAAATCCCACGCCATTCGAACAGAACATCGCTCCGATCCAAGACATCGTTGACGGGGTTAAACTCGGTGATATGAAGTTCCATTGGCATATTTCCACCCGTGTGAACGCCAATTGGAAAGTCGCCCAGGAAGCATTCATAGAGGCATATCACGTCCCGCAAACGCACCCGCAATTGATCGGTGGAAGGACTCCGGAGGTAGCTAACTCCATTTGGACTTATGAACCAATGGCCAACGGCCATGGCCTCTTTCATTCTGCCGGCGCCTCCTCCATGGGCCGGCTTCCGAAGACTCTTCTCGAGGCGATGAGCCAGGAGGAGCAAACAGACACCCTTTTGCGAAGTCTCTCGAACATGTACGTGGGGCATGACTCCATGGTGCATGCTGAAGAGGTAGACATCGCTCGCACCATGCGCCGAAGGAAATTACCGGATGGCGTGACCGTCGGCCAGGAATTCCAGAAGGTCATTCGTGAACATTACGCAGCCCAAGCCCAGCCAATTGGCGAATTCGAAGCGTTGGCTAGATGTACCGACATGCACATTTTTCCGCACATCACGTTTCTACCGTCCTTCGGGAACGCCGTGATGTACCGGGCACGCCCGACAAAAGACAACGATCCTGACTGGTGCATTTTCGACATGTACTCGATCCGGACGTACCCGGAAGGTCAGACACCGCCGAAATGGGAGACCCGCAACGTCGAAGGAGATCTCAAGGATCCAAAGAACTGGTATCTGATCCCAAGCCAAGATTTCACCAGCGTGACTCGGCAGCAGCAAGGAATGCACTCGATGGCAATCAGAACCACACTAATGGCCGAGAAGCAGGAAAGTCTCATCGTAAACATGCACCGTGAACTCGACAAATACCTCGAGGCTACGTGATCTTTGATTGTGCGAGCGATGCTCGAGACTCGAAATGCTTCTCACCGATCCGGACGTTCCCACCGACACCGGACTCTCTCGAGCGAGCGAGCGCTGCGCCTGACTTCGATGATAGGAGAGTCGCGGCTCTTTCTCATATCCGAGGCCACGCGAGGCACCCGTCACCACCGCTACTCGTTGCGCAAGTGAAATCACGCTCAGATCAGACGGCACGCAGAAATCCAAGAACACTACCCCATTACAGCGCGACCTAGCCCGTTGTGACCCGCAAAACGAATCGCTGTATCAGAAGCGCGGTGATTATATTCAATAGTGCGATGCAGCCTCGGGTCAATCCTTGTAAGACGGATCCGCCTTCTCCACCTTGCGTAAAAGCGCGTTCCACTCGAGGGAGTTTCCAGAACCCCGCGTGCTTTTGACGATCTCCCTCGTACGGCTTATTGCCTCATTGGACGCTATCGCCAGGGCATTTCCACCAGCCATCGCCGCCACTTGAATACTGCACGCCGATTCCAGTAGATACATGTTCAGAAAAGCCTCAATGAGCGATCGCCCTCCGGCAAGAGCGCCATGATTACGCAGTATCATGGTGTTGTTGTTACCGAGATTGTGAGCGAGTCTCTCGCGCTCGCCAAGATCAAACGCCGGACCCTCATAATCGTGATAACTAAGGCATCCGTTGAACGTGAGCGCTTGTTGGCTAATGGGAAGTAGGCCACATTGCATCGCGGAGACCGCTACGGCAGCTTTTGTGTGCGTATGGATGACGCATTCCAAGTCGTGACGAGCCGAATGCACAGCGCTATGAATGACATATGCGGCATCATTCAAACCGTAGTCGGAATCCGGTTTGAGGATCACATTTCCGTCGAGATCGATCTTGAAAAGACCGGACGCGGTCACTTCGCTGTACAGAAGACCGTAAGGATTCAGAAGGATATGGCCGGGTTCTCCGGGCACACGGGCGGTGATGTGATTGTAGATGAGGTCGGTCATATCATAAAGATCTAGAATACGATAGAGGGCAGCTAGACCGACGCGCCGCTGCCACTCATCATCCGACACGCTATCTCTTACGCTGCGCTGTTTCGAAGCATATGCGAGCACTGTCATGAGCATTTCTCCTGGCGATTAATCCGCTCATCCAATCATAGCGCAATGATTGAAAGTTACGCTCGCGAACGACGACCGAAAGCGCATTATCACACTCGTGATATGTCGTGGGTCCCACGCCGCTAGGCTGCGATCCAAGTGTGGACCCAGATAGGCTTAATTTATACGATGCGGTGCAATGGTTACTTTTGCGGCTCTGACGTTACGAAATGCAAGTGCTGTCATCACTTCATAGCATGAGCGCGTGTACAGCGAGAATCGCACAGCCTTGGGGAGATCTGATTTGACCGTCGTTAAACCAAGACTATCTCTCCATGCCCGGCACCGGCGCGCACCTGGTGCCACTCGATCAGCCCCGTGACGCGCTCCGATCCCACACTGTCGAGTCGCAACGAAAGTTGTCGAGATTTATTTGTACGACTATTGCAGAGGATCGTAGATCGCGCAAAAGAGCCGGCATGCCCTACAAGCCGATTCATGGCGAAGCGAAAAGGAAGCGGTCAGTGGAACGATACGACATATTGATTGTGGGCGGCGGGCAAGCTGGCGCACAGGCCGCGATCGCTCTTAAACAGCGCAAGTACCTTGGATCGATCGCCATTATAGGTGACGAGCCTCATTTACCGTACGAGCGCCCGCCTCTCTCCAAGGACTATCTCGCCGGGAGCAGGTCGTTCGATCGGCTCTTGATTCGGCCCAGACACTATTGGAATGAGCAGGGTATTTCTTTGCTGAGTGAAAGCCGCGTCGTCACGGTCGATTCAAAGCACTGCGAAGTCCGATTGTCCGACGGGCGAACATTTGCCTATGGTACTTTAGTTTGGGCGGCGGGTGGTTATCCCCGCCGCCTCGGCTGCTCCGGTCACGACCTGATGGGCGTCCATTATGTGCGCACCTGCCAAGATGTGGACCGGATACAGAATGAACTCAATCGCGTCACCGATATCGTCATCGTCGGCGGTGGATACATAGGCCTTGAAACGGCCGCAACACTTTCCAAGGTGTGCAAGCGTATCACCGTGCTTGAAGCGATGGACAGAGTCTTGGCGCGTGTTGCCGGAGAGCAGTTGTCGCACTTTTATGAAGCCGAGCATAGAGGCCATGATGTCGACGTCCGCGTTTGCGCACAAGTTGAGGGCATCGAGGGACAATGTGGCCGCGTAACCGGTGTACGCCTAGCGACGGGTCACCTGATACCGGCTCAAATGGTAATCGTTGGCATTGGCATTCTCCCCGCTGTCGAGCCGCTGCTCAGCGCGGGTGCAGAGGGCGGTAACGGCGTTATGGTCGATGGATTTTGCCGCACGAGTTTGCCCAACATCTACGCCATTGGAGATTGTGCCGCGCATGTCAATGAATTTGCCGGCGGAGCGACAATTCGATTGGAATCCGTCCAGAACGCTGTAGATCAAGCTGCAGTTGTCGCCAAGTCCATCGCGGGAACTCCGGAGCGATATCTGACGGTCCCTTGGTTTTGGTCCAATCAGTACGATTTGAAGCTGCAAACAGTCGGCCTGTGCTTGGGTCACGATCACACCGTGTTGCGTGGTGACTCCTCGGCGCGAAGTTTCGCTCTGGTTTACTTAAAACGCGGACATATCGTCGCATTAGATTGCGTCAATGCACCCAAGGACTTTGTAGAGGGCAAGGTATTGGTGGCGAACGGCGCGCGCATCGATATAGCGCTGCTGGCCGACGGATCAATCCGTCTCAAAGAGATGGCCAGGACTCTGCCCTCGACTTCGATGGGCACGTAACCAGCAAACGAGATTATCTATATGGTAGAAGTCGATATTCGCTCCTCCGTTGAGCGTGAACTTGTTGTGTGGTTGGAATCGCATATTGGCAAGGTTTCTGGACTACGGCGCCAGAACCGGCGGCGCCCGTGCTGGTTCGCAGATGTCTAACGGCTGAAATACATGGGATGTCTAAATCTCTACCATCTCAAACGTCGACTTCGTCGCCCCGCAGTCTGGGCAACTCCAATCTTCCGGTACATCTTCCCAACGCGTGCCTGGCGCCAAGCCGCTGGCCGGATCACCCTTGGCCTCATCATACGTCCAGCCACAAAATTGACACATCCATACCTTCATCGAATATTCGACCTTAACTGACCGATTGACGTCATTGCCAGTCCCACGAGTGCGGATCGAATTTGCGCCGACATATCTAGCGACCTTAGGGCCTTGCATCAATCCTCAGGCGGAATCGTTACTATTAGGCCATCCAATTTATCCTGAAACTCGATTTGACAAGCTAGACGGCTGGTTTCACTACGATGAGTAGAACCGTGGAGAAGATCGTTTTCAGAGTCACTCATCGGCTGTAGTTGATCTGAGTAGTGAGGATCGACTTGCACATGGCAGCTGGCGCAGGAGCAGCAACCCCCGCACAGCGCGAGAATTTCGTCGACACCGGCGTTCCTGAGAATCTCCATGAGAGAAAGTCCGGCCTGTGCGCTAATAACCTGCGCTGTTCCATCGCGGCGCCGGACACATATCTGGCTCAAATCGCTTCTCCAAAAGCCATCAGCATCAAGATTTGTCCCCATGCGCTGCAATTCTTCTCGAGGATGTTTCTCGGCAGACGATCGGAAGAGAGTCGAGCGCAATAAAGCTTCTTTCGTGACTTGGCGTACTGGTTCCTTCAGCAATCCCGAATTCGGGAACACGCTCGAGCCATCGTTCCGTCGCGAGATTAATTTCTAGTTGTGCAAGGTGGAGACCTATACAGTTGTGGATTCCAAATCCAAATGCCATGTGGCGCCGCGGTTGTTGAGATACGTCTAGTCGGTCGGCATCTTTGAACTCTGTCGAATCCCGCCCGCACATAGTCGTTGAACAGGTGACAGAATCGCCCTTCCGTACCGTCACGCCACCAATTTCCACATCTTTGGTGGCGCGCCGACTGAACCACACGCTTGAGAAGAACCGGATGAACCTTCGCGAGCCGTGAAGGGTCGCGACGCAGGGACATTTGGAGCTCGGTGTCCTCGGCAAGATGACGGAAAATCCAGCCCAGCTGGCCCGCCACTGTATCGAGTCCTGCAATGTATAGAATCATGGCGCCACCCAGCGCTTCGCGGAATTCAAGCCTCCGTCCGTCGATCTCGCCATTCGCGAGCGCGGAAAGAATGTCATTCCGCGGATCTTTCTGTCGACATTCGATCTCCGAAGCCAGATAGTCACGGATGCATACCATAGCCGTTATCCGTTCCTGGGGCGTCGGGGCGCACAGCGAGACGTCCGCCCATTTAAGAAAATCATCGGCTCGTTCTCGAGGCAGCCCCACCAAGTCTAAAAATATCGTGGCTGGCAACACTTTCGCGAATTCCGCCACGAACTCGCATCCGCCCTTTGCGATAATTCCATCGAGTAGCGTGTCGATCCGCGATCGCACCACTTCACGAAGGGCGGAAACACTGGCCGGCATAAAATGCTTTGCTATAAGCGCCCGATACTTGGTATGAGCCGGAGGATCGACGTCAACCGGGAAGTAGATTAAGTCATTCCCCAAGAGTCGCGCAAAACCTGTAACGTTGTTGCTGGAAAAAGTTGCCGAATCCAAAAGAATCTGACGGGCCACCCGTGCGGACCCAGCAAGCCACGTTCCTTGAGGAGAATGGCCAGGAATTTGGTGGGTTTGAAGAAATATCATCTCGCGCCCCTTGGCGATCTGTTGAAGACGATCATGCGGACGATCGCCCATTGCTTCCCATATATTGCCTGGGACAAAGAAATCATCAGGAACATGCGCGGGTTTCTCGTAGTTTTCATTAGTAACCATCATCGTGCGACCTCCTCAAGCTACGATCCGATGCCAGTCAGTTATGGATACATCGGGATTTATACAAGTCAAACATAGTGATTACAACGTAGCGACGCGGGGCGGGGGCGCATTCCCAAACATCAGCACATACGTGATTCGGGCGAGTCTCATGAAATTCAGACAAAAACCCATATCAAAATTTGGCGCTCACATCGACACCGTAGGTGCGGGGTTCGCCAGGGTACATAGACGCAAAACCCAAGGTAAGGTAGGCATTGGCACCGGCAATGTTGTAACGCCGGTCTAGAACGTTGCGACCCCAGAGCGCCACCGTCATCCACGGCGTCACCGGCAGTTCCGCGCGCAAGTTCAGTAGCGAGTAGCCTCCCTGCCTTATCCCAAGTTCGGGGGCCTCATCCTCGCTGAGATTTTCCCAACTCTGGTAGCTTTCATTTGCCACCAGCGAGAGGTCGTGGCCCTGAACGGGGATTTTGTGGCGCGCAGTAACGCCCGCCTGGGTCGCGGGCAGGTTCGCGAAAGGCTGATGGCTGAGGTCTACCGTCACCCCGCCAGGTCCTTCCGTGGTGTACTTAAGATATGCCGCGTTGGTGTGGCTGTAGAATCCCGACAAATCGAAGTCATCCCTGAGGCGCCAGGTTAATTCGACCTCGACCCCTTTGATCGTAGCCGCCGCGGCGTTCTGCACCCGGGCAATGAGCGCGCAAGGCGCAGCACCGAGACAACTGACGACGGTTTTCTGAATATTCTTGTAGTCGCTGAAGTAGGCTGCCGCATTCAAGCGAAGCGCGGTCTCGCCCAGCTGGAACTCCCCCTTGAATCCCAACTCGTAGTTGACCACGGTTTCGGGATTGTAGGGAATGCGCTGCTGGGCCGTCTGTGAGCCGACCGCGAATCCGCCAGTGCGGAAACCGCTGCGGATCGAGGCATAGACTTGTTCGGCGGGCGATAACTCATATTGGCCAGTGACGTTAAAGGTCGGCTTTCTGTAACTTGCGCGCTCGAAGGCCCGACATCCTGGCAGTCGCAGGCCCGCAGCGTCGGTTTCGACGCAGACGGCACCAAGCGCCGAGGCAGCGAGATTCTGCGTGTAATCAGCGTGGATGCTTGGTGAATAGCGCCGCTCGTCCCAGGTGTAACGCGTCCCTAGTGTCAGTTTAAATTTATCGGTAATGGAGTAAGTACCTTCTGTGAACACCGATTTGCTGATGTTCTCGGCGGGCTCATCGGTGTCCGTACTGTACCCTGCAGGGCCGAACGCGTTTACGTAGCCGCCGCTCCAGCCCTTCTCGCGGAAGTAGAAGGCCCCGCCAATGAGCCGTAGTCTTTCGCCTTCGTATTGGACCTGGGGTTCCTCGCTGAACTGCTTGGCGAATTCCGGCAACGAAATCTGCAACACCACGAATTGGCTGTCGGCGGAATCGGTGTGGACCTGCTCCCGACTGTCTCGGTAGCCAATGATGTTCTTAAGGGTCACCCTGTCTGAAATGGCGTAGGTGGTGGTGTTGGAGACGCCCCAAACTTGCGACCGATCGAAGGTCTGGCTTGCGGTGCGCGCGCTCCAGAAGCCTGAAGCGCGCTGCTCGTTGAGCGCCTGGACCAATCCACCGCCGACGCCAAGCGGGAAAATAGTGTTGGCCAGGCCGGTCGGGTTCACGGCGGTCAATTCCCCCGCGCCGCCAGAGCTGCTGTAGTGCACGCCGTCCGCATAGAAAATCGACTTCAGGGCGCCGCTTTCAAACAGAAACGAGGCACGACCGCCCTGGTATTTTTCGCTGTCGAGGTCGGGAAAGGTAGCGCGATTCTTTACATAACCATTTCGAGTTCCGTCGGTAAGCGCGATGCGGAACGCCGCGCCCTCGGCGATCGGCAGATTCAGAACCCCCTCCTCAATCGCCTCACCGTAGTTGCCCAGCGTCAGGCGACCTTGGCCTTCAAAGCGATCCGTGGGTGTATTGGGAGTCAGCAGCAGGGCGCCGCCGGTCGTGTTGCGGCCAAACAGCGTACCCACTGGACCCTTCACGACTTCCACAGACTTCAGATCGAGAAACCCGGTGGTGCCAACGCCGATTGGCCGAGCATTGGGAACTTCTGCAACATAGGCGATCACCGCCCCGTCGTTGGTGATCCGCTCTTCGGCCGTGCGTTGCCCACGGATACTAAGGGAGACCTCATCGGCCGTTCCGAGAATAGAGCTGGCCGTGAAGGATGGTGTGATCCGTGCCAGTTCCTGGGCCGTGGCAATGCCGGCTTGCTGCAGAGTTTGCGTCGAGAAAGCGCTAACCGCGACCGGTACCTTTTGAAGATTTTCATCCCGACGTTGCGCGGTCACGATGATCTCATCCAGGTTCGCGGCCTTGTCGGGCGACGCCTCGGCGGTCTCAGCCGCGGCCCGATCAACCAGTGCTCCTGCAACGAACAGCGCTGCGACAGCCGTGAAAGTATTCAGAAAAATTCGTTGATGTACCTGCATTTTTGACTCTCCCCAAAGTCGTATTATTTTTCAGAGGCGACTCCCAGGCAGCTGCCCGCATCGTCATGCGCCTGTTGTTGTTCTGGATTTGCGTCGATCGCCCTTTTGGGCCGCGGCCGGTTACGGGCGCTGGCCGCTCAGGCGGCCATCACCGGCTCGCACCCCGACTCCAGGTGATGCATCACACGGGCTTCCGGATCGTCCCCATAGTCATGGGTCGCGCGGTGCAGGACCGAGCGGTTGTCCCACAGGAGCACATCGCCCATGTGCCAGCGGTGCCGGTAGCAAAATTCCGCGCGCGTCATGTGCTCATACAGAAAGCGCAGGATCGGCGCGCTTTCCTCGGCGGTCATGCCTTCGATGTGCGTCACGAAAGAGCTGTTCACGTAGAGGGCGAGCCGGCCGGTTACCGGGTGCTTGCGCACGACCGGATGGACGGCGTACTTGCGATTGTGGCCCTGGTATTCCTTGTGGTGCACGGCCTTGAGACCGAGAAGCATGCGCTTCATGCCCTCGCTGAGCGTTTCGTAAGCCAGGTGCTGGTTGGCGAAACTGGTATCGCCGCCGACCGGCGGCAGCTTGCGCGCACACAGGACGGTGGTCGCGGGCGGCTCCTGCCACGAGCTGGCATCCGAGTGCCAGATACCGGTATAGGCGCGCGCAATGCCCACGTTCCGAATGACGATCACGTCGTCATGCTCTTTGGACCTGGCGGCGTCTTCCCCCTTGACTTTGGGAAACACGTTCATCGGCCCGAAGCGCGCGGCGAATTCCGCCAGCGCCGCAGGGGTCACCTCCTGGTCCCTCAGCACCAGCACGTGGTGCTCGAGCCACGCCGCGCGGATCGCCGCGAATATCGCATCGTCGATTTTGTTGAGATCGACGCCCCGAACCTCCGCAGCGAGCGTGCCGCCCAGTCTGCTCGTCTCGAGCCTCACCGCCACCTCACCTTCCATTACCGCCATGACTATCTCTCCCCCAGGTTACGAACCAATACTGATTTCGGAGCAGGAGCGACACTGCAACCCCGGCTCGTCCAAACCTGCTCACCAACACGTTGTCACCTTATAAGGCCTTCGGCTAGAAACAAATATTTTTTTGATAAATATGTTGTAAATTTCACACTTGTGATGATCACAGTAAAAAAAGATATTTCTATGCGCGCCGGCGATCTGAGCTGATAGGCTATCGAGGCAGAAATGACGGAGAGCATCATGGGAGTAGCCGAAATTAGAACTGAGACAGCTCCGCTGCCGTTCACACGGCGCGGATCAAACCGGGAGTGTCGGAACGGTGCGTAAGCAGCTTCTGACGCCGGGTCGAATGGACGGCGACGCCTTTCGCAGCATCGCGGGGCAATGGCTTACGGGCGTTGCAATCGTCACTTCGCGCAACGCGGCCGGGGCGCCCGTCGGCTTGACCATGAGCGCTGTGACGCCGTTGTCGCTGGCGCCGCCAATGTTTCTGATCTGCTTGGATCTCGCCTCAGGAACCTTGCTCGCGATCGAGGCAAGCAAGTCGTTCGCGATCAATTTCATCGGGAGGAACGGCGCTGCCGTGTGTAAGTCCTTCGCCAGAAAAGGGGGCGACAAGTTCAGCGGTGTGCCGAGTCGAATTGGCGAAGTCGGATTACCCATCCTCGACGAGGCCATTGCCCACGTGGAATGCGTGTTGCATGACTGCTTCATCGCAGGAGATCACAAAATCATCATCGGATTGGCCGTCTCCGGCGACGTTTCCGAAGGCGAGCCGCTGGCTTATTTCCGGGGCGCCTTCCAACAACTGCGCTCATGATCGACGGCTCCGCAGCCAACGGGACACCCGCGGTCGAGGACAGCAACCGGTTTCGCAGCCCAATCATATCCACCGCTTGCAATTTGTATCAGTTCAAACTTATGAAAGGAAACGAGGATGGCGTCAATCGAAGGCCAGTGGGATTGCACCCAGCAGTCACCCATGGGAGCGCAGAAATCCATCATCACGCTTAAGAGTGACGGGAATGGGGGTTTCACCGGCACCAATATTGGAGCCGCCGGGACGATGGAGATCACCGACGGTAAAATTGAAGGAGACAAGGTGACGTTCATCATGAAAGTCACCTCTCCGATGAAAATCATTGTGAAGGTCCAGGCGGTGCTTGCAGGCGATACGCTAGAGGGTAAGGCGTCCGCGGGCATGTTCGGCAGCTTTCCCATGACGGCAACGCGCAAGACTTGATGGTTGCTAANNNGTCGGTCGGCGGAGAGAGGGTAGAAATGCGGCTGTTATCGTTTCGTCAAGGTCCGGCTGAGGGGGTGGCGGTCAAGACCGGCGACGGTGAGTATCGAGGCTACACCGCACTGGACCCGCGCTTCCCGGGCAGCCTCGAGCGCCTGATCGCCGGGGGTCATGAGACTCTCGTCAGCGCCGCGTCCGGGCTGATATCAGGCAATCTGGTCGACCTTGATCGCGTCGCCATACTCCCGCCCCTGAGGAAGCCCGAGAAGATCATTTGCGTTGGGTTGAACTATGCCGACCATACGGCCGAGAGCGGCTTCGCAAAGCCGGACTATCCCGTCATCTTCGCCCGCTTCTCGTCGAGTTTGGTGGGTCACGGAGGCGCGATCGTGCGCCCACGCGTCTCCGTACAACTGGATTTCGAAGGCGAACTCGCCGCCGTGGTGGGTACGGGGGGGCGCTGCATTCCTAGGTCGGCCGCGCTCGCGCATATCTGCGCTTATTCAGTCTT
>WNFM01123275.1_pt2 | contig 11778 bp, 11 predicted proteins | sample 5400271 | NCBI WGS metagenome assembly WNFM01 (sample SAMN13153352, study PRJNA577476) | soil metagenome | isolation source: 60 cm saprolite on Douglas fir-dominated hillslope | place: USA:California | collected 2013-09-17 | reverse complement strand
CGAGCTCTGCGTCGTCGACATTGCCGAGCCACGTGACGTTCGCCGGCGGGTCGACGCCGCCCCAGCCCCGCGCGCCGACAACGCGCAGCTCGCCCTCGACGGCCTGGGCGATCCGGGCAAGGTTCTTGCGCGGTTCGAGGGTTCCGACCGCGAGCACGTAGTCGCCCTCCGCGCTCGGCCCGTCGGGTGTGAAGACGTCCTCGACGCCGTTCGGGATGACGCGGATCTTGTCAGCGGACGTGTCGAGCAGCGAGATCAGCTCGCGCTTCGTGAACTCGGAGACGGCGATCACCCTCGAGGCCGCGGCGACGACGCGCGGCACGGCGATGCGCGAGTAGGTCGACGTCCAGCGGTTGAACCACTCGGGGTGCCGCAGCACGCCGAGATCGTGGACGGTGACGACAAGTTGCTGGTGCGCGCGAAACGGTCCGCGGAACGTCGGGCAGTGCAGCACGTCGGCGTCGGCTCGCAGCCGCGGGTACCAAAGGACGTCCGCGGCGAGGGTCCGCAGGCGCGACGTCGCGGGGTACGACACCTCGACGACGTCGAGGTTGTCACGCAGCGCCTGCACGTAGCGGGCGGTTCCCGCGCGCGTCTGGCGCAGCGGCGTCGTGTCAAGCGCTACGCGAATCGCTGGTACCCCTCGAGGAAGACCTCGCCGGTGCGGCGCCAGCTGAAGTTGCGTGCGTGCTCGATTCCCTTCGCGCGCAGCTCGTCGCGGCGCGTGATCGCTTCGAGAATGCCGGAGGCGATCGCCTGCGGGCTCTCGGGATCGACTCGGATTGCGGCGTCGCGCGCGGCCTCGTCCATCGACTCGTGCGCCGATGCGACGACGGGTGCGCCCGAGGCCATCGCCTCGGTGATCGGCATCCCGAAGCCCTCGAACCGCGACGGGTAGACGACGACCTGCGCCCCGCGATAGAGCCGTGCCAGCTCGTCGTCCGGGACGTAGCCGAGCCGCACGATGCCGGGTCGGTCGAGCTGCGGCTGCTCGCCCCAGCCCTGCCCACCGACGACAACGAGCGAGAGGTCGCTGTCGGCGAGTAGCGCGAACGCTTCGACGAGGGTGCCGAGATTCTTGCGCGGCTCGAGCGTCGCGACCGTGAGGATGTACGGCGCGCCGAGGTCCGCGACGGGGCCGTCGGCCGAGAAGTCGGCGCCGATTCCCGGATGGGCGACGAGAACGCGCTCGAGCGGAAAGTCGACGGTGCGCGCGAAGTCGGCCGCGGTGAAGGCGGAGTTCGCGAACACGACATCGCAGGTCAGCGCGGCATTGCGGTACTTGCGGCGGTGCATCGAGCGCGTGCGCTTGGTCGTCCACTGCGGGTGATGGAGCGGGACGACGTCGTGGATCGTGGTGGCGCGGACGCCGCGCGTCTGCGGCGGGTACATCCAGTCGCTGAAGTGCAGCGCGTCGAACTTGCCGATGAAGCGCTCGGCCGGCGGGTAGCCGAGCATCGACCAGGCCGTCCGCCAGTAGTGCGCGCCCGGCAACGTAACGAGCTTCGTCTCGACGTCGATCCCGGCGAGTGCCTCGGGAATCGCGCGCTTGCCGGCCGGCGAGGTCGGCGCGAAGGCGACGATCTCGTGCCCGAGCGGCCGGGCGGCCTCGGCGAGCCCGGCGAGCGAGCCGCGGATGTAGTTGTTCACGCCCGTCCGCTCGCGAGAGAGCGGGCTGCCGTCGAAGGCGATCCTCATCTGAACCCGTCGACGATGATGCCGAGCTCCCGCGGATCCTCAGGCCCAGGCACATGCGTGACGGCCACGTAAATGGTGGCGGTGCAGCTCTTGATCGTGATCGTTCGCCTGCCCCGAACGCGGTACCACGTGCCGTTCACGATCACGATTTGTGGCTTGGGGAAGAGCTTCCCTGGGCGCAACGTCACCGTCATGTGACCAGTGCATTTGAACTTCTCGATTGCGGCCTGATGACTCATCCAGCCGTCGGGATAGATGCCGCTCGTGCGGAACTGCAGGCGCGGCGTGCCGTCGACGCGCCAGACCGTCAGCCCCTTCACCTTGTCGCGCGCGACCGGCTTCCCGATCAGCGGCAGCGAGCTCAGCACGTAGCGCGGCTGGTCGAGCCCGTGGATGTAGCCGTCACGTCCGATCGTCGCCTTCGTCTCGGGGAGCCCACCGGGCGTCGGGTCGGCCGCGTACGCGACCTGGTGCACGCTGCGGTTGAAGAACTCGTTCGTCCAGACCGTGAACTTGTCCATCGTTGTGGAGTCGTAGATCACGCCGACGTTCGCGCCTGCGCCGACCGCATGGTCGATCCACTCGCGGTCGGGGTTCGACGTGCCGCCGAAGAGCGCGCCCAGCGATGCGTGGTGTACACCGCCGTGCGGGTTCGTCTCGATCGCCCACAGCGAGACGGCGTACAGCGCGAACAGCACCGCGGGCAGCGCGAGCGCGTAACGCACCGGGACGAGCAGCAGGAGGAGCGTCAGGGCGATCGCGACGAGCACCACGACCATGCCGATCTCGTCGAGGGTCGTGATCGTGTCCTGGAGCGTCCAGAGCGGCAGGAATGCGAGCGTGTCGGAGGTCGCGTTGCCATTGAGGAGCCCGCTGTAGGGCACGACGCCGACGAGCGCCGCTGCAACCACTGCGCACGCGGCCGCGGCGCGCGGGCGCGGGAGACCGCGCTCGATCCAGAGGCAGAGCGCGATGAAGAAGAGCGGCGCGACGAAGAACATGTTCCGCTCCTCGATGCGCTGGCTCTGCGTCGACGCGAACGCCGCCACCTCGAGCACGAGCCAGAACGCGAGTGGTGCGGCGGCGGCAATGAACGGAGTACGCCGTTCGCGTGCGAACGCAAGGTAGAGGAGCGCTGCGAACGGGACGACGCCGACGTAGAGGTCGAGCTCGCCGACGTGGTAGACGAACCAGCGGAAGACCGAACCGGCCGAGTAGGAGCTATTCGTCGCGGAGCGATACGCGCCTAGTGCGTCGAGCGGCGAGCGGCCGCGCGCCACCTCGTAGACGAGGACAAGCGCTCCGGCGCCGAGGATCAATCCGTAGAGCAGCCGGAACTCGCGCCAGCGCGCACGAGGCAGGAGCAGCGGCGCCGTCAGGATCGCCGGGACCAGGGCAACCGCCTGCGCGCGCGCCAGGAACGCAACCAGCGAGAGCGCAAGCAGCGCGAGAACGCGCAGACGCGTCGGGCGCTCGAGCACGAGCACGAGGAGGAGCGCGCACGTCATGAACAGCGGGTAGAAGACGTTCTCCGTCATCAGCGTGCCGGTGTAGACGAGCGAAGGCACGGCGACCGTGAGCGCCGCCGCAACCAGCCCGAGCGAGGGCCGCACGACGCGGCGCGCGAGCAGGTACGCCGGCACCGCAGCGAGCGACATCAACACCGAGTTGAGATCCTTCGCCGCCGTGTACGCCTGCGGCACCGACGAGAACAACCGGAACGCGGGCGCGATCAGCACCGGATAGACGAACCCGTAGCCGTTGCTCGCAACGTCGCGGACCAGGAACTGTCCGTGCAGCGCGAACGACTTCGCGAGCTCGGAGTAGATGAGCTCGTCGACCATGATCCACGGCGCGACCATCCGCCGGGCGAGCACGATTCGCAGCAGCGCCGAGCCCGTGACGATCATCGCCAACCAGAACCAGCGTGGCAGCGATCTGAGACGTGTCATCACGTCAGGATCCCGGACTCGCGCGCCGCCCGCGCGAGCGCCGAGGCGTCGTCGATCCCGACCTCCGTCGCGGCCTCGGCGATCCGGAGAAGCACCGCGTCGTTGACGGCGTCGCCGCCGGCGGCCACCTCGAGCGCACGGGCGTACTCGTCGGCGACAGCCGGCAACGCGTGCTCGCGTTCGACGTAGGCGCGCGCCGCCGCACCGAGCGCCGCACCGTGCTCGACTGCCACCGTCAGCGCCGCTTCGATCGTCGCCACCTCGTAATCGTCGACCGGGATCTTCAGGACCACCTCGTCGGGCAGCTCGCTGAACCAGCCGACGTCGGAGACGAGCAGCGGCTGCCCGAGTGCGAGCGCGCGGATCACAGAGCCCGACGTCTCACCCATCGTCGGGTAGCGAAGGTTGACGAGCACGTCGCACGCTGCCATCAGAGACCACAAGCGCTCCTCGGTGACGTAGTCCATGCGTTCGACGCCGTCGGTCAGTCCAAGCCGCTCGAGCCGGCGCTCGACGTCGAACCGTTCGCCGGCGGCGCCGACGAGCAGCAACCGTGCTCCGGGCCGCGTGCGTCGGAACGACGCGAACGCCTCGAGCAGCTGCGGAATGCGCTTGTTCATGTTCAGGTAGCCGAAGCAGCCGATCAGGGGATCGCCGCTGACGTCGGTCGCGGGCTCGACGGCACCCATCGGCCAGACGGGGTGCGGGATGCGCCAAAGCGGCCCCTCGTACCCTGCGGCACGGGCGCGGTCGGCGACGTACTGCGAGTGCACGATCAGGCCCGTCGCCTGGTCGAGCACGACGCCGGAGAGCGGGAAGCGTTCGGGCTGCGTCTCCCAGAGGAGCGGCAGCAGGTTGTCGAGCACGCCGAGTCCGAGCAGGCGACCGGCGACACCGAGCTCGCGCTCCATCGCGTCGAGATACGCGCGGCCGTTGCCGCGACCGATCGTCGTCCCGGCGATCAGGTGGTGCAGCACGTACTCGTGAAGCACCACGACCCCCGGACGCTCGTTCAGAGCGTCGAGGATCCAGCCGTGCGCATCCGGATCGTTCCCGACGTGGTAGAGCGCGACGTCGGCCTGCGGCGCGCGCTTCCCCTGCTCGGCGACCACGATTTCGACGCGCTCGCGCAGCGCCGGCAGGAGCAACGCCGAGTAGTCGGCGATCCCGGACCGCGACGGCGGCAGCGGCGAGTAGTAGGCAACCTTCACGAGACCAGGGCGTCGACGCACGCGTCCCAGGTCACGCGCTCGGCGATCGCCTTGCCGGCGCTGCCCCACGCCTTCGCCTCGTCCGCGTGCTCGCCGAGGTACACGGCGGCGCGTGCGATCTCCGCGGCGTCGGGCGCGACGACGACGCCCGTCTCGCGATCGCGGACGACCTCGAGCGGACCGCCGGCGTCGAGCGTCGTCACGACCGGCTTGCCGGAGAGGAACGCCTCGTACGGGACCATTCCGAAGTCCTCGTCGAGCGGCGCGTAGTAGACGGCGAGCGAGCGCGCGTAGAGGTCAGCGAGGCGCTCGTCGTCGACGCGGCCCACGAACTCCACCTGGCCGTTGAGACCGGAAGCGAGCGACTCGAGGCGCTCGCGGTCCGGGCCCTCGCCCGTGATCACGATCCGCAGTGACGGCTCGCGCTTGGCCGCTTCGATCAGCAGGTCGATCCGCTTGGCACGGTCGAGCCTGTTCACCGAGAGGACGAAGCCCTCCGACACGCCGGTGCGATACGGGAGCGACTGCGGCGGGTGCGGGAGAACCTCGGCGTCGATGCCGTTGAAGCGCTGCAGGCGGTCGGCGACGTTGCGCGACGTCGCAAAGACCTTGCGCGCCTCGCCGAGCGCGACCGCATCGAGGCGCTCGATGGCCGCGCGCGTCGCACGGTCCTCGGCCGACTCCGAGAACTGACCGAGGTCGGTGCGGTCGTAGTCGTACGCCTGCCGGAACTGATGGAGCACCCACGCGACCTTGTTGGGGTGGCGCACCGCATACGCGGGAAACTTCGTCGCGATCACGCGGTCGATCGGCCGGCCGTCGGACTCTGTGAGGTCGACAAGCCGCCAGAGGAACGCTTGGTCGAGGACGCGCGTGCCGGGGTACCACTTGAACGGCACCGTCACGAGCTCTGCCTCATGCCCGCGTTCGCGCAGCGCGGCGACGAGGTCTTCCGCCATCAGCTCCGCGCCGCCGCGCACGAACGGAACCTGCGGCGCCGCAACGGCGATTCTCATTTGGTCTCGAGCCGCTTGATGCGCTCGTCGAGGTCGTCGATCAGCTTCAGCACCGCGTCGTTGAACGCGCGCTGGTCGGCGAACGCGGGCTCGACGTACCAGCGCATGAAGCGGCGCAGGAACGCCTTCAGCGGGCCGCCCTTGCCGACGATCGGGCGCTCGGCCGAGATCGGCCAGAGCCGCTCCGCCTGGTCTCGCACCGAGAGGCGGACCTGCGCGGGGGTCACATCGGAGCCGCGGGGACCTGCCGCCCGGATCTCTTCCTTCAGCCGCGCAAAGAGGGCGGCGACGTCTGTCGTCTCCTCAGGCACTGCCAGGAGTGTAAAGACCGGTGGTTACGGCTCTGTAAGCGGCGCGGCGGCCCGGGCGACCACACGAGAGCTGCCGAGGATCGCCGCACCGGCGCAGGCGACGGCCAGCGCTGCTCCGAAGGAGACCACGTGGCCGGGCCGGGTGTGGGTCAGGGCCGGCAGCAGGGCAGCCGGCAGGACCATCTCGATCCCGAAGACGACCGGGATCGAGCGGGTGGCGGGCCAGGTTTGGAGCGCCGTCATCTCCGCCAGGAGCGACGACCAGCTCGCGACCGCGACCCCGGCGCCCCAGAGGAGCGCGATGACCCAGTGCCGGTCGGCGAGCTCCTCGTCGATCAGCGCGGTCGCGAGGCCGACCGCGGCCCAGCCGAAACCGGCCGAAACGCTGGTCACGAGCCCACCCGCACGCCCGAGCACGCGCAGGGCATAGGGCACCGCTGTGGCAAGCGCGAGCGCCGCGACGGCCGCGGTCTCACCGCCGCGCGTGAACCCGGCCGTGTGCGCCGGCGCGGCCCAGCCGATCACGGCGATCCCGCCGGCGATCAGCACGGCGCCGCTGATCTCGCGGCGTCCCACGCGCTCGTGGAGCAGGCGCACGCCCAGCACGAGCAGCACGATCAGGCCGAGCCCGAGCGCCGGCTGCACGATCGCGACCGACGCGAGGGCAAGCGCGACCGCTTGCAGCGGCCACGCGATCAAGCCTGCCGCGGTACCGGCGAGCCAGAGCGGGCGGCGAACGAGCTTCTTCAGGAGCGACGAACGCAGCGAGTCGCTCGTCGGCTCGCGGCGCGCCTCGAGCGCCTGCAGGCTCGTCGAGAGCGCGTAGAGCGAAGACGCCGCGCCCGCGAGAAGGATCGCGATGAAGATGATCACAGGGGGAGACTACGATCGCGCGATGATCGGCATCCCACTTCTCACTCTTGTGCCCGGCGAGCTCGGCGGCAGCGAGACCTACGTGCGCGAGCTGCTGCGCGGCCTCGGACGCGTTGGCGACTACCAGTACAAGGTGCTGCTGCCTCCCGCCGCACCGACAGCGTCCGAGGGGCTGCCGGCGGAGATCGCGACCGAGTACCGCCTCGCACGGACGATCATGCAGCGCCTCGTTGCGATGGCAACCGCTGCGGCGCGGCCAGGCCCGCTGCGCGCGCGGCTCGACGATGCGAGTGTCGTGCACTACCCCCTGACGATTCGCATCCCGTCGGTCGACCGGCCCACCGTCGTCACGCTCCTCGACGTCCAGCACCTCGACTTGCCGGGAATGTTCTCGCGCTCCGAGCGCCTGTTCAGATCGGTCGCGTGGCACCGGTCCGTGCGCGGCGCCCAACGAGTGATCACGATCAGCGAATTCGTTCGCGACCGCGCCATCGAGCGGCTGCGGCTCGACCCAGAGCGCCTGCGCGCGATTCCGCTCGGTCTCGACCACGACGAGCTGCAGCCGGGGATGGCCGAGCGCGAGCCGTTCCTGCTCTACCCGGCGCGCCGCTGGCCGCACAAGAACCACGAGCGCCTGTTCGAAGCGTTCTCGATGTTGCGCCGCGAGCGGCCGGAGTTGCGCCTCGTTCTCACGGGCGGCGGTGACTTCCCCGACGTGCCGGAGGGCGTCGAGGTGCGCGGCCTCGTTCCGCGCGCCGAAGTCGTGTCGCTCATGCAGCGCGCGTCGGCCCTCGTATTCCCGTCGCTCTACGAAGGGTTCGGGCTTCCGCCGCTCGAGGCGATGGCGTGCGGCTGCCCGGTCGCGTCGTCGAACGCGGCGTCGCTGCCGGAGGTCGTCGGAGACGCCGCGCACCTGTTCGATCCGCACGATCCGCCGGCGATCGCCGACGCCATGCGCGAGGTGCTCGCCGACCCACAGCCCTGGATCGAGCGCGGCCTCGCACGGGCGGCACAGTTCTCGTGGGACGAGACGGCCCGCGCGACCGACGCAGTCTACGCCGAGTTGCTCTAACACCGCCCAAATCAGGCCTGCCCTCCACGCTGAGCGAGCTTCACCATCGTCTGACCAAGGTCGAAGCGCGCTCACACGAAGGACCTGTCCCTGCTGCCGCACGCACTTCACCGTTGTCTGGCCAAGATCGAACGGGTTCGGCAAGAGAGGCATGGCCTCTCGGGCCGTTAGCTGCTTCTCTGACCGAGCCGGCCTGCGCGTGCGTCGCGCCAGCCGGACAGCACGGCGCGCGCTGCCTCACCGCGCGAAGGATGCGTCGCCGCCTGTGCAAGGTGCGCCCCGACGACGACACCGCGGCGCAGCGCGCGCAACCCCGGCGGCAGACGGGCGTGCCGCTCAGAGACGACAATCGTGTTGCGCGTGCTGTAGTAAAGGTTCGTGGTCGACGCACGCCCGCCCGTTGCCGCCGAGCCTTTGTGCCGCGCGCGCGCTTCGGGAACGAACACGACGGCGAACCCTGCGCGGCGGATGCGCAACGACCATTCGACGTCTTCGACGTAGGCGAACAACTCGAGGTCGAGCAGTCCGGCCCGTTCGATGGCCGCCCACGAAACGGCCATTGCGGCGCCGTCTGCCCGGGCGACGTCGCGGAGCTCGTCACGTCCGTCCGTGCTGACCCGACCGGAGTAGCCGAGCCACTTGTTGAACCGCGCGCCCGCGTACTGCACGCTGCTCCCGTCCTCGGACAACACCTTGCAAGCGAGCAGTCCCGCGTCGGCGCGCGCGCGCGCGGCGCGGTCGAGCGCACTCGCGAGGCCAGGCTCGGCGACAGCGTCGTTGTTCAACAGGAGGATCCAGTCGGCGCCATGGGCGTGTGCACGGCGGATCCCGATGTTGTTGCCGCCGGCGAACCCGAGGTTCGCGCCGGTGCGAATCAACTCGACGTTCGGAAAGCGCTGCTCGACGAGGCGATCCGAGCCGTCGGTCGAGCCGTTGTCGACGCAGATCGTCGATATGCCCTCCAGCGACGCGAGCGCGGCCAGCGTGTCGTCGCCCCCGTTCCAGTTCAGGACGACCGCAGCGAGGTTCATCAGCGTTTGACGAAGTGCGCGATCGAGCCGGCGCCCGGCCGCCGTTCCCACCCGGCGCCGATCTCGCCGACGAGGCGTGCGACACCGGGATAGACGTTCCCGTACCCGCCCGTGTCGACCGCGTCGTGGAGGAGCACGTGGCCCCCGGAGCGCACGAACGCGCTCCAGCGGTCGAAGTCGGCCTTCGCGCCCTCGTAGGAGTGGTCGCCGTCGATGAAGAGCAGCGCGAGCTCGCCCGGCGGCGGCTCGGCCGTGCGCGAGTCGGCGACGAGCAGGTGCACCTTGCCGTCGAGCCCGAAGCGAACGAGCGCGGCCCGCAGCTCCTCGTCGAGCTCCGCGCCCGGCATATCGGGCCGGAGCGCGACGTGGAAGTCGTACGACCAGAGCTCGACGCCTGCTGGCAGAGCGGACGCGAAGACGACGGTGCTCCCGCCCTTGAAGCGGCCGATCTCGGCGACCGGCCCGCCCTCGATGTCGCGCGCGAGCCGGAAGAGCAAGGCCGCCTCGTCGATCTGCAGCGATGCGACGCCGTGGTTCAGCTGGTTCGACGAGAACAGGAACGCCAGGTCCTCGAAGCCGCGGACGGACTGCGGCCAGTGCTCGACGTTCCGGAAGCGCATCTCAGCCGGATCGCGGAGGACCGAGGCATGGATCAGGTTCTTCCCGATCGAGGTGCGACCCAATTTGCGGATGAGTCTCTTCATGATTTGCCCAAACCTGGCGCCGAGAATAACCGCATGACGAGGTACCCTCCCGACGTGGGTGACGAGGGAACGACCTGGACCGTCGAGGAACTCCAGGCGCTGCGCGCCGAGTTCGGAGACGGTTACCGCGACCGGACCTGCCTGGTCACGGGTGCGGACGGCTTCATGGGCTCGCACCTGACGGAGGGTTTGGTGGCGCTCGGCGCGAACGTGATCGCTTTCGTCCGTGCCACGTCCTCAGGCGCGCTCAACAACATCGGGCACCTGCGCGCCGATCTGAATGTGGTCTTCGCGGATCTTACGGACAAGACCTCCATCGATTATCTCGTCCGCGATTACCTCGTGACGGCTCCCGACAAGCCATACGTCTTCCACCTCGGGGCGCAGGCGCACGTCGGCGAGTCATGGCATCGCCCGTACGAAACGGTGATGGCGAACACGATCGGCACGCTCAATCTCCTGCAGTCGATCGTCGACCACGATGTCGAGCTCGAGAAGTTCGATACCGCCGGCACCTCGGAGGAGTACGGCAACGTGCGCGAGAACGTCGCGCACCATCACGACTTCGACGACCTGGGCTCGCTGATCCTGCACGAGCGTTCGCCGATCAACCCGAAGTCGATCTATGCGACTGCGAAAGTCGCCGCGGACTTCCTGACGATGAACTACCACGACGCGTACGGCGTTCCGGGTGTCGTGACGCGCATGTTCAACAACTATGGGCCACGCCAGAACCCGCGCTACGTCACGGGCACGATCATCTCACAGGCACTCTCGCGCCCGGAGATCGAGTTGGGCGCACTCGAACCTCTGCGCGACTTCTGTTTCACCACCGACGGCGTCCGCGGTCACCTGACCGTCGCGGCGAAGGGAACACCCGGCGACGTCTACGTCTACGGGCAAGGCGAGAACATCTCGATGCGTGATTGGACCGACCTGATCCTGAAGACAGGCGAAGAGCACGGTTTCTGGGGGAGCGACCGGCGGATCGTGATCAACGAGAACCGCTTGCGACCCGGCGTGACGGACGTCATGGCGCTCCGCGTCGGTTACGAGAAGCTGAACGCCGAGACCGGCTGGTCGCCGAAGGTCTCGTGGGAGGAAGGCGTGCTGCGCACGATCCGGTGGTACGCCGAGAACCGTGAGCGCTGGGTCGGGCGCGTCGACTGGATGACCCGCCAACGCGCCGAGGCGAAGTGAGCACGGCCCTCGTCACAGGCGGGGGCGGCTTCCTCGGCTCGCACCTCGTTGCGCGGCTCGAAGCCGACGGTCACGACGTCTTCGTTGCCCGCCACCGCGACTATGACCTGACGCGATTCGAGGACACGGAGCGCATGTACGCAGATGCGCGGCCGGATCTCGTCTTTCATCTCGCGGCCGAGGTCGGCGGCATCGGCGCGAATCGGGCAAACCCGGGGCGCTACTGGTACGCGAATCTGATGATGGGCGCGCATGTGCTCGAGCTGGCGCGGATCCACGAGGTCGCAAAGACGGTCATCACGGGAACCGTCTGCGCCTACCCGAAGTTCACGCCGGTGCCGTTCCACGAAGACGACCTCTGGAACGGCTACCCCGAGGAGACGAACGCGCCGTACGGCGTCGCGAAGAAGTCGATCCTCGTCGGCGCGCAGTCCTATCGCGAGCAGTACGGGCTCGACGCGATCTACTTGCTGCCGGCGAACCTCTACGGCCCGCGCGACAACTTCGACCTGAACACCTCTCACGTGATCCCGGCCCTGATCCGCAAGATGATCGATTCGACGGAGGAGGTCGTCCTCTGGGGCGACGGGACTCCCACGCGCGAGTTCCTCTACGTGGACGACTGTGCCGACGGACTGATGCTGGCGGCGGAACGCTACGACGGCGCCGAGCCTGTGAACCTCCGGACCGGAGTCGAGACGTCGATCCGC
>WNFM01021168.1_pt1 | contig 11778 bp, 8 predicted proteins | sample 5400271 | NCBI WGS metagenome assembly WNFM01 (sample SAMN13153352, study PRJNA577476) | soil metagenome | isolation source: 60 cm saprolite on Douglas fir-dominated hillslope | place: USA:California | collected 2013-09-17 | reverse complement strand
ACTTCGGATTCACCACGCGCTATAGCCTCACAGAATTCGGTGCAATGCCGCGTGCGACAGTCGCGTCATTGGGCAATCTCTCAGCAGACAGCGCATTCGGGTACGTAGCGGGCTTTGCAGCACTGTTCGGGCTGTACTGGCTGGCGATGCGCCTGGTAAGCCGGGGCGGATTGCGTCTTCCAACGCAACGTCAATGGTTGGTGGTTGGTGGCTTTGCGCTTTTGTTCAACATTGCGCTGCTGCCCATGTATCCCGTCGATGCTGCCGATATTTATGATTACATCATCCGTGGTCGGATGTCCACCGTCTACGGCCTGAACCCGATGGCGGTGACGCCCAATAAAGTTTCAGATGATCCCTTCTACAAATTCGCGGCCTGGACGAATGTGACGCTAGGTTACGGTCCGGGTTGGGAGATGATCGCAGCGGCGACGAGTCGCATCGCCGGGGACGATCCCACTGCCAATGTGATCGCATTCAAGGTGCTCGCGGTGCTGTGCTATCTGCTTACCGCCGCGCTGGTTGGTCTGATATTGCGAGAAGTTGCGCCCAGGCGTGCGCTGCTTGGCGTACTGCTATTTACCTGGAACCCTTTAGGGCTATTTATGACGGCAGGGGTCGGTCACAATGACTCGGTCATGGTGCTCTTGATGGCACTGAGCGTTTACTGCCTTGTGCGACGCTGGTACGTTGCCTCAACGCTGGCAGCAGTTCTCGGCGCGCTGGTGAAGTTTATCCCGATCCTGATACTGCCAATTATTGCTCTGGTGGCGCTGCGCGAACTGAATGCCAACGGAAGATTGCGCTACTTGGTGCTATCAGGTGCCGCTAGTGTGATACTTGTCGTCTTGACTTTCGCCCCATATTGGACAGGGCTAGACACACTGGGGCTGGATCGACGCGCCGGAATGTACACTGGCTCGGTTGCCACACTGGCGCGGCAAACCCTGGGTTTCGTGTTCGATGGACACACGGGTGAGAGTGCGGATACGCCGCAAACAAATAACGTCCTGAAATATGTGGTTTTGGGCTTGCTTGCCCTGTTTATATTGGATCGCTCTGCTTACGTGCTGCACGCTTCGCCTAGCGAAGACCCACTTTATGCGGTGCGGGCGATGCTAGCGATCCTGCTGTTTTACTTGCTGGTAAGCTGTATCTGGTTCCAATCGTGGTATGTGATCTGGGTGTTGGTCTTCGCGGCGCTGCTCGATAACACACCAATGCGACGCCTGACACTGCTGCTCAGTTATCTGGTTACCTGGCAGACGTTTCTATATAACTACGTCACGCTGCGGCCCGACGGTTGGGCACCATTACCCTGGCGTGACCTGATCCCGGTGGCGGTGGTGATGGGCAGCGCGTGGAGCTACGTTGCGCTGCATTGGCTATCTCACTGGTGGCGCAGCGGCACGCGGAAGCCATTGCCGATTGCCGTAGGAACGCGCTTGCGGGCTGGACGCGAAGCAGCGAAGTTGATTCCTGCCAGTCTTGTCGATGAACTCGATTGGCGGACTGACGACCTGCTCGGCTATGAAAGCGGCGAAATCGCTATCCCGCTAGACCGGGCCGAAACCCTTAGTGAGCGTCTTGGATTATCTCTGCCGGAATTGGTAAGCCCAACAGCTTCGTCCTGATGAAGTAGCAACTGTTTGGCTTATGTGCCGCCAAGCGTAGACAGCAGTTGGATTAGCGCTTCCCCATAGTGTTGGAGCTTCCAGGGGCCGAGACCGGGTATAGTGGACAGGTCTTCAACACCGGTTGGCATACTTCGGGCCAGTGCCCACAGCGATTCTTTGGGAATGATCACGTCGCTCTCGACGCCACGTTCAGCAGCCCGCGCCTTACGCCACTCGTGCAGCGCATCGAAGCGTGCCATCGTAATGGGATCAACGCGAGGCGCGCGATCTGGGCGGTTGGGCATTTCGGATTGTTGACCGACCAATACCGCCTGGAGAACTTTCGCGCCATAACGATCAATTTGCCCATAGCTCATACCCGGCACCGCGCCCAATTCTTTCAGGGTTGTTGGTTCGGTCTTGACAATAGCGACCAGCACTTCATCAGTGACCACCTTGAATGGGGGGCGATTACGCTGTTCGGCAAGCTGTTCGCGCAGCAAATATAGTTCGCGCAAGATCGCCATCTGGCGGCGGGTGAAATCCCGTGCTGCGTGAATACGCCAATAGCCGTCGGGGTCAAAATGGCGAGTAGCGGCGGGTACCTCTGTCATCAAATCGAAGCTCTCGCGCGCCTCATCCAGGCGATCCGCTGCACGCAGCAGGTCGAGGATAATATCCCGTAACGCGGGCAGATAGTGGGTATCTTGCTGCGCATAGTGCATCTGGTCGGGTGGAATGGGCCGCAGCGACCAATCGGCGCGCTGGTAACGCTTATCCACAGGAATACCAAAATACTGTTCGAGCAATGCGCCCAGGCCGAATGCTTTCAATCCAAGGACACGCGCCGCCAGCATCGTATCGAACAAGTTGCGAAACGTAAAACCATAATCGCGTTTTAAACAGATGAGGTCATACTCGGCGGCGTGAAAGACCTTTTCGATTTGAGGGTTTGCGAAAATCGGCCCTAGTGCTTCCAGATTTGTTATTGCCAGAGGATCGAGCAGCCAATCCTGGTCGCGGGTCGATATTTGAATCAGGCAAACCTGTTCGCGGTAGGCATACAGACTGTTTGACTCTGTATCGACGGCGATTAGAGGTGCGCTTTCCAGACGACGAGCAAGCGTTTGCAGAGCAGCAGGGCTAGCAACGATGGTTGGTGCAGGCAAAGGATGATGAGAGGTCATTTTTTTAGTGAACTTCAGTCTGGCGATTACAATACAACTTGGATTGATAACGAGTAGCAAACTCAACCGTGAAAATCTAAGGGTATTATCCTGTAGATTAAGCGATTGAGCAAGAGTCGGTCCTTGAGGCTAAAGTGCTCAGGGGGTCAGATTTCATCGGATATGCTTTGCATCGCCAGCCAATCATCGCGTAGGATTCCGTACAGGGCGAGGTCTTCAAAGTTCCCCCACTTGAGCCTGTGTTGGCGCTGGAGACCTTCATAGCGCATCCCGATCTTTTGCATGACGCGTCCAGACGCGGGATTCTTCGTGTAATGACAGGCAAAAACGCGATTTAGATTGAGTTCCGCAAAAGCATAATGTAACACTGCAAAACCAGCTTCTGTGGCAAAGCCCTTGTTCCAGTAAGGTACTCCTATCCAGTAGCCAAGTTCCGCGTGTTGATGAGCAGCGTTAATCGAAATTCCCATTGCGCCGCACAATGTCGGTGTTAAGGAACCTTCGTTGCGCAGCGTAATGGCAAAGGACGCGCCTTCGTCATCCTCCCGGGCGGATGTGTGGGAGAGTATCCATTCCTCAGCCATTCCGTCTTCATAAGGATGTGGAATGTTTGCAGTCATTTCCGCAATCTCGCGTGCTGCAAGAAGCCGCTGCACGGCGGGCGCGTCCGCCATTTTGAAAGGGCGCAGCATGAGACGAGAAGTATGGAGTGTTGGCTGACGCATCGACAATATTCCTGTTCATCTCAGGGGAACGCCAGTCAGTAACTATAGCCTCGACTTAAATTTTGTCACTTCAGAATTTCTGCTACACTCGGATAGTCAAATCTTAATCGTTCAGGGTTGGTTTCGGCAGGTAAGGAGATTTTTTATGGCAGCATTTAATCTTCCGCCGGAAATGGCAGCGTTACGCCCCAAGTTGGACACAATCGTGGCGGGCATCGAACAGCGCGCCCCTTATGGAGCAGTATTACTTTCTACCCAGCAAGGGCTTCAAATTAATGTAGATAACCAGGAACAGAGCGTTACACAACGTCCGCCAACCTCTGGCACCGTCATTACGGCCTTCGATGGTCAGACGGTGTTCGAGGAGGCTATTGGCGGATACGATACAGAATCTGTCGAGCAAGGGGCACGCGAACTGGTGCAAGGGACAACCTTTGCACGCCAGGGCGCTGCCACTGTGGACCCCGGAGCGCCGCGCACTGGCGATTTTAGTATGGTCGGAAGCGCCGAGAACCTATCAGTACAGGACAAACTTGAACGGATTCGTGCCCTGCACCAGCGCTTACAGGGACGCGATCCACGCATTGTTAATGTGCGTGTGGGCTACTCAGAAATGAATGACAGCAGCGTATTCCGCAACCGGGCCGCAGACCTGGCTCAGAACATCCAGCGGATGCGGATTTTCCTGATGGTAGTTGTAGCGGGGCCAGATGGCGTGCAATACGACTATCTGTCGAAAAGCTCTCTGACGGGGTGGGCTAATCTCGAATGTTCCGATGAGGAACTCCAATCCGTCGTTGACAACGCCATCGCGCTGCTGTCTGCCGAACGCATTGAACCCGGCGAATACACGATCATTACCGGACCAGGTGTCTCCGGAACGCTTTGCCACGAGTCGTTTGGGCATGGCGTTGAAACCGATATGTTCCTCAAGGAACGCGCTAAAGCCGCCTATTTCATTGATAAGGTGGTGGCTTCACCGATTGTCAATATCTGGGATGACCCGACACAATCTGGTCCTGGCGCTGTAGGCTCATACTTCTTCGACGATGAAGGTATGATGGCTTCGCCCGCTCAGATCGTTGAAAATGGCGTTTTCCGTCGGGGTATTACCGACCTTTATTCTGCGACGGCCCTGGGATTAGCGCGCACGGCCAATGGGCGTCGTCAGGATTACAGCCGCAAAGCCTATGCTCGCATGAGCAATACTTTCTTTGGGCGCGGAACTACGCCCGTTGCTGACATGTTCGCGCAGGTCGATAACGGTATCTATCTGGAAAAGTGGTCCTCTGGTATGGAAGACCCGCAAGGCTGGGGAATTCAGGTTACTTGCCGCTTTGGTCAGGAAATCAAAAACGGCAAATTCACCGGGCGGCTTTTCGCGCCAGTCGGCATCAGTGGCTATGTTCCTGATGTGCTACAGAGCATTTCGGCGGTTGGTGATAAATGGGCGATGGACCCTGGCACCTGCGGGAAAGGGCACAAAGAATTCATTCCTGTGAGTTCTGGTGGGCCACACTTGCTGATGAAAGCGAGGTTAGGCTAATGCTTGAAGCGATTGTCAAAGCGCTGAACGCCCGACGCGACCTCCAGGCATGGAGCCTGCGACACATTACCGCCTGCGATTCGCAGCTTTACGCCGTACCGAAAACGGTAGAATCTCGCCGTTCGGTAGTTAATGAGCGCTACGTGGTGAATGTACTTCGCCAAACCGACGGCGCGGATGGCACACCAACTTGCGGCAGCAGCAGCGCAACGCTGCTCCCCGGTGATGATATTGACGCGGCGCTCGATATTGCCGCGCTGATGGCAGGCATGGTTCACAATCCGCCTTATTCGATCCCTGGTCCGGCAGATTTCCCCGATGTGACGCTGGCCGACTCTAATATCCAAAAAGATGCCGGGCAAGCGCTTGATGCTCTCTTGGCCCGCCTGCAAACCAGCGCACAGGGCTATCCGCAGGTGCATATGACCGCGGCCGAAGTTGCCGGGCAAGAACAGACAACGCGCTTGCTCAATAGCATGGGTATCGATGTGACCCAGACGGAAACGCTGGTAACAATTGAGTGGGTTTTCAAGGGCAAGAAAGAGGATCGGGAGTCAGAGTCGTTTGTCGAGCTGGAACGCCGACGGATCGCAGACATCGATATTGAAGGCGAAGTGGCACGACAAGCGCAGTACACTACTGATCTGCTCAATGTTAGCGCGCCACCTGACCACGAAGGAGCGGTCGTTCTCCGAGGGGGAGCGATGGCAGGCTTTCTAACGGGAGGGCTATTCAACGACGGTGTAATAGGTAATCTGGCGTCTGCGGCGGCCAAGTATTCCAAACTTACCTCGTGGGAAATTGGGAAATCCGTTTTTCAAAATGAAGCGATAGGCGATTCCCTCAACGTGTGGGCCAATCGGCAGCTTGCGTATGGACTACACAGCAACCGCTTCGACGATGAGGGTATCCCGGCCCAACGGTTTCAGCTTATCCGTGACGGAGTATTGGTAGCTTTCTCTGCCAGTCAGCGCTACGCGGAATACCTTTCAATCCCGGCAACGGGCGCTTTAGGGAATATTGAACTGCCGCCTGGCACCACACCCACATCCACGTTGTTGGCAGAACCACATGTAGAGATCGCCGGATTTTCCTGGTTTAATCCCGATATAGTGACAGGCAACTTCGCCTCGGAAATTCGCCTCGGTTATATCGTAGATGGCAACAAACGGACGCCATTCAAGGGTGGGATGCTGGTAGGCAATGTGATGGCGGCACTGGCGAATGTTCGTTGGAGCAAGGAAACCAGCCTGATAGGCGATTATTTTGGACCAAGCGTAGGCCGCTTCGGTTCGCTCAAAGTCGTCGGCAACGGCTAAACAGTCACTTTACACGTTGGCTGCCAACGTTCGATAAATTGCCTGAAAATGCTGACACATGTGTGTCACGGTATAACGCGATTCCACCATTCGGCGGGCGGCGTCGCCAAACTGCGCTCGCCTATCGGGATCACTTAGCAGGGCGCGGATCGCATTGGCGAGCGCGGGTATATCTCCTTGCGGGACGGCAACCCCGGCCCGAGCGGAACCGCTGAAATCATTCAGAACGCCGAGCGCAAAGCCCACGGTTGGCAGACCACAGGCAGCAGCTTCCGTGACGACCATGCCGAATGCCTCATGACGCGATGGCAATACCAATAACGTCGCCGCCTGATAAAATGCTGGTAGTGCCTCATGCCGCACCGCGCCGTGAAAGGTTACACGTCCCTCGACACCGAGCGACTTTGCCAATGAGCGCAGGCGTTCCAGCGCGGGTCCATCGCCCCCCAAGTCCAGATACACGCCGGGTAATTCTGCCAGCGCACGGATCGCTCTGTCGTGACCTTTAACATCCGTCAAGGAGCCAACACAGAGTAAACGATTATCGTCTCTTGGTAGATTACTCGGAGTGAACAATTCTGTGTCAACTCCTAACGCCACGATTTCGAGTCGTTCGGGTCGCGGTGTTGTCGCCGAAATCAGGCTGGCGGCATAAGTACATGGCGCAGTCACACAATCTGCCTGGGCCAATGTCTGAGCAACCAGCCAGCCACTTACACGCCCCGCCTTCAAACCGTAGCCGGGCAACGCGACCAGTTCACCGCCTGCTATAGACACCACCACGGGCACGCCGATCAGCTTCCCGGCGATACTAGCGGCGAAGCCAGTTTCATCCGCCCAAATGGCGTGGAGAATGTCGAAAGGTCGAGCACGGTGCTGCCGAACAATCGCGGCGACGGTACGCGCTAACAGTATCCAGCGGGCTATTCCAGCCATTGAGGACCTGCCACCTAGTGCGTAAACCTGCGCACCGTAGATCGGATAGCTATCGCGGCGCGGCGGATAGCGTAGCGCAAACACTCGTACAGAATCGAACTGCGCCAATGTGCGCACTAGATTTAGATAGACAGGAATGCACCAATCCTGTTCGCCGTCGCTGAAGCCAGGGATCAAGATACCGATATTCATCCGTTGACCCGGTAGAGCGTATAGTTGCCGAAAGTGCCGACTAGCGCTAAGCCGGGATTATCTAGCAGCCAGTGATAGATCGCCCAGGGCGATTTGCCGACCCACTGATGTTCAGTGGTCCACACATTGAATACGGCATAAGCGGGCCGTGTCTGCGGAAGCTGTGTTTTGAGAGTGTCAGTAGTCATCTCGTAAACTTGTACCGGGTGTAGCGTCGTGTAATGCTGCATCGTCAGCAGCAGGTCGAGGCAGTAAACCGTTGCGTTCGGCTCCGGTATCTGTGCCTGAATCCATTGTGCAGCCGACAGATCGGCGTTCTTGGCGGCGACAAACTGGTTAATGAGCGGAGTCGAAACAATCACGGTAGTGATCAGACCGTATACCATGACCATAATCACGGCCCAACGCAGCGTACTACTTAGAATAGAGCTATTTATGAGCCAGGCAGCGCCGAGTCCTGCGAGCGCTGCTAATGGCGGCACTATCGCCAGCATGAACCGGATATTCTCATAGGGAATCCCCGCGAGGAACCCATATTGCACCACGATCCAGCCTATCAAAAGGACTAGCGGCGCACGATGCTTACCGATAACGAATACCCCCAGAACGATCAACGCTGTAAATATTGGACTCATGAAGTAGGGGTTATAAAGCGGCTGCGCGTCATATTCAGCGGGACTCTGGTCATAATGAAAGGTACCGTCGTCCGTGGTGAAATCGTGGGCAAAGGCGTTGGTAGGTGCCCAGCCTTCCAGCCACATGTGATGGACAAATACATCGGGATTCTGGCTGGCGTGAACGATCTGCGGCATGAATGTGACAAACCCTACGATTGCCGCCAACATTGCGTGACGCCAGCGTATCGGCGGCGAAAGCAGCACATACAATGCCCAGGGCAGCGCCAGCGTGCCATATTGCAAGCGAGTCATGGTAGCGAGGGCCAACGCAAAGGCCGACAGCGCAATCCAAGCGGGGCGGCGGGTTCGCCCATAAACCACTACGGCCCACGCACTGAGCGTCACCCACAACAGCGCCGGGGCATCGGACATGATTACCATGCTGGATTGCATAAGCTGTCCGCAGACTGTCACTATCGCCCAGGCGACCAGGCCTGCCAAGCGTGCCGCGCGTTTGCTTTGCCCACAGGCGCGGCTCACTTCGACGGTTAGCAAGAAGGCCATCACGCTTATACCCGCGCCTGCCAGCATGGTCAGGAGTTGCGGTCCGAGCGGCTGTTCTCCACTCAGCGCAAAACCTATCGCCACGACCACGGGGTAGCCGAGAGGCCAGTAAAAAGGCCCTGGCATTTTTAGTTGAGCTACTGCTTCTCGAATCTGGTAGCCGTAATTGTAATAAGCGTAGGGGTCTTGCCCGTACAGGCCGTCGAAGTGGAGTGCCGAGGCAGCGTAAAAGCGCAGGCCAAAGCTCACCGCAAAAAGCGCTAACAGAGCTATGACAGGCCGAGCGTTATTGTGCGTGCGCGGAGCGCGTACCACAGACACAGGACGGTGCCTCCCTCGATAATGATCACTGTGATCGCGCCGCCCAGCGCGCCCCACTGCGCGATGAGTAGCCAGCCCACGATCGCCTGGGCAATTAGCGCTACGACCGTAACAATGTTCACAAGATGTTCGCGGCCCTGTCCATAGAGGTACAATGTCGCGCCACCGCGCAGCAGCGAAGGCACCAGCGACCAGGCTAACACAGTCAGCACCGGTGCCGCGCCTGCAAAAGCAACTCCGCGCGGATCATACGTGAGCCGGATCAGCCCGCCGCCAAATAGAGTCATCGCTATGGCAAAAGCGACCCCAAATGCCAGTAGCAAACGTGCCGCAATAATGAAAGTGCGGTGCATCGCTTCCGGCTGTGCAGCGAGACTGGAGAGCGCCGGAAACAGCGCGCCAAACATCGCGCTAGGGACAAGCCGACCTGCCTCCACGAAGCGGCTGGCAGCGGCATACAACCCAACTCCGTTATCTCCAGAAAGCCGTTCGAGTAGCAGAACATTCAGCCGCAATTGGAGCGCGTTGAGTACCGCCGCCAGCGCAAAAGGCCACGCTTGCCGTAGTACGTCGCGCACATGGATGCCTCCTTCTGGTAGCGGTGTTGTGGGTATGGAGCGCCGCCGATAGGCCCGCCAGAGCCACCACGTCACGACAAGCTGCAAGACATTGATACCGATCAACACTTCCGCCACGCCGATCAGCCCCGCACCTGCCTGGAGCGCGATTGCGGTTAACAGTAGTTGTAGTATCAGGCCACCTACGTTGATTGCCAGGATGGGCCACATCCACTCGAAGGCACGGAACAGTGCCGTATAAAGACCGTACCAGGGGTCCAGCACGATTAGCAGCGCCACCAGCGTCAGTGCAATGGTCAACGCCGGAGACAACTTCAACGTGGGAACGATCAATATGGCGGCGAGGAAGATTCCACCTGCCAACGGCACTAGCGCTAGCGTTGCGCCATGCAGCAGTGGCCCTGCAGCATCCCGGCGACGCGCCACATCTCGCGTGATGAGCGACCCCATCCCAAAATCCGCCAGCGCCACCAGCGGGCTAACCCAGGCCATGATGAAGGCGTACTGTCCCAACCCCTCGGCTCCCAGGCTGCGTCCGATGAGTACCGAGATCAGAAAAGCTAATGCCGCGCCGCCGACGTTGTTAGCCAGCAAAATCGCCGTATTGCTGGTCAGTCGCCGCGCCTGTGGCATCAATTACGTTCCAGTTCCAGCCAATAATGATCGCCCAGATATTTGAAGGGCCAATGCGGTGCGGTCAGCCGCTCCATTGCCAGCAGCGGCTTCGCTAACCAGGGTCGCCGCCCAACTGGTTTGTACAGGTCACTCGGCGGCAGAAATACGCCCAATCCCCATAGGAGCTTAGGCTGGAAAGCCGGGCCTAAATCGCGTTGCAGACGGCGCGGTGTTGGGTAGTACACATCAAAGTATTTGCCGTCCAGGTGGGCAATAGTTTTACGGCGCAAGCGTCGCGTCGCGGTGCGAAAATCGCCATGAATACTGTGCCAGAAGACTTCCCACGGACACCACGGCCCCATCACGCCCAGGCCTACCTTGCCACGGGGTCGGACAACTTGCGCCAATTGCTGACCAATGGCGTGCCAATCGCCTACGCAGTTGAGCGGGCCATAATTCGAATAAACGCCATCGAAGGCTCGCCCGTAGCGCTCCAAACCCCAGTTCGCCGCCTGCGTCAAATCCAGCAGGCGCGTTTCGATCATCGTCTCAAGCCCTTCGGCTTTAGCCTTACGACGCGTTTCCGCCAGCATCGCCGCGCTGCCGTCGCTGGCAAGCACATGTACGCCGCGCTTCGCTAACCAGATCGCGTCCTCGCCCGTCCCACAACCGAGTTCTAGGGCCGTGTCTCCGGGTTTGAACAGAACCGCCAGCCGTTCCCAAACGCGCTCACGAAACCAGCGGCTGAGGTCGGTATTGGTGAATTCAGCGTCATAGCGCGCGCCAATATGGTCAAAGGCTTCCGCCGAACTGCCCACTTGTGATTCAGAGCGTTCAGGCTGATGACGCTGGCCTGCGGAATGCGCTCCAGAGCATCAAGCTTCGCGCGTGCAGCGGGCAGCGTCAATGTGTGATACACCATCGCCCCGATATGCCGCAAGTCAGTAAGTCGCCACTCGCGTCGCCGCCGCCACGTTTTGCGGGCACGATACTCCTTGTGAATAACCCTGTGCAATTGGCGGTAAAATGCCGTCGAGTAAGGACCATGATATAGCATGGCGAGGTCGTCACTATCGCGCCAATTAGTTTTATCGCCTAGTTCGTTCTTCACGCGCTCATAGAACTTGGTGCCGGGCAGTGGATAGCTGACTGAAATCCCGATGTCATCAGGCATCAGGTCGCGCACCATCTGGATCGTTTTCTCAATGTCGGCACGGGTTTCCCCCAGATAGCCAAATTGTAGAAAGAATCCGACACGGATACCTGCGCCACGCAAACGGCGGGCTGTCTCATAGATTTCCTCGACTTGAGTCCCTTTGTCCACCGCATCGAGAATTTTCTGCGAACCGCTCTCCGCGCCGATCCAGATCGTGTCAGCACCTGCCCGCTTGAGCGCCGGGATGGTGTCCTCTTGCAACAGCAAATCGCCGCGATTGAGGCTCTTAAACGGAACTTTGATATTCGCCGCTTCGACCAGTTCAGCGAAGCGCTGCACCCAACCGGGCTTCAGGCCGAAGATGTCATCGGCAAACCAGACATGATCGGGAGCCATGACAGCGATC
>WNFM01017272.1_pt1 | contig 11778 bp, 9 predicted proteins | sample 5400271 | NCBI WGS metagenome assembly WNFM01 (sample SAMN13153352, study PRJNA577476) | soil metagenome | isolation source: 60 cm saprolite on Douglas fir-dominated hillslope | place: USA:California | collected 2013-09-17 | reverse complement strand
CCAGACGCCGATCGACTCGGCCAGGAGATGCACGGCGAGTAGGCCCAGCCCCAACCCGATGAGCGGCATGAGGACGTGCGCGGCGACGCTCGCCGCCGCCGGCCCGCCGATGCGCGGATGCAGAATAATGAAGAACGAACCCATGGCCACCGGTAAAAAGGCGAACACACCCGAGAAGTAGGAGCCGATCGAGCTGCTCGCCGCGGTAACGACGATAACGCAAAACGTCACCACGCCCGCGCGCCAGGCAAGATCAGCGCCGGAAACCTCGACACGTTTGACTGCGCCCGCGACGCGAAATTGGCGAGCGGCCAGAATTGCAATCGGGTAGATAACCGCGTTCAATATGACCGCGCCCGTTGCGCTCCAATCCACCAGCCGCAACAGGAATACGGTGCCAAGCCAAACTAGGAATGCGCCGCCGAGGCTGAGCAGCAACGAGCGCTTCTGCGCCAGCACCGCATAGCTGAGCGCGAACAGCGCACAGGCCGCATTTGCGATCAGGCCGCCGACCGCGCTCTGCGCGATGAAAGCCGGCGGATGTTCGAACGCCAGAATGATCATCGCCGCGCCGCCGGCCGTCGGCAGCGCGGCGACGAGCGAACCAATGAAGGGCCCGCTGCGCTCGACCACCACGGAGGCCGCCACCACAATGGTCGCAGTCATCGCAATCTTGAGGAGGAGTCCAATGAGAAACATCGCCACTAACATACCATTGGGCGCTACACCGCAACGCCGTGACGGCGCGCAAGCAACACCAGGAGGCTCCAGCCGATCGACGTCACAAGCGCCAGCGTTAGCCCGATCACCGATCCGAATGTGCCGGCGATAAAATGCAGCACCGTGCAAGCAAAGGCGAATCCGACCAGCCCCAGCACCGCATTTGCCATGACCGCAGCCGTTGCCGGCCCGCCGACGCGATTGTGCAAGATGTACATGATGCTGAGCAGCACCACCGGAAAAACAGCAAGAATGCCGCTGCCATCGGGGCCCAGCTGAAAGCTGAAGGTCACGACAACGCCAACCAGCGCTGCAACCAGCCCCGCTCGGAGTGCGAGATCGGTCCACTGCGTACGAAATCCCGCGACCCGGACGTGACGCAGCGGGCGCACCAGCCAGAGGCAGGCGCCGAGGACAATGACGTTCAGGATCGCCACAGGTGCAAATGTCCAATGGATCGAGAGCACGATGCTTGCGAGAGCCAGCCAGACAATGAATGCCAGCGCCATGCTGACTGCGCGCGAGCGCGTTTGCGCCAGCAGCACATAAACCAATGCGAAGATCACGTTCGCGGCGTTGATGGCAAGGCTTGCGACCGCACTCTGCGCAATAAAGTGCGCGTCGTGATCGAGCGCAAGAAAAACGTAGACAGGTCCGGCGCCGATCGGCAGCGTCGCCACCAGGCCGCCGATCAGGGGGCCGACGCGTTCGGCTATCACCGTCGCCGCCAGCACAAAGCCAGCCGTGACGGCCATTTTGACGATCAGGATGAGCGCGAAATAAACTGGCGGGGACATTGAGTTCTCGGCCGTCATGCCCGGCCTTGTGCCGGGCATCCACGTCTTGCAGGCTAGCGCGGATAAAGACGTGGATGGCCGGGACAAGCCCGGCCATGACATTCTCCTAAACCCTCACGATCTTCACATCAACCCGCGGGCCGCGCTTGATGGTCTAATACGCAACGTCGAAGCGACGCCGTAGGGCGTCAAGCCGGCGTCAGCACGACGCGGCCGATCACCTTGCCGGCACGCAGTTGATCCATCACCGTGTTCACATCCTCAAGCGGCCTGGTTGTCACCGGAACCGGCGGAATTCCGGTGCGCCGGACAAGATCGATCAGCTCTTTCATTTCCGGCAAGCTGCCGACGTAAGAGCCCTGGATGGTCAACGCTCGCATCGGGATCGGCGGCAGCGACACCGTGAGGTCGCCGCCATACAGGCCGACGATGACGTATTTGCCGCCTTTGATCAGGCTGTCATAGCCAACGCGCGCGCTTTGCGACGAGCCGACAAGATCGATAATGCCCCACGCGCCGCCTTTGGTCATGTCGATGATTTGCTGGGAGGCATCGGCCGCACCGCCATCCACCACGGCTTTCGCGCCCGCCTTCTTGGCGGCGTCGCGCTTGGCGGGATCGATGTCGACGACGATCGCGCTGTGACCGCCCATCGCCTTGTGCAAAGCAAGGCACATCAGGCCGAGACCGCCGGCGCCGATGATGACCGTCGGTTCGCTTTTCAGCGTCGGAATTTTTTTCAAGGCACCGTAGGTCGTGACGCCCGAGCAAGCGAGTGGGGCCGCGCGCTCCGGCGGCAAATCACCGATGTCGAACAAATAGCGTGGATGCGGGACCATCAGGTAGTCGGCGTAGCCGCCGTTCGAAAACACGCCGAGACTGCGCATGGCGCGGCAAAGATTTTCCTCTCCTCGCTGGCACGGCTCGCAGGTGCCGCAACCGATCCACGGATGTGCAAGCCGGCGATCGCCAATTTTGACGCCTTTTGCATCGGGACCGAAGGCCGCGACCTCGCCGACATTCTCATGGCCGAGCGTCACCGGCAGCTTCATGCCGCGATCGGCGAGACTCATCTTTTTGCCGCCGCCGAGGTCGAACCAGCCGTCGGCCAGATGCAGGTCGCTGTGGCATACGCCGGCGGCCAAAACTTTCAGCAGAACTTCAGTGCCGGTCGGCTTCGGCGTCGGCTGTTCATTGAGCTTGAGCGGCTCGCCGCAAACACAGACCTGGAACATACGCATTGTGGTTTCTCTCCCGGATTTTTTATGCTTGGGCGGCAGCGAACCACAGTCCGCAGCCTTCGTCACTGCCGGGCGGCGGTCTAGGCGCGCGTCATCTGCACGTCGACCGGCGGGCCGCTCTTGATGGTCTGATAAACGACGCAATAGCGCTCGGTAAGTTTGAGGAGCTGATCGAGCTTCTCCTGCGGCGCTACGGTGTCGAGATCAAAGCGCAACCGGATCTGCGCAAAGCCGACCGGTGCATCCTTGGCAACGCCGAGCGTGCCGCGGAAATCGAGATCGCCTTCGGCCGATACTTTGCCGGACTTGAGCGGAATATCGAGCGCCGTCGCCACCGCCTTCAACGTGACGCCGGCACAGGCGACCAGCGCTTCCAGCAGCATGTCGCCGGAGCAGAGCTCAAGCCCGGAACCGCCCGTCGCGGGATGCAGGCCCGCTATGGCCAGCGCGCGGCCGGTTTCCACCTTGCAGGCGATATTGCTGTCGTCGAGCGTTCCCTTGGCTTTCAGTGTGATGAACGCTGCCTTGGGCTCGCTCTTATAACGCTCTTTGATCGGTGCCTGCATTGCACGCAATTCGCCGGCATCCATGCTCTTCTCCTGTACATTTGCACTTTGACGGGCCGGGAACCTACAGGCTGGGTGCAACCGAGCACAAGGGCGCCTACCACCACATGGCAGCGCCGGCGCCGGGCCGTTCGACTGCCGCCTGTTCCGGCACGCGCTCACCGACGAGCGAGCGATCGAGCGCGTTGAGGACGCGGGCCTTGACGTGGTCAAAGGCAGCCGAATGACGATCGCGCGGGCGCTGCAGATCGGCAGCGATCTCCTCGAAGATTCGGCCGGGACGCGACCGCATCACCATGACGCGATCGGCGAGCGCGATGGCCTCATCGACGTCGTGAGTGACCAGGATCATCATCGGCCGCAGGTCGTTCCACAAATCGAGCAGATGGTCTTGCAGATCGACGCGGGTAAAGGCATCGAGCGCGGAGAAGGGTTCGTCGAGCAGCAGCACCTCGGGCTGCGGCACCAGCGCGCGGGCAATGGCGACGCGCTGCGCCTGGCCGCCCGACAACTCGCGCGGCCAGACGCGCGCCTTTTCACCCAAGCCGACCCGCGACAACGCTCCCGCGGCACGACGGCGCCGCCGCGCCATAGGCCGGTCTGTCAAACCGAACGCAACATTGTCGGCGACCGTCAGCCACGGCAGCAAGCGCGGCTCCTGGAAGACAATGCCAATCTTCTCGTGCGGCGAAGTGATCGGCTGCCCATCGAGCACGACGCGCCCCTGGGTCGGCCGATCGAGCCCGCTGACCGCACGCAACAAAGTCGACTTGCCGCAGCCGGAGCCGCCGATCACGGCGACGATTTCGCCCGGCTCGACGGTGAAGCTGATGCCGTCGAGCGCGCGCACGCCGTTCGGATAGGTCTTGCCGATGCGTTCGAGGCTGAGCATCGGTCAGGTCTCCGTGCCGCGCGCGAAGCGGTCTTCCCAGCGGAGGAACGGCGCGGCCACGCCGACGACCAGCCAGTCGGTAGTCTTGCCGATCACCGCAAAGGCCAAGATTGCCGCAACGATTTCGGCCGGCTTGCCGAGCTGCTGGCCGTCGATCAGGAGATAGCCGAGGCCTTCGGAAGCGCCCATGAATTCGGCGGCGATGACAAACATCCAGCCCAGGCCGAGCCCCGAGCGTAGCGCGATCACATAGGCCGGCAGCACCGCCGGCAAGAGAATTCGGCGCACCATCTGCGGGCCGGACAGCCGGAAGGCACGGCCGACCTCGACGATCTTGCGATCGACCGACATCACCGCACCCATGGTACCGAGATAGATTGGAAAAAATACACCGACCGCGATCAAGGCGACTTTGGACGTTTCGAATATTCCGAGCCACAGGATGAACAACGGTATCCAGGCAATCGAAGGCACCGCGCGCAGGCCTTGCAGGCTTGGATCGACGAGCCGGCGCACCAGCGTCGAATATCCCGCAATCGCCCCAAGCAAAGTGCCAACGACCGTCCCTAGTCCAAATCCGACGGCAACCCGCAAAAGTGTCGCGAGGACGTGGCGCGCGAGTTCGCCAGTGCGCGCAAGCTCGGCAAACTCCTCATAGATGCGCGAAGGCGGCGGCACCAGGCGGCCTTCCGAAAGGCCCGCACGAACCGCCAATTCCCAACCCAGGGCAAGGGTCAGCGGCACAACGATGCCAAGGGCCGGTCGCGCGTAGCGCACCAGCGCCGACCTGGGTGTTTTCTGTTCCGCCGGGGCTTCCTCGACCGCTGCGCTCATCTGCACAAGAGACATCAAACCACTCACAGAAGGCAACTCTTATGCAGCATAGGGCCAAAGCCTAGTTCGTGGCCGCCAGGTATTTGTCGTCGATCAGATCATCGAGCGCCTTCTTGACGTCGACATCGGTCTTGATGACGCCTGCCTGCTGGAGTGCGAGCCCCGCCGCCAGGATCGATTCGCGTTGCGGCGCGCCGATCTTATTGTGGATGAGCTCGGTACGCTCCTTGAGCTGCTTGTCGACAACGGCCTCCGGCAGCTTGGTCACCGCGATGAAGTCGGCCTTGAGTTCGTCGTAATGGCCGAGCGAGTATTTGCGCGCCTCCTCGTAGACGGCCAGCACACGTTTCACCAGATCGGGGTGCTGCTTGGCGAAATCCTCACGCACGTTGAGGATGCCCCAGGTATTGGCGGCGGCATTGCGATAGAACAGCTTGGCGCCGTCCTCGACTTCCGCCTGCGCCATCATCGGATCGAGCCCGGCCCAGGCGTCGACGTCGCCGCGGATCAGGGCGGTCTTGCCATCGGGGTGCTGCAGCAGCACCGGCTGGATATCCTTTTCGCTCAGGCCTGCGGCAAGCAGCGCACGCACGAGGAAAATGTGCGGATCGGTGCCGCGCGTCACCGCAACGCGCTTGCCCTTGAGGTCGGCGACTTTGGTAATGGCGCTGTCCTTGGGCACGACAAGCGCGGTCCATTCCGGACGCGAATAGACATAGATCGCATTGATCGGATTACCGTTGATTTTGGCGACCAGCGCCGCCGACCCCGCGGACGAACCGAAATCGATCGAACCGGCGTTTAGAAACTCGAGCGCCTTGTTGGAGCCGAGCGTCTGCACCCAGCGGATCTTGATGTTGTCCTTCTCGAACTCCTTCTCCAGCCAGCCCTTGTTCTTGAGCAGAATGGAAACCGGATTGTAGGTCGCCCAGTCGATATTGATCGTGTCCGGCTTGTCGGCCGCGAAAAGCGCGGTGGTCGGCAACAGGCCGACGACCAGCGCGGAGGCAATGAGCGAACGGCGGGACAGAATACGCATGGCAATCTCCTCGCATGACTGACGCCCGCGCTTGGCGGCGCAGGCGTCCTCGTGGATTGAAGCGAACCGGGTGGCCCGCTGTCAGCTTGCGAGGGGATTTCGCCCCGCGCTTTAGCTGAATTTGTTAAGCGCCCGCAAGCTGCTAACTCAAATCGGCGCTATAAATATGCTATAAACAGCCATTTTTCCGAGGTCAAACGAAAAATATTATCGTACTGCCGGCCAAATATAGTATTTCTTTCCAACTTTTTGCTTGGCTGTACGGCGACAATTATCTTTCGCTACACCCGATGACTTGGCCCTCTGCCTTCGCTATCCCCGACCGCCCATGGCTTCACTTGTCCTCGATCGCGAAACGCGCCCGCCGTCCGAGCATCCTGCAAAGGGCTCGAACGACTTGATCGACGCGCGCGTGCTGACCGCCGAACTGGAACACCTGGTCAACACGCACACCGGCAGCGAACGCGAGCTGCGGGCATTGATGGCGCAGCGGCTCAAACTCGCGCTCGCCGAAGGCCGCGCGAAAGCCGAACAACTATTGCTGAAAGACCGCCACGGCCGCCGCTGTGCCGAACGGCTTTGCGGGATGGAAGACGAGATCATCCGCATCTTGTTCGAATTCGCCCGCAAGCTTTACCCCTCGCAAAACCCGTCCGAAGCCGAGCGCATGGCGGTGATCGCGACCGGCGGCTACGGCCGCGGACTGCAGGCACCCGGCTCCGACATCGATTTGCTGTTCCTGCTGCCCTACAAGCAAACCGCCTGGGGCGAGTCGATCGCAGAAGCGATTCTTTATTGCCTGTGGGACACGGGCCTCAAGGTCGGCTACGCCACCCGCTCGGTCGATGAATGCATCCGCCAGGCCAAGGCGGACATGACGATCCGCACCGCCATCCTTGAAGCGCGCTTTCTGTTCGGTGACCGCAAGCTGTTCGACGAAATGCAAACGCGTTTCGACAATGAGGTGGTGCGCAACACCGCCACCGGATTCGTCGCTGCCAAGCTTGCCGAGCGCGAGGACCGCGTCCGCCGTAGCGGACAGTCGCGCTATCTGGTCGAGCCCAACGTCAAGGATGGCAAAGGCGGATTGCGCGATCTGCACACGCTGTTCTGGATCGCCAAATATGTTTATCGCGTGCGTGAGCCGGACGAGCTGATCAAGCGCGGCGTGTTCGACAAGGATGAATATCAACTTTTTCGCCGCTGCGAGGATTTCCTCTGGTCTGTGCGTTGTCACATGCACTTCCTGATGGGACGGGCCGAGGAGCGGCTGTCATTCGACATCCAGCGCGAGATTGCAGTGCGGCTCGGTTATACCGAGCACCCCGGCTTGCAGGACGTCGAGCGTTTCATGAAGCACTACTTCCTGGTCGCCAAGGACGTCGGCGACCTCACGGCCATCCTGTGTGCAGAACTGGAAGACAGCCACGCCAAGAGCGTGCCGGTGCTCAGCCGCCTGATGGCGCGCTTGCGGCCGGTAAAAAGGCGCAAGCTTGCAGAAAGCGACGACTTCATCGTCGACAAGAACCGCATCCGGCTCGCGCAGGCCAATGTGTTCAAGCGCAATCCGGTCAATCTGATCCGCATCTTCTATCTTGCGCAGAAGCACAATCTGGCATTTCACCCCGATGCCATGCGCGCGATTACGCGTTCGCTTAAACTCGTCGACGCCAAATTGCGCGAGAATGATGAGGCCAACGAGCTGTTCCTCAACATTCTCACATCCAAAAACGACCCCGAAACCGTCTTGCGGCGCATGAACGAGGCCGGTGTGCTCGGCCGCTTTGTTCCGGCATTCGGCAAGATCGTCGCGATGATGCAGTTCAACATGTATCACCACTATACGGTGGACGAGCACCTGCTGCGCTGTATCGGCGTGCTGGCCGAGATCGAACGTGGCAGCAACAGCGAGACGCCGCTCGCCAACGAGCTGATGCAAAAGATCCTGCCCGAGCATCGCCGCGTGATCTACGTTACGATGTTCCTGCACGACATCGCCAAGGGACGGCCGGAGGATCACTCCATCGCCGGCGCGCGCGTCGCGAAGCGATTCTGTCCGAGGCTCGGCTTCTCGGCCGCCGATACCGATACGGTTGCGTGGCTCATTGAAAATCACCTCGTCATGTCCAGCGTGGCGCAATCGCGCGACTTGTCCGACCGCAAGACCATCGAGAATTTTGCTGCGACGGTGCAGTCGGCGGAGCGGCTGAAGCTGCTCACGATTCTCACCACCGCCGACATTCGCGCCGTTGGCCCCGGGGTTTGGAACGGCTGGAAAGCGCAACTCATCCGCACGCTTTATTACGAGACCGAACCCGCCCTCACCGGCGGCTTCTCCGAGGTCAACCGCGCCAAACGCGTGGCGATCGCGCAGAACGAATTCCGCCTGGCGATGACGAGCTGGCCGCAAGAGCGGCTTGAGGCCTATATCGCAAAACACTATCCGGCCTATTGGCTCAAGGTCGACCTGCCGCACAAGATCGAGCACGCCAATTTCGTGCGCGCGACCGAGGACGCCGACAAACAGCTTGCGACCACGACCGCATTCGATGCCGAGCGCGCTGTGACCGAACTCACGTTGCTCGCGCCCGACCATCCCTGGCTGCTGTCGATTATCGCCGGCGCCTGCGCCATGGCCGGCGCCAATATCGTCGACGCGCAGATCTACACAACGACCGATGGCCGCGCGCTCGACACGATTTCGCTGTCGCGCGAATTCGACCGCGACGACGACGAAGAGCGGCGCACCAATCGCATTGCGGATTCCATTGAAAAGGCGCTGCGCGGTGAGCTGCGGCTGCCCGACGTGGTCGCAAAACGCGCGCCGCCCAAGGGCCGCATCCGCGCTTTCGCGGTGGAGCCGACCGTCACGATCAACAACCAGTGGTCTCACCGCTATACGATGATCGAAGTCACTGGCCTCGACCGCACCGGCCTCCTGTTCGATCTGACCACGACACTCTCGAAGCTCAATCTCAATATCGCCTCGGCCCACGTCGCGACGTTCGGCGAGCGCGTGGTTGACGTGTTCTACGTCACCGATCTGATGGGCGCGCAAATTAACTCACCGACCAGGCAGGCGGCGATCAAGCGCGCCTTGATCGCGCTTTTTGCGGCGGGCGAAGAAGAAAAGCGGGCAAAAACCGCGGCCAATTGAAACACTGCAAGCGCCCGGTTTTGCGCGACAATCGCCGCTTAACGGCCCCTTAAATCGGCCCGCTTAGCGTGACCTCGGGGACCGGCGTTTTGGTACGGCCGGAGCGAAACGGGTCGCGTAATGGGGTCGAAACGGGGACAAACGGGCGCGCGCCGGGAGCCGGTGTTCGACAGCGATTCGGGCCTGCGCATTTCCGCCGACGATCGTCCTGCACCTGGCGCCGACAAGCCGGACGCAGGCGACAAGCGCGCGCCGAAGCGGCGCAAGCGTCCTGCGCGGCGTACGCGCACGAAGCGCGCGAAGCGCACCACGCGTTCGCTCATCGGCAGGCTCGCTTACTGGGGCCTGGTTGTCGGGCTGTGGGTCGCAATCGGCGGCGTTGGTGTCGTTGCTTGGGTCGGCGCGCATCTGCCGCCGATCCAGTCCCTGGAGATTCCGAAAAGGCCGCCGTCAATCCAGATCGTCGATTTGCAGGGCCGCGCGCTCGCCCGCCGCGGCGATCTTGCCGGTGCGCCGTTGCCGCTGAAAGAGATGCCGAGCTACGTGCCGAAGGCCTTCGTCGCCATCGAGGATCGGCGCTTCTACGAGCATTACGGTGTCGATCCTTTCGGCATTGGGCGTGCCGCCTTTGCCAACATTTTGCATCGCGGCGTGGCTCAGGGTGGCTCGACCATCACGCAGCAGCTGGCCAAGAATCTCTTTTTAACTCAAGAACGTACGATCACCCGCAAGCTGCAGGAAGTGTTGCTGGCGATGTGGCTCGAGCGCAAATTCTCGAAAACCCAGATTCTCGAGATGTACCTCAATCGCGTCTACTTCGGCGCCGGCGCCTACGGCATCGAGCAGGCTTCACAACGCTATTTTGGAAAATCGGCGCGACAAATCACTCTGGCCGAAGCTGCGCTTCTCGCGGGCCTGGTGAAGTCGCCGTCGCGACTGGCCCCAACGCGCAACTTCAATGGTGCCGAGCAGCGCGCGCAGGCCGTGCTCGCCGCGATGGCTGACGTCAAGTTCATCAGCGTCGCGACCGAACGCGTTGCGCTGGCACATCCACCGCGGATCGTGGCCCTGGCCGATAATGGCTCCATCAACTATGTCGCCGACTGGGTCATGGATGCGCTTAACGACACGCTTGGTCATATCGAAGAAGACATTGTGGTGCAGACCACCATCGACGCGGGCCTGCAAACAAATGCGGAGAAGTCCCTCGACGACGAGCTTGCGCAGAAAGGCGACAAGAATGGCGTAGCGCAAGGCGCGTTGGTTGCGATGACGCCGGATGGTTCGGTCCGCGCTTTGGTCGGCGGCCGCAACTACGCCGACAGCCAGTTCAACCGCGCGGTTGCCGCAAAACGGCAACCTGGCTCGGCCTTCAAGCCGTTCGTCTACCTCGCCGCGCTCGAGCACGGCCTCACCCCCGATACCGTGCGCGAAGACAAGCCGATCAACATCAAAGGCTGGCAGCCGGAAAACTACGGTCACGAATATTTCGGCCCGGTAACGCTGACCAAGGCGCTCGCAATGTCGCTCAACACGGTGTCGGTGCGTCTCACGCTGGAAGTGACACCGATGGCGGTTATCCGCACCGCGTATCGGCTCGGCATTGCCTCAAAGCTTGAACCCAACGCCTCGATCGCGCTCGGCACGTCGGAAGTTTCGATGCTGGAGCTGGTCGGCGCATATGCACCCTTCGCCAATGGTGGTTACGCCCTCGTGCCTCACGTCGTCGAGAAGATTACCGCCACCAACGGCAAGGTGCTTTATGCGCGCAGCGCGCAGCAACTCGGGCGCATTATCGATGCACGTTACGTGACAATGATGAACGGCATGATGGCCGAAACGTTGACCATCGGCACTGCGCACAAGGCAACATTGCCCGGTTGGCCGGCGGCCGGAAAAACCGGCACATCGCAGGATTTCCGCGATGCCTGGTTTATCGGCTACACTGCACACCTTGTCACCGGCGTCTGGCTTGGCAATGACGATGGCACGCCATCCAAACACGTCACGGGCGGCAGCCTCCCTGTTGAGATCTGGAGCCGCTTCATGCGTGGCGCTCATCAAGGCGTGCCGGTTGCAAGCTTACCGGGCGCTTCGAGCGGCGGCGGCCTGTTTTCCGGCTTGTTTGGCAGCAGTTCGGCGCCAACGCCTCCCGCTCCCGTGCCAGCAGCCGCGGCAAGGACCTCAGCAACGACAGGAACCGGTGGCCTCGACGGTTGGCTGCTCAACAATCTGTTCGGGCGGCGCTGAAATTAATGTTTCAGAGCGGCGCGGCGTATTCCGTGCGTTGCCAGCCACAGGCCGAGCGTGACGAAGCCCATCGTCGCCACGCCTAAGGCGAGCGGCCAGGCGCTCTGGCCCAAGAACCAACCAACAGCTGCGCCGCACACGGCCGCCGCGCTTTGCTGAATAAACCCGAACAGCGACGACGCGGCGCCGGCGCGTTCTGGAAATGGCGTCATCGCGCCGGCGATACCTTGCGGCAACACCATGCCGAGGCCGGCGAGATAGACCGCCATCGGCAATACGAGA
>WNFM01086045.1_pt1 | contig 11780 bp, 11 predicted proteins | sample 5400271 | NCBI WGS metagenome assembly WNFM01 (sample SAMN13153352, study PRJNA577476) | soil metagenome | isolation source: 60 cm saprolite on Douglas fir-dominated hillslope | place: USA:California | collected 2013-09-17 | reverse complement strand
GGTCTGCGTGACCGCTTCCTGCTGCCTCGCGAACTGCTTCTGTTGCTTCTCGCGCCGCGCCAGATCCTCGGCCTGCTGGGCGAACTTCAGGTAGTTTGCCGTTTCGTCGGAGTTGGGATTGAGGTGAAACGACTCTTCGAAAGCCTTGATGGCGTCGGAGTACTTCTGCTGGTTGTAGAGCGAGAGCCCCTCGTTGAACTTCGCCTTGGCCTGCTCGAGCTGCGCCTGCGTGGCCTGGTTCTGCTGGCGGATGGCACCGAGCCGGCGAAGCATCTCGTTGTTCGCGGGGCTGTTCGGCGCGAGGCGGGCCAGTTCCTGGTACTTCGCGAGCGCGTCGTCCACGTGGCCCTGCGCGACGAGGGCATTCCCCTCGCTCCTCAACTGGCGCTCCCTGGCGTGCCTCGCCTCGGCCTTCACATCGACGGGACGCGACGTGACCTGCTTGCTGCGGATGGAGAAGACGACGGCGATGAGGCCGATCACGAGCACGGCCACGATGACGAGAAAGATCGGGGGCGGGATCCGCCGGTACCAGATCGGATTCGCCTTCATGCCGCTGAGCGTCTTGCGCACGACGCCGCCCGGACCCGCCGGCTTACGATTCCTCGCTCCGGCTGGCATCTGTGGCGACGCCTGTCCCGGCAACACCACCGAAGGCGCCGCGGCGGCCACGGCGGCGGCCATCGACGTCGCCGTGTAGGACGCGGCGTTCGTTCCATGGACGTCGCCGGCCGCGTCGGGGAACGGGATCTCCATCGTCGGCAGCTTGTCGTGATCGCCGCGGGTAACGATGGTGATGTCTTCGAGCAGCGGCTCCGGACGTACCGGACGCTCTCCGCGGATCACGGCGCGGATGGCCGTGGCCAGATCGCGCCCGCGCTGGTACCGCTTGGCAGGATCCTTCGCCAGGCACATGCCGACGACGTCGGCGTACCCCTCGGGGATCTGCGGGTTGATCTCGTGCAGCGGCGGGAAGGGCTCGTGGACGATCTTGTACGAGATCGACGTCAGCGAGTCACCGCCGAACGGCTTGCGCCGCGTGAGGCATTCGTAGAGACAGATACCGAGGGAGAAGATGTCCGTCCGGCCGTCGACGGGCGCGCCCTTGATCTGCTCCGGCGCCATGTAGTTCGGCGTGCCGAGGAACTGGCCGGTGGAGGTCAGGTTCGCGCCGCCACTGGCGATCTTGGCGATGCCGAAGTCGGTGATCTTCGCTCGTAGTCCTTCCAGCAGGATGATATTGGCCGGCTTGACGTCGCGGTGGACGATGCCTTTGGAGTGCGCAAAGTCGATCGCGTCGGCGATCTGGGCGGCGATGTCGCCGATCTGGTCGAAGTTGAGCGGCCGCCCCTGGGTGAGCGCTTCCTTCAGATTCTGCCCTTCCACGTACTCCATGGCGATGAAGGACATGCCCGTGGCTTCATCCTGACCGATGTCATGCACAGTCACGATGGAGGGATGGTTCAGGATGCCGGCCGCCTGCGCCTCGCGGATGAAGCGCTGCTGGAACTCCTTCGTCTCGTCGTCGTCGGCATGGGCCGCCGGACGGATCGTCTTCAGCGCGACGAGCCGTCCGATCAGCGGGTCCTTGGCCAGGTAGACGATTCCCATCGCCCCCTTGCCAAGCTCGCGTACGACCTCGTATCGGCCGAGCTTCACCTGGCTGCGCTCTCCGCGCGGGTCGATGGGAGTCCCATAGGCGGTCAATGATAACTCCTGCGGTTCGTTGCTGTTCTTCGTTGTTCGTTGTCCGTTCTCCGTTGTCCGTGAGCGCTCCCGTTCGGGCTGATCGTGGCCGTGAACGCCCACGGACAACGGACAACGGCGAACGGACAACGACCCGATGGACAACGACGAACGGACGTTGGACCTGGCTGGAGAGGACGTTCCAGCGTGGCATTTTAAATTATGATCTCTCCCCCATATGTGAAATCCACTGCAAGGATGACCTCTCATGAAGGTTTATTCGGGTTCGGAGATCCGGAACGTAGCTGTCGTGGGCCACAACGACACCGGGAAAACGACGCTGGTGACGCAACTGCTGTTCAACGCCGGGGTAACTACGCGGCTCGGCACCATCGCGGATGGCACCACGACGACCGATTTCGACCCCGATGAGATTGAGCGCAAGCACTCCATCTCGACCGCCGTCGCCTTCGCCGAGTGGAAGAACACGAAGATCAATCTCCTCGACTCGCCCGGCTTCGGCATCTTTCTCATGGAAGCGAAGTCGGCGCTGCGGGTCGCCGACGCGGCCATCGTCGTCGTCAGCGCCGTCACCGGCGTCGAGGTCACGACCGAGAAGATGTGGAAGTTCACCGAGGAATACTCGCTGCCGCGCCTGATCGTGATGAACAAGATGGATCGCGAGCGCGCCTCGTTCGGCCGCGCCTTCGAAGCGCTGCAGAAGAAGTTCGGCAAGAACGTCGTCCCCATCCAGATTCCGATCGGTGAAGAGAAAGACTTCCGGGGCATCGTCGATCTCGTGTCGATGAAGGCTTACCAGTATGCGACCGACGCGTCGGGGAAGATGGAGGCGATCGACATCCCCGCCGCGTTCAAGGAGGAAGCCGACTCCTGGCGCGAGAAGCTCATCGAGAAGGTGGCCGAAGGCGACGACACGCTCATGGAGCGCTTCTTCGAGCTCGACGGACTGAAACGCGAAGTCTCCCACCATGAGATCTTCCCGGTCATCCTCTCCTCCGCCTCGCACAACATCGGCGGGCAACTGGTCCTCGACGCCATCGTCTCGCTCCTCCCGCCCGCGGACGAGGCCAAGACGATCGACGGGAAGGACCGCAAGGGCGAGGCCCTCACCTTCGAGCGCCGCGCCGAGGCCTTCCCCGGGGCACTGGTGTTCAAGACGTTCTCCGACCCGTTCTCCGGCCGCGTCTCACTCTTCCGCGTCTTCAGCGGCACGTTCAAGAGCGACACTCCCTACTGGAACACGACCCGCGACCACGAAGAGCGCGTCGGCAAGCTCCAGGTCCTCCAGGGCAAGCAGCAGGTAGCCGTCCCCGAGCTGAAAGCGGGCGACATCGGCGCCGTGGCGAAACTGAAGGACACGGCCACGGGCGACACGCTCGCGGCCAAGGACCATTCCATCACGCTCGAGCACATCGCCTACCCCGAGGCGGCTATTGCGTTCGCCGTCGAGCCGAAGGCGCGCGGCGACGAAGACAAGCTCGGCGCGGCCGTGGCCCGCATCATCGAGGAAGATCCCACCATCCGCTTCACCCGCGACCTGCAGACGAAGGAGTTCCTTCTCTCCGGGCAGGGGCAGCTCCACGTCGAGATCGTCGTGCAGAAGCTGCACAAGAAGTACAACGTCGACGTCATTCTCCACCCGCCGAAAGTGCCGTACCGGGAGACGATCACCAAGAAGGCGGACGCGCACGGGCGGCACAAGAAGCAGTCGGGCGGCCACGGCCAGTTCGCCGACTGCAAGATCACCATGGAGCCGCTGCCGCGCGGTGGCGACTTCGAGTTCGTCGACGAGGTCTTCGGCGGCGCCATCCCGCGGCAGTTCATCCCCGCCGTCGAGAAGGGCATCCAGGACGCGCGGGTCAAGGGCTATCTGGCCGGCTACCCCGTGGTCGACTTCCGGGTGCGGCTGACGGACGGCCAGTACCACGACGTCGACTCCTCCGAAATGGCGTTCAAGATCGCCGGCTCTCTCGCCTTCCAGGACGCCATGAGCCAGGCCCGCCCCACGCTGCTCGAGCCGATCATGCACGTCGACATCGACGTGCCAGCCGAGTACGTCGGCGACATCATGGGTGACCTCAACTCGCGGCGCGGGCGCGTGGAAGGCGTCGACGCCGAAGGGGAGATGCAGACGGTCAAGGCCCGCGTGCCGATGGCCGAGATGCTCACCTACGGCTCGACGCTCCGCTCCATCACCCAGGGCCGCGGCAGCTTCCACATGGAGTTCAACCACTACGAGGAAGTCCCGCGCAACCTGCAGGAAAAGATCATCGCCGAGTCGAAGAAGAAGCACGAAGAGCAGCAGGCGGCGCACTGACCCGTTTTCATCCCCGTTTATCCTGAGCGCGGGCGGCGGGCTGACCCCCTGTCATCCTGAGCGCGGGCGGCGGGCTGGGCGGGAGCGAAGGATCAAAGCCATGCACGGCAGGCAGTCGCCACCTGCCTTGACTTGTGGCGTGGAGGACGGACAATCCTGTCCATCCCCAAGTCAAAGCACGTAGCAATTTCCTGCCGTGCCAGGCTTTTATCCTTCACTCCAGCCCGGCCCGCCATCCGCGCTCAGGATGACAGTGGACCTACGCCGCCGGCAGCAACGCCTCCAGCAGGCGGATGGCGCTCGTCACTTTGACGTAGAGCACGGCGTAGCTGGCAACGACGACGGCGACGCCGGCGTGGAGCGCGCCTTCGAGGTCGGGGTTGATGCCGAGCAGGAAGAGGATGGCCGCCACGAGCCAAACGAGTAGTGGCGTTCGAACGCGCACGTGCACGTTCGACCCGGCCACGCTCGGCACGAGCGATCCTTCGACGCGATAGTCGTACATCGCGCGGCGGAGGCGGAACGTCCGCCCCGACACCTCGCCTGCCACGCCGGCCAGCAGCCGCGCCGCATTCGGCGGCTCCGCCGACGTGATCAACACGAAGTCGTACGTCGGGAAGCAGCGCTGCACGATGATGCGTGGGTCGTGCATAGTCGAGCCAGGGTTGCCAGGTTCCCGAGTTGCTGAGTTACTACGCGCAAAGACACTGCCAACGTACGCAACTCAGGAACCCGGCAACCAGACAACGCGATCACCGAACAACGATCGGCGACCATTTCTCCATCTAGTACTGCTTTTGACGCTCGACGTTGACAGTCGTTGCGTTCGATTCGCTGTTTGTCGCCGTTGTCCGTTGTCCGTTGTCCGTTGATCGACGGCGGACCGGCAGGCGCGCACGCGTCCTTCACCACGGAACGGGGCCACCGGCGACGAACAGCGAGCAACGGACAACGGACAACGCCCCGAAGCGCTACTGCTTCTGCAGCACGGCGTTGACCGTCACCACTTCCGGAGTGGCATTGTCCGAAGCGGTGACGATGAACTGCTGTTCCTTGAAGCCGGGAGCGTCGATCTTCACGGTGTAGCCGCCGGGTGCCGCGAATTCATACGGCCAGCGAAGTTGATTGGCCGTACCGAGCGGCGTGTCGTTGATGAGAATCATCGCGTCGTCGGGGGTGGCGTTGATGGTCAGGCCGCGGCGCGCGGTGAGATGCATCATGCCGTTGACGCTGCTGCCTGTTCCGGTGATCTCCGCGCGCGCCCTGCTGGTGATCGGCGCATTCGGCGAGGGGGTGTTGTCTTCCTCGCCCGGCAGGACGATGGAGGCGCCCGGACCCGGCTCGCCCGGTGCGCCGCCGCCGGTTATGGAGCGGGCCGGCCGCTTCATGCGGATGATGCCGTTCACCAGAGGCGGATTGCGGAACCGCAGACCTGTCCAGACCGCGAGTGCAGCCATCGTGACCAGCACGAGGCCGATCGCGACGGGGACCCACTTCGGCATGACCAGAGCGTCGTCTCCATCGTCCGGCTCGCGGGCAGGCTCCGGTGCGTTGTCGGGTATTTCGTCAGCCATCGCTACTCCACGCTCAGAAGGACGAAGCATGAAGACGCGGCTTCATCCTTCATCCTTCCGGCTTACTCCGCCTCCGGCTCCGCGTTTTCGTCGATGTCGGCCGCCCCGTCGTCCGTGACGATGGTCTCCGTGTCGTCGTCGAGGTTGTCGTATTCGCGCTCGCGCTCCTTCAGGAGGGCCCGGGCGTCTTCTTCATCCTCGGCGGCCACGTAGATGCGGATGTCGCCGAGCATGCCGAAGTTCGCCGGCAGGATGTCCGACTGGACGTTCTCGAGCGTGGCATCGATCCCCTCGTTCTCGAGAAACCCGCGCAGCAGATTCGCCTCATCGATCGAGCCGCAACTGGCGATCTCCACCCATGTGACGTTGTCTCCCTCGACCTTCTGGACTGGGTCGTTCGGATCTGCCATCTGTTCTTCTCCCTCCGGTTCGTCTCACGGTAGAAGTGCCACGACTCCGCGCTCATCCGTGACCGAACCGATCTTTGCATAGAACAGGCCGCTTTCTCGGAAGCGGTCCACGAGCAGCTGCTCGCGCTCTGAAGATACCGCGATCAGCAGGCCGCCGCTCGTCTGCGCATCACAGAGGAGGGTGAAATCCTCTTTCCTGGCGAGTGACGACCGGATGCGGCCGCGGAAAGTCGTCTCGTTGCGCTCGGTCCCGGCCGGACGAAACCCCGAGGTGGCCAGCTCGCGCGCGCCCGGCAGCAGCGGCACGTCCGCCATCCGGATCGCGGCGCCGGCACCGGAGCCTTCACACATCTCCAGCAGGTGCCCGACGAGGCCGTAGCCGGTGATGTCGGTCGCCGCGCTGACGCCGACGGCGGTCATCGCGGCCGCGGCATCGCGGTTGAGCAGCGTCATCCAGCGGATCGCTTCGGTCAGATCGGGCGCCTTGCCGCTGCGGAACCACTTCTTCGTGCTGCGCGCGCGGTACGCGCTGATGAGAATCCCGTTGCCGATCGGCTTGGTGAGGTAAAGGGCATCGCCTGCCCTCGCCGTCGAGTTCCGAACGAGCTTGTCGACCTGCACCGTGCCGGTCACCGCCAGGCCGTACTTCGGGACGTCGTCGATGATGGTGTGGCCGCCGGCCACGGGGAACCCCGCCTCGGCTGCTTTGTCGGCGCCGCCCTTCAAGATCTGCTCGAGAGTCTCCAGCGGCAACTGGTCCGTTGGAAACGCCGCAATGGCCAGTCCGAGGATGGGCGTCGCTCCCATCGCGTAGATGTCGGAGATGGAGTTCGCCGCCGCGATGGCACCGAAGAGATACGGGTCGTCGACGATCGGCGTGAAGAAATCGACGGTCTGGGCGATGGCCAGGTCGCCCTGAAGACGCAGCACGGCCGCATCGTCGTTCGTGTCGAACCCGACGAGCAGATTCCCGAGCCCCTCCCGGTGCGGAAGATGCGCGAGCACGGAATGCAGGTCATCCTGACCCAGCTTGCACGCTCAACCACCGGTGGTGGCGAAGGAAGAGAGCGGCGGATGCCGTTTGATCTTCGCCTGTATGAAGGATGAAGGAGATCTTCTTCCTTCGCCCTTCGCTACGCCGGAAGAATCTCTTCCCCCAGCACCGTGGCCCGCGCCGCTTCTACGGCCAGTAGTACTTCCTGGTAGAGGTTGAAAGCGAGCTCGGGGGAGAGCGGCTCGGCCGCGCCGTTGCCGATGATCGTGGAGATCTGCGAGGCGTAGTGCGAGGCGGGGGGCAGCCGCTCGCCGGCCATGTGGATCTGGCGGAAACCGACGAGCAGCTCTTCCTTCAGCTCCTCGCGAAGGGTGCCGTTGTCGACGTCGGTGGGGAGCCGGTCGTAATCGACGTTCATCGCGTGAATCGCTCCATCAGTGCGTCGTCGACCCCGTAAGCGACCTTCACCGTCGTGCCGCCGCCGAAGGCGATGAGCGGCTCCAAGCCGCGCTTGCGGAGGAAGGCCACGTAGGCGTCACGGAAGATGCGGGCGTGCTTCTCGTCCTGCCACTTCGTCTCCACGAGGACGGTCGGCTGGCAGTGAGCGTCCTGGGCGATAGTGACCCGGTCGTCGACCCAGCCGAGCGCGTCGTGGTCGCCCACGAGAAAGCGCCAGTGGAACTCGCCGAGGTGCTCGACGGTGAGCGGATTGTGCAGATCGGCGAACGGCCTGGCGTCGAAGCCGCTGCCCGCCCCCTCCTTCCGGTCGAGGCGGGCGAAGTACTCGTTGTAGTGGATGACTTCATGCGTGGAGCGCGGCGGATTCTCATCCATGCGCGTCACGAGCGGCCATCCGCCGCGGCGATACGCCTCCAGGACGAGCTTCATGCCGGCCGCGTACGGAAAGATCAGCGACTCCATGAAGTACCGCGGCGTAGAGGGATCCATCGTCCGGTCGGCGGTGGACGAGGCGGCGCTCATCATCTGCCCGACGGCGGCATCGTTCTTGGCGATCGTATCCAGCGACACGCCGTTCTTCCCGAGCGCGTACTGGAGCATCACCACCGAGGCCTCCCCCTCCAGAAGCGAGTGGTAGGCCATGCCGGCGTCCGTATCGCGCATCAGGGCGAGATCGCGCGTGCCGGCGCCGAAGCGCTGGTCCTGCAGCGCGTGCGTGAGCTCGTGGATCTCCACCACGTCGGCCATGTTCCCCTCGTCACCGGCCGTCTTCGGCTGCGTGCCGTCGTCGCGGAGCGAGTAGTACGTGTGCGAGAGCGGATCGTAGAAGGCCAGCACCTGCGACTCGTAGAGCTTCAGCAGGCTGCCGATGAGGTCCGAGCTCTTCGTCTTGTCGACGAGTTGCAGCGCCTGGAGGATCAGCGCGAAGTCGTCGGTCGAATACGGCATCGTCTTCGACATCTGCTCCCGGATGCGGCCGCGCAGCTCCGAGCGGTCGATCTCCTGGTGGGCGACGTCGTGGAGGAACCTCAGACCACGGAGGTTCTCCACCTGCCGAGGGGGAAGGCGATGATTATTGAGATGAGGAGAGGGAGAAGACGTCGCGCCACGCCGGGCGGAACGGGCGCTGCCCGGCGGCCATTCCGGGGCGATTGTCGGACAACCCTCTGCAACAACCCTTGCTCCCCACCCGGCCCGCTCGTAGAATGCCCGCGATTCATCGATGGAACGCGACGGCGAGCGCATCGAGATCACCATCAGCAGCCGATTCGAAAACATCGAGCTCGTCCAGGTGATCGCGGAGCATCTTTGTGAGAATGCCGGCCTTGACGAGGACGGCTCTCACTGGATCGGGATGGCCGTGCGCGAAGCCGTCGCCAACGCCATCAAGCACGGCAACAAGCTGGACGTGGGGAAGAAGGTCAACGCCACGTTCGAGCTCAACGGCTATGACCTCGCCATCACCATCTCCGACGAAGGAGAGGGATTCGATCCGGAAAAGGTGAGCGATCCGCTGAACCCGCAGAACCTCATGAAGACCAGCGGACGCGGCATCTTTTACATGAAGACTTTCATGGACCAGGTCAGCTACTCGTTCCACCCGCACGGAGGCACGTCGCTGGTGATGACGAAGAACCTGGCCAAAGGCAGCGGTATCGCCAGCAGCAAGGCCTGATAAACGACAACGCCATAGCCGGTGGGGCGCGCCCCCTCGGGAGAGGAGATCAAAATGAAAGCAACATCGCGTACGACAGACAACGGAGTCGAGATCATCAAGCTCGAAGGGAAGATCACGATCGGTTCCGGCGACCAGCAGCTTCGCGAGGTCATCGGAAACGCCATGAACGCCCCCAACCCGAAGATCCTGCTCGACATGAGCGGCGTCACGACGATCGACTCGTCGGGCATCGGCGAGCTGGTCGGCTCCTACACGACCGTGACCAACCGCGGCGGCAAGCTCAAACTGCTCCACCTCCCGGCCAAGCTGAACGAGCTGCTCCACGTCACCCAGCTCATCACGGTCTTCGAGGTCTACGACAGCGAGCAGGAAGCGCTTTCGAGCTTCTGATTCCGCCGTCTCGCCTCACCTTCGCGAAAACGCCGGCGTGATGCCGGCGTTTTCATTTGCGAGTCGGGTTCGTACACGGATAAAGGCCGTTCGTTCGGGCCTCCTGCCGTTCCAGGAGACTCGGCAGCCCTACGACCTCGCTCAGCGTATGGACACACGCCATTCGGCCGGTGCGTCGGTTGTTCTCCAGCAGACCGAGAACGGAGAGAGCGTCGCGTGCAGCCGCTTCCCGCCCTTCCCTCGCTCTGGCAGGGGCACACTTGACGTGATCCTGGTTGCCCCATGCCTCGTAGGTAAGCACCATCAACAACCAGTGATAGTAGGGGCGAAGGCAGGGTCCCGCCGACGGGACGTCCAGATTCACAATCAGCTCCGAAAACTCGTGAGGCGGATAGCGGCCATCCCGCCAGCTCTCCAGGATCGATGCGAGCTCCGCGGGAGTGACGTCATGCAAGCCGCGCAGGTACGTCAGGATGATCGAGGGTCACGCGACGGCCGCGTGACTCCAGCTGTCCCGGCGACGCCACCCAGTACGCATGCCCCGCGGCAACGGCCGGTGGATGGTGTTCACAGCATGATCGTGGAACGACGTCGCGGACGTTCGGCAGCACCAATCGCCGTCCGGCGAGGGTTGAATCCCCGCGAGCGACGCGGAGAATGTCGTACTCGCCGTCCGCGCGGAAGACGACCTCCGCGAAGAACTGCGCGTGGTCCAGCAGCAGTTGCGGCATCGAGCCAGCACATGAACAGGCGTTGGCGTGCAGAGCCGCGAAAAAAAGACACATCGCGGCTGCGCGATACCGCATGACGGCCTTTGAGCCTCCCAGCCTTTCAGCCTTCCGCCCTCAGTGCCGTCCCTTACGCGGTGTCGTCGTTCCCTGCGGACCGTTGGAGGGACTGAACGAGTCGGCGGTGGCGCCCGCCCAATGCATCGGCAGCGAGTTCGTCGTCACGGTCTCGTTGTCCTCGACCCATTTCGGGAAGAGGGCATCGGCGAGCTGCTTGTCGGCGACGACGTTCTCCTTGATCGAGACCAGCTGCTGGAACGGCGAGGGATCGCTCAGGAAGTTCACGCGGATGCGGACGGCATTCGGATGGCGTTGCCACGGCGAAACGCTTGCCGACGCGGCGATCGTCACGCGCGCGGCCGTGTTGAACGTCTTCTTCTCCCCCGAGGCAATGGGGATGAGGCGTGGCAGGAACGCTTCTCCCGGCACCTCCGTGCCGATGGTGATCGTCACCATCAGCGTCTCCGGATCGTAGGTCGCATCCGGGATGATGTCGGCGATGAGGATCTGACTGGAGCGGTTGTTGGTGATGTCGTAGCGGATGGGTAGGGTGGTCGTGGTGTTGAGCTTGTCGCCGTAGACTTCGGCGTCGATGCGCACGTCGTTTTCCGTTCCCACGACGCGCCGCGCTTCTCTCATGTCGACGGTAGTAGGGGGTTTCGTCGACGCACACCCACTGATCACGACCACGGCAAAAACTGCAGCAGCTCGAGATCTCACAAGGGCCTCCTGTTACCGGCGAGCGGAAGACGGCGTCGCCGTCAACCGCTTGCCGGACGAACAAACTCTAACAGGGGAGCCCGAAATCGCGAATCGCACCCCGGTTACATCTATGTGCCCAAATTCAAAGTCCCCCTCCGCCCGCTTCGGCCGCCGGCGACTCGGCCGTCATACCGCGCGACGGCGAAACGTTCCAGCGCACGGGAATGGGGTTGAGAAATACGGCATCGCTTGCCTCGACCCACGAGTCGAACATTTCGTTCGGCAGCGGCGGCTGGACGGCCGTCCTCATCTGCGTTTCGATGAGTGACGCGAACCGGGTGAGGTTCCGCAGGATCACGACCTTCACCTGGACGTAGCGGGGCACGTGAGTCCATGGCGTCCGAACGTTCGGCGTGGCGATGTGGACGGTGCCGCCGGCGGAGAAGACGCGTTTCTCGCCCGAGCGAATGACGACGAGGTGGGGCATGGTGGCGCCCTCCGGTACCTCCGCGCCGATCGAGAAGACGATCGTGCTCGTCTCGGGGTCGTAGTCGATGTCCGTCATCTTGTCGGCCACGGCCACGGGCATGGGGGAGAGGTTCTGGATCTGGTACGTGACGGTCAGAGGAGAGCTGGAGAAGATCTCCTCCTGCAGGAGCTGGGCGTCGATGCGGACGTCATCCTCGCGGGCCAGGGCGCGGCGGGGATCGTTCATGTCGAGCCGCGCGGCTAGCGCGCTGAGGGACCCGAGGAGCGAAAGT
>WNFM01125295.1_pt1 | contig 11782 bp, 13 predicted proteins | sample 5400271 | NCBI WGS metagenome assembly WNFM01 (sample SAMN13153352, study PRJNA577476) | soil metagenome | isolation source: 60 cm saprolite on Douglas fir-dominated hillslope | place: USA:California | collected 2013-09-17 | reverse complement strand
TCCTTGGTTTCGAGCAGTTGCGCCAGCTCGGAGTGGAACTCGCCCACGTCTTTGAAGTCGCGATAGACAGAGGCAAAGCGGATGTAAGCCACCTTGTCGATCTGCTTCAGGTTGTTCATGATCAGCTCGCCCAGTTCGCTGGCGGTGCGCTCCCGCTCGGGTGAATCGATCACGTATTGCTCCACTTCATTTACGATCTGCTCCATCTTGCCCATGGAGATGGGACGTTTCTCGCACGCATGCAGCAGGCCGGAGAGGATTTTCTGGCGCTCAAACTTCTCCCGGCGGCCGTCTTTCTTTACCACCATGTAGGGAATTTCGTCGATGCGTTCGTAGGTGGTGAAGCGCTTTTCGCACTTCATACACTCGCGGCGGCGGCGGATGGATTCGCCCTCTTTGCTCTCGCGTGAGTCCACTACCTTGTCATTTTCGAACCCGCAAAACGGACATTTCATCGTGTCTTAACCGAATTTTTCACTGGTGTTGTTAACTCGATTGTAACAGGGGTTGAAGAGATCGGGTGATCGGGCGATCTGGTGATCGGGAGATCGGAAAAACAAAACCTTTGCCTTTTTCTTTTTGTCGGTCAGTGCTACTCGTTCATAAATTTTCAATTCGGCGACTTCGGCTATTTTCTGATCTGCGTTCATCCGCGGTAAGCTCTTGAATTTCCGATCTCCCGATCACCAGATCATCCGATCTCCCGATCTTCTCCGAGCACTTTCTGCTCCTCTTCCAGGCTCTCCTCTTCCACCTGCATGAGGGAAACATGCTCGGAGCGCGCCAATAACAATCCGGCAGGGATTACTGACATGAAAGTTACCAGCCACAACATCATGCCGCAACTGATCGCCAACTCTGGGGGTAAATTGAAGACCAAGTGCAGCATACCTATGGTGGCAAGCTGTGATCCACCACCCACGATCGGTAGCTGCAGAACCCCGCCAACGACGCTGGCAGCCGTCAACAAGAAGACCTTGGAAAGGGTCATCTGGGAAAGTTTATGGATGGAATAAGCGTGCGTCACCGCCATGTAGGCGAAGCCGATGATGACCCAGATAAGAATCGAAAGACCGCTGAGCTGGAAGAAAGACCGGATGTCTTTGACCGTGTTCAGCCCTTCGCCAAAGGCTTGCACGCGTTTTCCCACCGCGCGGGCAATTTTCGGCGACATGCCGCCCAGGAGTCGCACAAAAAACCTTGCTGCAGCAGAGGGATTTTTCCGCACCTTAAACGCCACGAGTGAAACAAGCGCGACTCCGCCCAGCAAGCCGATGGCGCAGGCTTCAAAAATCGTAAATGAGGTGAACTCAAGACCCAGGAACAGTCTTCTGGGTGCGTGGGCGAAGCCGGGAAGCAGTCGCAGCGAATTCCTTGACCAGAGAATGTTTACCGCCATGATCAGCGCGAAGGCGCCAGTATCGAAAATTCGCTCCACCGTCCAGACCGCCACCTGCGACGACATGCTCAGATTTTCTTTGCGGGCAATGAGGAATGGACGAATGAACTCTCCTGGCCGTCCCAGCAAGGCCAGGCCGGTAAACCCGATCATGGTAGGAGCCACCAGGTCGGCAGTCTTGGCCTCGCAAACCGGCCTAAGCAGGATTTTCCAGCGCACCGCGCGCAGGATGTAGTCGGCATAAACCAGCGCGACTCCGGCGACCAGATAAAACTTGTTGGTGTTGTGGGTGGCTACCCAGAAGCGGTGCCAGTCAAATTTCTTCCACGTCCTTACCTGGAGATAAACCAGCGCGGCCAGCACGACCAGCACCAGCGCGGTGATCAGGAATCGTTTCTTGCTCATGGGTTTGGGGCGGCAGTCAGACTCGTGCAAAAAAAGCGCCCTGCCGGCAGGACGCGACCTACTGTTCTATCACTTAGAGGCTATGCGGGGCCAGCAGGTTTGGTAATGCTGGCTTCCTGCGGCTTGGTCTTCTTATGCGGCTTGGAATTCACGGCCTTAGCCGGCGCGGCGGCGGGCTTGGCGGCAACATTGGTCTTGGCCGCGGCGCTGCCCTGCATTTGCGCCCGCTTTTTGGCATTGAAGTCGCGCACGATCTTGGAAATGTAAGCGTGGGTCTCGCGATACGGTGGCACGCCGTTATACTGCTTCACGCGATGCGCGCCGGCATTATAGGCAGCCAGCGCCTTGATGGGATCGTTGTGATATTGGTCCAGCAACGCGCTCAGGTGCGCGGTGCCCGCCTCCACGTTAGCCCTGGGATCGAATGGGTCGGCGACCCCAAGCTGTGCCGCCGTGCCCGGCATCAATTGCATTAAGCCCTGCGCGCCTTTCCGGGAAACCGCCCTGGGTTTGAAGTTGCTTTCGGCCTTGATCACACTGCTAACAAAGTCGGGGTCAAGCCGGTTTTTGCTGCTCGCGTCACGAACTACCTGGTCCAGGTCAACGTCGGTTGCAGTTTTTGCTAAAGGAACGGGCAGGATCACCGCGGGCGTCACAGGCGCGGCGCTTTGCTGAATCGCAACTGGTTGCGGCGCCGGAGCTGATGGAACTATGGGAGCTTCTTCCACTTCAAAAGAGGCGATCTGGTCGCTGGCGATATCCATGTAGCCGGAACCGGTGTATAGCCGGGTAAGGTTCCCCGTCTGCTCTTTGCGCTCAAAGCGGATAGAGAAGCCGTTGCGCAATACGGCGACTTCGGCCCCCAGGGCTGAAACCTGGGCCAGAATCAGTATCGCTCCGAACGTGATTGGCTTCAAAAATCGCATTTGCCGCAAGATGACTATTCTCGCCCAATTAGCTGCTGAAAGCCAGCCCCAAAATCTCCTCCAGTGCCCGCGCAACGCCGTCTTCCGCATTACTGGCCGTCACTTTCCAGCCGTTCTGTTTCAGATCATAAGATGCATTTCCCATGACCACGGGAAGCCCCGCAAATTCAAGCATTTCCAGGTCATTGTGGTTATCTCCAATGGCCATGATTTGTTCCCGGGGAACGCTCCTTTGCTCAGCCCAGCGTCGCAACGCGTGGCCTTTGGAGCAGTCCCGGTTCAGAATGTCCAGCAGGCAAAGATCGCGATGGTCATATTGGGTCTTCAAGACGGTAATTTTGTCCAGAAAACTTGCCTTCCGGATGTGTTTTTGCGCCTCTTCCATCCGCGCTACCTTGCCGCAATACATGGCCTGGATCGGGTCTTCCGTCAGGGCCTTCTCCAGCGGCGAGACATACTGAATGAACTGTGCGTTCGTCTCCATCCAGCGTGCGATGCTCCGGTTCAGGTCATCAAAGCGCTCCAGCACCAGAGAGTCATTGCCCCGGCGATCAAACGTGAGCACGGCGTGCCCGCGGAAGTCGTCCATATATTGAATGAGCTCGGAGGCGGTTCTTGCAGGAAGACGATCGGTAAAAAAGGTCTCTCCTGCGCTGGACCGGATGACCGCTCCGTTTGAGCTGATAAGACAAACAGGGAAGCCGAGTTCCTGCGCAATCGGCAGGGCATAGTCATGGCGGCGTCCCGTAGCCAGCATGATTTCAATGCCGGCGCCGTGTGCGGCGCGCAGGGCTGCCAGGTTTTGCGTACTGATCTTGAACTGCGGATCCAGCAGGGTGCCGTCAATGTCCAGGGCCAGCAGTCGTATGGGTTGCAGGTTCACTCTAGTTCATAATACCGTCTTCACTGCCGGAAGAATGAAAACTCGCAACCACCTTCTGCTTTCGACCGAACGTGCTCTCTCGCGCATCGCAGGACCTCGAATCGGGCCCGGCATCTTCGAGTTCCTTGTTTTTGGCGTCAAGCAGGCTGCCGCCTGCGTCTTTGCCGGGTCATTCCTGTTTCTTCTTGCGATCTCCGGTCACATTTCAGTCCGCGGCCTGGCGCGCTATGACTTTTTGTTTCTCGCTGCTATTGCCATCCAGATTGTCCTGGTGGCGGTGCGCCTGGAGAACTGGCGTGAAGTCGCGGTGCTTTCACTTTTCCATCTTATTGGCATTGGGCTGGAGCTGTTCAAGACTTCGCCCCACGTGAGGTCGTGGAGTTACCCTGAGCAGGCATTTTTTCACCTGAAGACAGTCCCGCTGTACAGCGGATTTATGTATGCCTCCGTCGCCAGCTACATCATGCAGGCATGGCGGCTGCTGCACGTCCGGCTGACGGAATTCCCGTCCTTCCCAATGGCGGTTGGCCTGAGTGCCGCCATCTATGCGAATTTTTTTACCAATCATTACATCGTGGATCTTCGCTGGCCTCTGGCCGCCGCGGTGCTGCTGCTCTTCCGCCGGACGCAGGTCCATTTCACCGTAACCAGCACGGAACGCCGCATGCCCTTGGCGCTTTCGTTTCTGCTGATCGGCTTCTTCATCTGGGTAGCAGAAAATATCGCCACCTATTTTGGGGCGTGGCAGTATCCGCACCAGAAGCGGCAATGGGCCATCGTAGGGCCAACCAAGATCAGCTCCTGGATGCTGCTGGTAATCATCAGCTTCATCATTGTCGCGGCGTTGAAGGAGCTGTTCCCTAAAAACCAGGAAATATTTGCTGCCGAAGAAGAACCTGCTCCGGCAGCGGTTGTGCAATCAGACTGAGTCGATCCAAAAATTACGAAGAGAGGCCCTGCAGAAAAACCCCTTTTCAAGGAACCGCTCCGAAGGCACGAAACCGGCACAAAAAAGCTCCGGCGGAAATGGAAATCTGCCGGAGCTTAAGCTTGATTCTGTGCTTTCACTTACATCCTATGTTGAGCGGGGGTGCTTCTGTCTTGCGTGAAGACTGGGCCGCCGCGCTTGAGAACCACTGCGTCTCATCTCCCTTGGCGCAACAACTGATGAAGGCGGAGCAACTGCCCACGCCGCCTCCGCAGTCTGCGTCAGTCGCGCAGAACGCAATGCCGCAGCTACATCTGCAGGTCTTGCGATGCGCCGCTGCCAATGGCTCCGCCGATACGGGCACGGAGAAAACGCTCCTGAGCGAGAGGTCCGGCATCAAGTAGGTGTGGATCGTGCCGACCGAACTAGTCACTGGCTGATCGTTTGGCACAGCCGCTGACGTTGCGGCCACCGTTACCAGAAGGATGGTGGCAAAAAGGAAAACCTTCAAAATCGAGCGTGAAAACATGCGATCTCCTTTCGGGAACCAGCATCCGGCTCGAAGGGAAGCCGAATTCCCGGCCCCTGCGCACGGATTGTAACAATCTTTGAGGCGCAAGAGTTTGAGATTCCAGCTTGGCCTGGCGGAACTGCCGCAGCCTGCGGCCCTCGCCGCGCTCGCGTGGTGTGCCGGTTTCTTCCGTAATTGTTGCCGCTCAAGTAAGTGCCGGAGCGGTTCGCACCAGCCAGAGCGCCGTTCGGCGGAAACATTTGCACCGTCTACAATAGCTGATAAAATCATTAGTTGAGCCAACCAGCTTATTGAAATACGGAGAACTACACCTTTATGGCATATGTGATTGCAGAGCCTTGCATCGGGACCAAGGACGCGGCCTGCGTGGATGCATGCCCGGTGGACTGCATCCATCCCAAAAAAGACGAACCGCAGTTTGAAGGCGCGGACATGCTGTTTATCGATCCGGTGGAGTGCATTGATTGCGGAGCTTGCGTGCCCGTTTGTCCGGTGTCCGCCATTTTTGCCCTGGATGATCTGCCGGAAAAATGGAAGGCCTACGCGGAAAAGAACGCCAAATACTTCGGTCGCTGACGGACAATCGAGAGTTGCTGCGGCGCAGCCGGAAATGGCTGCGCTTTTTGCTTTGATGGCGTTGTATGCTTAAGGCGAAATGCCCCGGCAGTCTGAAGCCCTGATTCTGCGCACCTATCCCTTCCATGAAGCGGACCTGCTGGTGACGTTCTTCACGCGCGCGGAAGGCAAGGTGCGGGGTGTGGCCAAAGCGGCCAAGCGGTCAAAGCGTCGATTTGGCGGGGCGCTGGAGCCGCTGACCCACGTAACCGCGCACTGGGACTGGATTCCTGCGACATCATTTCTTCTCCGCTGGCGACAGAGGTCACGTATCCACGCCTGGTCGCGCTGAGCTACATAGCGGAGGTGCTTGACCAGCTTTTGCCCGACCGCGAACCCAGCGACGACATCTTTCGGTTGGCGCTGGCCGTGGTGAACCAGCTGAAGGCCGATTCCATATGGATGCCGCTGACCTACTTTGATCTCTGGATCGTTCGCTTGAACGGCCTGCTGCCCGATTTGAACGCGTGTGTGATGTGTGGTTCGGTGCTGAATGGAAGCCGCGCCTACTTTCACCCGCTGGCCGACGGTCTGCTTTGCGTCGACGACAAGCGGTTGGCCAGCACCGAGATTTCCGCCGATTCGCGCGCACTGGCTGCGGAGATGCTTCGCGCACCACTGACCCGGTTGAAAGGCGACGACTGGACGCGCAAGCGCGGCGCCGATCTTCGCCGCTTTCTGGCCCAGCGAATCGAACGGCATATTGAAAAAAAGCTGGTAACGGCGGCGATGCTGGAGAGGGTGTAAAGAGATCGGGAGATCTGGTGGTCGGGTGATCTGGCGATCGGAAAACCAAAACCTGTGAAACACAGAGGAAAGGAGTAAGCGGAGGAAAGAGCGAGGGTTTGCATGGCCGAACAATACCAATGTTCCGAGACCGGCCGCACTTTCCCGAGTGCTGACGAAGCCCGCGCCAGCGAAGCCCGCTTCCGCGAAATTCAGACGCAATGCTCTGGAGGTCGCGTGCCGGACCTGCGCCCGGGTGACGTTATCTATCTTGAAGGCGCGCGGTATATAAGCCACGGTTGTGACGACTTCTGCGGCGGCCTGGCCGAAGTGAGCGAGGTCAGCCAGGGAAAGAGTAAAGGACAGGTGTCACGAGTTCGCGTGATTCAGCAGCCTGGCAGCATGTACGACTGGAATCGACTGGCAGCGGAACAGCCAAACCTGCGCCGTGAGTATGGCACAAAGTGGGCGCATCCGGATCCGGACAATCGGCCGGAGTTTAACGGATACTGGTTATGAGGAGAAACGATGACCGCCGGCTACAGGTGTGCTGAAACGGGTCGCACCTTCGCAACAGCGGAAGCCGCTCGCGCCAGCGAAGCCCGCTTCCATGAAATTCAAACCCAATGCGATGCCGGTTCCGTGCCCGGGTTGCGTAAGGGCGACGTGGTCTATATCGACACCGAGCTCTACATAAGCCACGGCCGCGATGACTTTCGCGGTGGCCTGGCCGAGGTGATCGAGGTCCGTCCTGATATCAGTAAGGGGAAACCTACGCCGTTCATCCGCGCGGCCCAGGAGCCGGACACGCTGCATAACTGGAAGATTCTGGCCGCAGACCAGAAGAAGCTGCGCGCCGAATTCGGCAAAAACTGGGCACATCCTGATCCGGATTACCGAGCGGAGTTTAATGAGTAGCATTCAGCACTCAGCAATCAGCATTCAGCCAAAATCAATCTCACCGCAAAGAGCGCGAAGGACGCAAAAGGAGGAAAGTTCATTCCTGTTTCACTTTGCCACCGTTGCGCCCATTGCAGTCAGGCTGCTTCGGGACTGAATGCTGTGTGCTGAATGCTGAGTGCTTTCTTCTGATAAATTAATAACTTCGCATGTCTAACGCCGCAGCCCCTACATACCAGGAACTCATCCTCAGCCTGCAGAAGTTCTGGGCGGAGCGCGGATGCGTGTTGCAGCAGCCGTATGACATTGAGGTCGGGGCGGGCACCATGGCCCCGGAAACGTTCCTGCGCGTGCTGGGGCCGAAACCGTACAAAGTCCGTCTTTATAAGCACATGCAGTTGCAGGTGGTCCTGAAGCCGCCGCCGGAGAACGTGCAGGAGCTTTATCTGGAATCGCTGGCGGCCATCGGCATTGATCTGCGCAAGCACGACATCAAGTTTGAAGAAGACAACTGGGAAGCCCCGACGCTGGCGGCCTGGGGCGTCGGCTGGCAGGTAATGTTGGACGGGCTGGAGATCACGCAGTTCACGTATTTCCAGCAGTGCGGCGGGATCGACCTTGACCCCATCTGCGCCGAGTTGACTTATGGCCTGGAGCGGATCGCGGCGTTTCTTCAGGATGTGGACAGCATTTATGACATCGTGTGGGCGCGCGATCCCCAGAGCGGCGTGGAAGTGAAGTATCGCGACGTGCGTTATCACGATGAGTTGCAGATGTCGGTCTACAACTTTGAGAAAGCCGACGTGGAAAAGACATGGAAGCATTTCGAGTTTTATGAAGGCGAGTCGCAGGCGCTGATCAGCCAGTTCAACGCAATGCTTGCTGATAAGAACGCAGGCTCCTCTGAGAAACAGCGCTTCCCGTTGCTCGCAGCGTACGAGCTTTGCCTGAAGTGCTCGCATCTTTTTAATTTGCTCGATGCTCGCGGCGCTATCTCTGTGACGGAGCGCGTGGGTGTAATCGCCCGCATCCGCCAGCTTGCTGTGGGATTGGCGAAGGCATACGTCGTGCAACAGAATATTGCCGGTGAAGCAGTGAAGCAGCAGAAGGGAGGGGCGGCCTGATGCCTGACTTTCTGCTGGAGATCGGCACGGAAGAGATTCCCGCACGGATGATCGATGATGCCCGGAGCGAGCTGGTTAAGCGGATGGCGGCGTTGCTGGTGCGCGAGTCGCTGATGAAGCCGTCTGGGGGAAAGCCGGTCGAGGATGAAAGCAGTTGGGCGGCTTACGCCTCTTACTCCACCCCGCGTCGGCTGGCGTTTCGAGTTTCGGATATTCCCACGCACCAACCCGACGTCACGGAGCAGGTAACTGGACCGTCGATCAAAGTCGCATATAAGGATGGCAAGCCTACGCCGGCCGCCGAAGCGTTCGCCAAAAAGGTGGGCGTTGACGTTACGGCTTTGGAAAAGGTAACGAATCCCAAGGGCGAGTACCTGGCCGCTACCGTCACGCGAAAGGGCCGCCACGCAGCAGAGATTCTGGCGGAGGCCGTTCCCAAAGAAATCGCCGCCATCTATTGGCCCAAGAATATGTATTGGCGGGCAGGCAAGCCGGAGCGGTTTGTAAGGCCGGTGCGCTGGCTGCTGGCAATTTTCGGCGATCAGATCGTTCCCATGGAATTCGCCGGCCTTAGCGCGGGAGACGAAACCTTTGGCCATCGGATTCTGGGCGCAGGCGCAAAGCGAATCTCGCAAGCAAACGCGTATGAAGCCGCACTTACCGGTGCTCATGTGGTTGTTGATTCCAGTCAGCGTGAATACAAGATCCGCAAAGCGCTGGATGCCGCTACGCGTACAGTGCCAGGTGCGCGCTGGCGAGAAGATGCCGAACTGTTGAAGACCGTGGTGAACCTGACGGAGTGGCCGTCGGCGATTCTGGGCAGCTTCGATAAAGAATATTTATCGCTGCCGGAAGAAGTGCTGGTTACGGTAATGCGCGATCACCAGAAATACTTTGCTGTCGAAGACGCTTCCGGCAAGCTGGCTCCGCACTTTCTTGCGGTGCTGAATACAGACGGCGATCCTGACGGACTCATTCGTCATGGCAATGAGCGCGTTCTGCGGGCAAGGTTCAACGACGCGCGGTTCTTCTGGGACACCGATCAGAAAACGCCGCTACGTCAGAGGATACAAATGCTCAAGGCCGTTACCTTCCAGAAGGACCTTGGCAATTATTTCGACAAAGCAGAACGCGTGGTGAATCTGGGAGAAAAGCTCGCAAGATCTGGGGTGAAGGTCAATTCCGCCGAACTTCAAGATGCAGCATGGCTTGCTAAGACTGATCTAACGACGGAGCTGGTGAAAGAGTTCACGGAACTCCAGGGCATTATCGGCGGTCTCTATGCAAAAGCCCAGGGCTTGCCGGAACATGTCGCCACCGCGATCTACGACCAGTACAAGCCGGAGTCCACAGAGGATTCAGCACCGCGAACGCTGGAAGGCGCGATATTGTCGATCGCGGATAAAGCGGATTCCATTGCAGGCATGTTTGCGTTGGATCTGATTCCTTCTGGATCTAAGGATCCATTCGCATTGCGTCGTCAAGCCAACGGAATCGTAAAGGTTCTCGCTGACCATGGGCTACCACTGCGATTGGGCAATCTTATTCGCGATTCGTTGCAAGCGTACGAAGGGACAGAAGCCGCAAAGAAATTTAAAAAGGACGTTGGCGCTATTGCTGTAGAAATTTGTCAATTCTTCAAGGAGAGGCTGCAGTTTTATTTGCGGGACGTTCGTAATTTTCGCTATGACGCAGTCAATGCAGTTTTGGCCGGGGCCTATGACCGCGGAGATGATGAAGTACCAGACCTGATTGAAAGATCGAAAGCGGTTGCTGCGATTTGTAGTTCGGCGGAGTTTGAACCGCTGTTCATAGCCTTCAAGAGAATCAAGAACATCGTTCGCCAAGCCAAGGAAAAGGGTTTTGTCGTTTCAGAACTCCAGGCGGAAGAGAAATTTAAATCCGACGCGGAAATTGCGATTTGGAAAGAGTTTCAACGGTTGGCAGCCTCCTATTTGCCACTTAGAAAGAAGCGCAAATATGTCGAGGCCTTTCGGGAATTAGCGAAGGTCAGGGAACCAGTCGATAGGTTCTTCGATTCTGTGATGGTCATGGTGGACGATCCGGATGTTCGAGCAAAACGATTGGGGTTGCTCAATTACCTGCTGGAAACGTTCAATACCATTGCGGATCTGTCAGAACTCGCCCCGGAAGCCAAATAATCACAATTTGAGCGCCCGCACCAAAGAGCTTGCCAAGGCGAATATAAAGCGATACAATAAGAAACACCAAAGGGCGGCGATGTTCGTCCTAGCCTTGGGCGCCTTCTATTTCGACGGCGCTCCGCTGCGCTGCGCGCGGGCCTTCGGCAGAGCGGAGGGGTCATTTTTGTTTGTGACCCGGCACTTATTCCTCAGCGCGCAAGCGCGCCTCGGAAACGTGACCGGGCTATTATCATCCGTCCCGCGTCGCGGGACTGGAGCATGAGAGGCTTCAATTTTCAATTTCTGATCTTTAAACAGTCGAACTTTCGGAGTCGTCATGACCGGGATGCCGGTCCCAAACAGGCATGAAAATTTATCTTCAGGTCCTGCGGCAGCAGCGGAGCCGATCCCTCGGGTCCTATTTGGCTGCTGAAGGAAACGCAGCCAAATTTACGGACCTTTCGGGATGGCAACTCTCAAGTAACGAAATTCTTAGAAAGAGGCACAAACGAGAAGGCAGTCATCTACGAACAACCTGCGGCAGCGACCCAGGACCAGCGATTTGCGACTTAGATGTTGCGACCCTCTGCCGATGCTCTCAGCATTGGGTCGAATTGGGTGACCTTGGGTCGAATTGGGTGTACATAGGGGGGAGGGGGCACCGTCGCAGAAAAATTGGAAGCCGGTTGAAGAAGTGCTTTTGTTTCTTGGGAGCGGTCGTGGGGTTCTCAGTTTTTTGGACGGTGTAGAGGCATCAAATCGCGGCAAAATGGCCCAAATCGAAGCCGTCGAGCCGAAAAATGAAGCGCGATTGATCTGCAAACGGAGTGACAGTGGTAATCGCGCGGAGAAGATTTTTTCAAATCTTAACAAGTCTGAGACTCGCACGCTTCGCGGAGGGCTAGTAAAATAAAAGGATTACGTACCGGCCCCAATCCGGCCTGCAATCCAGCTTTCATCTTTCCTCCAGGAGACCAGCCAATGAGCGTGACCCCTCTTTCCAAACCTGAGACCAAAGCAGCAATGCAACCGCAACCGGGAACACAATACGTGTTCTTTTTTGGCGCCGGCCACGCTGAAGGCAACGGCAAGATGAAAGACGAACTGGGCGGCAAGGGCGCCGGCCTGGCGGAGATGACCAATGCCGGCCTGCCTGTGCCGCCCGGCTTTACCATTCAGACCGCCGCGTGCCGCGAATTC
>WNFM01258556.1_pt1 | contig 11784 bp, 12 predicted proteins | sample 5400271 | NCBI WGS metagenome assembly WNFM01 (sample SAMN13153352, study PRJNA577476) | soil metagenome | isolation source: 60 cm saprolite on Douglas fir-dominated hillslope | place: USA:California | collected 2013-09-17 | reverse complement strand
GAGGGGATCGTCGCGAATACCTGCGCCGAACGCGTCAACGTGCCAGGCTACGGCGGCGGGTTGATCGGCGAGCGCGGCTGGTTCGGCATGGAACGCGCCCGCTGGAAGCAGTGTTTCGGTCTAAGTGATGAGGAGCTCGAATTCTTTGAGCTGCACGAAGAGGCCGATATCGAGCATTCCAACATGGGCTGGCAGTCTGTTGCCCGCTACGCCGTCGAATATCATGCAGAGGATGCCGCCGTCGAAGCTTGTCGGGTGAACCTGATGGTTTGGGAGCACTATCTGAACGGCATTGGGACGGCCGGCCGGGCCCTTGACGCCATGGTCTGACGATGATCCTCACCGCATCCCTCGACGCCCTGCTCAACCGCGAATCTGCAGTCAGGCTCGCTGCTCCCGCGCCCGACGATGCCGCGCTCGACATCATCCTCCGCAGCGCGGTGAGCGCACCGGATCACGGTCGTCTGCGCCCCTGGCGATTCATCATCGTGCGCGACGAGGCACGGCTGCGCTTGGGCGAGGTGATGGCAACTGCCTTGGCGCGGAGCCGGCCCGAGGCGACGCCATCGATGCTTGACCTGGAACGCGCGAAGGTAATGCGCGCGCCGCTCATCGTCATCGTCGCGGCCAAGATACAGCGCCCGAGCAAGATCCCGGATATCGAGCAAATATTGTCCGCGGGGGCCGCCGCCCAGAACATTCTGCTCGCCACCCATGCCCAGGGTTTCGGCGCAATGTGGAAGACGGGCGCGAATGCCTATGACGATTTCGTCAAGAGCGCGCTTGGCCTGGAACCCTCCGATGCGATCGTCGGGTTCATCTATATCGGCACCAGTGTCGGCCCGCCGCTCGAGCGGCGGCGGCCCGACGCGGAGGATTTCACTACCGTGTGGGAGGGCTAGAGGGCCTGTTCGTGCTTGCTCGGCGGGCTGGGATCATTGGATCCATCGGAGAAAGGAAGTGGGAGGAAGCATGAACGAGTCGAACCAGCCGCCGATGCTCCTCGACCCTTACGGCGCTTGGGCGCGAGCGGAAAACATCCCGATAACCGAGGACTTCGGTGTCGACCTGCTGGCGACGCCTACCGCGCCGTGGCCGCGCTTAGCGGCCGAAGGCGGAATCGTCCACGTCAAGGGACGCGGCGATTTCGTCGCTATCTTCGTCATCGACCTCGCCGCTGGCGCCAAGACCGCGCCGCAGCGGCATCTCTACGAGGAGGTCGTCTACGTGCTTTCGGGCTATGGCAGCACAACGGTCGAGACGAGCGACGGTCGGACCCACAGTTTCGAATGGGGTCCGAAGAGCCTCTTCGCCCTGCCGCTCAATACGCGCTATCGCCATTTCAACGGCAGCGGCCGGGAGCGCGCGCGCCTTTCCGTGACGACCAATCTGCCGCTGCTTCTCAACCTTTTTCGCAACGAGACCTTCATCTTCGAAAACACCGGCGAATTCCCGGAGCGTCAAGGCAGCGCGCGCTTCTTCAGCGGCGAGGGCGATTTCATCCCGGTGCGTCCGGGACGGCATATGTGGGAAACGAACTTCATCCCCGACCTCGCTGCCTTCGAGCTCAAGACCTGGGAGCAGCGCGGCGCGGGCAGCTCGAACATGAAATTCATCCTGGCGGACGGCACGATGCATGCGCATTCCTCGCAAATGCCGGTCGGAACATACAAGAAGGCGCACCGGCACGGCCCCGATTTCCATGTCTTCGCGGTGACCGGTCACGGTTACTCGCTGTTGTGGTACGAAGGCGAGGAGTTCGTGCGCGTCGACTGGCGGCACGGCGTCGTCTTCGCACCGCCCGACATGATGTATCATCAACACTTCAACACGGCGCCCGTCCCCTCCCGTTACCTCGCCGTGGCCCTCGGCAGCCTGCGCTATCCCTTCACCACGGAGAAGCGCAACCTCTTCATGGGGGTCGATGTCAGTGTGCGCGATGGCGGCAGGCAGATCGAGTACGCCGACCAGGATCCGCGGATCCACCAAATCTATCTCAGCGAACTCGCCAAGCACGGCGTCGTCTCGGGAATGGGCAAGCACATTGATGAGACACCGCAAGGCGATCTCTCCGCCTAGCGGCGGGCGGAGCTGACCATGCACGATATCGATTTCGTCCATATTCATGTCGATCCCGAGGAGAAGCAGCAGCTCAGCGAGGTGATCTGGTCGGCCGACAACGTCGAGCTGACGACGATCGGTATCGATATCGGTTCGTCGACCTCGCATCTGATGTTCGGCCGTGTCCACATGCAGCGCCTCTCGACGGCTCTCTCGAGCCGCTTCGTCGTCGTCGGCCGCGAAATCATCTGGCAGTCGCCGATCTTCCTGACGCCTTACCTGACCGATTACACGATCGACACGCAGCGTCTCGCGCGGTTCGTTGCGCGTTGCTACGCGGACTCCGGCATCGCGCGCGAAACAGTGGATAGCGGCGCCGTTATCCTTACCGGCGAGGCCTTGAAGCGGCGCAACGCCCGCGCGATCGCCGAGCTTTTCTCGGCCGAGGCCGGGAAGTTCGTCTGCGCCTCGGCCGGCCATCATCTCGAGGCGCAGATGGCGGCGCATGGCTCCGGCGCGATCCGGCTGTCGAAGGAGCGGCAAGCAACGCTGCTCAACGTCGACATCGGCGGCGGCACGACGAAGTTCGCGCTCGTCCGCGCGGGCGAGACGCTGGCCACTATCGCCATTGCCGTCGGTGGACGCCTCGTCGTCGAGACGCCGGGTCGGGGACTAGTGCGGGTGGAGGAGCCGGCTGTCACAATCGCCGAGAGCTTGGGATTTGCCTTGCCGCTTGGCGGCGCGCTCAGCTCCCATGATCGCCGACGGCTCACCGGGCGCATGACGGATCTGCTGGTCGGCATGATCGCACGGCAGACACCTGACGGGCTGGCCGCGCGGCTTCTCGTCACCGATCCGTGGCCGACGCATCTCGCCGCCCTAGCGATCGATGGCATCACCTTTTCCGGCGGTGTCGCAGAATACCTCTATGGCCGCGAGAAGGCTCGATTTGGTGATCTCGGCGCTGATCTTGCACACGATCTCGCTCATGCGATTGCCGACGGCAAGGTTGCTGGCCCCGTCATTGATCCCGGCAACGGCATCCGCGCGACGGTCGTCGGCGCTGCGCAATTTTCTGTGCAAATCAGCGGTAACACTATCCTGATAACTCGCCCCGACGCGCTGCCCTTGCGCAATCTACCGGCGCTCTGCTGCCAATTCGATCTCGCGAACATCTCCGTTGGCGCCGTCGCCGGTGCGGTTCGTGCTGCCCTTGACCGCTCGGATCTGGTCGATGGCGAGGGGCCGATCGCGCTCACCTTCCCTTGGAGCGGCGACCCCTTGCATGCGCGCTTGCGTGCCATCGCCGACGGCATAAGCGCCGCTTTGGCGAAGACGATCGCAGCCGGATTGCCCCTGGTCGTCATCGTCGACGGCGATGTCGGCATGACGCTCGGGCGGATCATCCATCATGAGGCGGCGCCGGGCGCCAATGTCATCGCGCTCGACGGAGTGCAGCTTAAGGCGTTCGACTACGTCGATATCGGCGGAGTCATTTCCGTGACGAACGTCGTGCCGCTGATCATAAAATCCTTGCTCTTTTGAGGGTGCCGAGATGGTGAACCGCTCATGTTCCCGCTGGATCGCGTCGCTCTGCGCGAGCCTGCTGATGGCGCTTTGCATCGCCCGTGCCGTGCGAGCGGCGAGCGTCGAGGAGTTCTACAAGACCGTACCGTCGCCGTGCTGATCGGCTACAGCGTCGGCGGCGGCTATGATTCCTATGCCCGGCTTCTGGCAAAGCATATGGGAAAGCACATCCCGGGCAACCCGACGCTGGTGCCGCAGAACATGCCGGGGGCGGGTAGCCTCAAGGCTGTCAACTACCTCTACGCCGTGGCGCCGAGGGATGGTTCGGTCTTCGGCACGGTCGCGCGCGGCATGGCAATGGAGCCGCTGCTCAGCGGCGCGCAATTCGATGCGCGAAAATTCACCTGGCTCGGCAGCGTCACCAACGAGATCAGCTTCTGCGCCTCTTGGTACACCTCTCCTGTGAAGAGCTGGGATGATGCGCTGGGCAAAGAATTCACCGTTGGCGGCAACGGTGCGGGCTCCGACCCCGATGTCTACGCCCTGCTGCTCAAGAACCTTCTGGGCGCCAAGATCAAGCTGGTGACCGGGTACCCAGGAAGCACCGACATAAACCTGGCGCTCGAGCGCGGCGAGATTGCCGGACGGTGCGGCTGGTCGTGGGACAGCTTGAAGAGCCGCAACGCGTCCTGGCTCGCCGAGGGGAAGATCAACCTTCTCGTCGTCTTCGCGGCAAAGAGAAACCCCGAGATGCCGCCGGACGCACCGCTGATCGTCGATTTCGTCAAGACGGAGGAGCAGCGACAGATCCTCAATCTCATCATGGCACGTGAAATCCTCGGCCGCCCGTTCTTCGGACCGCCCGGAATCCCTGGGGATCGCGCGCAAGCGCTGCGCGCCGCCTTCGACGACACCATGCGCGACCCGGACTTCCTGGCCGAGGCGAAGAAGGCCGAGCTCGAGGTGAACCCGGTGCCCGCCGCCGAGGTCGACGCGCTGCTGGCCGAACTCTATCGCACGCCGAAGGACGTGCTGACGAAAGCGACCAAGGCGATCCAATGATATAGCCGCGAGACTCATGCAAGTGGTGAATTAGGTATCTCTGTTCCGGGCTTGTATGCCACTGTTTTACAGTGCGGGCGCCACGTCGCGGCGGATAGCGCCAAAGAGAGGGAGGAACGGGTCGATGGGTCGCTGGCGCGGCGCCTCAGAGATGTAATGTTCGAGGAAGGGCTTCACGCGCTCGCCCTCATTCTCGAGCCGATGCGCCTGCTCATGCTGGCGATCGGCGTCGTCGTCGGACTGGCGCTCGGCGTCATACCGGGGCTTGGCGGGGTCGTCGGGCTCGCCATGCTCATCCCCTTCACCTACCATCTCGATGCCTTCACCGCCTTCGCGCTGCTGCTCGGGATGGCGGCGACCACGACGGTGTCCGACCTCATTCCCGCGGTCCTCTTCGGCGTGCCTGGCACTGTCGGTGCGGCGGCAACGGTGCTCGATGGCTATCCGCTGGCGCAAGCGGGTCAGGCCGGCCGCGCCTTCGGGGCCGGTTATGCCGCCTCGCTCTTCGGCGGCATATTCGGCGCTGCCCTGCTCGCGCTGACCATTCCGCTGCTTCGGCCGTTCGTGCTCTATCTCGCGTCGCCGGAGCTGCTGTCCTTTTGCATCTTTGGCCTCTCGATGGTCGCCGTGCTCAGCGGACGGACCCCGCTGAAGGGGCTGACGGCGGCGGCGCTCGGGCTGATGCTCGCGATGGTCGGATCGGGTGCACCAAGCGGCACTTTGCGCTGGACCTTCGGCACATTCTATCTGTGGGACCACATTCCGCTGGTACCCGTGACGCTCGGCATCTTTGCCATCCCGGAACTTGCCGAGCTCGCCATCGCGCGGCGCAGCATCGCGCGCGCCAATGTCGGCGCCGACTTCTCCTTGGCGAGCCAATGGCAAGGCGTCCGCGATGCGGCGCGCTGCTGGTGGCTCGTGCTGCGCTGCAGCTGGCTCGGTGCCATCCTCGGTGCCGTTCCCGGACTCGGCTCCGCATCGATCGACTGGATCGCCTATGGCCACGCCATGCGCACCGAGAAGAACACCGAACTGTTCGGCAGCGGCGATATCCGTGGCGTAATCGCGGCGGAGAGCTCGAACAACGCGAAAGAGGGCGGCCATCTCGTTCCCACCATCGCCTTCGGCGTCCCCGCCGGCGCGTCGATGGCGCTGCTGCTCAGCGCCTTTCTGATACACGGCTTCGTTCCGGGCCCCGAAATGCTCACTAAACATCTCGACGTGACGTATTCGATTATCTGGAGCCTGACCCTCGCGCACATCATGGGGGCGGCTATCTGTCTGTCGGCGAGCGGTCTCTTCGCGCGGCTTGCCACGCTGCGCGTCGGCATCCTGCTGCCGGTTGTCCTGGCCGTCATCTTCATGGGTTCCTTCCAGGGCTCGCAGAGCTGGGGCGATGTTTATTCCGTCGTTCTGTTCGGCGCGCTGGGGTGGTTGATGAAGCAGTTGAATTGGCCCCGGCCGCCGCTCATCCTCGGCCTCGTGCTCGGCGCCATCTTCGAGCGTTACTTTTTTATCTCGACCCAGGTCTACGGTTCGGGCTGGATCGCCCGCCCAATCGTCGTGGCGGTGCTCGCCGTCGCCGCCTGGATGATCTGGGGCCCGCTGCGCGACAGCGTGCGCGACACTGTTGGCTCGTTGACGCGGCTGCGTCTCGCGATGATGCGGTTCGATAGATCGGCAGCCTTTACCGCTTCGCTGATCATCGCGGTGGCGGTCGCGCTGTGGTTCACGCAAGACTGGCCGGCGGACGCGAAGCTCGTGCCGCATACCGCCGCTTATGCCGCGCTGTTCTTTGCAACGCTCAACCTGGCGACGGAGACCTTCACGGCGCCCCATCCGGAAACGCGCCGCCGCGCTCGCGACCTCGCCGCTACCCATCGGCTTCCCGCGCATCCTGATGAGGCAATCGCAACGCCCGTGCGGCGCGCGCGTGCCGTCCGCTATTTCGCGTGGCTGGTGGGCTTCCTCCTTCTCGGCGCCGGCATCGGCCTCCTGCCGGCGACAGGTTGCTTCGTTCTGCTCTTGATGCGGTTCGAGTTCTGCGAGGCTTGGATCGGCAGCATCGCGCTCTCCACCGCGACGACGCTCGTGCTGTGGGGAATATTCGATCGCATCCTCGCGGTACCGTGGCCGCAATCACTGATCGGCGATCTTATTCCCGCGCTGCGCCATGCGACGGGCCTGGTTTAAGGAGGGCTAATGGTTGCGGGCATGAATTTAGAGGGGTCCCGGCGGCCGAGCTTCGATGCGTTCGGGCGCCTGCAGCTGACGCTGGCGATCAACGATTACGACCAAATCCGCGACCTTGCGGCAGGCAAGATTCGGACCGAAGGGATCGCCCTTACCACCCTTCATTTCGACATCGAGGAGATCTTTTACCGCTTTCTCGAATACCGTGAATGGGACGTTTCCGAGGTCTCGCTGGCGAAATATGTCTCGCTGATCTCGCAGGGCGACACCTCGCTGACCGCAATCCCGGTCTTTCCCTCGCGCATGTTCCGCCACTCGGCCTTCTATGTGCGTCGTGACGGCCCGGTCAAGGTGCCAGCCGACCTCGCCGGCAGGAAGCTCGGCCTGCCCGAATGGGCGCAGACGGCAGCCGTCTACGGCCGCGGCCTTCTCGCCCATGAATGGGGCCTCAATCTCGCCGACATCGAATGGGTGCAGGCCGGCGTCAACCAGCCGGGCCGGGTGGAAAAGGTTCACCTCAAGCTTCCAGCCGGCATCCGCTACCGCGCCGAGCCCGAGCGCAGCCTGAACGACATGCTGCTCGACGGGAGCGTGGACGCAATCATGACGGCGCGTCCGCCCGCCGCCTTCCTTGCGGGCGACCCGCGCGTCGATCGAATGATCCCTGATACGCGCGCCGCCGAAGTCGATTATTTCCGCAGGACCGGCATCTACCCGATCATGCATGTTGTCGCCCTTCGCCGTGGGATCGTCGATGCTCATCCCTGGGTGGCGATGAACCTCTTCAAGGCATTCGAAGAGGCGAAGAATCGCAGTCTCGAGCGGCTACGAGACATCACCGCGTCGCGCGTCGCGCTGCCCTGGCTGCGCGATCACGTCAGCGCGATCGAGGCAATCTTCGGACTCGATTTCTTTCCGTATGGCTTGGAGCCCAACCGCCGGACGCTCGACGCCTTTCTCGCCTTCGCGCTCGAGCAGGGCGTGACGCATCGCAAACTCGCGGCCGAGGAATTGTTTCCGCGCGAGGTGCTGACGTCCTTCAAGGTTTGATCACCGAGCTAGCTCGCGCCGCTTGTGCTTTCGTACCGTCGCCGTCCTCGATGATGAGGCTCGCATCATTGCCTACAGCCTTCCATCCTTCTCGGTCCTTCGTGAACGACGACCTGCTGAGATCCGAGCCCAATTTGGAAACTCTTTGGGCTGCCAAATAGCCTCGTAGACCTCGTTCAAGTCTAAGCCCTGAGGCTCCGAGTTGCAGGTGATCGGCGATCCACTGAGGAGCTGCTCAGGTTCGGAAGCGGTTGAACCTTCGTGGCGAGCGCGTGGTCCGCTTGTGGCACAACTCTGCTCTGGAGCCCGTTTGAAGGAACGACCGCTTAATCCGGGCAGAGCAGACATGCTCTGCCCGCAGGCTTACGGCAGCGTTGTGCCAGGAGCAGCCTTTCAGCCGCACGGGCGGGGTTTGACGAACTGCACCGTTTGGACCGGATCGAGAAGCGGCTGCAAGATTGACAATCGCACACGCAGCCGGTCTAGCCACTGCGGCCTGCTCGGGCGCATTGGAGAACGTCCGCTTCAAAGGCGCTGGTTGAGACAGCTGAGACAGACAGACGGCCAGAATGGGCGCTTCCCGAACTTCTACGAACGATATAAATCTGCCGGGTCCACCGGCGCGACACTTGCAACTTATGGCATCGAATCGACGCGCAAATCCATGGTGATCTCGGCGCAATTGGCTGACCGAAAAGAATTAGAGTTACTGAGGGAGCAGTGGCCCTGCCCAATCCTCTCAGTCGAAAGCCTATATGTCGACCAGCGAGGTCAGCCCGTCGACCATGGCGTTGCGCATTATGCGGGAGACCGGATCGATCTTCAAATCGACTGACCGCGATTCCAGCCGACCATTGTCTGTACCGAAAGCCTTAGGCAAAGGAAGCGAAGATGGCACCCGACAGCGTCAACACGATCTCTGGCGAAATCGACGTCAACGGCCGCCGCTACAGACTACCCAAGCAGCCGACAGTGGTGGTCTGCATCGACGGCTCCGAGCCCGGCTATATCGAGGCGACAGTCGCCGCCGGCCGCGCGCCGTGGTTCGCCAAAGTGCTGAAGGCCGGCACCAACCTGATCGCCGACTGTGTGATGCCGTCGTTCACCAACCCCAACAATATCTCGATCGTCACCGGCCGGCCGCCGGCAGTACACGGCATCAACGGCAACTACTTCTTCGATCCCAACACAGGCGAGGAAGTGATGATGAACGATCCAAAGTTCCTGCGCGTTGAGACACTGTTTCCGGCGTTCCAGCGCGCCGGCTGCCGTATCACCGTCATCACCGCCAAGGACAAGCTGCGCGGGCTTCTGGGCAAGGGCCTGGAGCTGGCGCCGGGCAAGGCCTGCAGTTTCTCCTCGGAGAAGTCCGACAAGACGAGCCTTACCGAGAATGGCATCGAAGGCGTGAACGCGCTGGTCGGCATGCCGGTGCCGGATGTCTATAGTGCGGGCCTGTCGGAGTTCGTGTTCGCGGCGGGCGTCAAGCTGATGGAGCGCGACCGGCCGGAGATTATGTATCTCTCGACGACCGACTACATCCAGCATAAGCACGCGCCGGGCACACCGGTGGCCAACGACTTCTACGCCATGATGGACGGCTACATGGCGAAGCTCGACGCGATGGGCTGCACCATCGTGCTGACGGCCGACCATGGCATGAACGCCAAGTTCGCCCAGGACGGCCAGCCGGATGCGATCTACCTGCAGGACGTGTTCGACGGCTGGCTGGGCAAGGACCAGGCGCGCGTCATCCTGCCGATCACCGATCCCTATGTCGTGCATCACGGCGCGCTCGGCTCCTACGCCGTCGTCTATCTGCCGACCGGCATCAAGCCGGAGGAGATGGTGGCCAAGCTGAAGGCGATGCCGGGCATCGAGGCGGCGCTGACCAAGGACGAGGCGGCCAAGCGCTTCGAGCTACCGGCCGACAGGCTGGGCCATCTCGTCGTCGTCTCGACCAAGCACGAGCAGCACGTGCCTCTGATCTGCAACCGCACGCTCGCAGCGCCAGCTGACGGCCGTCAGTGGCGCAACTTCGACGCCTTCGATCTCGCGCTCAACCTCGTCGCCTAGAGGACGTCCATGGACGTGATCACCCGCCCGGACACCGGAGGCCGGCACGAAGCGCTACGCATTGGCGGCAAGAACGTCGAGACGGACGCGCGCCTCAAGGTGCGTTTCTCTCCGCGTTGGAGGAGCCGCCCCGCTCGACTGAGCGGCAGCGATGGGCGCCGTCCCGTCGTGACAGGGCCGTAAGCGGTTGGACAGCTTTCGGCGGTAAATGAGGGGAACATTCAACTCGACTGAGGCGTCGTCTCAGTCTGGACCCACAGCGGACGTTGCGCGCGAAGCATATCCTCAAACGGGCGGCCGGAGCGCCCGCAGCAGCATCTCCAGTGCGATCGACGGCCGCCCCGTACCGGAATACAGCGCAGCGAGGTCCGCACAGAGATCACAAAGCGCCGCGCTCGCGAACTCCCGGACCGCCCGAAGCGGATGGTCCTGCCGAACCCGCTTCTCAAGATCGACGGAGGAAAACAATTCGGCAGGTCGCTGATCGGACCCACGCATTCCTTACCTTCGACGAAACCTCCCGCCGAGTGAATCATGGGCCCGCACCCGTCGCGCGACGGAACACGGCTAGCGCGCGACGGAACACGGCGATGAATTCCAGCGTGACGCCTGAAGGCGTGCGCTGGGCGGGGTAGACCGCTGCGAACTCGTCCGTAATCCTCGGGTTGAACGGCCGGACCGCCACGCCGCGCCCCTTGAATTCCTCGGCTGTCAGCGGATCGACGATCGATACGCCCACCCCGGCGGCGACCAGTGCGCATGCGATCTCGGTCAACTGCGTCTCGACGTGGATCGTGCGCTCGACCCGCTCGGCGGCGAAGACATGGTCGATGCGGTGGCGCAGCAGGATGTACTGGCCGAGCGTGATGAATGGCTCGCCTCGAAAGTCCTTGGGCGTCAGGACCGCGCGCCGCGCCAAGCGGTGATCCGCCGGCACGGCGGCGACCGCGGTCAGGCCGCCGATCGACTGGCTGGTGACGCTCGGGAATTCGAGCACGTCGGAGACGAAGCCGATGTCGCATTGGCCCGAGCCAACCTGGTCTAGCACGATGCGCGAGCCGAAACCCTGGACCGCGATATGCAGCTTCGGGCGCTCCTTCAGGAATTCGGCCACGACCCTGGGCAGGAACGAGGTCGCAAGCGCCGGGTAGGCGGCGATGCGCAGCGAGCCGACGCGGCGCGAGCGCAGGTCGGTCGCCGTCTGCATGATCCGTTCAAGGCCGACGAAGGAGCGCTCGACCTCATGGGACAGCGACAAGGCCTCGCTGGTCGGCAAGAGGCGCGTGCCGACGCGCTCGAACAGCCGTAGGCCGACGGCTACCTGCAGGTCGCGGATTAGCCTGGAGACCGCGGGCTGCGTCACGTTCATGAGCTGTGCCGCGCTGGTGATGCCGCCGGTCACCATGACGGCACGGAAAGCCTCGACCTGGCGCTGATTGAGCCTGGGCATCCGTTCATAATATTCGATTATGGATTGACCGCATAATTCGATTTGACGCCATGGCGATTGCCCTGTTCGTTAGGCAGAGATGGAAGAAGCCGAACAACAACCTTTGCTATGGATTGGGAGGTGAAATGATGCGTTCCCTGCTGCTCGGCGGCCTGGCCGCCCTTGCCGTTGGTGCCGGCTCCGCCGCCGCCCAGACGCCGACCCTGACCCTCGGCCTCTATGGCGGGTCGTTCGAGAAGACGATGCGTGAGACGGTCGTGCCGGCCTTCCAGAAAGAATTCAAGGTCGAGTTCAAATACGTCGCCGGCAACTCCACCGACACGTTGGCGCGGCTGCAGGCGCAGAAGGCGAAACAGGAGATGGAC
>WNFM01008470.1_pt1 | contig 11784 bp, 11 predicted proteins | sample 5400271 | NCBI WGS metagenome assembly WNFM01 (sample SAMN13153352, study PRJNA577476) | soil metagenome | isolation source: 60 cm saprolite on Douglas fir-dominated hillslope | place: USA:California | collected 2013-09-17 | reverse complement strand
CGTGCGGCCCTGACCGTCGGTCAGGCGGCCGTCATCGAGCACCTGCAACAGCACGTTGAAGACATCGGGATGCGCCTTCTCGATCTCGTCGAACAGCACCACCTGATAAGGCCGCCGCCGCACCGCTTCGGTGAGCGCACCGCCCTCGTCATAGCCGACATAGCCCGGAGGCGCGCCGATCAGCCGTGATACCGAATGCTTCTCCATGTATTCGGACATGTCGAGGCGCACCATCGCGTTCTCGTTGTCGAACAAATATTCCGCCAGCGCTTTGGTAAGCTCGGTCTTGCCGACGCCGGTGGGGCCCAAAAACATGAACGAGCCCATCGGGCGGTTCGGGTCCTGCAAGCCCGCGCGCGAACGGCGCACCGCGGTCGCCACCGCGCGCACCGCTTCGGCCTGGCCGACCACGCGCCTGGCGAGCATGTCTTCCATCTTCAGGAGCTTTTCCTTCTCGCCCTCGAGCATCTTGTCGACGGGTATGCCGGTCCAGCGCGACACCACCTGCGCGATGTGGTTGGCGGTGACCGCCTCCTCCATCATCTGGCCGGCGTTTTCCCTGGCTTCGATCTCGGCGAGCTGCTTCTCAAGCTCGGGGATCCGGCCATAGGCCAGTTCGCCCGCGCGCTGATATTCGCCGCGGCGCTGGGCGTTGGCGAGTTCAACGCGCAACGCTTCCAGTTCGGCCTTGAGCTTCTGCGCGTTCGACAGCTTGCTCTTCTCCGCACTCCAGCGCGCGGTCAGGGCCGCCGACCGCTCTTCGAGCTCGGCAAGTTCCTTCTCCAGCGCCTGCAGGCGGGTTTTCGAGCCGGGGTCGCTTTCCTTCTTCAGCGCCTCCTGCTCGATCTTGAGCCGGATGATTTCGCGGTCCAGCGAATCGAGCTCTTCCGGCTTGGAATCGATCTGCATCTTCAGCCGCGCCGCCGCCTCGTCCACCAGGTCGATCGCCTTGTCGGGCAGGAAACGATCGGTGATATAGCGGTTCGACAGCGTTGCCGCCGCAACAATCGCGGAATCGGTGATGCGCACGCCGTGGTGCTGCTCGTATTTGTCCTTCAAGCCGCGCAGGATCGAGATGGTATCCTCAACCGTCGGCTCGGAGACGAAGATCGGCTGGAACCGGCGCGCCAGCGCCGCGTCTTTTTCGACGTGCTTGCGATATTCGTCGAGCGTGGTGGCGCCGATGCAATGCAACTCGCCCCGCGCCAGCGCGGGTTTCAACAGATTGGACGCGTCCATCGCGCCGTCGGCCTTGCCGGCGCCGATTAGCGTGTGCATCTCGTCGATGAACAGGATGATGTTGCCTTCGGCCGCGGTGACTTCCTGCAGCACCGCTTTGAGCCGCTCCTCGAACTCGCCGCGATATTTGGCGCCCGCAATCAGCGAACCGAGATCGAGCGCCAGCAGTTTTTTGTCCTTTAGACTTTCCGGCACGTCGCCATTGATGATCCGCAGCGCCAGACCTTCGACGATCGCGGTCTTGCCGACGCCGGGCTCTCCGATCAGGACCGGGTTGTCACCTGGATGGTGCGGCGGATTTCCTCGTCGCGGCCGATCACGGGGTCGAGCTTGCCGTCGCGCGCCGCCTGGGTCAGGTCGCGCGCATATTTCTTCAGGGCGTCATAGGCGTTCTCGGCCGTCGCGCTTGCGGCAGTGCGGCCCTTGCGCAGGGCTTCGATTGCGGCATTGAGGTTTTGCGGCGTGACGCCGCCATTTCTCAAAATCTTCGCGGCCTCGCTGTCTTTCTCGAGCGTCAAGCCCAGCAGCAGCCGTTCGACGGTGACAAAGCTATCGCCGGCCTTTTCGGCGGCCTTTTCCGCGGCGTCGAAGGCGCGCGCCAGCTCCGGCGCCAGGTAAACCTGCCCGGCACCGCCGCCGGAGACTTTTGGCAGCTTGTTGAGCGCGTCCTCGACAGCTTTGTGGATCGCGCGCGAATTGCCCCCGGCGCGGTCGATCAGACCGCTCGCGAGCCCTTCGCCGTCGTCCAGCAGCACTTTGAGCATATGCAGCGGCGAAAACTGCTGGTGGCCGTCGCGCATCGCGAGCGATTGCGCCGACTGGATAAAACCGCGCGCCCGCTCGGTGTATTTTTCAATATTCATGGGTCATTCCCTCAGCCTGCCGCTCCGCCCCTAAGGCACAGACGCAGCATCTTCATTGGGTTTCCGCGAGGCCGCATTGACATTCCTCAACCGGCCGCGGTCGTCGCCGACGCTCGCGCCGGCTTGCGGCAAATGTGGGAAGCGGGTTCCGGGAACGGAAGAGGCGATTTCACAAATTCGTGTGCGGTGGCGCCGGGGCCGAAAATCTCTTAAGAAACCGGATGTCCTCGATCCAGCCCGCGCAAATCGCCAGCCTTTATCGCTATCCCGTCAAAGGTCTTTCCCCGGAGCCGCTGGGGCATGTCGCGTTGGACGTCGGCCAGACGCTTCCCGCCGACCGCCGCTACGCCATCGAAAATGGTCCCAGCGGCTTCGATCCCGCGGCGCCGGCGTGGATGCCGAAATCCCAATTCCTGATGCTGATGCGCAATGAGCGGCTGGCCGGGTTGCAGACCCATTTTGAGGATAGCACCAATCTCCTGACCATCCGTGATGGCGGCAAGGTGGCGGCGCGCGGGGACCTGGAGACGGCGGAAGGCCGCGCCGCCATTGAAGGGTTTTTCGCAATGAATTTCGCGCGCGAACTCAAGGGGCCGCCAAAAGTCCTGTCAGGCGGCGGCCACAGCTTTTCGGATGTCGCCAAAAAGGTGGTCTCCATCATCAATCTCGGCAGCGTTGCCGCGATCGAAAATCTGGTCGGCTTGCCGGTTCATCCGCTGCGCTTTCGCGCCAACCTCTATGTCAGCGGCTGGCCGGCATGGCACGAGTTCGAGCTGCTCGGCCAGACGCTTGAGATCGGCGACGCGCGGCTCAAGGTCGTCAAGCGGATCGTCCGCTGCGCCGCCGTCAACGTCGATCCCGTGACCGCCGCGCGCGACCTCGACATCCCGCCGACCCTGATGCGCCGTCTCGGCCACGCCGATTGCGGCATCTATGCCGAGGTGATTGTCGGCGGCACCATCGGCGTCGGCGATGCAATCGCGACGAAATAGCAGCCACGCTGATTGTCAGGGCGCGGTTGCCGCCGACGAGGAAAACGCCTCTGCGATCTTCTCGATCAGCAGACGCACACGTTTCGGCTGATCCTGAGTGGCAGGATAAACAATCTGCAGCCCTGTGCTGCCGGCCGAAAATTCCCGCAGAAGCTCGACCAGCGTGCCGGCTTTCAAGTCCGCCTCGATATCCCAAACTGATTTCCGGGCTATGCCATATCCGTTCCGGCACCAGTCCCGAACCAGGCCACCGTCGTTGGCGATTCGATGGCCCCGAACGGCGACCCTTCGCGCTTCTCCATTTATCAGAAACGGCCACTCTCGGTCGATCGTCTGTCCGAAGCGCATCAGGATGCATTCGTGATGAGCGAGGTCATCGGGGTGTCGCGGCAACCCTTTGCTTTCCAGATATGCCGGGGAGGCACACACCACGCGCCTGTTGTTGCCGAGACGCTTGACGCGCAACGTGCTGTCCGCCAGTTCGCCATACCGGATGGCCAGATCCTGTCCTTGCCCTACCAGATCGACGTAACCATCGGTCAGGTTGAGATCGATGGTCACCTCAGCGTGCTCGGCCAGGAACGCATCGAGGATGGCAACAAGATAGCTGCGGCCGAGGTCGATCGGCGCGCTCAACCTGATCGGCCCTGATATTTTCTCGACTCCCAGCCGAATCAGAGCTTCCAGTTCATCGGCTTCGGCCAATAGCCGACGCGCTCCCTCAACCAGCAGCCGCCCTTCGTCGGTGAGGCTGATGGCGCGCGTCGTGCGGTGCAGGAGCGCCGCTCCGTAATATTTTTCCAGCGCGGCCAGACGCTCGGTGACGGAAGCAGCGGAAAGACCAAGTTCCCGCCCCGCGGCCGCCAAGCCCCCTTTCTCAACAATGCGCAGGAACAAGGCCAGGTTATCGAGGATCATCATTCGGAAAGTCCGAAGAGTATATTCAGAACATAGCTGATTATACGAATGATGTGAATGCTCTAGTTTCCGCTGCGAAAGGGAGCCTTCACATGAAACTCGATCACGTCACCATTCGCACCGGGGATTTGCCGGCGACGCACAGCTTCTTCCTGTCGGTCTTCGATCTCAGGGAAGGCGAGCGACCGCTCGCCATCCAGCGCCGCATTCCGGGCCACTGGCTTTATTCGGAAGGGCATCCGCTGGTCCACATCATCGGCTCGCAAGGGTCGGGGAGCGATCGCGCAGCGGAAGCCATCGATCACGTCGGCTTCCGAATGGAAGGCTACGCCGGCTTCCGCAACAAGCTCGATCAACTCGGCATCCACTACTCGACGATGGACCTCGCCGCCTCGAAGAGCGGCGGCTGTTCTTTCGCGCGCCCGGCGGCCCATTGCTGGAAGCCGTCTTTTCCGAATCCGTCCCCCAGAACAACTGAACCCTCAAAGGAACCCTGATCATGTCGCTCAAGTCGAACATGCCGCTCCAAGTGTGGATACTGACCCTTTCCGCCTTTGCGATCGGCACCGCCGAATTCGTTATTGCCGGCGTGCTGCCTCAGGTCGCCGGTTCGCTCGGGATCACCGAGGGCCAGGCAGGCAATCTGATCACGGCCTACGCGCTCGCCATCGTGGTCGGCGGCCCGATCTTGACATTGTGGCTTGCCCGTTTCGAAAAGCGCAAAGTCCTTCTCGGACTGATGGCGCTATTCATCGCCGGCAACTTGATCGGAGCTGTTACGACGAGTTACACCCTGCTCCTCGTTAGCCGCGTGATCGCGGGCCTGACGCAAGGGCCGTTTTACGGCATCGGCGCGGTGGTGGCCACGAAGCTTGTTTCCGACAAGCTCGCTGGCCAAGCCGTCGGGCAGATGTTCGCTGGCCTAACCCTTGCAAACGTGCTCGGCGTTCCCGCGGGAACAGGAATCGGGAATGCGCTCGGATGGAATATGACGTTCCTGGTCATCAGCGCGCTGGGTCTGATTGCGGCGCTGGCGATTGCAGTCTTCGTTCCGACGCAGCAACGCGACCACTCGGCACCGAGCATTGGCGGACAACTCGTCGCGTTCCGCGACCGTAACCTGCTTGCTAGCCTTGCCCTCACCGCTCTCGGCTGGGTCGGCTTCATGACCTTCTACGGCTATATCGCGCCGGTCGCTCGCGGCGCCGGCTTTAGCGCCGCGGAGCTGACCTGGGTGCTGGTCATTGTTGGGGTTGGCCTCGTCATCGGCAACACGCTTGGCGGCCGCACCGCGGATGCGAACCTGCGCCTGTCACTCATCCTTTGGCCGGCCGCGATGATCGTGTCCCTGATCGTCGCTGGCTTGGTTGCGCCATTCAAATGGCCATTCCTCGCCGCCGCCTTCATCTTCGGCATCGCCTCCTTCGCCAATGTGCCGCCGCTGCAGATGCGCGTCATGAAATACGGCAAGGCCGCGCCGGAGCTTGCCGCGACCGCCAACATCTCGGCCTTTAATATTGCGAACGCGCTCGGCGGATTGATCGGCGGAGCCATTGTCGATAGTTCATTCGGAGCAAGCGCCATTCCCTTTGCCGCCGCCATCGTACCCGCGATCGCACTCCTCTTCATCCTGTCGCAGGAGCGCGGCGGTAGCGTAGCTCCGGCCTTGTCTCGACCCGCTCTGAAGGAAGCGACGCCATGACCACGATTTCTGCGAATAGCGATGTAGTAACCCTGATCAATGTGTTCACGGTTAAGCCGGCAAACCAGCGACGGCTCGTCGAACTTCTAACCGAAGCCACAGAGGTTTCGGTTAGTCGGGCGCCGGGTTTTGTCTCTGCCAGCCTGCATCGCAGCACTGATGGCACAAAGGTCACGATGTACGCACAGTGGCGCAGCATTGAGCATTACCAGGCGATGCGCCAGGACCCCGGCCCGCTTCCGTTTCTCGGGGAAGCGCTGATGATCGCCAAGTTTGAACCTGGCATCTACGAGGTCGTGCAAACCTTCGCACCCGTCGGCGGGCCGTGATGAAACGACGACGCTTCCAGACGACGCCCGGCGCTACGCGCCATCAGCTCGTCGGCATGACGTAGGCGTAAATCCGGCCGCGCGCGATCGGCGCTTCCCTGACCCTGTGGCCATTGTTGCCCGACACGACAATCGGATTGCCGCCAGCGTCGATGCCGCTGACCACGCCGACATGGCCACCGCCGCCGCGCCGGCCCATCACGGCGATGGCGCCGATCTGCGGTCCGGATACCCGCTGGCCGTAGCTCGCGAACGACCGCGCCAGGTCGGAGCCGGTGCCGCGATAACCAGAATGCTGCAGAACCATGTTCATGAAGCGCGCGCACCACAGGCTGCCACGCCCGGTCGGATTACCTGCGCCGATGTAACTGCGCGCCTGAGCGACGATGTTCGATGAACGGAAACCGCCCGATGTCGTCATGCCGCCGCCAACAGCGCTCGACGGCAGGCTGGCATTGGCGTCAGCAAAGCCGTGCGTCTGCATTTGCGCCACGCCGCGCTCCCAGCGCGATGCGCGCACTACCTGTCGGTAGCGACGATAAGCGTAATGTCGTCTGGCGTGATAGCCGGCGAAATGCGCATGGGCATAGCGCCTTGCGCCATGGTGGGACCTTGCTGATGCCGGGGTGGCTGAAGCGGCGAATGCCGCCGAACACAACGCCAGCGCAACCAGCGACCGGCGGAACGCAACCAACTGAACCATACTCATTCCTTCTGTGACACACCCCCGTTTTTCCCGTCGACTGTGAGCGACCTCATTCGAAATCGCGTCGACAGCCGACATCCGCGCGCTCCTATGCGAGTTTCGTTGTGGCGAGAGCAAGACGCGATGCGGCGGTGCAAGATCGGTTCCGGGGTCTTTCCGCGATCATTTCATGACGAAAAAGAATCGATTCTGCCTCATTGCAGCCGCGAGCATTAACTGCAATTTTTGGACTCGGCCTAGAGAGCGTTTTCAAGCGAAGGCCTGCCCCGGACTTGATCCGGGGTGGGTTTCCGGTTCGCGTGAAGAAAACGCGTCAAAACAAGAAACTCAGAAGGAACCTCAAATGCCCTACGCCGTAACGAGCGACAATGTCCGCCTCTATTTCGAAGAGGCGGGGAGCGGAACACCCATCATCTTCCTGCACGAATTCGCCGCCGACCACACCAATTGGGAGCCGCAGATGCGTTACTTCTCGCGCGGCCACCGCTGCATCGCCTATTCCGCACGAGGCTACACGCCGTCGGATGTGCCGGCTTCAGCCGAGGTCTACACTTACAAGCATTTCTATACCGATGCGCTCGCGGTGCTCGATCATTTGAAGATCGCAAAAGCGCATTTCGTCGGCCTGTCGATGGGTTCGTATTCGTCGCTGCAGATCGGCCTCAACGCGCCGGAGCGCGCGCTGTCGCTGACGCTGGCCGCTGTCGGTTCAGGCTCGAACCTCGAAAACCTCGACGCCTTCCGCAAGCAATGCCGGGCCAATGCCGAGCAATATGAGACGATCGGCGCTTTCGAAGTGGCAAAAGCGACGCGCGAAGCGCCGAGCCGGATTCCGTTTTTGCTGAAGGACCCGCGTGGACACGCGGATTTCTACGACGCACTGGCAAGGCATGATGCAAAAGGCTCGGCCAATACCATGCGCAGTTTTCAGGGCGGGCGGCCCTCGATCTACACCCTGACCGAGGCGATCCGAAAAGTGCCGACGCCGACGCTCATCATCTGCGGGGATGAGGACGACAATTGCATCGAGCCGAGCATGTTCCTGAAAAAGCACCTGCCGACGGCAGGGCTGGCATTCTTTCCGAAGTCCGGCCACGTGCTCAATCTCGAAGAGCCCGCACTGTTCAACGAAATGGTCGAGCGTTTTGTCACCCTCGCCGAAGCCGGCCGCTGGCCGGTGCGCGATCCGAGGTCGATGGGGGCCTCTTAGCCGGAGCGCGAGGAATACGCTCAATATTCGTCATGGCCGGGCTTGTCCCGGCCATCCACGTCTTATTCTCTGCCAGCGAAGAAAGGCGTGGATGCCCGGGACAAGCCCGGGCATGACGACGTGAACGTTTTGGCTTACCGCCCCTTCCCCGCCCGGCTCAGCAGGAACACGCCCTGCTCGCCGAACATGTTCCAGAACCACCACGGCAAATTCAACCGCAATGGGCGGGCGTAGAGATCGAGCGCGACCGCGCGCTCCATCTTGACGTTGATCTCGTCGCAAAGCTGCACGAAATCCTTGATCGTGCAGAAATGAATGTTCGGCGTGTCGTACCAGGTGGCGGGGAGGTTTTCCGTGCGCGGCATGTGGCCGCCGACCAATAATTGCAGCCGCATCTTCCAGAAGCCGAAATTCGGAAACGACACGATGGCGCGGCGTCCGATCCGCAGCAGGTTTTCCAGTACCACGCGCGGTTGCCGTGTCGCCTGCAAGGTCTGCGACAGAATCACATAATCGAAGGCATCGTCGGGATAATTGACAAGATCAGTGTCGGCGTCGCCCTGCACCACCGCGAGGCCCTTGGCGACGCAGCGGTTGACGCCCTCGCGCGACAATTCGATGCCGCGGCCGTCGATACCGCGGCTTTCCAATAGCTGCAGCAGGTCGCCGTCGCCGCAGCCGACGTCGAGCACTTTCGAGCCGCGCTCGACCATCTCCGCCACCAAGAGGTGATCGCCGCGATAGTGCCCGGTGTCCCGCGCCACGACGCCGTTCAACGGCAAGATTTGTTGCTGCATGGTCATGCCGGTTGCCTCAGGCCGCGCGCGGTGCCCGCGGATTGCAGGAACGCCCGCGAAATGTCGAAGAACTCGGGCACATCGAGCAGGAAAGCATCATGGCCGCGGTCGGTCTCGATTTCGGCGAACGACACCCGCGCGCTGGAAGCGTTGAGCGCATGCACCAGCGCGCGCGATTCGGAGGTCGGAAACAGCCAGTCGCTGGTGAACGACACCACGCAGAATCGCGTCTTTATGCCGCGAAAGGCCTGCGCCAGCACGCCGTTGTGGTCGGCGGCGATGTCGAAATAATCCATCGCGCGGGTCAAATAGAGATAGCTGTTGGCATCGAAGCGCTCGACGAACGATGATCCCTGATGGCGCAGATAGCTTTCGACCTGGAAATCCGCGTCGAACGAAAACGTCGGCAGCTCGCGATCCTGCATCCGCCGCCCGAACTTGCGGTGCAAGGCGGCATCGGAGAGATAGGTGATATGCGCAGCCATCCGCGCGACGCCAAGCCCGCGATGCGGCTGGGTGCCCTTTTCGGAATAACGCCCATTGTGCCATTCCGGATCGGCCATCACCGCCTGCCGGCCGAGTTCGTGAAACGCGATGTTCTGTGCCGAGTGGCGCGTGCTGCAGGCAATCGCAAGCGTCGAGAACACCCGCTTGGGAAAGGCCGCGGTCCATTGCAGCGCCTGCATGCCGCCCATCGAGCCACCGACTACACAAAACAGCGTCTCGATGCCCAGCCGGTCGAGCAGCATCGCCTGTGCGCGCACCATGTCGGGGATCGTGATGATCGGGAAATCCAATCCCCACACTTTGCCGGTTGAGGGATTGGTCGACGCCGGCCCGGTCGACCCCATGCAGCCGCCGATCACGTTGGGGCAGATGATAAAATAGCTGTCGGTGTCGAGCGGACGGCCGGGACCGACCATGGTCTCCCACCAGCCGGGCTTGCCGGTCACCGGATGGATGTTGGCGACATGCTGATCGCCGGTCAGCGCATGGCAGACCAGAATGGCGTTGGAGCGGTCGGCGTTGAGTTCGCCGTAGGTCTGATAGGCGATCTGGAACGGCGCCAGATCGATGCCGCAATCGAGCTTCAGCGGCTGGTTCGCGCCGAACAGCGCGAGCTTTGAGCTCGGGTGATCCGCCTCCTGCGACCGCTCGTCGGCATGGATCGCCGGACTCGGTATCGACTGAACGTTTACCATCTTGCTACCGACCTCCCTGAGGCGGTTTTTTTTGAAAAACCACCCCGGAAATCAGGCCATAAAAAAACCCGGCCTGAACAAAAGTTCGACCGGGATCACATCTGTCCCCGGCCTGTTTAGCGAGTTGTTTAACGTGGCTGCAAGCCGGCCGGCTCAAATGACCACGGAACCGGTTAAATACTAGTCACCGGGCTGCTTGTCGTCAAGGCATGCATCTGGTGAACGCCAGCAGCGAGAGCCCGCGGCCCACTAAAACCCCAACGTTTTCTTTGCTTTTAGCGACCGTCTTACCTAATCAATGCTCCGTGCCCGCCGGTGGGCCGTGCTCGTTTTAAGGTCTGAAGATGTCCCAATCGCCCCCCGCCCCGCCCTCGCTCGAGGTGCTGCGCAAAGAGATCGACACGATCGACGCGCAGGTCCACAGCCTTTTGATGCAGCGCGGCGACATCATCGATCGCCTGATCCAGGTGAAGCAGACCCAGGAGGTCGGTTCGGCCTTCCGCCCGGCGCGCGAGGCCGACATGATGCGCCGGCTGGTCGAGCGCCATCGCGGCATCCTGCCGCTCGACACCGTGGAGAGCATCTGGCGCGTCATCATCTCGACCTTCACTTACGTACAGGCGACGTTTTCGGTGCATGCCGATGTTTCGCTTGGCGAATCCGCGATGCGGGATTCGGCGCGGTTTCATTTCGGATTTACCGTCCCCTATGTCTCGCATTTCAACGCGCCGGCCGCGGTCGAGGCGGTCGCGAAATCGAAGGGCGATCTGGCGCTGGTCTCCGCCACCTCCAGCCGCACCCCGTGGTGGTTCGCGTTGGAGGCCGATGGCGCGCCAAAAATCACCGCGCGGCTGCCCTTCGTCGAGCGCGCCGATCATCCGGCGGCGCTGCCGGTATTCGTGGTGTCGCGGGTCGCCGACAGCGCCATGGTGACCGAGGTCGAGATGTGGAGCGTGCGGGTGTCCGGCTGGAACGCCGAGATCGCGCGGGCGCTGTCGCCCCTTGCCGAAATCGTCGCCGTGCCGGATACCGCTTTCGACGGCGCGGCGCTGTTGGTGTCGATTGCGGGCCCAGGCAGCCTGGAAAAGATCAGGTCGGCCTTGATCGAGGCCGGCGCCTCGGTACGTTCATCGGCTCTCGTCGGCAGCCATGCAACGCGCTATACGGTGCCCCCGAACGGGGTGGCCAAATCGTAAAAGCCGCCCCTGATACTTCCGGAGTTGAAGATGTCCCGACCCGTGCCGAACCCCGGCATCCTCGATATTGCGCCCTACACGCCCGGCAAGAGCCCGGTGCCGGAGCCGGGCCGCAAGGTGTTCAAGCTGTCGGCCAACGAAACCCCGTTCGGGCCATCGCCGAAGGCGATCGCCATCTACAAGGAGGCGGCGGCGCATCTGGAAGATTATCCGGAAGGGACGTCGCGGGTGCTGCGCGAGGCGATCGGCCGCGCCTTCGGGCTCGATCCTGACCGTATCATCTGTGGCGCCGGCTCGGACGAAATCCTCAATCTGTTGGCGCACGCTTATCTCAGCCATGGCGACGAGGCGATCTCCACCACCCACGGCTTTCTGGTGTACCCGATCGCCACCAAGGCGAACGGCGCCACCAACGTCGTCGCGCCCGAGACCAATTTCACCGCCGACGTCGATGCGATCTTAAAACTGGTTTCGCCGCGCACAAAACTCGTATGGCTCGCCAACCCGAACAACCCGACCGGGACTTATTTGCCGTTCGACGAGGTCAAGCGGCTGCGCCCCGGCTTGCCGCCGCATGTTTTGCTGGTGCTCGATGCCGCTTATTCCGACTACGTGTCGCGCAACGATTAC
>WNFM01288081.1_pt4 | contig 11785 bp, 12 predicted proteins | sample 5400271 | NCBI WGS metagenome assembly WNFM01 (sample SAMN13153352, study PRJNA577476) | soil metagenome | isolation source: 60 cm saprolite on Douglas fir-dominated hillslope | place: USA:California | collected 2013-09-17 | reverse complement strand
AATCCGCGTTACAGGTAGGCTGGGGTTCACGCCAGACGACGCGGGCGAGATGAGGTCAGCGCCCGCGTCTCACCCCTGACCTGCCTGTGCCGGGAGCTTGCAGTCGGGTTGCTGTCGCTGGTTACGCCGTTGACAGCTTGGCCCCAGCGGCCGCCTCCTCCCGGAGCCACCAGCGTGTCAATGACCCTCTCAGCGCCAACACCAGCCCCAGCGCGATCACCTCCAACTGGAGGATCACGAAGACGGGATCGCTTAGGGTGGGCGCCAGCAGCACGCCTTCGAGCCGTGGCAGCGCGTCCACATGCGCATGCATGATCGCCGCCGGCCACACGCTCCGGGCACGCAAGCGCAGCCAGCCCAGGACCGCCCCCAACCCAATCGTCCACACCAGCCAGAAGGGGAAGCCCTGCAGCCCCCCATTGACGCCGTACAGCAGGTTGAGCGGCAGGTGCCAGACGGCCCAGATCACCCCGGAAAGCAGGATGGCCCAGTTCTGCCCCAGGGGCATGAGCCGCGGCAAGAGATACCCGCGCCAGCCGAACTCCACAAGACCGCGACCTCCACCACAATCCCCCGAGGACATTGGAGGGCAGGGGTAACCCGCTGAACCCCAAGGGGAGCACACCGTTGGTCTGGCTGCTCTGCGGCGCCCAGGTGGCCAGGTGCAGCGCCAGACCGAGGAGGATCGCGCCGACGAGCAGGAGCGGCAGCAGCAGCAAGGCGAAGCCATAGGTGGACAGCGACTGGCGGCGCGTGAGGTTAAGGCGGAGGCCCGCGTCGGCGAAGCCTTCGCGCAGCGGAGGCCCGCGTCGGCGAAGCCTTCGCGCAGCGGAGGCCCGCGTCGGCGAAGCCTTCGCGCAGCAGCGGTCCGCGCACCAACGCGGCCGCGACCGCTGGCGAGAACTGGAGGAGCAAGATCAGCACCTGGACCGCGGGGTTGGTATTGGCTTGGAGAAGGAGAAAGGGAATCTACGCCAGGCCAAACGCCAACAGCAGGAAGACGAGGACCCCTCGCCAGCGAACGGGATGCGTCGCATGTGTTTGCGCCATGGAGCACCTCAGTGCGAGCTTACGACATCCAAAAGGAGCGGGGCACGACGTTTCTGCCCCACTTTGCAGTAATACGTCACGGGGTTACTCGAGGGCGTTTCATCGCTCGATTCCCTCCCAGACATGGGCTAGGACGAGACGGGGTGAGCGGATGAGGTCAGAGCGGTTGGCCTGCCAGGCGGCTAACGCGATCACCCACACGGCGCTCCTGGGTGCTCAGCACGTCGAGGTGGAGAGTCCTGGGGGTTCCGGGTGCTCGTGCGCTGCGCCTGGTACGACGAAAGCCGGCCGGCTACATTGGCGCCGGCGCGTATGCAGCTGGTCATGCAAAAGACCTGGCTCCTCGCGTCGCTGGCCAGCAGCCGGGGAGCCTCACGGCGATAGCGCCCAGCAGTGAGAGAAGCGGAACGGCTCAGGGCGTATACTGTACGAGTCGGCGAAGCGCCACCCCCCTGGCGCGCCACGATCGCGCCGACGTATTGGGCACTGGGAGGACACATGAGCGGCGCCAGACGGGTGAATCCTGAAGACACGCGGGGCGCGATCGGGGGCTACCCTGGATCCGGCAGCATGATGCCAGCCCCAGGTTCGCCACTGCTCGACGTGCGTGGCCTGGGCAAGGTCTTCCCTTCGGGCCAGGGGCACGTGGTCGCGCTCCGCCAGGTCAACCTGCGGGTCTATCCAGGCCGGTTAGTCGCTGTACGCGGCCGCTCCGGCGCGGGCAAGACCACCCTGCTCAACCTGATCGCTGGACTGGATGACCCGACGAGCGGCCAGGTAATTCTGTTCGGGCATGATCTGGGTCCGCTGAACGACCGCCAGCGCACCGAGCTGCGCCGGAGAGACCTGGGCGTGGTCTTTCAGTCCGCCCACCTCTTCCCCACGCTCACCGCGCGCGAGAATGTGGAGCTGCCGCTGCGCCTGGTGAAGGCGCCGCGCGCGGACCGCCTGCGACGTACCGACGAAGCGTTGGCTCTGGTGGGGCTCGCCGCTCGCGCGCAACACCGCGCACCGGAGCTTTCCGGCGGCGAGCAGCAGCGCGTGGCAATCGCACGGGCGCTCGTGCACGCGCCGCGTTTGGTTCTGGCGGACGAGCCCACCGGCAATCTGGATCTGCAGACCGGCCTCTCGATGCTCGATTTGCTGCGCAACATCAGCCACCAGGCGGGCATCAGCTTCTTGATTACCACGCACGATCCCGCCGCGGTGCAGCTGGCTGACGAGGTGTACGACATCAACGATGGCGTGCTCTCCCCCGCCGCCCGCTAGCCGTGCCGGCCCCTCCGCGGGCGCGGCTGGCTCCGCGATCGCGTTCGTTGCGATGCTGGAGGAACCAGCCCGCGCTCAGGGCGCTCGAGCAGCACCGGCGCCGCCCGAGGCGCGGCTTTGCGCGCGGCCGACTGCGCCATCACGCGCGTGACACCCCAAACAAACCACAGGAGCGTCAGCGCGCCGAGCAGTCCGGCGATGAGCACGATGAGGGTACGGCGCGGCGCGAGGTATACATTCACCAGGGTCGGCGTCCTGACCGCGACGGGCACCGGCCGCGCCGTCAGCTCGATTGAGCCGGCGTGCTCGGTCCCATCGCGGTACACGTAGACGATGCCGAGCACGATCTTTTCCGTGTTCCGTCCCGCGTTGAGCCCGGTGACCTGCCAGCGGAACGTCACCGGCCGGTAGAGACGGGAAGCGGACGCTGCGCTGAGCAGGCTCTGGCGGTAGTCGCCCGATAATCGCCATGCGACCGGCGAGCGCCCATCGCCGACCGCGTCGGCGGAGACCAGGATATCGGCGTAGCCACTGAGATTTGTCGGCAAGCTGACGACCGGAGCGGTCTGCGTCTCCTCCGCTGTGGAACCCGCCAGCTTGCCATGGGGCACCAGCCGTACCGTGACGCTGCCGGCGTCGCCCGCGAGCAGATCGTGGGGATAGTCCACCTGCGCCGTGAGGTAGGCCACCCGGCCGTCGGGCGCGGCCGTTGCGCAGCCAGCCAGCAGGATACCTGGCGTGAGGGTCAGGGCCAGGAGGCCAACGAGCAGGGCGCGAGACCTGCTTGGCCACTTGGCCGCGCCGCGTCGGCGTAGGCCGGCAGCACGCCTATTGAGTGAGCCGATCGCCTTGAGCATGTACACACTCCAGAGTCCGCCGCCGGGCGACAGGGTGAGCGCAGAGCGCCAGACGTAAGGTCGCCTAGCCGCCGGTGGGCGTCGGAGTGGCGGGCAGCATGCTGTGGCCGGGTGTCGGCACGAGCGAGTCTTGCTGCACGCCAGCCGGCGCGGGCACGAGCGCCAGCGTCGCGACGGCCACCGTCAGCAGGACAAGCGCGACCAGCAATCTGCGCCACGGGACGCTGCGTCGGCGCCGCTGACGAGTCTGAGTATAACTCGTGTTCGTGCTAGTCCTCCTGCGCGTATACCGACCGCTTCAGCACCCCAATGTACGGAAGATTGCGATAGCGCTGAGCGTAGTCGAGCCCATAGCCAACGACGAACCGATTCGGAATGTTGAAGCCGACGTAGGTGGGCGCGAACACCTTGCCCTGCGCCTTCTGCTTGTCGAGCAGAGCACACACCCGCAGACTCGCGGGATTGCGCCGTTGCAGAATCTCGAGCAGGTATTGCAGGGTAAGTCCGCTGTCAATGATGTCCTCGACGATGATCACATCCTTCCCCTCGATCGGCTCTTCCAGGTCCTTGAGGATGCGCACCACGCCGGTGGATTCCGTGCTGTTGCCGTAGCTGCTGATCGCCATGAAGTCCATCTCGGTCATCAGCGGCAATTGGCGGACGAGGTCTACCATGAACATCACCGCGCCCTTGAGAATGCCGATCAGCAATGGGGACTTCCCCGCGTAGTCGACGACAATCGCCCGCGCGAGGGCCGCGACGCGCGCCTGCAGCTCCGCCTCCGAGATCAGCACTTCCTCGATGTCGTCATGCATGCGGATCGTCCTACCTTCCTTGCATGCACACCCTACGATCACGTTCAGCGGGGGCTAGCTTCCGCTGGCGTGCTACGCCGCGCCAGCCGTAAGGCCAGCACGCGGTGCGTCGCCGGGCGGATGCGCGCGCGATCGTCGATGCGGTGGCCGGCCACCCACACCAGATGGCGCGGACCCCAGACCAGCGGCACCTGCGGTCGTTCAGAGCGCGGCACTTTGGCATCGACGAAGTAATCTTGCAGCTTCTTCTCCTGTTCCATGCCGAGCGGCCGGAAACGATCCCCATGCCGCCACGTCGCCACACGCAGCGGCTCGCCGACGGCGTCGGCGTCGAGATACGCGCGCGTACGGAGCGCGGGGACGAGTGGCGCTTCATCGTGCGCATCCGGTGCGAGCGTGGTGGCCACCTCTGTCCCAGGTGGCGGCGCCTGCGCCTCGGCGTCGAGGAGCTGCGCGCACACACGCCACGGCGTGCCAGGGACGTCCGCATAACCCGGCACGGGCAGCTCCACCGACTGGCCACCCGCGGCAGGCGCCGCAGCTGCAACGCCAGGCGCCGTCTCCACGGCTTGCGAGCGACGAGAGAGCACCAGACGACCAGTCATGATCCGCGCGCTCAGCCCGGCCGGCAAGTGGAGCGATCGGCCGTCGGTACCCTCGATCGCCAGCGCGTCCAGCGACAGCACGTGACGCGATTCGAGCACCAGCGCTGCGCCCGCCAGTCTGGTCAGCGCGATGCGGAGCACGCGCCGTCGCACGGCTGGCGCCAGGAGGGTCAGACCCGATACGTCCAGCGCCATCCGCTCCGCGGTGTCTTCGAGCGCGACCGTAGACCAGGACTCCTCCGCGCGCGCCGCCAGATACGCCTCGTCGTCGGCCAAGAGCTCGGCGTTGCGCGTCAGCGTGTCCGCCAGGCTCGGATTCTCGCGCACCAGCGCCGGCAGCACCTCATGCCGGATACGGTTGCGCCAGTAGCGGCGATCCTGATTGGTCGGGTCCTCACGGGGCGCCCATCCGCGCGCCGCGCAGTAGGCGTGGGTCTGGGCGCGGGTCAGCCCCAGGAGCGGTCGCGCGATATCGTCCGCCAGCGGGCGCATGCCCACCAAACCGGAGAGCGCGCTCCCTCGCAGCCAGCGCATCACGAGCGTCTCGACCTGATCGTCACGCGTGTGGCCGACGCAGATGCGCTGCGCCCCAACGGCATGGGCGACCTCCCGCAGAAACGCATAGCGCGCCTGCCGCCCCGCAGCTTCGACTCCATGACCAGACCGACTGGCCAGCTCTGCCACATCGCATTCACCGAGTCGGCACGGCAGCCCGAGCTCCCCGGCGAGCGCCGCGACCCAGGCGGCGTCCGCACATGCCGGCTCGCCCCGCAATCCATGGTTCAGGTGCGCAACCACCAGCGACACACTGGGCCGGCAGAGCGTCTCCAGGACCCCGAGGAGGCATAGTGAGTCGGCCCCTCCAGATACCGCTACCACCACTGTGCCGGTAGGGGGGAGGAGGTGGTGTCGCTCGCTAAATCTGCGCACCGCGGCTTCGATGTGCGGCCGGAGATCGTTCCCTCGGTCAGCCATCAATGTGCTCGCTCACCAATCCGCGGCGGGCGCCACGCCCACCGCATCTGCTGCCAGTATACTCGGCTGGGTCGGCGGCAGCAACGCGGGGATGGCGTCACGAGGCAAGCGCGGGCCGACAGACCCTGCAGGGCCGGTAGCCCGCGCGCATGGCATCTCCCGCCGACCCGAAGGTCACGCGATGCCGCTCCGTGGTCGCGCGCGCGTGCCGGCACGTCGGGAAGCAGAAGACACGTGTGCTGTCGCTGCCGGAGTAGCGCACCCCTGCGCGAGCCAGCGCTTCGAGGCGCTCGGGCTCAGCGCCTTCGGCCTCCAGGAGCGCAAGTTTGGCGGCGGGGCCGCCCATGCTGTACTGCCCGAGGTGGCCGTCGCTGCGCAACACGCGATGGCATGGGATGAGCAGCGGCACCGGATTGCCGGCGAGCGCAGACCCGACCGCGCGTACGGCGCCTGGCCGGCCGATCTCACGCGCAATCCAGGCGTAGGGACGTACCTCGCCGCGTGGGATCTCCAGGGCTTTCAGGAGCACCGCCCGCTCGAACTCGCTCAGACCTCGCAGATCGAAGCGCAGCGATCGCGCCTGCTCGCCGCGCAGGTGGCGCGCGATCTCCCCCGTCAGCAGCGCTGGCGGCTCCTTTGCCGGATAAACTGGTCGCTGAACGCGCGCACGAAAGTCGCGCTCGAATGCGGCGGCGTCCGCGGCCCGCGACACGGCCGATATGCCCAGGTCGTTGCAGGCGACGTAGAGCCCTCCGAGCGGCGAATCGAGCACCCAGTACATGTCGCCCAGGCCAAGACGAGCCAACGTCTTTCCCACGAGGTCCGGGGGCATCCCCACCGCGCCGAGGTCGCGTAGATTCTGGACCAACGCACGCGCCTGCGCCAGGCCGCTGTTCGCGCCGTCTGCCATCGCGTCACCTCACCTCGCTCGGCTGTCTGAACATTTTCTTGACGGCGCGCAGGCCCCGGCCTTCAGGCCGGGGGAGAGCGCCGAGTCGCCCGCAGGCGACGGTCTGCAATGTGCTGTGCTATACTCTGCCTTGGACATTTTGCACCTTGCCAACTGAATCGTGTTTCGCCGAGTTCCAAGGTAAGTCCCTCCCTTGGGTAAAAGCACGAGGGTCTTGGAAACAGGTGCCATCCGCTTGAGTCGGGTTGCGTATGAGCGACAGCTCGCCCGATGATGGATGAACCGTCCAGGAGGGCCGGGCAGGCCCTTCAGGCCGTAAGCTGCTGGGGTGTATGGCATGCCGCAATCACCTCGTCAGACGGTTAGCCTGAGAATCCCCTGGCTTTCGCCACGGGGAGTGTCAAGAGTGTCTCGCGCAGCGCGCGTACTCCACGATGCACATTGGCTTTGACCGTGCCCACTGGCTGGTCCAGAATGCCCGCGATCTCGCCGTAGCTCAGTCCGTCGACGTGGCGCAGCACCACAGCAGCCCGATAGCGAGCTGGTAGCTCCAACACCAGCGCCGCCAGCTCACGCCGACGCTCACTGTGTTCCGCCCGTATCTCAGGTTGTTCACGCTCGTCGTCGGCCGGCTCCGCGAGCTCTGCCTCGTCGTGCCGTTGCAGCGACAGCACGGCAGGACGGCGCACGCGCGCACGATTGCGGGCAACATTCACGGTGATCTGAAACAGCCAGGGCCGCAGCGCCAACGCGCGCACGCGCTCGCCAGGATACACCCTCAGCGCCCGATACGCGCGCACCAGCGCATCCTGTACAATCTCTTCGGCGTCCTCAGGGCTGCCGCACATGCGCAGCGCGAACGCATAGAGGCGCCGCTGATAACACAGCGCGAGCTGCTCGAACGCGGCGTCCAGGTTGGCGGCCAGCGCGGCTGACAGGTCCTTATCGGTCAAGCGGTCCAGCCTTCCTCAACGCCCTCATCCTATGGTGTAACAGCATGACAAGGACAGTGGTTGCAACGCATCCGCTCGGGATGGGGTTACACCACATGTGACACAGCCTCGCTGCCGGAGAGGCGCTGCGCGCGGGCCCGACCGACAGAGGTGCATGCGGCGAAGGGCGCGTCGGGGTGGGGAGCTTGCCAATGGCGCCGGATCCTTTCGAGTTCTCGCTGGAGCTGAACGGCCCGCTCGATATTCCCGCTTCGGTCGCACGATTCCGGCGGTGGGGCGACGACCTGCTCGATCGCTGGGACGGCCAAACCTTCGTGCGCGCCACGACGCTCGATGGCGCCGTCGTCCCCTATGCGTGCACCGTGACGGGCACGGTGGAGCGGCCGCAGGTGCGCGTCCTCGTGCGGAGGGCGAGCGAGCGCGAGGGTGTGGCGCAGGTCGTGCGCGAGCTGTTCAGCTCACCAAACGCTCCAGCGCTGGCGCAGCTTGCGGCGGAAGACCCCGCATTTGGGCGGCTGCACGCCGCATATCCCGGCTTCCGCGGCATCAGGCACACGGATGGCCTGGCGTCGCTGGTTCGGGCGATCAGCGCGCAGCAGGTCAATCTGACGTGGGCGGCCACGACCCGACGTCGCCTGGTAGAGCTGGTGGGCGAGCGCTACGCGGTGGGCCCGCACATGGTCTATGCGCTCTCGGCGCCTCGGCTCGCCCAGACGACCGTGGCCGAGCTACGCGAGCTGCAGTTTACCACGCGCAAGGCCGAGTACCTGGTTGACATCGCGCGGCGCGTAGTCACTGGCGCGATCGATCTGCCGGGCCTGGCGGCCCTCTCCGACGCCGCGGTGATCGAGTCGCTGGTGGCGGTGCGAGGGATTGGCCGCTGGACGGCGGAATGGTATCTGGCGCGCACGCTGGGCCGGCCGGTGGTGGTGGCCGGCGATCTGGGCGTGCGCAAGGCCGTCGGAGCGCTCTATCTCGGCGGCGCGATGCCCACCGAGGCGCAGGTGCGGGGGCTGACGGCGCATTGGCGACTCGCGGCCGGCGCTGCGCAAGAGCTGGCTCTCCACGGGCTCGCTCAAGCCTACGCCTTCGCCGCGCCGACTGGCGCCGGCTGACTTGCGGAGACTCGGTCACCGTTTTTGGTTGCCAGTCCGCGCGCCAGGTGATACGGTAGGGTGGGGGATCATCTGGTATGTGGCATGCCTGGCACAGCACGGCCACCGGTGTATCTGCATCCCCTCAGGAGCGTGTATGCTCGACTCCGAGCACATACCGTCACAGCCCAATACGGAAGGCAGGCAGTCGCAGACGGAGCCGTTGCGCGCTGGACCTGTTCCCCGCACGTCGGAGCAGCGCTTCACCGCCGCCGTGCGCGGTCCATTGTTCGGGCTGGTCGTCAACCTGGGGCTGGTGATCGTCAAAGGGATCGCCGGCGTGGCCTCGGGGGGCACTCTGGCGCCGATGTGGCGAACAATGGGCTGGTGCTCGGCTCTCTGCTGTATTCGCGCCGCCCGGCGGACGAGGACCACCCCTACGGCCACGACCGCGCCGAAGTCTTGGCGGCAGTCGGCTCGGCGTTCCTTTTGACGGGCGCGGCGCTGTTCTTTGGCTGGGATTCCCTGCAGAAGCTGATTTCGGGCGAGCCCACGCCGACCCTGCTGGCGTTGTGGGTGGCGCTCGGGACGCTGCTCATCAAGCTGGTGGTCGTGCGGGTGGAAGGCGCTGTCGCCCAGGATGTGAGCTCGCTCGCGGTGCGCGCCGACGCGCGCGACAGTCTGGCCGACGCGTTGAGCTCCCTCGCGGTCATCGCCGGGGTGCTCGGAGCGCGCATGGGCTTTCCGCGGTTGGACGGGGTAGCCGGACTCGTCATCGCCGGCCTCATCTTGTTTACGGCTGTGCGGATCGGCTTCGAGGCGAGCCATGAGCTGCTAGAGAGTAATCTCGATGCGTACCTCCTCGATCGTGTGCGGGGCGCGGCGGAACAGGTGGAGGGCGTGCGTTGTGTCAGCGGCGTCACCGGGCGGACTCACGGCAGCGATGTGCTCGTGGAGATGAGCATCGCGGTGGACCCACAGGCGACGGTGCGCGAAGGCACGGAGATCGCGGAGGCCGTGCGGCGCGCGGTGTACGCGGATGTGCCAGAAGTCGGGGATGCGCTGGTTGAGCTCAATACAGATCATGTCCAGCGGCTGCGCAGACGCTTCCAATAGCGCGCTGTGTGTGCGCATACGGCGGCCCGCGAAGGTAGACGTCCAACGCTCGCTGGAAGACGCGCCGGAAGGCGAGGACCACCGGCAGATGTGATGAGGCTTCTCTCGAGAGAGAGTCGAGCAGGAAGGGAGCGCGGGCAGTGGACATTGGGGCGATACAGGCGGCGGTGCGCGACGCGGGCTATGGCGGTTGGCTTCTCTACGACTTCCGACGCTCGAATCCCATTGCCCATCGCGTGCTTGGCCTCCCGGAACACCGCTTTTTCAGCCGCCGGTGGTTCTACTGGGCGCCGGCGCAGGGCGAGCCCGCCGCGCTGGTGAGCGCCGTGGAGCCGCACGTGCTCGCTGAGCTCCCCGGCCGGCAGCACGTCTATCAGACCTGGCAGGCGCTTCGTCAGACGCTGCGCGAGTGGCTTGGGGCCGCGCAGCTCGTCGCCATGGAATACTCGCCCGAAGGCGCCAACCCGTACGTCTCGCTGGTGGACGCGGGCACGGTAGAGCTGGTACGGGCGCTGGGCGCCGAGGTGGTCAGCTCCGGCGATATCGCCCAGCGCTTCGAGGCCGTGCTCTCGCCTGCGCAGATCGAGTCGCACCGCGCCGCTGGTCGTGCCCTCCTGCGCGCGCGGGACGGCATCTACGCCTGGCTCCGCGACCAACTGCAGGCCGGCGCCGACCTGGACGAGTACGCAGTGCAACAGGAATTCGGGCGTCTCATGCGCGCCGCAGGGCTGGCCGTGGCGGATGATGATCTCCCACTGGTCGCCGTGAACGGCAACGCCGGCACTCCGCACTACAGCCCTACCGCTGAGCGCCATGCTCCCGTGCGGCGGGGCGACCTGCTCCTGCTGGACTTCAGCGCGCGATTGCCCGGCGTGGACAGCATCATGGCCGACTACACCTGGATGGCCATGCTGAGCGAGCGCGTGCCGGAGCGCCCGGCGGGCCTCTTCGCCGTCATTCGTGAGGCGCGTGATGCCGGCATCGCCCTACTCAAAGATCATTTCGAGCGCGGCGTGCCACTGCAGGGGTATGTCGTGGACGACGCCGTGCGTGGGGTGATCGCGCAGGCCGGCTACGGCCATGCCTTCGTGCATCGCACTGGCCACAACATCGGCACGATGGTGCACGGTCGCGGCGCGCATCTCGATAACCTGGAGACGCACGATACACGGACCTTGCTGCCGAACACATGCACGAGCATGGAGCCCGGCATCTATCTCCCCGAGGAGGGTCTGGGCCTGCGTACGGAGGTGGACGTGCTGCTGCTTCCCGGCGGCGTCGAGGTGACGGGCGTCCCGGCGCAGACGGAGATTCTGCCGCTGCTGGCATGAGGTATCCGTCGCCAGCGGCACACCGTGGCATATCGTGCACGCCGCGGCTGGGCGCAGGCTTCCGCGTGCGGAAACGCACGGCATACGAGCTACAGCGGCCGCATACGGCTCTGCAGCCTGACGCAGCTGCCATGAGGCGGTGAGGTTCGTCGAAGCATCGAGGCGCTGTGTCTGGCATGGCGCACGCGGGCCGCAGAACACCGGTGGCGGCGAAGCGAAGCCCGCCTGCTCGACCGGTCTGCGATGGAGGCCACATCATGCGGAATCCACATCACATGGAGGCCACTGGAAGCAGACCGGGCGCCACAACGACAAGCGCGCCATACGCCACGAGCGCTACGCCCGCAATCGTGCTGACTCGCCGGCCAACCGACAGCACCTTCTCCGCGAAGATCAGGACGGTCAGCACAGCCATAGCGGCTATGTTCATCATCCCGAATAGGAACAAGAGCACGAACAGCAGCCAACAGCAGCCAAGGCAGTACGCGCCGTGCTCAATGCCCATGCGCAGCGCGCCCGCATATCCGTCGCGCCAGGACGTCATGATGAATTGAGTGGGAGTGCGGCATTTGCCAAGGCAGCTGTTTTTCAACGGTGAGAGCTGGTAGAGTCCGGTGGCGATCAGCACGACTCCGCCGATCCCGCTGGTATTAGACATCAGCCACGGTGAGTGCGAGGCCAGCTGATCGAGCCCCGACGCGAAGGCGAACGCCACCACTCCTGCCAAGCTCCAGACGATCAGATACCCGAGCAGGAAGACCCATGTCGGCACGTAGGTCTGCGCACGCTGCCGCTTGCCAGCAGAGATCG
>WNFM01123055.1_pt4 | contig 11785 bp, 10 predicted proteins | sample 5400271 | NCBI WGS metagenome assembly WNFM01 (sample SAMN13153352, study PRJNA577476) | soil metagenome | isolation source: 60 cm saprolite on Douglas fir-dominated hillslope | place: USA:California | collected 2013-09-17 | reverse complement strand
GGGGGTGCCGTGCTCGGCCCCTTCGAAGCGTGGCTCCTCCTGCGGGGAATGCGCACGCTGCACCTTCGCGTCGCCGCGGCATGCGCCAACGCGATGGCCATCGCGCGCAAGTTCGAGCGCCATCCGAAGTTTTCCCACGTGCTGTATCCGGGGCTCGCGTCGCACCCGGGCCATGCGGTCGCCGCCAAGCAGATGAGCGGCGGATTCGGCGGAATGATCTCCGTGCGATTGAAAGCGGGCGAGCAGGCTTCCAAGGACTTCACCGCGCGGCTGCGCGTCTTCAAGCGCGCGACCTCATTGGGCTCGGTGGAAAGCCTCGCGGAGCATCGCGCGAGCGTCGAGGGGCCGGGCACGCTATGCCCCGCGGATCTCGTGCGCCTTTCGATCGGCATCGAGCATGTCGACGACTTGATCGCGGACATCGAGGGCGCGCTCAGTCCCTGATCGCTAGCGCGCCGTCTGCTCGTTCCAGGCCGGTCCCGTCACCTGCTGCCCGTTGAACGTGCCTCTTACCACGGCCACGCCTTCGTAGATCGCGCCCGCCGCCGCCGGAAATTCCTGCGAGGCGATGGAGCTGGTCACCGTGAGCGTCGCATCCGGCCACCAAGGCACGGTCTTCTTCATCGCCACCACCAGCTCGAGGAAATAGGTCTTATGGGTGATCGGGCTCGTCCACGGCTTGCCGGGCGTGGTCGTCGTCGATACCCAGATGGTGGGCTTGCCGGGATACTGGAGCGTCGCGATGCTCGTCGTGGGCTGGCCCTCGACGGGCTCGTCCAGCGAGAAGTTGGAGATGCAGACCCCGTTGTCGAGCTGCATGTCCTGGAGGATCCACTTCACCGGTTTTCCCGCCGCGGCGAAGGCGCCGTACTCGTGGTCCATCCACGTGACTCCCGTCACCGGAAGTTTCTGTCCGTCGAGCGTGATGGTCCCGGAGGCCTGGAGCTGCGTGAGCGAGTAATAAAAATTGTTCGTCTGGAGCGCGGTGCCGCACGTCTTCGGCACCGGCACCATGCCCGAGCCGAGCACGAGGAAGGGCGGGCCCTTCTGCGAGAGCGTGAGGTCGAACAGCACCGGGGCTTGCGTCGCCGCGTCCACGAGGAGCGCTTTCACGGACATGTTCTGCGTCGGATCGCTTCCCGAGGAATTCATGGTCGCGTAGCTTTGGAGTGCGATCGCGGCCGCTGCGCTTCCGCCACCGCCGCCAAGCGTGATCGTGGGCGCCGACGTATAGCCGGAGCCCGCATTCCAGAGATCGATCGATGCGACGCCGCCGTGCGTGTCGAGGTTTGCCGTGGCGACGGCCTTCGAGCCGCCGCCCCCGCTGATCACGACCGTGGGCGGTGACGTGTAGTTGCTCCCCGCGTTGGTGACCGTGATCGTGGAGAGGAAGTTGGCGGGATCGCCGAGCGCGACGAACCACGGCTTGGTGGGATCGTGCTGCGCCCAGTCCTCGCAATTGAATACCCCAGCGAGGTAGTTGGTTGTGCGCTGCAGGTGGCGGTCGTTGTCCACGTCGGTCAGCATGATCTGCGTGAACGCGAAGCCCCCCTGGCCCGCGTAGGAAACCGCGTTGATCTCGAAGCCGAAGGTGCGCGCACCCGAGGTGAGCGTGCCGACGTTCCACCACCATTCGGTCGGCGCGCCGGGATGGGCGTAGTGGTCCGCGGGGAGCTGGATGCCGGGCTTCGTCGCGGGCGGCGAAGCGCTGGACTTCAGGCCGGCGAGGGCCTTCTCGAGACCGGGCAGGACAGAGGATTGGGCGGCCAATCCGAGCGCGGAACGTAGCGGCATGCGAACCTCAAAGTGTGGTTTGTCGTCTGGGTGACGGCAGGCCGATTGAACGCCGCCGTCCCCTCGTCATTTTCCCAGTTCTCCGCGTTCGGGCATTTGCGCCCCGAAGACCCGTTCCGGCCTGCGGGCCGCAGTGCTCTCGGTCATCCCGAGCGCCTTCACGTTGCCGGCACCCTCCTCGTCGTCCTGGAGAGCCTGCTGCCACACCATCCATTGCACGAGGGCTCCCGACATCTGGAGCGAGAAGTCGGTGGAGATCCAGCTCTTGCCGCCATCGGGGTAGCTGGGCATGTCGGGCCCGTAGATGCTGGCGCCGTTCACCGTCGAGACGAATGGCGTGGCGCATTTGGTGGGCGCGAAGTAGAGGCTGTCCATCTGGGCGAAGGTCACGCCGTTCTTTTGATCGGTCGGCGGGGCCGACGCCGGCGCGCACTGGGGCGTCAATCCGTTGAACTGCGCGAGAAGGGACGGCACATTGATCTTCTTGTCGGGGACGGAAGCGGTCATGTGGCACGACGTGCACGAGCTGTTCACGTTGTCGGCCGGGCCATTCAGGCGCGTGTTGCATCCGAGATGTCCCGGTCGCGCGGGAGCGACGGAGCCGCCGGCCTTGTTGAGGCGATCCGCCACGTCATATGCGACCACTTCGTTTGCGAAGCCGTTCGTCCTGGGATCCGGCGGATATGCGGAGGCGAGCTGTCCGGCGGGCGGTGTGTCGTCGCCCCACATGAGGCCGAGGAGCGAGATTCGATTCCACGGGTTCGCCTCCGCGGCTTTCTCCTGGCCGTCGGCGACGAACGTTCCGAATACCCATCCGTTGGGGGCGCGCGAGTCCCGGGTGGCCACGTCGAACTGGATGAGGGTGACCTTGCCGGGCGCGCGCGGGCAATCCTGGCTCTGCTTCGGCATCGTCTCGCTCACCGCGTTGCAGAACGTGGGGTTTCCCGTGTCGATGCCGGGCCGGCCCAAGCTGATGTTCGCCGTCCACGTCGGCATGTTGGCGAGGAATGGCATGTTGGCGGGTGTCGCTGTGGTGAACAGGAGCTTGCCGATCGCGGTCCCCTCGGGGAAGCTCAGGTTCTTCGTGGGAACGGTGGCGACACCTTTCGGACCCCATACGCGCGCTAGCGTGGGTGCGGCGTTCCCGTTGTAGAAGGCAACCGCCCAGACCGTGGTGCCGAGGAGCTTGTCCTGCGATGCGACGCTCAACGTGACGGGCGCCTCGCGCGTGAGCCCGTGCACGAACTCCCGCCCCTGGAGCACGTTGTAGGTCTGGAACGGCATGTTGAACCACTGCCGCCGCTTGTTCGCGCAATGATTCCAGTCGGTGTTCACGTTTCCGGAATCGATGTTGCCTTCCTGGATGTAGCGCATCAGCGCCCATCCGTAGTCATGGGCGAGCTGCGCCTTCTCGGCCTGGGAGATTCCAGGCCGAAACATCGCGTCGAACTTCTTGTCGCGCCATTTCTGCGCGCGCGGATCGTCCGCCTTGCCCGAGGAATACGCGTCCGACAAGCGGAATGCAGGGTTGGTATAGCCCGGATTCTCGGGCGTCCAATTCTGCGACACGGGAGTGTTGCTGACCTTCTGGTCGCGCCACATTCCGACCTTGGCGAACGCGGGATCCTGCCAATAGGAAGGCCACACGCCGGTGCACGTGCCGGCCGCCGCGGCGGCGGAAACGTGGGCGAGGCTTGCGGCGAGCACTGCGAGAATCAAGAGCGCAGCGGATGTGAAAGAGCGGACGCGCATGGTGGAACCTCCCCTTGTTCAGCGATGGCGAAACTGCCGCACGAGTCGATCGGCGGTACGAAGAGTCAAGGCGGCGATGGTGAGCGTCGGATTCGCCGCGTCGACGGTTGGAAAGAGCGCGCTGCCGGTGAGCCAGAGGTTGGGATGGTCGTGCGTGCGCCCGAACCCATCCGTGACGGAGAGGGCCGGGTCCGTTCCCATCCGGCAGGTCCCCATCAGGTGGCCCGCGCCCTTGAGGTCGGCCACGATCTTCACGTCGTCGCACCCGAGCGCGCGAAGCATCTGCGTCGAAAACTTCTCGAAGGCGATCCGTCCCTGCAGCGTGTAGTCGTCGATCTTGTACGAGATCTCCGGCAGCGGCACGCCCGTCCCGGGCTCGAGGTCGTCCGAGAGGCTCACCGTGCTGTCCTTCTGCCCCTCCGGCTCGATCAGCCCGTCGATCTGCACTTGCCGCCCCACGTCCCATGCAAGCTGGCGTTCGAGCGACTTGCCGAAGAGGCCCTTCGCAAGCAGCTCGTTCAGCTGGCCGAACGGCGAGTTCTGCGCCCACTGGGTTCCGATGTTCTCGATCTCCACGCGGAAAGCGCCGCGGTTGCGCCGGAACCAGCCGTCGCGCAGGCTCTCGATCCCAGAGGTCGAGAGCGGCCCGCGAAACGGATACAGCGGCTCGTCGGCGAGGCCATACGCGATCACGATGTTGTGGTCCATCAGGTGGCAACCGACGAGACCGCTGGTGCGCGCCAATCCTCCCGACTCGCGCCGCGAGTTGAGCAGGATCCGGGGAATCTCGATGGCGTGGATCGCGAGGATGAACTCCTTGCCCTCGACCGGAAGATCCTTTGCGTCGCCGACGCGGCGATACCACAGCCGGGTGACCTTTCCCGAACCATCGACTTCCAGCCGGGTGATCGCGGCGCGCTTGATCAGCTCAGCGGGCAGGCTACCTTCGCGGTTGGCCGGATCGAGGGAGGGATTCAGGGCGCGCTTGAGGTGGACGGTCGCGTCGTATTTCGCCTGGATCGGACAGAGCGGAATGCAATTCACGCTGCCCGCGCACGGCGGCCGATCCTGGTACGGAATGGAGTTGCGCGCCTGCGGTGTGGGATCGACGCGAACGGGCATGCCTTCGAACGTCATTCCCGCGAGCCGCTCGGCGATGCGCTGGTCGCTGTACGACTGGACGATCGGGGGCATCGGATAGGGCCGCCCGTAGCGGGGGGTGATCAGGTTGGCCGAGGCGTCGTCGCCCGAAACCCCGATCTCGTTTTCCGCCTCCCAATACCAGGCCTCGAGGTCCTGGTAGGTGAGCGGCCAATCCGCGCCGCGTCCATACAACGTGCGCTCGCGGAAGGTGCTGGGCACGTAGCGAAGGCTCGTCCCCAGCCAATGCCAAGTGGTGCCGCCGATCACCTTGGCGTAGGTGCTCTGGAATTTCGGCAGCTTGCTGTCGGCATCGTCGTATGCCGGGCCGCGGTAGTAAGGGCGCAGGTTGTCCTCGTAGGGCATCTGCGGACCCGGGTAGCCGTCATTCCAATACGACGCATTGGGGATATGCGAGGTGGACGCATAGAGGCGATCGATGAGCGGCTGGCGCTGGTCGGCGCCCGTCTCCGGATCGAAGTAGAGCGTATCGCCGTAATCGAGGAGGAGCACCTTGATGCCGGCCTGGCCGAGCTTGTTCGCGAGTATCGAGCCCACGAATCCCGCGCCGGCGATGACGACGTCGTACTTCGGGCTCGCGCTCACGGCGCACCCCGCCGGCCGCGCAGGACGAGTGTCGGCGCCGGCACCGGGTTCGGATCGACGACCGGCACCGCGGGCGGATATGCCCAGCTCCCGTAATAGGGTCCCGGGATGCCCATCGGATTGCCGCCGATCGCACGCCACGCGCGCGCCGATGCGTAGGTCTCGATCGGCGCGGTCTTGATGTAGTAGCCCATGAAATCGCCGAGCAGCGCGGCGGAATGCCACAGGGCGATCACGCCGCGAGCGACGGCCGATCCGACCAGAAGGGCGCTCAGCGCTTCGGCCCGCACGGTCCCTTGAAGCGTTTCGAGATGGGCGACATCGGCCAGCACCCCGCGAATGTCCGCCAGCGAAAACGGCGCGGCGTAAGGGAAGGGTGCGTTGTGGCCGAACGGCGAGAGGTTGGCGATGGGCGCCAGGTGTTGCGCCGCTCGCTTCACCGCGTCGCTTGCGAGAGGGAGCGCCGATGTGTTCGGCAATCCGGTGACGGCGAGGAAGCCGTGGATGGCGGCCTGGTAGGGCAGCGTCGCGGCTTGATCGGGCAGCGCGGCCGGTGGGAGCGCGCCGGCGAGCAACGTGCAGTAATAGGCCCTCGCCAGCCAGGGCGCGAGCGCATCGTCTTCGAGGAGGAGTCTCGACAGCCGCGTGAACTTGTCGAGCCAGGCGTCGTGGAGCAAGCCGTCGAACGGCGCGGAGAGGGCCACTTCAGGCTCCTTGGGTAGATGGAGGCGCGGCGCCGAACGCTTGCGCGATCGCGAGCAAAGTGGCGGACACGGCGCGCAGGTCGGGCGCGATCGCCTCGATGGAGGCGAGCTCGGCGGCGCGGGAAGCGTCGTCCAGCAACCGATCGTGCAAGTAGCGCCACGCCGAAGCCGCGAACGGAAGGACCTGCACATCGGGCTCGATCTCGAAGCTCGGCCCGGCGGTAAATCCCGGAGTGTCATTTCCCATCGGCATGGTCGTCAGCACTTCACCCAGCGGCTTGATGACCGCCGTCATGATGCGCACGAACGCCATGAAGAGCCTGGCCTGCGCGGGTGCGTCCTGCGCGGGCGTCGCGAAGAAACGGTACAGCATCAGCAGCATCGTCTCGTACGTCGACGTGCAAAGGTTGTTCACCTTGAGGGTCGATGCGTCGTCGATGAGCCGCCAGCCGGGAAACGTGTTGTCGAGATGGAGCTCGGACAGCGGATTCGGATGGACCGGCCGCACCGGATCGAAATCGCGATCGCCGGCTTTCAAGGCCACGAGCTGGTTGTAGATGTTCAGGAACACCCCGAAGTGGCTGTCCTGCCGATCGCTGGTCGTGCCCTCGCCCTGGTGGATGATCAGCTCCACGGCCCGTCGCGCGTCGTCGCGCGAGAAGACCTTGGTCACCTGCGGGAAATCGATTCGACGCCCGTCGACCTGGCCCTCCTCCGGGCCGATGATCACGTCCGGAAGCGTGAGGAATGCCTCGCCGATCGCCTCGTATAGCTCGCCGATCGTCATGGCACGGCGCGCGCGGCCGGGTCGTGTCCTGCGCAACAGATCCGGGGGCAGGTGCGCGAAGGCGTAGTTCTCCGGCACGTCGTCGGACTCGTCGGTGAGGGCGGCGCACTTCGCGAGAATGGACTTGCCGAAACTCATTCGCGCGAGGACCTCCACCGTGGGCCGCTCGTAGCAGATGTAGCGCTCCAGCGTTTCGGCCGAGAACGAATCGAGCCGCCACGGCAGGTGCGTCGGGTAGTAGTCGGGCGCCTGGGGAAAATTGGGGCGGCGCAGCTGCACCGTCCCGCCCGCCGCCGTGGCGAGGTTCGCGGCCTGCACCAGGTGCACCATCTCCTGGGCGGCAATGAGGAGGATGTCGGCCTTCCAGCGCCGCACCGCAGTGAGCTGCTCGCCCGTCGAGATGCCGCCCTCCGAGAAGTCATCCTTGAGGGAGAACGCGGTGAACAGGTACTGAAGGCAGAGGCCCTGCTCGACTTCGCAGGCGACCGAAAGGTAGTAAAGCAGCTGCTCGCGGGACGCCAGGACGGGCTTGGACATTCCAATGATCCTCTGATCAGTCGACTGCGATAGGTCTCGCGGTGCCGGGCTGCCGGGAGTCTTGGATAGACGATTGCGAAAGACAACGACTTTTCATCGCTACCGTGTGGCTCCTACCCGCGCAGGTAGGGTATCGACCCGATGAGCTCGCATGGGTCGAAGCCTCATGGTGTTCACACGGCGGAGGCGAAGCGCGTCCTCGCCGGGCGACGCCGCGTTGGCCTAGCCGCCGGGCACCTTCGCCGCGAGCACGTCGACCTGCTCGATCTCCGGCGGCTTCGCGAGAAGCTCGCCGGCCTTGGCCATCAGAGCCGCGGCGATCGGCCCGTTCAGGTGCGCGCGGCGCCCCGAGTCGTCGGGAAACGCGTCGAAGATGCCGAAGGTCGAAGGGCCGAACTGCAGCGCGAACCAGACGGTGGTGGCGCTCTCCTGGTTGGCGAGCGCGAGCCCGCTCTTGAGAAACGCGGCGACCTCGGCTTCCTTGCCGGGCTTCGCCTGCAGCTTTACCGCCAACGCGACGCGCACCGCCATGGCACTCTCCTCGAAAAAAATGGAATCGCCATCTTGCGCTCTTCGCGGAAAATCGTGAACCGCCGGCCGTCGCAGGTGTCACTGCGTAAATGACGACCGAATCGTGGCCCCGGTTATCGCTCGCCGAGGGGCAGGACACCTACGACACACTGCACATGTTGACGCAGATCGTCGGCAAGCTGGTGCTCGCCACGACGCCGCTCAGCAACCACTGGTGGAATGTCGCGTTCCGCCTCACCGCGCGCGGCTTCGAAACGCAGCCGATGACTTCGCAGGGTCATGTGTTCACCGCGGCCTTCGATCTCGTCGGCCACGAGCTCGTCTTCACCTGCTCCGACGGCCGGCGCGCCGCGATCGCGCTCGAGCCGCGCACCGTGGCTGACTCTTACGCGCTCATCATGAAGACGCTCCGCGGGATCGGCATCGACATCCACCTCTGGACGATGCCGGTGGAGTACGAGAACCCGATCGCGTTCGAGAAGGACACCACGCACCATTCCTACGATGCGAAGTGGGCCAACGCGCTCTGGCGGGCGATGACCTCCATGCAGCCGGTGTTCGAGGCGTTTCGATGCGGCTTCGTCGGCAAGTGCAGCCCGGTGCATTTCTTCTGGGGCAGCTTCGATCTCGCCTGCACGCGCTTCTCCGGCCACCGCGCGCCCGCGATGCCGCAGGCCAATCCCGTGGATCGCGAAGCCTATTCGCACGAAGTGATCAGCCACGGCTTCTGGCCGGGCGGGGGCGCGATGAAGGAGCCCGCGTTCTACGCCTACGCGAAGCCGGAGCCCGAAGGCTTTCGCGCCGCGCGCGTGGAGCCCGCCGCCGCTTTCTACAGCAATGACTTCAACATCTTCGTCCTGCCCTACGAGGCGGTGCGCACCGCGAGCTCGCCGGAAGCGGCGCTCATGTTGTTCCTGAAGACCACCTACCGCCAGGCCGCCGATCTCGCTCGCTGGAACCGGCCCGAGCTCGAGCGTAGCGACGTCGAAGCGCACCAGGAAAAACGATCGGGCTAGCCCGCCCCGCGGTCGATTCGCGCCGCGAAGCACCCGCGCCGCGCGTAATGCGCATGCAGGTACTCGATCTTCGGGTCCACGAATTGCGTCTCGATGTATGGCGCGAGGTTGGCGCCCTCCACGATCTCTCCCGACACCATGAGCCCGTCCGCGTCGAAGCCGCGCACCGAGAGCAGGCGCCGCGCGAGGGCGGGCGGCACCTCGGCGATGCCCTCGTACCTGCGGGTTGCGTTCGTCCGCACGTAGATCGCGTGGCTCGAGCGGTAGGGCGACTCCACGGGCAGGTGCTCGAAGTTGAGGAGGATCACCTCCTCGCCGGGCTGGGCATCGTCGAGCGTCACGCGGCAAGGGAAGCCGGGATATTCGTCCGCGGTATAGCGCCGGGCGCGATGGCGGGCGAGGTCCGCGTCGTTCATCGCGGCGAACGGGGCGAACGGCGCGGGGTCGAGGCCTGAGATGCGGAAGGTCATGGCAGGGTCACCGGCGGGGAAAGATGGGCCCATGATGGTGCGCCGAGCCGCCTGCGTCCGGCCGTTTCCGGACATTCAATTCGAATTCGCTACAGCAGCACGCTCGCCGATAGCTTTCCGATGCACGCGACCGCGGCGAACTCTTCGGCAGGCAATGGCCTGCTGAAGTAGTAGCCCTGGATCTCGTCGCATCCGTGCACGCGCAGGAAATCGCATTGCTGCGCGGTTTCCACGCCCTCCGCGATCACGCGCAGGCGCAGGCTGTGCGCGAGCGAGATCACCGCGAGCGAGATCGCCTCGTCGTCGGGCTCGCTCCCCACGTTCTTCACGAACGACTGGTCGATCTTCAGGGAATCCACGGGGAAGCGCTTGAGGTAGCTCAAGCTGGAATAGCCGGTCCCGAAATCGTCGATCGAGAACTTCACGCCCGCGGCCCGCAGCTGCTTGATGGTGGCGGCGACCTTGTCGGGATCCTCCGCGATCAGCGACTCGGTCAGCTCCAGCTCGAGCATGTCCGGAGCGAGCCCGGTCCTCGCCAACGTGTCCATCACCCACGCGACCACATCCTGGTGCAGGAACTGGCGCGCGGAGAGGTTCACCGCGACCGTCGTCGGCGGGAGGCCCGCGTCCTGCCATGCCTTGTTCTGGCTGCACGCGGTGTGCAGCACCCAATCGCCGATCGGCACGATGAGCCCCGACTCCTCGGCCACCGGAATGAATTGCGCGGCCGGAACGGCGCCCAGCTCGGCATTGCTCCAACCCACCAGCGCTTCGCAGCCGGTGATGCGGCCGCTGATGATGTCGACCTTGGGCTGGTAGCGCAGCGCCAGCTCGCGCCGCGCGAGGGCGACCCGCAAGTGCTTCTCGAGCTTCACGCGGCGCAGGTTCTCGCGGCCCATCTCGGTGTTGTGGAACTGGTAGACGCTGCCGCCGAGCTCCTTCGACCGGTACATGGCCACGTCCGCGTTCATGATCAGCGTGTCGACGTCCTGCCCATCCTGGGGGAAGAGCGCCACGCCGATGCTGGTCTTGACGTGCGCTTCCTGCGACTCGATCCGCAGCGGCCGCTCGAACGAATCGAGGATCTTCTGCGCGACGACGTAGGCGTCGGCGGAGCGGCGAAGGTTGGGAAGCAGCACCAGAAACTCATCGCCGCCCAGGCGCGCCACGGTATCGCCCTCGCGCATGAGGTTCCCCAGGCGGCAGGCCGTCTCCTTCAGGAGCGCGTCGCCGAACGGATGCCCGTAGCCGTCGTTGATGACCTTGAAGCGGTCGAGGTCGAGGAACATGAGCGCCAACTGCGTGCCCGAGCGCCGCGCCTGCGCCAGCGCCTGCTGGATGCGATCGCGGATGAGCGCGCGGTTGGGAAGCCCGGTGAGCTCGTCATGGTTGGCGAGGTACTCGATGCGCGCCTCGTAACGCTTGCGGTCGGTGATGTCGTTGATGGTCACCAGGCCGCGCGGCTGGCCGATGATGTCCATGATCTCCGCGTTCACGAGGACGTTGCGCAGCTCGCCCGAGCGCAGCCGCACCTGAAGCTCGTAGTCGCGCAAGCGGCGATCCGCGCGGAAGCGATCCCCGATGGCGGCTCGCGCCTCGGGATCGGCGAGAAGGCCCATCTCCAGCATGGTGCGGCCGACCAGCTCCTCGCGCGAGAAGCCGAAGAGCACGCAGAACGCGTCGTTCACCTCGAGGAGGCGCCCGTCGTCGAGGCTCGATATGGAAGTCGCCGTGGGAGAAAGATGAAATATCTTCTGCACACGCGCTTCGGCCTCGCGATGCGAAGTGACGTCGTGCACCACTCCCGCCATGAAGGTCGCGCGGCCGGATTCGTTCCAGGTGGCCTGCCCGCGGGCGTTGAACCAGCGATAATCGCCCGACTTCGTGCGCTTGCGGTATTCGACGTCGTAAGGCGTGCGCTTGGTCAGGTGGCCGATGAAGGCCTCGCAGACGAAGTCGCGGTCCTCGGGGTGCAGGAGTTTCGCCCACGACTCGGGCGTGTCCCCGATCTCATGCGCATTGAAGCCGAGCCGCCGCTTGAACTGCGCGGAGAGCGTGAGCTTGCCGCGGGTGAGATCGGCCTCCCAGATGTCGCCGGTTGAAGCAGCCAAACAGAAGCGTGTTTCGTCGTGCTGTTGCCGTTGGTGCGCGTTCATGGACCTGCCGAGTGCCGCGATGGTGGGGAAGGATGCCACGACTCATCCATGCGCGCCAGTCATGCAGGCCCGAACTCCCGAATGGGTCCATGATGATCCCCGACATGAGTGAGAAACGCGCTCCCGCCGATTGGCGCGGCACGAATTCGCTCGGGCCCACGGTCGCCGCGGTGGTGCGCGAGCAGGCCGGCGTCTCATGGTCGCGCGCGCGCAATCTCTGCAGCGAGGGACGCGTCACGGTCGATGGCGAGCGCTGCCTCGACCCGGCGGCGCGCATCGCCGCGGACGCGGT
>WNFM01122943.1_pt1 | contig 11785 bp, 11 predicted proteins | sample 5400271 | NCBI WGS metagenome assembly WNFM01 (sample SAMN13153352, study PRJNA577476) | soil metagenome | isolation source: 60 cm saprolite on Douglas fir-dominated hillslope | place: USA:California | collected 2013-09-17 | reverse complement strand
CCGTCCGAATTCAAGGGCCACGAACCGCCCCTACACGGGCGTGATGGCAATCACGCGCAGCGGGCTGCCGCTGCCCTGCACGATTTTCAGCGGCGCGGCGATCACGACGGCGCCCGTCGCGGGCAGGCGATCGAGATTGCAGAGGCTGGCCAGCCCGAACTTCCCGGCGCCGTGCATGATGCCGTGATTGGGAAACGGCGGATCGAACGTCGCCGCCTGGCCGGCGTCCGTGCCGATGGTTTCGACGCCGACGCCGAGCACGTCGCGGTCGTGCGCGAGCATCCGCGACGCGCCGGCGTGAAAGCCCGGACTGTGCGGGCCGTCCGGGCCGACATTGAGGAACGCCGCGGGGTCCGCGCGGCGGCTCCACCCCGTCCGCAGGAGGACCCACGCCCCGGCGGGGATCCGTCCGTGCTCCGCCTCCCACTGCTCGATCCTCGCCGGCATGAGGAGAAAGTCCGGATCCGCCGAGACCTCCAGCTCGACGTCGATCACGCACGCCGGCCCGATGAAACGCCTCGAGGGAATCGTGTCGCACGCGTTCTCCGGCAGATCCTTCCCCGTGATCCAGTGAATCGGCGCGTCGAAGTGGGTGCCGGTGTGCTCGCCGAACCGCAGCGTGTTCCAGTACCACGCGGGCCCCTTCTCGTCGTACCGCGAGAGCAGGTCGATCGTCACGCCCGGTGACGGCGCGAAGATCGGCGGGAGGCCGATGACGGGCGTGGCGGGGCCGAGCGGCTGGGTGAGATCCACGATCGTCAGCCGGCCCGCGCAGACATCCTCGACGAGCCGTGTCAGTGTTGTCGCAGCCATTTTTGAAACTCGAATCGGTTCTCCAGGAGCGCGAGATCCGTCACGTAGCCGGACGGCCCGACGGCGTCCACCTTGGCCACGAGCGTCGTCAGCTCGCGGGCACTCATCGCCGCGGCGAACGCCGTCGTAAAGGCCTCGAGCTCGCGCACCGTGCACGTGCGCGGCACGCCGGCCGCCGCCGCGATGGCGGCAAGGTCGCTGCCGGTCGCCGTGGCGGTCGGAAACCCGCCGACCGACAGCAGACTCTCGTTGTCGAAGACGACGTGCACCAGATTGCGCGGCCGGTACCGCGCCAGCGTCGTCAGGCCTCCGAGGTTCATGAGGATCGAGCCGTCGCCGTCGAAGACGACGACCTGGCGGTCGGGACGTGCCAAGGCGATTCCGAGGCCCATGGACGAGGCCAGGCCCATGGCGTGCTGCAGGTAGAAGAAGTTCGGCCGGTGGCCGATCGACTGCAGTTCGGCCGCGACGGCGCCCATGATGGTGACGACGATCGCGTCCTCCAGCTGCGAATAGATCGCGTCGAGCGCGTCGAGCCGGCGCATCATGCCGGCTCTTCCCACATCAAGTCACGGCACAGCAGCAGCGCGACGGGCTTGTTCGCCGAGTGGGCCAGCGTCTGGGCCTTGCGGATGCGGCGCGCGACGTGGTCGGGGGTATCGAGATACCCGAACGGGATGCGGAGCGCGCGCAACACGTCCTCGGTGACGCCGCCCCCCTCGGTCTGCCACGGGTCCCGCTCGCCGAACTCGCCGCGATAGCTGATCAGCATCAGCAGCGGAATCCGATACAACTGCGCGCAGGACACGATGCCGTTCACGGAGGCGAGGAACCCGTGGTTCTGCATCAGCATCGCGGATGTCATGCCCGCGAGGTGCGCGCCGGCGGAAATGCCGACCCCTTCTTCCTCCTTGGCGAGGCGCACGAGGGTCATCTCCGGATCGTCCTCCGCCATCCGCACGAGGTGCACGAGCCACGTTTCGGGCAGAGCCGATATCAGGCGAACGCCGCCGTCCTTGAGGGCATCGTAGATCGCGCGCGAGCTCGATGAGGAGACAGGCATACGGTGCGCGCGATCGGTCCGCTACTGTTTCGGCGCGGGCTTCGCGAAGGCGTCGGCGGCGACCGGCGCGTTGATCTTCACGTCCGTGAGCTTCTCGGTCGTGACCTGGTTCCACGTGGCGTGGCGAACCAGGTGCGGCACTCTGAGGCCGCCGACGTCCCGGTAGTCGCTGTAATCGATCTGTTCGGGCAGGTTCATGATGTTGAAGCCGAGGCCGCCGGACCCGGTGGTAATCACCCGCTGCAACAGCAACCCGGTCTCGCGATCGAAACTGAGCGTCTCGGTGACGTTGGGATACGGACTGCCCGTGATGGCGATGGCGGGCTTGCCGTCGACCGTGGAGTACGCCTTGTTGACCACCAGCGTCGCGTAGCGCTCCTTCAGATGGAGGGGCAGCGCGAAGTCGGCGAGGCGCAGGCCCTGCTGCATCTGGAACCCGGCCAGGTCGCGAGCCGCGTCCGGCGGAGCGCCGCCGCCCCGGCCCCCACCGCCGCCCCCAACCGCCCACGCCGCGGTGCCGTTGGTCGCGCGTATGGTCGCCACCGGCTGGGTCGCGATGTCGATGCGATATTCCCCCGTGGCTGTTTCCTGGACGGTGATCGGCGAGCTGACCAGGTCGCGCGTCGTTTGCGTGCCGGCCATGACGCGGGTCTTCGCGTTCTGCAGCGCCTGTTGACCGCCAAGCGCCTGGACGTACTTCGCGAGAATCTGATCGACCGTCTCGGTCGGGACCGCGGGCTCCTGCGGCCCCGCGCCGCGGCCCTGGCCGCCCGGTCCACCCGGCGCACCCGGTCCACCCGGCGCACCCGCTCCACCCGGTCCACCCGGCGCACCGCGTCCGCCTCGGCCTCTCGCCGCGGCCGCCGCCTGTTCCGGGGTCATGTCGATCGCGAGGGGCGGCGTGCGCAGCGGCTTCGAGCGGCCGTTGTGGCACGACGCGCAGCTCACGCGCGGCTGCCCGTCGAAGAAGGTCGAGTTGAGCTGGTCGACCATCTTCATCATCCGGCGCGCGGTCTTCTTGGTGTCCTTGTCGTCGAGATCGTTCTGCCCCTGCACGTGGCAGTAGTTGCACTGCACGCCCAGCGACGCGGCGATGTACTGCATCGTGAGCTGAAGCTGGTCGGGCGGCACGTCTTTCAGGACCTGGATGTTCTTGGGGAGCTGCGGGCCGCCGCGCCCGCCGCCGGGAGGCTGCCCGGCGGCCTGCGGCGCCTGCACGGGCGGCTGCTGCGCGTAAAGGCCTCCGCGGCCTGCGACCGCGAAGAGCAGCGCGGCCGTGAGGGCCGCGATCGAAAGCCTGGCCGGACTGCGTGCGATCACCGAGTGCCTCCTGCTGAGCGACAGAGATTTTAGCTCGTCATACGCCGGCGCGGGGCAGATCGTTACAGCTCGAGTGTAACGGACGGCTGCGGGCGCACAGGCCACCCGGCTGAATCGCCCGGCGTCGTGGTATCGTCGATGAGAATCGTGGCAGCGCACCGTTCCGCCGCCGGCGCAATAGTCCTGGCGCTCGCGATATGCGGCGACACGAACGCCACTCCCGCCCAGACCACCGTCAATATCTACGCCGCTGCCGGGAAGAACGCACTCGCTCCCGCCGCCGCCCGCGCGCGACCCCTCGTCTACGTCCCGAACTCACGCTCGGCAACGGTGACGGTCATCGACCCGGCCACCTATCGAGTGATTCGCACGTTTCCAACCGGCAAGCTGCCGCAGCACGTCGTCCCCTCGTACGACCTCGGCACGCTGTGGGTGGCGAACAACAGCGGCAACAGCCTCACGAAGATCGATCCGGCGACGGGCCAGGAAGGGCCTCGCGTCCCGGTCGATGACCCGTACAACATGTACTTCACGCCCGACGGCAGGTTCGCGATCGTGATCGCCGAACGCCGGCATCGCTTGGATTTTCGCGATGCGCACGACATGACGCTGGTCCAGTCGCTCCCCGTTGCGTGCAGGGGGGTGGACCACCTGGAGTTCACGGCGGACGGACGCTATGCCATCGCGACCTGCGAGTTCTCCGGCCAGCTCGTGAAGATCGATCTCGCTCCGCGTACTGTGGTCGGCTATCTGAGCCTCGGGGCCCCTGTTTCCAATCCGTCCAGACTCAAAAGGATGACGGCGATTTTCCACCGGCGGCGGCATGACAGCCATACGACCTCCTCGATGCCACAGGACATCCGGTCGTCACCGGATGGGACGGTGTTCTACGTCGCGGATATGAAGGACGGCGGGATCTTCGTGGTGGATCCGATTGCGTTCGTAAGCCTCGGGTTCATCAAGACCGGCACCGGGGCGCACGGACTGTATCCGAGCCGCGACGGCAGGAGCCTGTACGTCACGAACAGGGGTTGGAGCACGACGGCCGGCCGCCGTCACGGCCCCGGATCGATCAGCGTGCTCGATTTCTCCACCCGACAGATCGTCGGCAACTGGCCCGTGCCTGGCGGGGGAAGTCCCGACATGGGCAACGTCACCGCCGACGGACGCGAGCTCTGGGTCTCAGGCCGCTACGATGACGAGGTCTACGTGTTCGCCACGGCGACAGGCGCGCTGACGCACCGGATTGCTGTCGGCCGGGAGCCCCACGGGCTCTGCGTGTGGCCGCAGCCCGGACGCTATTCCCTCGGTCATACGGGGAACATGCGATGAGGCGACTCGGGCCGCCTTCGCCGGGCGGCTCCTTAGCACGCCGCTGCGACACCCGCTGAACAGCCGGTGATGGACCGTGTCGATCGCCATGGCGACGGGCTGCTTGCAGGGCGCGGTGGACCAGCGCCGCGCGACGGTCGCCGCCCGGGCGTCGATCTCGACCACTTCGCTCGTGTCGGTCAGGTTCGCGTAGACCTTGCCGTCGCCGGCCGACGCCCCGTATTCGGGCTTCCCGCCGAGCGGAATGTTCGTGACCGGCGTGCCCGCGCGCGGATCGATGACCGTGGATGAATGCGCGTCGCCATTCAGCGTGAAGACCCGGTTCGACGGGCCGTCAAAGAGAACAGCGGCGTCGCGACGGCCAGCGTCAGAACCAGGGTCATGAGGCGCATAAGTGCTCCTTTCTGTTCCCGCCCATGTTATCGTCCCTTCGACCACAGGAGGTCTTCATGCGGCGATGTGCCTTCATATCTGCAGTCGCGATCGCGCTCGTCACGTCAGCGGGGCTGGCTCAGCAGACCACGACCGACGGGCCGTACAAGGTCCTCAAGACAGCCAAGGTCGGCGGCGAGGGTGGTTTCGATTATATCTACGCTGACGTCGCCGGACGCCGGCTCTACATTCCGCGCGGCGGCACGCGGGCGGTGGCGGCAACGGACACCACGCCCGCCGTGGCCGCGGTCCCCGGTCGCATTACCGCGTTCAACCTCGACACGCTCGAACCGGTTGGCGAGATTCCCGACACGGGCGGGAACGGCGTCGCCGTCGATCCAAAATCCGGGCACGGCTTCTCCAGCAGCAAGCCGGTCTCGATGTTCGACACAAAGACCCTGAAGGTGATCAAGAAGATCGACGTGGGCGCCGCCCAGCCGGACGGCATTTACTTCGACCCCTTCAACGACCGGGTCTACGTCTTCAGTCACCCGACGAAGGACGCGACGGTGATCGATGCCAAAGACGGTACCGTGCTCGGCACGATCGATCTCGGTGGCGTGCCCGAGCAGGCCGTCGGCGACGGCAAAGGCAGTCTCTATGTGGTCATGCAGGACGCGCAAGGCAGCGTCACGGCGGTTGACGCCAAGACGATGAAGGCGACCGCGCACTATCCCTTCGGCGAGAACGGCGGCTGCAACGGCCTTGCCCTGGATGCGAAGAACCACGTGCTCTTCGCGGCGTGCGCCAGGATTGCGCCGGCGCAGCCGCCCCAGCCTGGCCAGGCGCCGCCCCCGCCCCAGCCGATGATGGTGATCATGAGCGCGCAGGACGGCAAGATCATCACGAAGCTGCCGCTCGCCGGCGGCTCCGACGGCGCGGTGTTCAACCCGGCGACGATGGAAGCCTTCAGCTCGCACAGCAACGGGACGATGACCATCGTGAAGGAGAAAAACCCGTCCACGTTCGAAGTCGAGCAGAACCTTCAGACGATGCTGGGCGCGCGGACGCTGACGCTCGACACCAAGACCAACCACCTCTTCGTCATGAGCGTCGAGCGCGGGCCGGCTCCGCCACCGCCACCCGGCGGAGGGCGCGGGGGCCAGGCCCCGGCGATCCCGGGGTCGTTTTCGATCCTCGTGATCGGCCAGTAGGATGCGCGCCGGCATCGTCACGGCCGGGATGCTGCCGGCGCTGTGGGGCGTCGCCACCGTGTCGGTCGCCGGCCAGGCCCCAGCGACGGAGACCGCGGACCAGCTGTACCGGCATCGCGAGGATCTGTCGAGCGCGCGGCGCGCCGCGGACCTCTGGGCGGCCGGCGCCGCGACCGGATTCGAACCGGCATGGAAACTGTCCCGCGCGTCGTACTGGCTGGGCACGCAGGCCCCGGCGTCCGAGCGCCGCGCCCGGCTCGAGCGCGGCGTCCGCGCCGGCGAGACGGCCGTGCGTCTCGCGCCCGATCGGCCCGAGGGGCACTTCTGGCTCGCGGCGAATATGGGTGAGCTCGCCGAGTCGGGCGCGATGCAAGGCCTGAAGTATCGGGGGCGGATCAGGGACGAGCTCGAGCGCGTGCGCGCGATCCAGCCGGGCTGGCAGGGAGGATCGGCGGAGGCCGCGCTCGGCCAATGGTATTTCGAGGTCCCGCGGATGCTGGGGGGCAGCCACACGAAGGCCGAAGAGCTCCTGCGGCGCGCGCTGACTTATGATCCAGAGAACCGGGCGGCGCTGTCATTCCTGGCAGAGGTGCTCGCCTCCGACGGGCGGCGCGCGGACGCGCGGGCGCTGCTGCGCCGCGTCATCGACGCGCCGGACGATCCGGAGTGGATGCCGGAAAACGACGACTTCAAGAAGAAAGCGATGGCACGATTGAGGACCCTGGGCGGCGAATGATCGTTTTTCTCGATTTCGACGGAACCATCACCCAACGCGACGCGACGGACGCAATCCTCGAAGCCTATGCCGACCCCCACTGGCTGCGGATCGAGGACGAGTGGAAGGCCGGACGCATCGGCTCGCGCGACTGCCTCACGGCGCAGATGGCGCTCGTGAGCGCCACGACGGAGGAGATCGATCGGCTGCTCGACGGCATCGAGGTGGACGCCGGCCTCGTCACGCTGCTGGCGAGCTGTTCGGCCCGCGAGGTGCCCGTCCACGTCATCAGCGACGGCTTCGATTACTGCATCAATCGGATTCTCGCGCGGCCGTCGCTCAACCTCGCGCCGTACCTCGCGGGCGTCCGGATTGTGTCGAGCCACCTCACGCCGCGCGGACGGACCTGGGAGGCGGGTTTCGGCGAACCCTGCGTCCATGGGTGCGGGACGTGCAAGCCGGCGGCCATGGCGCGGCTGAACACCAGAGGGGCCCCCACCGTCTTCGTCGGCGATGGGCTCTCCGACAAACATGCGGCCGCCGTCGCCGACCTGGTCTTCGCCAAGGACGCCCTGGCGGCCTACTGCACTGATCACGGCATCGCGTACAGTGGGTACGACAACCTCGCCGCCATTGCCGAGCGGCTCGCTTACCAGACGACATGACCAAAAAGACTGAGTCCGCCAGCACCGAGGAGGAGCTTCTCCAACTGGAACGGAAGTATTGCTCGTGGGGCGATACGGTCCACTACCTCGAGCCTCCGAAGTTCTTCGAGCGCGCCGAGGGCACCTATCTGTACGATCGCGAGGGCACGCCGTACCTCGACCTGCAGATGTGGTATTCCGCGGCGAGCTTCGGGTACGGCAACCGCCGCCTCGGCGAGGCCCTTACGGCGCAACTGCAGCGGTTGCCGCAGCTCGCGTCGCAATATCTGCACCGCGAGAAGGTCGAGCTGGCCGCGGCGATCGGCCGGCTGAACGAATCCAAGTTCGGCCTGGAAGGCCGCGTGCACTTCAACGTCGGCGGGGCTCAGGCCATCGAAGACTCGTTGAAGATCGTGCGCAACACGACCGGCAAGAACCTGGTGTTCGCGTTCATGGGGGGCTATCACGGGCGAACGCTCGCCGCCAGCGCGATCACGTCGAGCTACCGGTACCGCCGGCGGTACGGCCACTTCTCGGATCGCGCGCACTTCGTGCCGTTCCCGTACTGCTTCCGCTGTCCGTACGGCAAGAAGAAAGAGGACTGCGGCATGTACTGCCTCAAGCAGTTCGAGAAGAACTTCGAGACCGAATACAACTCGTTCTGGGATGCGAAGGCGGGCGAATCCGAATTCTCGGCCTTTTACGTGGAGCCGATTCAGGGCACCGGCGGCTACGTGATTCCGCCGCCCGAGTATTTCCCGGGCTTGAAGAAAATCCTTGATGACCGCCACATCCTGCTCGTCGACGACGAGATCCAGATGGGGTTCTATCGCGCCGGCAAGTTCTGGTCGATCGAGAACTTCGGCGTCTCGCCCGACATCATCGTGTTCGGCAAGGCGCTGACGAACGGGCTGAATCCGTTGAGCGGCGTCTGGGCGCGCGAGGAGCTGATTTCCCCGGACGTCTTCCCGCCGGGGTCGACGCATTCCACCTTCGCGTCCAACACGCTCGGCACCGCCGTGGCGCTCGAGGCCGTCAGGATGATGGAAGAGAACGACTACGAGGGGATCACGCGCCGCAAGGGCGCGTACTTCCTCGCGCGGCTGAAGGAGCTGCAGACGCGCTACCCGAAGGTGATCGGCGACACCGACGGGATGGGCATGGCGCTCAGGATCGAGATTTGCCGCGAAGACGGGTACGAACCGGACCGGGAGCTGACGGACAGAATCTTCGCCGAGGGCATGAAAGGCGATCTGGACGCGCGCGGCAAGCGGATGGGGCTGGTCCTCGACGTGGGCGGCTACTACAAGAACGTGTTCACGCTCGCGCCCTGCTTCGACATCACGGAAGACGAAATCGACCTGGGCGTCGAACTGCTGGAGCAGCTCTTCCGGCGGTGCGCGCCGGGCCGCGTGTGATGCTGCCCCGCCTCGTCGAGCTGGCCGAGCAGATCGCGCTGCGTACCGGCCCGGAGCGCGCGCTCGGGCTGCTGCGTCACATCCCCGACCCGGCGTTCGAAGCGGTGCGCCGCGCGCGCTTCCGGCGGACGCTCCGCCTCGCCGCGGAGCGCTCCCCGTTCTATCGCGAACAGTTCAGGCGCCGCGGCCTCGACGCGCGGCGCATCACCCACCCGTCGCAGCTCGGCGACTTCTACACCACCGGGGAAGACCTCCGCGCGCACGGCGCGGACGCGTTTCTCACGGGCCGGGCGGATACGGCCTTCGAGACCACCGGGACGACGTCGCCCGTGCCCAAGCGGGTCTTCTTCTCGCTGCGCGAGGTCGCGGATATGGGACGGCTGACGGCGCTCTGGCTGCACATCCTGGGGCTTCGCCGCGAGGATCGCATCGTGAGCGCGTTCGACTGCTCGTTCTGGGTCTCCCCATGGGTCCTCCGGGCCGGCGTGGAGCAGATCGGCTGTTTTCACGTCGAAGCCGGCAAGATCGATCCGCTGGAATTCTACGCACGCGCGAAGGCGTACGCGCCGACGGTGATCTTCGGGGAGCCCTCCTGGATCGTGCGCCTGTCCGAGATCGCGAAGACCCGCGGCCCCTGGCCGCTGAAATTCCTGTTCGCCGGCGGCGAGAACATCGCCGAAGTGGCGCGCCGCCTGGTCGAAGACGTGTGGGGCGCGCCGCTCTATCTGAACTACGGCCAGACCGAGTCCTTCGGCGCGCTCGGCGCCGAGTGCCGGATGAAGAACGGCTACCACCGGAACGACCTGTATTTCTTCTTCGAGCTGGCCAACCCGGACCCGGACGGCTTCGGCGAGATCGTCTACACGACGCTCTCGCGCGACGTGATGCCGCTCATCCGCTACCGCTCGACCGACGTGGCCCGGCTCGTCGACGACCCGTGCGCCTGCGGCGTGGACATGGGACGCATCGGCAAGATACGCGGCCGCTGCGACGAGATGGTCGTGTGCGGCATGGGCAACGTCGGACCCTGGGTCTTTGACGAGATCCTGCGGGGGATCGAAGACATCGGCGACGACTGGCAGGCGGTGGTCCGGCACGACGGACCGCGCGACGTCGTGGAGCTGCGCGTCGAGCTCGACGATCCGTCGCGCCGGGCCGCCGCGGAAGACGCGGTGCACCGGCACATGCGGGAGCGCAGTCCCGATTTCTGGAAGAACCGTGAGATGCAGCTGTACGACCTGCGCGTGACGGCGCACAAGGTCGGGACGCTGCGCGGCGGGGGGAGAAAGCTGCGGCGCGTGATCGACGAGCGCCAGATGCTCGGCGGCGCTCAGCCCCGCGCGGCGCGCGAGAACACGGGCTCTTGAGCGTCCCAGCCCTGAATCCGCTGCAGGATCGCATCCGTGACAGCCGCCTCACCCTGCCAGACCGCGTTCATCAGGCGCGGCGCGCGCAAGGGCCTGACGCCGTCAAGATCGGGCCGGATGTACACGAGGGTGTCGCTGTCCGGAGGGCGGGACGACACGATCTGGCGGCAGTCCGAGACGATCAGGTGCGTCGCGCCGAGCGCCGCCGATTGCGCGAACGCGATCGGCAGGGAATCGCTGACGCCGCCGTCCACCAGGCGAAGGTCGCGATCGCCCAGCGTCAGCGTGCGTGACGGCAGGACGCGCGGTACCGCGGCGCTCGCGCGCACCACGAGGGCGAGCGGCGCGCCGTGGTCCTCGCCGGTCGAGAAGTAGCAGGGCTCGGCGCGGTTCAGGTCGTGACAGACGACGCCGATCTGCTGCACGCCGTGGTACAACGTGTCGAAGCGGCCGGCCTCGAGCTGGCGCAGCCGCTCCGGGATGACGCCGCAGTATTGCCGCAGGTACGGCTTGAGCCGGGTGTGCGCCCGCAGCGTCAGCCCGTGCATGACGATGTGGTGGCCGCGGAACGTGTGCGCTTCCTCGATCATCTCGTTGACGGTGAGGCCGACGGCGGCATAAAAGGCCGCGATGATGGCGCCGGCGCTGACGCCGACGATCACGTCGAGGCGAATCCGCTGGCGCACGAGCTGACGGAGGACGCCGAGGTGCCCGACGCCGCGCAGACCTCCGGCGCTCAGCACGAGGCCGAGGCGTACACGGTCAACAGCGGGACGCAGAAAATGAGACAGCTGTAATGCCTTTCCTTCGAGAATAACACGAGTGCAGGCCCATGCCGCATGTCAGCCCAACGGAAATCGGAACGCGCCGCCAGACCGTCATCGGCCACCGTGGCGCGCCCGCCTATATGCCCGAGCATACCCTCCCCTCGTACGACCTCGCGCTCCGGCAGGGGGCCGACGCCGTGGAGCAGGACCTGCAGGTCACCAGGGACGGGGTCCTGGTGTGCCTGCACGACATCACCCTGGAGCGGACCACGAACGTCCGGGACGTGTTCCCGAATCGCCGCACGGAGGTCCATGGATTCACGCTTGACGAGATCAAGCGGCTCGACGCCGGCGCGTGGGCCGGCGCGGCGTTCGCCGGCCTGCGGATCCCGACGTTCCAGGAGGTCGTCGAGAGCGTCGGCGACCGCGGGACACTGTGCGTCGAGCTGAAAGACCCCGAGGTGTACGACGGGTTCGGCGTGGACATGCTGGCCCTCTTCGCGGCGGTGCTCGGGACCGGCGCGATCGAGCGCCGGCGGTCCCGCGTATCTCCGTGGACGGTGCAGACGTTCCACGAGCCGACGCTCCGGCGCGCGGCGGCCGTGCTCGATACGCGGGTGGCGCTCGTGCAGCTCGTCGAGCCGGCGGACGCGCACCTGTGGAGCGATCGCGAGTGGATTCGAGGGATCGCGGAGCTCGCGGACGGCATCGGGCCCGGCAGGCCGATTCTCGAGGCGCGTCCGGAGGTGGTGGAGTGGGC
>WNFM01148560.1_pt1 | contig 11786 bp, 23 predicted proteins | sample 5400271 | NCBI WGS metagenome assembly WNFM01 (sample SAMN13153352, study PRJNA577476) | soil metagenome | isolation source: 60 cm saprolite on Douglas fir-dominated hillslope | place: USA:California | collected 2013-09-17 | reverse complement strand
AGCGGCGCCGCGGAGATCACTCGCGTTGATCCGTTGCTCTACGCGGCCACTGCCGGCACACATCAGGCATCCGCCCAGAGATTCCCAGTCGAGCGGAACCGGCGACATCAAGCGTTCCACGTTGTGGCCGCATGGCATCGTGGTGCCGTTCAGCTCGAGAGTGCCGTCGTCATATGGGTAAAGGCAGGTGCCACACCACATCCGCATCACGGGTCGCGGACCCGGCCTATTACCCGTGCCGCCGCAGTCGTCGCAGATACGCCATACGCGTACCTGGTCCTCGCAGTGCGCCGGGTCCAGCAGAGTCACGTTCGCCATGTCAGTCCTCCTCGTCGTCTTCGCCCTGCTCGTCAATCTCGCGCTGACAGTCCGCGCAGATGGGGTCGTCGGTATCCCAGTCGTCGCAGAGGGTCATCGCGCCACACCACACACACTGCTCGTAGGGCCCGTCGTCTGGTCGCATGTCGGCCGCTAGGCCGGTTAGGCGTCCGGCATCATTGCTGCTCGCATCGCAACCGCTGCGATCTGGATGAGCTCGTCACGCGCACGTCCCGGCGTACGCACCCGCCGCTTCACCTCCTGCCAGTACTCGTCTACCTCCTCCAGCAGCACTGCGTAGGCTTCGTGCTGACTGTGATAGGGCCCGTGGATCTCCTCAGAACGGCGCACCTCATCGAGCACTCGTTCATTGATGCCCGCCAGCGTGATCATTACTTCTCCTGGCCGGTTCGGCGCCGGCCCCACCACGAAAAGACGCGCTACTCGTCAGGTTCAATCCATCCGGACCAACACGCCAGCAGCCAACCTATCGTGTCGTGCATTGCTCGAAGCGTCCGTGTCACCTGCGCGCGGAAGTCAACGTCGAGCACATCTGGCAGCTTATCTACCTCGCGCGCTTGTCGGTTCTCGGACTCGTGTGCTAGGTAGAGGAAGTCATGCTCGCCAGACATATCAAGCAGGCTATTGAGGCGAACACGATATAAGCGCGCGAGTGCGGCGATTTCCACCGCATCTACCTGGCGCGCTCCGCTCTCGATCTTCGCGACCGCTGTTGGATCGAGATCAAGCGCTTCAGCCGCGCGTGCCTGCGTAACGGCAGCAGATTCGCGCGCCAATCGGAGTCTGCGAGCGAGTCGTGCGCGTGCTTCCTCCATCCTCTCAGCCCTCCCGCATCTGGCGGCGTGCATCATCAAGCATGCGCCGCCAGTAAGCGATCTGTTCTAGCGTCAACCGCTCCCATGATAGCCGCGCCAGTGCGCGCTCGCAGCGAAGCAGTTGCTTCTCTCGCTTCGTCATCGTCTCAGCCCTCCATCGCTTGTCGTACGCGCTACTCGCCGAACGCTTCTCGCGCTGCGCCTGGGTGCCAGCGCATCGCCTCGCCGCGGTCAGTCAGCACGTTGTGCTTCTTCACCCGATGCCGCTTGCCGTCGCGGGTTTCCACAATGAGATACACCCGCGCCATCTCGCCAAAGAACGCGCTCTTCTGGTAGATCACACGCTTTTCGCCGACGATGCGGACTGGCTTGGCCCAGCCATTGCCGTAGTAGTCGGTCGAAGTCCAGACCGCCGGCTGTCCTGTGGTTTCCATCGTCTCAGTCCTCCGCCGCTGCCCAGTACTGCGTCCACATGTTCTCACGTTCGACTTCCGCCGCTGTCCGAGGCCGCTGCGCCTCAGCCATCAGGTCACAAGCCACATAGCAAGCGCCACGGTGTTTGCATGCTCCGTAACTCTTACAGGTGCAATCGGATGACCCGTCGCGTTTGATTCGGATTGTGTAGCAACCGTCTCGCGCTTCCGATGGACAACTGAAAATCTTTTCAGACTCCGACTGCTCTACCAGCCGTGCGGTATGCAGCATGTGATGGGACTCCGCGAGCTCGATGCAGCGCTGCCGGAACTGCTCAGGCGTCAAGGTCAATTTGGGAGCTGCCATGATCTTCTCCTCCTGGGGCCGTGTGTCGGGGCTCATCTTGCGCTAGCTTCTCACATCAGCCCGTCGTTGCCTAACTAATTAGGTCTACCCTTATACTATCATACAATCCCTACCTTGTCAAGTGTTTATAGATCGAATATTGACAGAGCGCCTATTCTTGTGATAGGATTGCTCGTGAGGGGAGGTGATGCGCTATGGCCGATCAGCCATCTATCGAGCGCAAGCCACTGAGGGAGTGGCGTAGGCTGCGAGGATATACGCAGATGCGGCTCGCAGCCGACATTGGGGTAAACCTTGCCACGATAGGAAACCTGGAAACCGGCCGCAATCGCCCTAACTTCGATACCTGGAGAGCGATTGCGGTCAAGCTCGACATCTCAATGGACCAAATCGAATGGCCCGCAGAGATACGTCCCTATCCGAGCAAGGTCCGCGGAATAAAAATGGCAGGCGTCGTGGCCGCTTAACCAGCGACGCCCGTTTGCCTGGCGATGACCGATGAGAGCGGCCCCGTCAGGCGCCATCATTGTCTCAGTGATGGCAAGAGGAGGACCAGGTGACTTCAGGGGTCTATGTCATCACGAACGCCGTCACAGGCGACCAGTATGTGGGTGCATCAGGCAAAGTGGAACTACGCGCTAGGACGCATCGCACAGCACTTATGCGTGGTGCTCATTGCAATAAGCGCCTACAAGCGGCCTGGGAACAATATGGTGCAGCTAATTTCACTCTGAAGCTCGTTGAGCCGATCGAGCTCATAGGGTCAGACGTTGCCGATCAAGAGACGCTTAAGGCTTCTGAGAAGCGCTGGATCGATGACGTGAGACCTACGTACAACTACCTTCGGCATGTGCAGCGTGCCGCCGAAGTGGGGTTAGACCTTTGGGGCACGCAGATTGTGGAAACCCCTGCATTAGCCGCTGATACCGGCTAGAGAAAGAAGACCAGCATGCAACGCATCCAACCAGCACTCACCGAACTACGGGCCGCGTTCGCAGCGCTCTCACAAGCGGCGAAGGTTGCCGCCGGCTGCGGCACGCTCATCGTGGCCTGCGCATTCTGTAGCCTCGGCCTCCTGGTCGCCGCCCCCAAAGGCGCGACCACCACGCCAACTACCGCCAATGCGGCTGTTACACAAGCGGTAGCCCACGCGACGGCGACGACGCGAGCGCCCGCGGCAACAGCTACGGCGAAGTCTGGTCCCAAGGTTGTCCTGCAACTCTCAGGAAGTGGCGGCAAGCAAACCGATGTCTTTCACGTCGGCAACACGTGGGATATCGCCTGGACTTGTCAGTTCCCGAATGACCCCATCGGGAACGTGCCGCTCTACATCACCCCGTACAGTAAGGACGGTACGCTCGATTTCGGTGGGGAAATCTCCGCGAATTGCAACGGCACCTCCAGCGGTGACAAGTCCACGAACCATACCAGCGGCGACTATTATCTCAACATCAACACTGGCGGCGACGTGAACTGGACGATCACCGTCACGGATCGTTCGTAGCATGCGCTGCGCCCGGACCAGCCGGCGCGCGAGGAGTAATGCCATGATGGATACGCAGGAATGGCAGAAGTTCCTAGCTGATATCCAGCGTCTCAGCGAAGCCCTCATAGAAGTGGCTCCGCAGTTCACTCGGGCCTTTGATCAACTCGCTAGCGGATTCGCGAGAATTCCAACCAGACTGTGGCCTGAAGATGTCCAGGACGCACACCGCCAGGTCGTCGCCTATGTAGAGAGCCTGCCGGCGCGCGAGGAGGCGTCGCGATGACGCGGCATGAGCACCACTGGCAACCGTTCTCTGCCCTCGCACCGTTCAACGACATCCCGCTGTTCTGGTGCTCTGCGTGCAAGATCGTGATGGATACCGCAGCGATTGCCGATTATGGCCGCATGTGGCAAGAGAACGCCATCATGCGCACCGAGCACGAGCGGCTGACCAATGATTTCGCTGTCGTCATGCGCGAGAACGCCGCCCTGCGCGAGTTCTTGCGAGACTTCGTTGCCTATGATGATAACCCGTGGATAAACGCGCCGGTGACGCCTGAGCGTGCCCGCGCCCTGCTCGCCGGCGAGGAGGCGTAGCGATGAATGACGAGGAACTAGCAGAGATGCGGGCGCGCGCAGAGGCGGCGACACCCGGACCATGGTCTGTAGGCGATGGCGAGTTTGTCCAGCAATCCGGCACATACATGGCGATTTGCCGTGTGAACAATCCTGTTGTCAATGATTGGCGGCGCGGGAAGACCGTTGATGGTGGACCGGGAAGCAACGAGCCGAACAAAGAGTTCATCGCCCATGCCCGCGAAGATGTGCCCGCGCTGCTCGCCGAGAACGCCGCCCTGCGCGAGAGCGTACAGCGCTTGCTGCGCATGGTTGAGGTCAATTCCACGCACCCGCTCGACGGGTGGCTAACAGACTTCGATGAAACAACGGCAGCTATCACACTGGCTCGCGCCCTGCTCGCCGGCGAGTAGCTAGAACTGGTCACCCGGCTCTATTTTGTGGTACTCGTCTCTCGCCCGCTTCTCAGCCACGCTGCGCCCATAACGGTCAATCATCTTGCGCGTGCGCCAGCCAATGGTATGCATCAGCCCGCCCTCGGACTTGCCAGCATCCAACCAAAGATGCGAGAATGTATGGCGGAAGAGATGGGCATGGATATGGCCGATGTCGGCGCGTTCCTCGCGGCTCTTCAACATGTCCTCGATGCCGTGGTAGTGCAGGCGTCCCTTCTGGCCCAGCCAGAGCCAATCGATCGCCGCGTCCCGGTGATCACGACGCGCTCGCAGGTAGCGATCCAGTGCGGCGCTGGCCCGGCGATCGATCGGGAAGACATGAGCCCGGCCACCCTTGAGCGTCGCCTGCACCGTCATCTCCTCGAAGTCGAGGTCTTCCACGCGCAGGTTGACCAGCTCAGCCCGCCGCATGCCGGTTGCGAGAAATAATAGGATGATGGCGGTATCGCGTTTGTCCAGGAAACTCTTGCCGTCGCAGGCTTTGAGCAGCTTGCCGATCTGGTCCCGGCTCAATACCGGCGTCAACTTGTCGGGCACCTGCGGCGGGTGCATGCGCTCCATCGGTGAGCGGCTGATTTCGCCCTCGTCCACGCACCACGAGAAAAAGACGTGGAGGCAGATGTAGTAGGTCGCCGCGGTAGACGCCGCGCCACGCTCTAGCGTGTCCTGAATCCACGCCTGCACATGCTTTTGCTCGATGCGTGCCGTCTGCTGTGGTAGATCATGCGCCGCGCAGAAGCGGTCAAAGCGGCCGAGGATGCCGCAATAGCTTGTGAGCGTAGACCGGGCCAGATTCTTGGCCCGCAGCGCGAGCTTCCATGAACGCACGAGTTCATCCGTGGTAGCCATTTGGTCCGGGCTCTGTCGCGCGGCGTCACGTCGTTGTGGCATAGGTTCTCCCCTCTCCCATATTACCGGTAGATGCATCCCAGCAGGAGAAAGGATAGCAGATCGGTTCGTGGAATACTAGTGATAGAGCGGCATCACCAGCAGAGCAGGCGCGGCGAAAACCCGAAATTGTGGGTAAGAATGGCTTAAGAATGCATCCCAGCACATGCCGCTAGATCAGCAAAATAGCGGATAGTTCCGATGCATCCAGCGGGGTCTAATTCGGGATTTTCAGAGAGCTAGGACTCGCTTGCTAAAATCCGCACCGTGCCAGGTTTCATGGCAGTTTGTTCATACAGTCATTTTGCGGGTATGCGCCATAGCCCGTCAGGTACACTGGTCCTGTCTCGTGAGTGGGGCACGACCGACAGGCTCGTGAAAACCTGCCGGCCGCTAAACCGTTACCTGGTGTTGGCAGGTCGCGATCTGGCGCCATCTTCTCATAGATGTCCAGCCTCCCGCCAGCATCTCCTACCCGTCCCCAGGAGGTGCCCAGCATGCCACTCCTCAACCGTCCCGAAGAGGCCCGCGAAAACGTCAAGAGCCTCGCCGCTGTCCCTGGCGACATCCTGCCCCGTGGTGCCGCTCGTGACTATCTCGTGTGTCGTGCCGCCGAGGGCCATGATGTCTACGCCTATGAATCTATCGCCGGCATTTGGAATGTGTGGCTCAGCGGCATTCGCCTCTGCCTCGTCGCTCAGGGAGGCGAGACGAACAGCCAGTTCAGCCGCTACTGGGCGCACCATATCAGCCGGGATGGCGCCGCATGAACGAGACGCCGCGCCTATGGGGCCTGGGCGCACTCTCGCTGCTGCTGAGATGGCTAGAAGAGCTCATCAACACGCTCAGTGGTCCGCTGCTCGTCTTTGGCCTCGCCATCGCGCTCGTGGACCTCTTGACCGACGGCGCGCTCACTCTCGCGGCGCCAGCGCTCTTGTTCGCCTGGGCGATCTCGATGGCGGTCGGCGTAGACGCGCAGTTGATCGGCAGCTTCGCCAGGGCTCGCCATGCGCTGCGGCAGCAACACTACTGGACCGTCGCCGGCTATCTCGTGCTCGGCGCCGCACTCGCGTATGTCGCCTGGGTAGCCGCACAGGTATTCGCCACAGAGCAAGCCCAACACATCACGAGCGTGCAAGCGTTGGCACAGCTCGGCATGGACCGCACAACCTGGCTATTCCAACGCAGTGGGCTCTCGGTCTTCCTCGTGTGCTTGAGCGGATGGACGCGCTACCATCCGCCGGCTGTGACGACACTGGAGGACGAACGCGCCAAGTTAGAGCGCGAGCTGACACTAGAACCGCTGCGTCAACGTGCCCGAGCACAAAAGGCTGTCGGCGCCGTGGGTCTTGGCCGCCAGATGGTCGCGGCTGCCCGTGGACACGAACTGCCTGAGCCACCACCGACCGGACCAGGCACGCCGTCCGTCGCGCCCGTGGGTTCGATCCCCGCCGAGGCGGTATCAGTCAGGGCCCACGGCAAGCCCTATATCGAACTGGTTGAGCCGCCGGAATGGCGACGCGCTCGGCGCCGAGCGGACGCTGAGAAGCGCGTGCGGCGGGTGATGGCCCAGCAGCCTGGGCTGTCCGCCAAGCAGCTCGCGAAGGTCGCGCACGTCTCGCGCTCAACGGCCAGCAAGTATCGCAGCGTGCTCGCCGCCGAGCAACGTCGGGAGATGGCCCAGTGAGCGCCAATTGTAACGTCTGGACCAGTTTTCGCGACTGGTCCATTTTCGTGTTGAAAACGCTTGACAATCAATATGGTAGGTGGTAGTATTCAAGTGTGAGATGCGGATGGACCGCACGAGCAGCGACAGGAGCGAGACGATGCTAACCAAGGCTCAGGCACAGATTGTCATGATGGCTATTGACGATTCGGCGCACAGCGAAAAGATCGTGTTCCACGGTCCGAACCAATATTCTGTAGCGGGTGTGGATCGTGCGACGGGTTATCCATTTGAGGTTTATGACTTTGACGACTGGCAAGCCCGCCGCGCCAGTTATTCGACGGATGAATATGAGGTCAACTGATGCCCCACGGTGGCGCACGCGCTGGAGCAGGGAGGCTTCAGCAGCGCATCACGCTTAAGCCGCAGACGGCGCGCGTCCTCCGAGAACTGGTACGCCGCTGGCTGGCCGAGAACCCGGAAGCCAAGTATACGCCGAGCCGCGTGGTGGATGATTTGATCTACGGGGAGGCGATTCGACTTGGCGCGCTGGCCCCCGCGACGCGGGCGGCATGGGTAAGCGTCGAGCGCGGCGAGTAAATCAGCGGCTTCATAGACGTGTGACATAATCCCTCATGGATGGTTGAGCGCCGTTCCATGAGGGATTGTTTATGTTCACGTTCACGAACCGCGTACCCGCCGGCTTCTCGCTGATGGTCTGGCAGCTCTCCAACGTCGGCGGTGTAGCCGGCTGCATCGACAAGTGCAAGCAATACGGGCTCGACGGCGTGTTCTTGAAGGGCGCAGACGGTGACAGCCAGTGGACGAACCAGTTCACGGCTGATATCGTGCGGCAGTTTCACGCGGCCGGCATCGGCATCATTGGCTGGCATTATGTCTATGGCGGTCCTGGCAACAATGCACCAGCATGGAGCAGCGTCGCCGGGGAGATCGCCGCCGCGAAGTACATCCTCTCGACGGGCGCCGACGGCTATCTCTTCGATGATGAGGTGGAATACGACAACAAGCCGGCTATGGCCATGCAAGCCTGCCAGGAGATACGAGCCGCCTATCCCGACAAGAGCATCGGCTACAATCCCTACCCATACCCGTCAAGCGACGTGAATCATCCGTTCTTCGAGTTCAATTCCGGCTGCGACTATTGCATGCCCCAGCTCTATAGCCGCCAGGATGGCCTCGGCACGCCGACGCAAGCGCTCGCCATCATGGAGCATGACTTCGCGAAGTGGTCGCCCGTGTGGGCTGCGCGTCCTGGAGGTCGAGCCGCGATTCCGCTCTGCATCGACTGGCAGGGCGCGTCATGGCCCGGCGCCGTCTCGCCGGACAGCGACATCACCGAGGCTGCGCGTATCTCAGTGGGCCGCTATCCGTGTATCTCCTACTGGGACATGGATAGCCTAACGAGCGGCGAATGGGCGGCTGTTACACAAGCCAGTCAGATTTGGCATGGGGGAGGCACGACGGGTATGTGGACACGACAAGCGGATGGCAGTGGGTCGGACGGTCAAGGAAACCGAGTCGGCAGCGGCGTCTACGACTACATGGTCGCGCATAACCTGACGAACGCGAAGCCGCTCACTCCCAATGAGGTATGGGAGAAGTCAACTCCCGACGACCAATGGGGCCAGGTCGCTCTTGATGACTGGGCGAACGGTGGCGCCAGTCACCTGATCACGATTCGCCGCCAGATTGATCCCAATGACCCAAACCGGGTTGTTCACTGGGATATCTCAGAGGACAAGTACGCCGGCAACGTCTGGTGGGCCGCCTACCAGGCGACACAAGCGCTTCAGGCGCAGTGGGCCGCCTCTGAGTCAGAGGTCACCCGGCTTCGGGCACTGCTCGCCGCCGTCCCCACGTCCGGGCCGGTAGACCCGACGCTCGCGGCTGAAGCTGCCGCTGGTCGTGCGATGAAGGCTGCAATCACGACACTCCTGGCCGTCGCATAGGATGCCCCTGTACGTGCGTAGGATGCGATTCTGACGAGGTGAGGTGCCCCATGAGTCTCTTTACTAAGGCGAGTGCTTACGCGCCACTGTCGCCCGCACAGCGCGCTCTGCTCAAGTTCTTAGAGGGGCTGATCTTCACCGGCATCGTTGCGGCGCTGCCGCTGGTGATCGATGCCTTCACGCAGAGTCGTGTAGACTGGGGCATCGTGGCACGTGCGGCGCTCGCGGCATTCATCTCGGCCATTCTCATGACGCTGCTGAAGTACCTGCGCGCGCTCGGCGATCCACCTTTGCCATCAATGCAGATGAGTCCACAGCAAGCCAATGACGCTCACCAGCAGTCCGCTCCCGCCGCAGGCTAATGAGATGCCTACCGCAAGCACGGTAATAGCGAGCCCGCTCCAGCCCCGGAACGTCTCCGGGGCTTTATCGTGGACGACTTCCAGGATCGCCACACGCGCCACGAGCGCCGCATGGGATGCCGTGTAGGTCGCCTGAAGCACGGCCATCTGCGCCTGGAGCGCGTCCACTTTCACATCGAGCGTATGGATGCTGACGCCGATATCTGCACGCCACTCGGCCTGCATCTGCGCCTCATCGCCTGTCGCCACGCGGCTTCTCCGCGTCTCCATACATCACCTATACCCCGGTCCTTCAGAGCACACCCACCGCAGCGTCAAGTCCTATCAACCAGCCGCAACCCACACGCCACTGCGGCGCACGTAGACCGTAGCCTGGACCCAAGCTCCCGAACGCCGCACGTAGACGGGTGCCGCCGTCCACACGCCCGACCGCCGGACGTACATCCCAGCCGGCGTGTAGTCTGCATAGGCGCCGATATTCGTGTTGGTGAGATTCGTGGCGTTCGTCCCAGTGAGCAGGTTGCCCGGCGCACTGCTCTGCTGGTTCCATTTCGTGGTGCCGCCAGCCTGATCATACTCGGCCACAAATCCGCTGTTGCCACTGGTGTTATTCGGATTCGCAAAGCCGATGTAGATGGTGGCACTACTCGCTACGAAGAGCGGCGTGCCGAGCGTCGTTGTCACCCAGGCGCCGCTACTTGGGCTCGACGCCGCGCTGGCCGTCCCGGATGCGAGGACGTTGCCGCTCGCATCCCACACCACCAGCGTCATGGTGTTGGTGCCGTTGAAGCTCTGCGCGAAAGCGTGAAGCACGGTGATCACACCGCCCGGGCTCGGCATCGTAGCGGCGAGCCCGATCTGATCGCCGATATTGAAGCCTTCGCCGAATTGGAAGTGCGAGGGCGTTGTGGTGTAACCAAGTGTGGCCATGCATCACGTCCCTATGAGGGTGATATCACTCAGAGCGCTGGTCGATGAAAAAGCTGGCAACGGCATATGGGGTCGATAAGAAGACGATACAGAACATCGTCCACGACCGAATATGGCGCGGAATGGATTCAACCAAGCGCCCTTCACCCACACATCTCCCTCGTTGGCTGTCGTGTAGCCCGTCGGATCCGTCGTGCCAACGAACTCGCGAATAAACTTCATGTTGCCCGCGCTGGTGTCGCGGGTGACAAAGGAAAAGAGGCCATCCGCCGTCGCGACGAACGCGCCGGTACGCACGGTTCCCCCACTGTCCCGTGCGCCGAGTGCCAGTTGGCGTGAGGAGGCCCCAAAGCCCGAGGAGGGTTGCAGAGTGACCGTCGTGCCATCGTCGCCGGCGATCACCGTCCCATTGACGGCGCTTAGGCTGTCCGCTGGCCCGTGGAAGGCAGTTGAAGTCAGCGCGCCCGTCATGGTGTCGCCGGACTTGGCGACGTAGTTCGGGCTCGTGACGCCTGACGGCAGCGCGCCCGCCGTGACCTGCGTGGCAGGGATGGTGACGCCCGCCACGAACGCGCCCGCCGTGACTTGCGGAGCCGCGATACTGCCGGCGGGCAAGTTGAGAATCCCCACCATCGCCGCGAGCAGCGTCGTGTTGATCGGCCGCGCGTCGGTGATGGTGACAAGATTCTGGCTGCCATCCGTCGTGACTGAGCAGATCGGCAGATAATTGGCCTGGCCGCTGTGCGTCGTGGCCCAGTTCATCGTGCCATCCGGGTTGAGGTCGAGGAAGTACGTCGAGCTGGCCGTCGCGCTCGTGAAGTTGCCGGCAGCCACATGGCGCCAGCGGAGGTTCGTCTGGCCGCTACTATCAACCGGCTGCTTGAGAAACGCATCAATGGCCGTAAAGTCGAGTTGCTTTGGCAAGCCGCCGTGAATGGTGCAGACGCCGCCAGTGATCACGAACGCGGTCAGTAGGTGTTGTTCTAGGCTCTGGATCGCTTCGTCAAACTGATATTCCGCATTGTTCGCCTGCTGATAGGTCTGCGTCCCACCACTGATATAGGGGCCAGTGGCGTTGTTTGCGCCTTTCGTGAATGGCATGATGGCTGCCTCCTAGAGCGTGTCGGTGCGCGTGAACTGGATCGATTCGGTCGCCGTGTGCGTGTGACTGTACAAGACGTGAGAGACGAGGACGCCGCTGTTAGCCGTCGCGGTCGCGCTCGCGGTCGCGAACCACCCCACCTCGGCGATCACCGTGCCTGTGCTATCGCTCGGCCCTAGCCACATGACCGTCTGGAGTTGAGACTGCGCGACCTGGCTCTGGCTCGTCAAGACCTTGCGGAAGACTTCCGCCGTGAGTTGCGTATCGGTGACAGCCGGTGCCGTCGCACTGGTGCCGATGGCCACGTAGCTAATGGCCGCGTTCGTGAGATACCCACCCAGCGCGTCACGTAAGAGGTTGAGCCCGGTATTGACGATCAGGTTCGGGAAGACAGAGCGCTCGATGACCTGACCCTCC
>WNFM01323838.1_pt1 | contig 11788 bp, 10 predicted proteins | sample 5400271 | NCBI WGS metagenome assembly WNFM01 (sample SAMN13153352, study PRJNA577476) | soil metagenome | isolation source: 60 cm saprolite on Douglas fir-dominated hillslope | place: USA:California | collected 2013-09-17 | reverse complement strand
GCCGCGGGCCACCGCTGTCTCAGGTCGCGAACTGAAATAGTCTTCACTGGGAATGTGTAACATGTTTCACGCGGTCGATCAATCCAGTTACCCGCGAAACGCGAAGTCTTCGCGACCTTTGTACTACAACGAGATGTCTTCAAACATTTTGACGAGGATTCACGTCCTCGCGAAGACAAAATAGTTCACAACAAGGTCGCAAAGGCCGCTAAGAGAAATCATTGTCGAAGCTTAGTCGAGACTGTTTTGTCTTCGTGGCCTTTGTGTCCTTGTTGTGAGATTTTTTTCGGTCTTCTTTTTTGCGTCTTTTGTGCCTTTTTGCGGCTATCTGTTACTTCACCATGTTTGAAGATTTCGGCTTTCACGAATTCACCGGGTCCTCCAAATTACGCCTGCCCTATCGGCTGTTGGTACCAGGCGACCTGAGCTCAGGCGAAAAATATCCGCTGGTCGTTCTCTTCCACGGTTCAGGTGAGCGCGGTGACGATAATGAAAAACAGTTGGTTAACGGAGTGGAAAGATTCGCGAGACCGGAATCACGGGCCGAACATCCTTGTTTTGTGCTGGTCCCCCAATGCCCACTGCATCTGGACGGTCAGCCGATAATGTGGACCGGTGAACGCGAAAAGATGCATCTATTGGAACTGGCGCCTGAACTCGCGGCTCCTTTGCAGACTGCTCTCGAGCTCTTATTTATGGTTCAGGGCAAGTACCCGGTCGATCCGGATCGTGTCTACGTCACTGGGATTTCCATGGGCGGCTTCGCGACTTGGGAAGCGCTGATAAGACTCCCGCAACATTTCGCAGCCGCTATCCCGGTTTGCGGTGGAGGAGATGTGAGCTTCGCTGACCAAATCAAACGTATTCCCGTTTGGGCCTTTCACGGAGCGGAAGATCCAGTCGTACCGGTTAAATGTAGCCGGTTGATGATTGAAATGTTGAAGAATATCCTGGAGTCGGACATAACTCCTGGGATCGAGCTTACGCCGAACCGGAACTACTTTCGTGGCTCTTTTCGCAAAAAAAGATCGTGAACAAGATCGAGTAGGGTGCCAACCGAATTGCCATGAAATTGCTTAAGGAAGGCACCAAATGATCTGTTGTTACGGCCGGTTTTGCTTCGCGAATTCCGAGAGGGTTATCTCATAAACAACATTGTTGCTGCCTTTCGGGTCAGGTCTGGTCGTTCGAACGGCGCCTATTTTCTCCACGGCTTTCTGCGAGCGGATATTTTGTGGAGCAATAAGAAAGATTATTTTTTCCACGAATTGAAAAGCGTGACCGAGCATGAGCTGTTTGATTTCGCCGTTGTAGACTCCACCCCAGTGCGAACGGGCTAGAAACGTCCAACCAATCTCAACCTCGCTTTGTTCTGCGTTGTATCCGTGAAATCTGGACGAGCCAATCACTCGGCCATCTTTCTTATCCATTACGATCAGGGTTCCGCCTGATTCTAATGCGTCTCGATAAAACTGCTGAAAAACCTCTTCTTTAAATCGATCTCTAAGCGGATGTTGCTCCCAGACGAGCGGATCGGCTGCCACGGCATAAAGAACCTCATAATCGTCTGTTCGAAGAGGCCTCAATTGAACTAATTGGCCGTTCAATGTGGGTTGGAGATCAAAAGGCATGCGTCCCACTTTACGCGGCGTTACCGCATCAGCAATATCACCGCCGCCGACGCCGTGTTTCCTCATGGCGAGCGGGAAGGAAACGAGGATCACGTCTTAACAAACAATGGGTTGATGCCTGTGCCGCCAAACGGCCGGCACTCTTCATCGTGGAGGATCTGCACTGGAGCGATGCCTCAACCTTAGAATTTCTCGGGCAATTGATCAGCGGCGGGGAGCGCGGCGGTATCCTGACGATCCTGACGTTTCGTCCTGAATTCAAGATCCCGTGGCCGGCGGCGCCTCATCAAACCGTCCTCGCTCTGAACCGGCTTAGCCGGCGGCAAGTGACCGAATGGATGAGAACTGGCTCAAGCAAAGCATTGCCGGAATCTTTGGTGACACAGATCTACCAGCGCACCGGGGGTGTCCCGCTCCTGGTAGAAGAATTCACTCGCATGGTTCGGGAATCTGTCGTGGATGGGCCGGCTGGTGCCGGCTCCGGCACCGAGACGACGTCGCCAAAAGAAATCCCGGCCACCCTCCAAGACCTGGTGATGGGGCGGTTAGACCGCATGGCTTGTGACCGGGAGATAGCGTGGCTAACCGCAACCCTGGGCCATCGGTTCGACTATGAATTACTAGCGGCAACCGCGACTGCCGGCGAAACCACCCTGCGAGCTGAATTAACCAAGCTGGTTTCGGCCGGCGTCTTGTACTCCAAAGGCCAGTGGCCCCGTTGTAGTTACATCTTTAAACATGGGCTGCTGGAGGAAGCTCTTTACACCGCGATCGATGAGCAAAGGCGCCGGGAATTCCATCAGCGCATCGCCGAAGCCATGGAAAAGCAGTTCCCCAACGCCGTGGAAATGCAGCCGGAAGTACTGGCCGAACACTGCACTAAAGCCGGGCTAGTTGAGAAGGCGGTCCGGTATTGCCTGAAGGCAGGTTTACGTTCGCGCGACCGATTCGCTAACGTCGAAGCAGCCAGTCATCTTCAGAAGGGGCTCCAATGGCTGGAAACGCTCGAACCATCGGCCGAGCGAGACGCTCTCGAACTGGACCTGCTCGCTCCCCTGGGGACAGCCTATATCGCGTGGCGAGGTTACGCGGATCCCGAGGTCGATCCGATTCTTCGCCGTGCGCGATCATGTGGGGCAATTTTGCGTACCATATTGTGCGCGGTGATTTCCGGGTCTGTGCCGAACTGGCTGAAGAATCGATCGCTTTTGCCGAACGCCTCAACCATCCGGATATCCTCATGGAAGCACTTTTCCTTAGGGGGATAACGCGCCTCTATCGCGGGGACTTCGCCGCCGCCCGAGCCATTTGCGCTGAAGGTCTGGCTCGGTTTGACGATCGCGAGCGTACCGCAGCTTTGGCCAAACTGATCGGTGAAGATCCAGGTGTTACTTACCGCTGTTATCTCGCCCTGGCTCGCTGGCACCTCGGTTTTCCAGACCAGGCGCTAGAGGCGAGTCGTGAATTGGTAGAGCTCGCGCGGTCAATCAACCATCCATTCAGCGTCGCGTACGCGCTACATCATACTGGCTGGCTTCATCAGCATTGCCGCCTCGGGGTCCAAACTCAGATCGCTGGGGAGGAGTTGATGCAAATCGCGCTCGACCAAGGATTTCTATTCTGGTATGCCACCGGAACCCTCTACGCAGCCGGTGGTCTATTGCGCCAGGGACGAATGGAACGCGGGCTGCCGCTGCTCCAGAAAGGTCTTCAAGCCTATCGGGCCACGGGCGCTAAACTAGGGCTACCATACTATCTAAGCATGTTAGCGGACGCCTGCCTGCGCTTGGGCCGGTTTACCGAAGCGGATGTCGCATTAAACGAGGCCATCGCGTTAGTGGACGAGAATGATGAACGTTTTCAAGAAGCCGAGCTGTACCGGCTTAAAGGGGAACTGCTGTTAGCTGAGTCGGATGATCAACCCAAAGCCGAGGAATGGTTCCGACGCGCGATCGAGACAGCTGATCGGCAGGGAAGCAAGTCGTGGAAATTGCGTGCGACGATCAGTTTGGCCCGGCTATGGCAAAGGCAGGGTCAGCGGGAAAAAGCTTTCGCTGCCCTCAGCGCAGTCTTCGGATGGTTTACTGAAGGCGGCAATACTCCTGATCTAGTTGAGGCGGCGGCGCTGTACGAAAGCCTGGCCGACGAACGGATGCGGGCTGAATTCGCCGCTGGCCTTAAGTATGTGCGCGAATGTATCCCGGCTCCGATGGCTGGACCGGTATCGGTCGATTGGCGTTACGTTCCTGCCTCAACCCTCGGGGGTGATACCATTGGCTACCACTGGTTAGACGGTGAGAGTCTGGCGTTGTACTTGATCGACGTTACTGGGCACGGCCTGGATTCAGTCCTTTTGTCCGTGACGTTGACTAATATCATTCGGACGGGCGCATTATCAGGGGTGGACATGAGGCGCCCCGATCACGTGCTCAAACAGCTCAACGAAGCGTTCCGCGGACAACAACACGGCAATAAATATTTCACTATTTGGTACGGTGTGTACCATTCGCCAACCCGCACGCTCACCTGGGCTGGTGGTGGGCAGCATCCCTCCATTGTGCTTCTACCAGGCGAACCTCAGCCCATCGTGCTCTCTTCTGAAGGACCAATGATGGGCGTACCCAGGCAAGCGGAATTCCCCGCGCAGTCATGTCGTATTCCCGCAGAAGCACGTTTGCTGATCTTCAGCGATGGAGTTTTTGAAATCTTCCGCGACAAACGCCAAATGTGGAGCCTGTCGGAGTGTATCGAGTATCTTGCTGAGCTCGGAAAAGAAGAACGCCATCTCATGGACGAGCTCCTCCATCATGTGGAGCGTCTTCGCGGATCACCGCATCTCAACGATGATTTCTCGATCATCGAGGCGGTGTTTCACTGAAGCACAGGTTAGTGGAGCCAGGCTCCCGCTTGACCTTGGCAGCGTTTTAGGGATCGGAACGTTAAACGACGATTTTGTGTCCAGGGCCAATGCATCGGCCGCCACGTCCAAACCTAAAACCTATAACCTAAAACCTACAACGTATAACCGATAGTCAGTGGGCGGCAGCAGCGCCGCTGGCTTTGGTTTTCTTACAGAGCCAGATGGTGATAGACCCGATTAAGAGGATCACGCCTAGCGCCAGAAAGCATTCGCTATATGCCATGACAAAAGCGTTCGTTTGAACCGACGCTTGGAGCATGCGGTAGGCTTGTTGCAACGCCCCAGCTGGATCACCAGAATGTTGCAGGTTCTGCGCGGATTGGTTCGATAAAAACTGTTGAACATAAGGGCTGTAAGGCGTGACGCGTTCTCCAATCCGGAAATCATGAAATTGTTCACGTTGCGTGATCATCGTGCTCAACAGCGCCGTGCCAACGCTGCCGCCCAGATTTCTCATGATATTGAAAAGAGCCGATCCGTCCGCCTGTTGTTCCCTGAGTAGCCCAGCGGTAGCAACCGCCGATAAAGGCACGATAGTGAACGGTTGCCCCAGCGCGCGGACAATATTACCGATTTGAAATTGCGGTCCGCCATACTGGGGATTCATGTAGATATTCATCAAGCAGCTCCCACCGAAAATCAGCGCCCCGACAAAGACGATCAAACGCAGGTCGAACCTTTTCATGAGACGCGGGACGAACGGGAATATCAGAAGTTGGGGGAGCCCAATCAGCACCATGGCTTCGCCGGTTTGGCTGGCGCTGTAATTTTGGACTTGCTCAAGAAATTCCGGCAAAAGAAACACGGAACCGTATAAACTTGCGCCCATAATAAAATTTATTGCCGAGGCCAAGCGTAAGTTGCGGATCCGGAGTAACCGGAGATTGACCACCGGAGTTTTGCTGACGAGCTCGCAGATGATGAAGAGAGGAATGAAAATCACCGCCAGCGTAAAACAGCGTTGGATGAAAACGCTGGTAAACCAATCGTCATTTTGCCCTTCCTCCAGAAACGCGATAAGCGAGCCAAGTCCGATGGCCATGAAAACCGTTCCCAGCCAATCGCCTTGCCACAGTAACGGCATATTCAGCGGTTCTGGATCGATCGCGAAAAAGACTATCGCCAGCATTACCGCGCCGGGTAGGAAATTGACGTAGAATACCATCGGCCAGCCATAATTATCGGTAAGCAGACCTCCGATGTAAGGTCCGATGGCAGGCGCCATGGTGGCCGTTATTCCAAAGAGGACCAACCCAACGGGGCGCCTTGAAGGTGGCAGCTGGGTGTTAATGACCGTGAACGACATGGGAATCATCACACCTCCGGTGAATCCTTGGAGCGCCCGGTAGAGAATCATCTGCGTGAGTTCGCTGGCCGTTCCGCAAAGCCCGGAAAAGACCAGAAACAAAGAGACATTAACTAGAAGGTAGAGGCGCACCCCGAAAACACGTCCCAACCAGGCGGTGAGCGGAATCGTGATAATTTCCCCGATCAAATAACTGGTGGAAACCCAGGAAGCTTCGACGGAAGTGGAGCCGATCCCGCCGGTGATCTCACGCAGGGAGGCATTGGTAATCTGGATGTCGAGCACCGCCATAAAAGCTCCCAAGACCGTACCCAGGACGGCAATCCAGGTGCGTAGACTGACATGTTCTTCTGATGACGCTGACATTTTTTGAGAAGTAAGAGGTGAGAGGTGATTAGTGATTGGCCGTTCCCGGCGATCCCGGCGTTCCACTCACTGCATCACTCCGATTGCAGGGACGTCACGGACTTGAGTGATCGGCTCGCTCGCCGGTTGATGCGATGGTTTTTCGTTTTCCGGAGCTTCCGGATAGGGTTTGTCGATCAGTGGTTGGGTGACGGCGATACTAGGAACCGTCGATAGGCCCGGAACAATTTTGTCGCGAACAGCTTTGATGCTTTCCGGATCGAACAAAATTTTCACCGGTACACGTTGAACGATCTTAATGAAATTGCCCGTGGCGTTGTCCGGTGGAAGCAAGGCGAAATTCGAGCCGGTGCCCGGTTGCAGACTGTCAACCCGGCCCTTGAACCGGTAGTGCGGGAGGGCATCGATTTTGATGTCGACCGGCTGCCCCACCCGGATTCTCTCGAGCTGCGTCTCTTTGAAATTTGCTTCGATCCAGACGTTGTCTTCGACCACCGCCATCAAGGCCTGCCCCACTGAAACCCGGTTCCCGGTTTGAACCGTTTTTTCGGCGATACGCCCGGAAACTGGACCGACGATGGTACAGTAGGAAAGTTGGAGTTCCGAATTTTTAACTTGCGCCAGAGCGGCTTCGGCTTGGGCACGCGCAGCTTCTTCCTGGGCATGCGCAACCTTCAGGTTTTCCTTGGCAACATTCACCGCTGCCAGATTGGCTTTGTACGTGGCTACGTTTGTTTCGGCCTGCGATTGTGCCTTATCGAGGTCCTGTTTCGAAATAACTCCCCTACCTTGATAGAACAGTTGGCTATTCCGCTCGAACGTGCGCTGCAAGTAGTCGGAATTTTCTTTGGACGAATCTGCCTGAGCTTGAGCCTGTGCTAACTGAGCCTCGGCCAGCGGTATCTGCGCGCTTGCCTGCAAGAGTTGGGCTTGAGCTTGCAGGTAGCTAGCGCGGTCCTTTTCCAGTGCAACCCGGTAGTCGCGCGGGTCCAGTTTTAAGAGCGGTTGCCCCGCAGTGACATGCCAGTTGTCGTCAACGAAGACCTCTTGAACCGTACCAGTGATGCGCGAGCTGATCTGGTGCGTGTAACCGGTCACATAAGCGTCGTCGGTATCCTCGTGGGTAGAAGCATACATCCAATACCGAACCCCGAAAAACACGCCGAGGACGGCAATTATGGCGCCGATGACAACAAAACGGCGGGGTGGACCGTTCCCGGTTTTGCCCTTTTGATCGGCATCGCCTTTTTGATTCGCGCTACCCGCAGGCGGTCGAGCAGCGACACGGTTGGGTGGGAGCGTGTTTTCTTTGACATGCATACGTTTTTTGGCGGTTAGAAAACAATCAGAGCGGACAGGCTAAGATGAATCGGGGAGAAACATTTAGTTGTCGGACCAGAGAATTCATGATATGACGTTACGTAACGTAATAGCACTAAAGAGTCAAATGCTTTTATGATTCGCTTGCCCACCAGCCTTCCACCGGATCAACCCTTGAAACCCTCTTTGTTTGCTTGCGAGGAAGTTTCGCTGAACCGACTTTCTCCCATGCCCCGAAAAAAATCGGCTCCGGCCCGCCCCAGAACCGGAAATCGACGCAATCCACTACTGCACCAGGCGATTATCGATGCGGCAACTGAGGTATTGGCCAAGGAGGGACCGACTCGCTTTACGATTGAAGCCGTGGCTAAATTGGCCGGATGCGGCAAACCGACCATCTATCGATGGTGGCCTTCCCGGCCTGCATTGCTATTGGAAGTCTACGAACAGATGGTTCAACACGAGCTGGTTGCGGGCGAAGGAAAGGATCTGGCGACGGATCTCGCCGCTAACCTGCGACAGGTCTGGCGACTTTGGCGAAAGGAGTCGTTGGGCTCGCTGTTTCGCCTCATTCTATCCGAAATGATCCTCGAAAAAGAAGAAGGGGCGCGTTTTTTGCGGGAGGTGTTTTTTCCGAGACGTCAGGCTTTTACCGCCATCGCCTTTCAAGCAGCCAAAGATCGCGGAGAAATTCCGCAAGACGCGGACATAAAATTTTTGATGGATCTCTTGTATGGCTATTCGCTTTTCCGCATGATAACGCGGCAGATCGACGATGATGAGATCCCCGACCGAATTGGCGCTACCATTGCCAAGCTGGCGCATAGTGGTATTTCCAACCCCGTCCGCACCCAGCACAGCAACAAGACCAGCGTTAAAACTAAAACTAGCCTTTTCACACCAAGCTAATGAACGGTGGATATCTCTGCCGGCATAAAATTGATTTAATCTGTGAGCGGCCAATTTCTTAATGCTGCCGGGTTAATACTCATATTGGCGGTTACTACAGAGAGGAGCCAGAAGCCAGAATCCAGGAGCCAGGGAGCGCGCTGAGGAATACGTGCGCTGGGAGGGGAGGAGCTACCTGGACGGGCTTTCTCGCCATCTCCGCGGATACGCCGCCGCGGCAGCAAGGTAGTCGTTAAACCGAAAAACCAAGGAATTACCATGAGCTTGGCTATTAGAGCATTACCGAAGGCGGTCAAGGGCGTGTGCGCCCTGTGCAAAACTGAGCAAGAACTCTCCTCTTGGGACTCAAATCTGGGCGGACGAATCTGCCGAGAGTGCGAGCCTTTTCTCGAAGCGGCCGAAACCGCACTGGTCGCCGCCAAATGCGGCCACCCCTACGATTCCATTGTCCTTCGCAACCCGTAGCGCGTTCGGCCTGGACTCGAAATCGATCAGGATTTAGCCGACCTGATGCGGCTACAGGCCAGACGGATTCAAAACCGAAGTCGCTCGCGAAACAACTTGGCTGGGCGACGGGCAATTTCGACCTCGTGACCTCCATTTAATTTCACTTTCAGGCCGTTGTTGAACCACGGTACAACGCTCTCGATACAACTGAGGTTAAGAATCTGGGATCGGTTAGCCCGAAAGAAAAGTTTGCTCGGCAACCTCTTTTCCAAGGCCGCCAAACTGCGCAAGACCAGCGCACTTTCATTTTCAAAGTAGATGTGCGTGTAATTGTCCTCTAGCTGCAAGTAGCGAATTTGACGCACCTGAATTACCCAACAGCGGTTGTTGTCCTTTAGAAAGATCTGGTCATCTTCGTGCAGGATCTCATTTCCTACCTCCCAGCCGTCGGGGCCGGTGGTTTGGCGAGCCCGAGCTAAAGCATCTCCCAAGCGCCGAGGTGAAATAGGCTTCAATAAATAGTCGCAGGCGTTCACTTCGAAAGCTCGAATTGCAAATTCATCAAAAGCGGTCGTGAAGATGATAGCAGGCCAGGGCGGATCCAAAGCCCGGAGCAGGTCGAATCCGCTTCTTTGCGGCATTTGAATATCCAGAAATAAGACGTCCGGTGATTCTTTTTCAATGATCGTTTGGGCTTCGTCAGCGGTTGCCGCCTCGGCGATGATTTCAATATCAGAATGAGTTTTCAGGAGTCGCCTCATTTCAAGACGAGCACCTCCTTCGTCATCAACGATGAGAGCTTTCATTAGTTTTTACCCTCCGTGGAATTGATATTTCAGCCGTAACTTCCTGGGGGGCACTATTAAAAAGGCGAAGAGTCGCTGCGCTACCAAATAATAAACGGAGTCGCTCCTGAAGGTTCGCCAAGCCGATACCAGTTGGGTTAGTGCGACCGGAGAGTGAACCGGGACTGCGAACTCGCAATGCCATTGTGTCGGTGTGCAGCTCGGCTATGCACACGATAACTCCGCCCTTGGCCCTAAGGTCGATACCATGCTTCACGGCGTTTTCGACTAACGTCTGCAAAGCGAAAGGCGGAATATGTTCATCCAGCGTATGAGGGTCGATCTGCATCTCTGTCTGCAAACGGTCTTGATGGCGAAGTTTTTGGAGAGACAGAAACGCTTCTACGGTTTCGAGTTCTTTGCGTAACGCAATTAGTTGCCGGTCTGAATTTTGCGATGACGCCCGAAATAGCTCAGCTAGTTGAGTAATCGCTTCTCTGGGACGGACATCATTCTCGTCGATGAGTGATCGCATCGCATTCAGACTGTTGAACAAGAAGTGAGGATTGACCTGATGTCTGAGTGCCCGCAGCTCGGACTCTTTAACCGCTGCGTCGAGACGAAGCCGATCTACTTCCATCTCCTGAACCCGCTTCTGGAATTGGTAGCTAAGGTATACCGCGGACCAGCCTAACAGCAGTGCCGCACTGACGGTGGTGCTAGCCGACCACTGCGCGATTCGGCCCAGGCTACGAAGGGTTCCAAAGGTTAAGGGTGTGACCGCAAACGGGGCCAATAAAGTTGCTTCAACGGCGCCGAGCACACAGCAAAGGATGACTACTTTGGGAACAAGCTTTCCCCAAGTCAGCGCTTCCCAACGGAACCGGTGAATGAGCAAGCGCAGGACATGGCTGATAAAAAAACCGCCCAAGCAAAGCCCGGCCGTATACTTTACATTGGTCAACTCGATTTGTGGTGCCGGGTCGGCCAGAATACCAATCGAAAAGACAATCCAGATGCTGAGCCAGCCGAGTGCATGATAGAACCAATACTTGGCCGGACCGACCAAAGGGCTGCCGTGCACTCCGGTTCGGCCGCTTGCATAGGATGGAAGCGTTATCGATTGATTCAACGTGGATAACCATTCGCTCGAGATTCATTCTCGGCAAGCCAACCCGACCAATCCGGCGCATTAGCAACGCAAGATATTCGCGAAGCGGACGCGCTGCACTCGAATGGAAACCACGACCCAGTCAAGCTTTCCCCCAGGAGAAACAGGACGGAGGCTGGGTCTTTAGGTTAGGGCCATCATTTAAGAATATTGTGTACTGAGAATCTGTCTCAATTAGTAACGGTCGCTTTGGTGCACCCTTTTTCTAATCCAAAGGTCGAAGACCATTTCCGGACCCGCAGATAGTTCCTAACCCTTAAGAGCTAACTCGATGCTATCCTTTAGGATAACGACCGTTTTTTGTGACCGGGGTCTGAAGGGTGACCGGCCGTATCTGCGGCAATTACGCCACAATTTTGACCGTCGCCCTAAGTTTGGGCGCCGCTCGGCAAATGCTGGATTGAGCCACGCCATTGCCAGAATGAGCTTTGGCCAGCAGCAAACTATATCGAAATGGCCTTGGCCACGGAGGTTTCTAACTATGGATGGATTACTCTTACGAAAATGTGTTGTTGAATTCATTGGAACATTTTTTCTGGTGTTCGTGATCGGCTGTGTTTCCTCGCAAGCGCATGTGTTCCTCGCTCCTCTAGCCATCGGCGCAGCTCTGATGGTCATGATTTTTGCGGGCGGGCACATTAGTGGCGGGCATTACAACCCAGCGGTGACGCTCGGTGTCTGGATCCGCGGAAAGTGTACCGGCGTTGAGGCGGCTTTCTATGTGGTCGCACAAGTCATTGCCGCTGTGGCTGCAGCGATAGTAGTACCGATGCTCTTCGGCCACACTATTGGCGCGGGCCCAACGGGTTCTGCCGGTCAGGTGATACTCGCTGAATTTCTCGGCACGTTCGCTCTGGTGTACACCGTCTTGAATGTGGCGACGGCCCCAGCAACCGCCGGGAATTCCTTCTATGGGCTTGCTATCGGTTTCAC
>WNFM01291754.1_pt1 | contig 11790 bp, 11 predicted proteins | sample 5400271 | NCBI WGS metagenome assembly WNFM01 (sample SAMN13153352, study PRJNA577476) | soil metagenome | isolation source: 60 cm saprolite on Douglas fir-dominated hillslope | place: USA:California | collected 2013-09-17 | reverse complement strand
CAGTTCGGGCCACGCCAGGGCCGTACGCAGCCAGTCGGTGACCGGCCCGATCCATGGCGGTTGGCGGAGGGTCATCACCAGCTGGAAGCCGAGCAGGAGGGTGCAGGCGGCCACTGCGCCCAGCAGCAGCCGATCGTGCCGCAGGGACGTGGCCCGAGTCCAACGCACGACCCTACCGTTCAGCTGGACCGCGCGCTCATGTTCCGTCTCCCCTCGTGCCATCAGCGCCGCTTCTTCTTCCCTGCACGTCTACGACTGCGCGTTGAGCGCTGGGTAGGGACCACGCCGTGCCACACGCCACGCTGTGCCACACGCGAAGCCGCGGTGGGCCCGCACATCGCGGGCAGCGGTTTCGCTACGTGCACCCAGCGCCTTTTCGGCGCGAGGTGAGCGAATTGTCGTCGGACGGCGGGCTAGGGGGATCATAGTGGGCAGAGGTGTCAGGAACGCTGCATGCCCTCACAAGTGTGTGACAGCAGGTGTGCAGCAATGCGCACAACCGTGGGCTACGAATGTACCCGCCGGCGTCGCCATGGTGCCTTCCCTGCGGCGTGCTTCGCGGCTCGTTCAGCTTCAGAGCGGTCTGCTGGGGCCAGCTTGCTCCTCGTGGGCGGCGGCACAACGGCCACGAGCTGCGCCACGATGTGGTCAAATGCGGCGGGCTCTAGTCGAAGTCGGTTGAGCCGTGGCAGGAGGCTCGCCCAGAACCGTGCGCGTTCCTGCACACTGGCTCCCTCATCAGGGAGGGTGCCCAGATAGGCGATCGTGCGCTGTCGTGGCGGCTGCTTCTGCCGCTGCCGCAGCGTGCCGGACGCGTACCCGCGCCGGTTCTCTCCTCGGACGGCTGAGGGCATCACGTCATCGGTGACATCGGTGAAAAGCGCATGGTGTCGTTGCTGGCCCTTCAAGCCCTTCCCGCGCAGAGACATCGCGTGGTCCCTCCTGCCCTGTAGCCCCATACCCAGTAGTGCCTCCCTATTGAGGAGCACATCGGGACGAATGCCTAGGCACTCCATCCTCGCCCACGCGTCGACGCGTCCACGATGCGCCTCGCGCGCGTCAAGACGCGCCTGCGGCCAGCTCAGCGCGTCTGTGTTCGATGCCGAACTATGAGATGCCCCGCATCGCCTCCGGCTCCCTGCGCCTTGGGGGATGCTCGTGCGCAGGCGTCCTCGGCAACGGAGCAAGGCGACCACACGGTCGCCCACTCCTGAGCCGTCCTCTGCGGGCGCTCGTTGCGGAGTTGCGATCAGTGTAGTAGCGCCCAGGCGGCCTGGCGCCCCCTCTTAACGGCCTGGAGCGCAGGCTAGTTCGTGTCCAAGCCCTAGGGCTAGGGAAGACTACCCGAAAGGAGGGGGTTGGAACCTGCCGCCGAACAGGCACTCCCCCTGATTGGCGCGCCCTCTCTGTTGAGAGCGAGCGCGCATGCACCGGGCACCGCCAAGGGACGCTGCACAACTCGTGACGGGCATTGGCGGGTGAGGACGGGACATGACAGGGAGGGAGGCGTCCTGCCCCTTCTCAATGCGCCGCCATGCAGGTATACCATCTCCCTGGCGGCCTACCCGACAACACCCCCCCCATCAACGGTCAGTCCGCGTTGAGGTTCCCCAACGCCTGCTCGATTCGCCGCCGATAGAGCCCCTCTCCCAGCCGCGCGCAGATCGCCAGCGCCTGCTCATACTTTTCTCGCGCACGCCCCGGCTCGCCTTTGGCGGCGTGCACCTGGCCGAAGACATAGAGCGCCTTGGTCTCGGCGTAGGGATAGGGCATGGCGCGGCAGAGGGTCAGCGTCTCCTCGAGCGCCGCCTCCGCCTCCCCCCAGCGGCCCTGCTTCCGGGCCAGCATGGCCTCTATCCGTAGGGCGTCGACGAGCCACAGCCGCCCACAGCGCGCCTTGCTCGCCGCGAGCGTTGCCGCCGCCGCCTCGTCCTTGTCCAGCGCGAGTTGAGCCCAGGCCACGAGCGGCAGCAGCGGCGCCACGTCCCATTCCTGCATGCCAGGGCGATCCAGCAGCGGCTCCAGGCGCGCCTGAGCGGCCGCCGCGTCTCCTGCCACCAGATCACGCTCCGCCAGCAGCCGGCCTCCCCAGCGCAGGGCGGCCAGATCGCCCTCAGACCCGGCCAGCGCGAGCCCTTGCCCCAGATGGTGCTCGGCGTCTTGCTCCCGTCCTTCGACCAGGTCGAGCAGGCCCAGGGCAATCAGCGCCGTGTGGGTCCCCGCGCGCTCGGTCTGGCGCATGATGGCGACGGCGCGCACTGCGATCTCTCGACCGTGCCCCCATTCACCGGCGAAGTAGTGGTACTCGACCCACACCGCCAAGGTGAAGACAATGCCCCAGATGCTGCCCCGCCGCTCGGCGGCCTCCAGCGCCCGCTCCAGATAGGACTTGGCGCGCGCGAAGTCGCCGTGGTCGTGCAGATAGATCTGCGCGATACCGCCGAGGGTGAACATGAGGACCCACAGATCCCCCATGCGCTCGGCCAGCGGGATGAGGTCGAGCAGCGCCTGCAGGGGATCCTCGCCGAGCGCGCCTGCCGCCTCGATGCGCCAATGCAGCGCCTGAAGGAGCGCGGCGTCGTCGTGCGCCGCGCGCGCGACCTGCTCCGCGCGCGTGGCCGCTGCCCATGACTCGGGAAAGCGACTCCCGGTAAAGTAGACCTGAGCAAGTCCATTATAGAGCCTAGCCAGTCCAGGGGATGCCGCCGGCACGCCATCAGCCTCTCCCACGCTGTCCGCGAGTGACTGCGCTCGCGCGAGCGCGGCTGGTCCCACAAGCTCGAGCGACCGTCCGAGCACGCGAAGTTCGCCTTCTCGGTCGCCGAGCGATTGGTAGCGCTGGATGGCGCGCTCGGCGAGAGCGAGCGCTTCCGCCTGGTGGCCCAGGAGCAGCACCGTGGAGCCCAGCTGCTCCAGCGCCTTGGCCTCGCGCGCGTGGTCGCCCAGCTCATGCGCCAGTGTGGCGGCCGTGCGATAGTGCTGCTCCGCCTCGGCGTGGGCATACAGCACCTCGGCCTGTTCACCGGCCAGCAGGACGTGCGGCAGGGCGCGCGCCCGCTCATCGGCCTCCAGCAAGTGGTAGGCCACCTCCGCCGCGCGTCTTCGCTGGCCGTTCCGGCCCTTCCCCTCTGTCCCCTCTGTCCCCTCTGTCCCCTCTGTCCCCTCTGTCCTCTGCGTCCCGTCCGTCTCGGGACGCCCTACCAACGCCTCACCGAGTGCGCGGTGCAGCGCCATGCGATGGGCGGCGGTCAGCTCGGCACGCGCCACGTCGCGGATGAGGTCATGGGCGAACTGATAGACGCCACGCGCCGCCCCACCTGGCACCTCATCTGACGCCCCTTCTAGCAGGCGGGCGCGGCAGAGGGCGTCCAGCGCCACCAGCAGGTCGCGCTCGGGCCGCCGCAGAACGGCGACCAACAGCGCGAACGGGATGACCCGGCCGGCGACGGCGGCCGCGCCCAGGAGCTCGCGCGCCTGCGGGGGCACGTCGGCAATCCGCTGCCGGATGCTCTGCGCCACGTCCCAGGGCGCCCCCACGTCGAGGGGCGTGAGCGTGCTACTATCCAGCTCATTCGCCCGCAGCGCCTGCGCGCAGCTCACCAGGAAATAGGGTACGCCGCCCGCCCGCTCGTGGAGGCGCTCGACGAGCGCAAGGCGCCGCGCCGTGTCACGGGGGCGCTCGTGGCCAGGTACGCCCGCGAGCTGCGTGTCCGCGAGTTGCTCGTCGCGGACGACCTCATCCCCAAGGAGCTCATCCCCGAGGAGCTTATCCCCGAGGAGCTCATCCGCGAAGGCGAGCGCCTCCTGGCGAGCGAGCGGCGCGATCCTGCGCGTGGCGGCGAGGCGATCCCGTCCGAGGTCCGCGATCACTGCCGCCAGGGGGGTGTCGGCGCGCGCCTCGGTGTCGCGATACGCGCCGATCGCCCGCAGAGGGGGCGATGGCCCACCGGCCGGCTCTCGGGAGCCGGCGGCCCCGCTCGCGCCTTGGACCAGGCTCGCCAGCAGATCGAGGGCATCTGCGCCCGCCCACTGCAAATCATCCAGGACGAGCAGGGTGCCAGCGGGGCCGGCCACATTGGCCAGGAAGCGCCGCACCGCCGCGAACATGAGGCGGCGCTCCTGTTCGGCGGGTGGTGTCCAGGTGGGGGCGAGGGTCACGCTGAGCTCGGCCAGCTCCGGCAGCAGACGTACCAACCAGGCGCAGCCCGCCAGGTCGGCGCGCAGGCGGGCGGGGGAGTGCTGGGGGGAGTGACCGGCGAGCCGCTCGTGCACGGCCGCGAGCAGAGGGGCGTAGGGGTGTTCGCCGCCGCGCCAGGCGCAGCCGCCGCGCAACACGGCCCACCCGCCGGCCTGAGCCAACCCGCCGGCCTCGTACAACAAGCGCGACTTGCCGATGCCCGGCTCCCCTGCGAGCAACAGCAGGGGCGGCCCCTCGCCCGACAGATGTCGTTCGAGGGCTGCGAGCTCAGGGGCGCGCCCGACCAGCGGCCATGCATGGCTGCCCGCGGCGCGCGCGTCCGGTGGGGCTGGAAGCGGGGGGGGTGGTACCCTGCCGCGGCGGGCGGCGGCATCGAGCGCGGAGCGGTCGGCCGGGGAGACGGCTAGCGCGTCGGCCAGCAACGCGACAGTGGCCCGGCGCGGCGCGCGATTCAGGCCGCGCTCCAGGGCGCTGATGCCCTCGCGGCTGAGCCCGGTCAGCTCGGCCAATTCCTCCTGGGTCAGCTCCGCCGCCTGACGCAAACGGCTGAGCAGAGCGCCGAACTCCGGCGCGCGCTGCGTGGCCACAGGGCGTGCTCCTTTCGCCGCGCGAGCGGACGCGGCGCGCGCAGTAGAGGATGCTGGACCCGCGGCATTCTAGCATACGCACGCGCCGTCCGCCAGCCGGAAGCTACGCACGATCATGCGCATGGAAGTACGCACATACGTAGAGTTCTTCCGTGGCGTCAGGCACACTTGAAGTGTATCCACGGGAGCGGCTCGTGGCCTTTGAGCACGCGCACGAGCAGGCGCAGGTCGTCGCGCCATAGCAGCGCGTCTTCGGGCAGCAGCGCCAGGGAGGGAGCGATGAACTCCCATTCCTCGCCGCGCACGTCCTACCAACGCCCGGAGGATAGGTGTACTTTGTGGCCCCGCGGCCTGAGGGATCGCGGCCAAACCTGCTCGTGAGCATGCCGCCCTCTTGATGGCAAGGGCGAGAGCGTGTGGGCAGAGGCGCAAATGGTTCAGCAAACGGTGCAAAAGGTACAGCTTTCTTCGTGTTTCCTAATTAGACTTGCGCACAGGTACCGTCTCGCCTTTGTCCCGTCGGGCAGCGGCGTAAGACGAAGCCGTTGGGCAGTGCAGGCTCGCCGGCAACAGCTGGTGCGCGGCGTCAGTGAGCGGTCGCACAAAGAGTCGCACAAAGAGTCGCACAACGATCGGAGGTCTCCTACCCTGTAGCGCACCACGAGCGCGATCACTTGTGATGATCAGGCACGAGGACGATGGTGAGACGACGAATCATAGCTGTTGACTTCGCGTTCCAGGAGGCGAGGGAGCTCATGCACAGAGGACATCCAACTCAAGACGAAACGCTGCTCGCTGGGTCGACCAGCGAGCGCTCAAGCCGCCCCGCCACCGCTTGGCGGACGAGCCGGCGACGGCTGATCCAAGTTGCCGCAGGCACGGCTGCTGGACTGTGGGCCGGAAGTCTCGTGCAGGCGCGCCTGGCGCCCGCCCGCCCGACGAACGTGCTGGCGCAGGGGAATGAGCATGACGGTGACTCCGTCATCGTGCAGTGGGACGCGGCTGCCTTGGCCGCCCTGCTCGCTGTGAAGGCCGGCCCCACCGTGGGTGCCCGCGCGCTGGCAGTTGTCCACACCTGCATGTATGACGCCTGGGCCCCGTATCACCCCAATGCGCTAGGCACACAACTCGGCGGCACGCTGCGCGTGTCCTTGCACCGCAGCCATGCCGACAAGACCGAGGCGGTGAGCTTTGCCGCCTATCGCGCGCTCCTCGACTTGATCCCGTCCCAGGCACCGTCGTTCACGACGCTGATGACCCAACTTGGCTACGATCCTTCCAACATGTCCACCGACACCTCGACGCCCGCAGGCATCGGTAATGTCACCGCGCAGGCCGAGCTCGATTTCCGGCACGGCGACGGCTCGAATCAGCTCAACGGCTACAAAGATACCACCGGATACGTGCCGGTCAACGATCCCACGCACATCAACGATCCCAATCGCTGGCAGCCCCTGCTTGTCAATGGTGCGCCCCAGCAATTCGTCACGCCCCAGTGGGGCCTCATGACGCCCTTTGCACTGACCTCGGGGGCGCAGTTTCGGCCCGCCGCCCCGGAACGGTACCCGTCTGACGGCTATCGGAACCAGGCGGTGGACATCCTGGCACTGAGTGCCGGGCTCACCGACATGCACAAGGTGTCCGCGGAATACTGGCAGTCAATACCGGGCAAACCGGCGCCCATGGCCTGGGCGCAGTTCGGCCAATTCGTTTCGCAGCGCGACGGCCACGGCCTTGACGACGACGTCCAGATGTTCTTCGCGCTGACCAATGCCTTCGCCGATGCCTTGATCGCCGTGTGGGACGCCAAGCGGACCTACGACTCCGAACGTCCCGTCACGGCCATTCACTTCCTGTATGCCGGCACGCCGGTCACCGCCTGGGGCGGACCCTTCCAGGGCACGCGTGTGATCGACGGGGCCACCTGGAAGCCCTACCTGCTCGCCACGCCGCCGTTCCCCGAATACGTCTCGGCCCACAGCGCCGTGAGCGCGGCCAGTGCGCAGGTCCTAGCGCGCTTCACCGAGAGCGACGCCTTCGGCGCCTCGTTCACGCAGATGGCCGGCACGTCGAGTATCGAGCCCGGCCTCACCCCCGCGACCGACGTGACCTTGTCGTGGGCCACATTCTCCGCGGCAGCAGACCAGGCGGGCATGTCCCGGCGCTACGGGGGCATCCACTTCGAGGAGGGCGACCTGCGGGGCAGGGCGCTGGGACGGGAAGTAGCCGAGCGGTGCTGGAAGAAGGCACGATCGTACATCACGGGCCGGGGGTGATGACGTCGCGTCCACAGCAGGTAGCAGAGGGGCGCCCCAGCGACGCCCCTGGTAGCATCGTGTGGCCGGGGAGGGTGTGCCGACATCCTAAGGCAGCAAGGCCAGGTACGGCGCGACGACAGCCTATTCCACATCGCTGACATCAGCTGCATAGGGCGTGCGAGTGCTTGACATACGCGCATCCTCCCACCCAGCAACGTACCTGGCCTCGCACTACGACGCGCTGGACCCACTGACGGCGACGTACCTGGGAGTAGACCCACCGCCACGCCTGGGACCGGAGCGCGTGCAGGCGGTGACGCGGGCGGCGCTCAACTACGCGCCGGCCATCCGCGCGCAGTGCCAGACGGCAGAGGATGCCGTGGGCGCGGCGCGGTTGCACTACGCGAGCTATCTGGCGCGCAATGCCGCCGTGCCGCGCTGCGTGGTGGAGGACCGGCTGGCCGGGGACAAGCGGCGGATTGAGACGCCGGACGCGCTGTGCGCCTTGACGGATGAGTTGCTGGCCGATGTGCCTGAGGTCGGGCAGTGGCGCGCACAGATAGCGCGCCGGTCAGGCTTGTGGGGCGACACGGCGCACCGTACAGGCGTCTACCGCTCCGCACCGCAGCGCGTGGCCCTGTGGCTAGCTGAGCCGGCGTCGATGGTACGCTAGCCGCCGTTGCCGTACATCTTGCGCGGGCGGCTGCCCTTGCCGCGCCTGCGCTCACGTATCTGCTCTTGCGCCGCCCCGCCTTCAGCGCTGGCCTCGCGCTGCGGCCACTCACGCACGTTCGGCGGGCGCTCGCTCGTGTCCTGGTCGCTGCCGTCTGCCTGTGCTATGAGTTCCGCCTGCGAGACGATCAGGCCCCGCATGCTCGGCTTGGCGCTGCGATAGTGGCGAAGCAGTGTGCGCTCCTCTGCGGTCAACTCGCCCGCATCGGCTGCCGATGGGAGCAAGTCCTGAAGCGAGTAGCCGCCGCGAAAGAGCGTCCAGAGCGTCGTTATCAGGTCCACTTCCGACCGGCTGGCCTTCGTCTCCAGGCGCTCGATGCGAGAGGGCGCCATGCCGATGCCATCCGCCTGCGCCGCGCGACTCATCGCCTCACGTGACTCGTCATTGGCGGCGCGGGATGCTTTCGCCAGGCGGTTGATGCGGCGAATGAGGGGGGCCACGTCCTGCGCGAAGGCACGCCCGGCCAGGGGGTTTGCCACGGCGCGCGGTATCGGCGCGTCCAGTCGGTTCGGCGGCGTCGGGTCGCTCATCAGTGCGTCGTCCTCTCGCTTCTGCTTGCCTGCCTACGTCGCCAGAAGTGTACCACCGCCCGTCAATGGTGACAAGGACAAAAGCCATGATATGGCGTCGTTAGAAGGTTGGCCATTGCCATTAAAAGATGGCGGTACTATACTGAGCAGGAAAGGGGGCTGCGATGCGAAAGAAGCAACCGCAGGCAACAAAGGCACCACAGGCGAAGTTCGGCGGCACGTTCCCGCAGGCGCTCTATGAGCGAACCGCTCGATTGTGGGCCAGCTACGCCACATCCTGGAGGGGCACTTCGCCTCCCAGGACGCGAGCAGGAACGTAGCCTAGTTTTATGCGCGCGACCGCCCGTTGAGAGATGGATCGGCACTCCTGACGGTGGAGGGCGGCATGGCGACGAAGGCACGAGCGAAGCGGCGCCCGGAAACGGCGCTAGAGCTAGCGCTGCATCTCCAGATGCGCGCCTTCCGCCTAGCTGAGCCTGAGTGGGGCTATCGCTGGCACCCTGTTCGCAGGTGGCGCGCCGATGCGGCGTGGCCTGAGCGCCGGCTGCTGCTTGAGGTCGAGGGCGGCGTCACGCCGTTCCGGGACAAGCGCACGGGCGAGCTACGGCAGGGGCGGCATACCAGCATTCTCGGCTACGAAGGCGACTGCGAAAAGTACAATGCCGCCGTTTTGCTTGGTTGGCGGGTAATCAGAGTCACCCGTCGAATGGTAGATGACGGTAGGGCTGTCAAGTTGATTGAGGAAGCACTGGGTACCTTTACCGGTATGACTAGACATCCAAAGAATGAGACCATGGTGGCGAGTGATACTAGTGTAGAGGTGGTACATGGCTTGGGAAATCGACTGGGAGCAAGGGCGAGACAAGCAGGGGAGAGTACTGGCGCGGAACCTCGCCTCCCATATCAGGAGCGCGAGGGAATGGCATCGTGTGCAGCCAGGGCGCCTCAAGGGCTACGGGGCAAACGTGCCGGTCTATCGTGCGGACAGTTGGGAAGTGGACTGGTCAAGACGCAACGGCAAACTGGTTTGGGCGCGCAATCCCCAGAGCAAGATGCCAACGGCCCACGAATGGCACTGGGTGGCCTTTCACACACTCGAACACGCGGGAATACGGTGGCGGCCCAAGACAGAAAAGACCGGGCGCTTCATCTCCGGCGACGGTTACGTGATGCTCACTCCGCAGGGCATGACAGCCGAGGAGGTGCGCCTTGCTGATGAGCATGGCCTCTGGCGAGGCACGAAGCGCGGAGCGTGTCCTGAGCACCGGCTTGCGGCTGTTAAGAAGTTCGGGCGCATCCCTCCGGGTCAGTACGTCCGACACCTCAACGGCAGCAAGACGGACAACAGCCCGGACAATCTCGTACTCGGCACTCCGCAGGAGAATGCCTGGGACCACGAGACAGCACGGCGAATGGCGATGTATTGGCGCAATCGGTATGAGGAAGCCCAAGCGGAGATTGAACGACTGCGGGGCTTGCTCGGTCAATAGTCCAGCAGCCATCTGCGGCTTCAAGGTCATCAGGGTGACGCGGCGCATGGTGGACGATGGGCGCGCGGTGGCGCTCGTGGAGCGGGCACTGAGAGCAACGATAGAAGGAGCGGCATAAGCATGGACAAGACACGACGCGCATGGCGGCCAGGGGATGCGGACCTGCGCCTAGAGGACGGCTTCGGCTACGGGCCAACGACGGGGACACCGGTCACGCAGGTAACGCAGGCGCTACACCGCTTGCAGCACTGCGAGACGTGCGGCGGCTGCGGTCACCTGTTCAACGGCCCTATCTGGTATCCACTCGCCACCTGCCCGGCGTGCGCCGGCATGGGCATGGTGGTCGCAGAGGAAGCGGGTAAGGGCGAGTGACCTTCGCGCAGGTGAAGCGGCACCGCACGCTCCTGGACCGCACTGTCCCTGGCGGCTGGCTCATCGAGCAACTGCCGGACAGCGAATACACCACGCTGCGCTACACCTCGCCCACACGGCTGTGCGTCGTTGAGACGATACGACCGTATGACGACGGCAAGGAGTGGCAACACCTCTCCATCAGCTACTGGGACCGCTTGCCCAGCTACGCGGACCTCGTGATGGTCAAGCGGCTGTGGATGGGCAACGATACCACGGCGCTATAGGTGTTCCCGCCAGCGTCGCGCTGGGTCAATGTGCACCCTTTCTGCCTGCATCTCTGGCGCTGTTTGAGTGAGGATGTTGTCCCTGATTTTAGAGGTCCTGACGGGATGATATAGCTGCCCTCTCTCGACGGCGGCGACCACGGGAGTTGAGATCATGGATGCGCGCCTTAAGGGCTTCGCGACTGGCGACGGTGTCGTCGGGAAGGCGATGGTCCCAACCGGGGCGGTAGGTCTGCCCAAACTCGATAAAGACGTCGGCCTGGAGGTACTTCACACGGAGGTAGGGTCGCATGTGCTGGCACAGTTTGATGGCGCGCATGCCGCCGATCTTCACCCGCCAGTAGGGGCAATGGTTCGGGTTGTCCGCGCGATGGAAGTCGTGGCGGCAGACCTTCGTCCCGAGGCGTTCGGCGAGCCAACCCAGTACGTCGTGGCTGGTCATCATCACGGCGATGGTGGGGACGTGCACGCCAATCACGCCAACTCGGCTGTTCCAGGTGATCGTGAGGCAGCCCTCGCCGTCAGCGAGTCCGGCGATGTATGCGGCATCTACCGCACTCATCTGGTCAATCGGGTCGGGGGCGTGCTCGGTCTGCCACTGCGCTTTGCTATTCCTGTACCGCGTCCGCCAGTAGGCGAGCTTGTCGTCGCGAGTGGTTGTAGCTGTCATGCGGGACCGCCATTCACTGTGAAACGAACGGTTGATGCATGCAGTATGTCCTGAAGCTGCCCCTACTGTCTCCATCTCTTCCGCTGCCTGGACGGCGATGTGGCGCCAGAGTTCAGCACAGTCATCGAGGGAGTGAGGGGTATATGAGCAGCGACTGGACCAGCCCCCGCACGCTCGTGCTTCAGGCCACAGGCATCTTCCTGAGCCGGCACGGCTATGGCCCGTCGGTGCGCGACATCACGCGCATGACGGGTATCACGTCCACCGCCAGTGTGCAATACGCCCTCAAGTGCTTGGAAGCTGAGGGCCGCATCACCCGCGAGCGGTATGTCGCGCGCAGCATCCGACTCGTGGAAGGGAAGGCGTAGCGTGTTCTTCAGCATCGGCGGTTCAGATGTGTGGACGATTGTGGCGGCCCTCATCGTCCTCAAGGCATCCTGGCATCTCATCGAGGGCCTTTCCGCCGCCGTACGTGATTCCTGGCGGCAGGTACAAGCAAAGAGCAAGGTGGCGTAGCGTGGGCAACCTGGATTACTTGGATGAGCCGGACGAGCCGGGCAAGAGGGAACGAGAGGACCTCCATCGCGCCCGCATGCGCCAGGAGATGGCAGAGGAAATGGCACACGAGCGCAAGCCCCTACACGGCGCGGTCCTCAAGATCGAGCGGCGGGCATTCGAGCAACTGC
>WNFM01158598.1_pt1 | contig 11793 bp, 11 predicted proteins | sample 5400271 | NCBI WGS metagenome assembly WNFM01 (sample SAMN13153352, study PRJNA577476) | soil metagenome | isolation source: 60 cm saprolite on Douglas fir-dominated hillslope | place: USA:California | collected 2013-09-17 | reverse complement strand
GGGCGCGGTGAGCTGGATGGAGATGCGCTGCTATATGGCGAGCACGCTGCTGCGGGATACGGATTCGGTGAGCATGGCGCGGTCGCTGGAAGTGCGCGTGCCGCTGCTCGATACACCGCTGGTGGAATTTGTATGCGCGCTGCCGGACGAAGCGCGGCGGGCAGGAACGCGGCAGAAGGCGTTGCTCGTGGATGCGTTGCAGGACGTATTGCCAACTGAGATTCTCGGACAGAAAAAACGGACATTCACGCTGCCGTGGGAACAGTGGCTGCGCGGGCCGTTGCGAACGAAACTCGAAGGGAGCTTCGGGGAGATTGCGACGCCGCTGAAAGACCATTTGAAGTCGGGCGCGGTGCAGGCGGTTTGGCAGTCATTTCTTGCGGGCAAGACGACGTGGTCGAGGCCGTGGTCGATTTTTGTTTTGAATGAATGGTGCAAAAGAAATTTTGCGGCGTGAGCAGCGTTTCCGGCGCGCTGCTGCGGTACACTGATTTTCTTACGACATGAATATTCTTGGAATTAACGCGTATCACGGAAACGCTTCGGCTGCGATTGTGTGCGATGGGCAATTAATCGCGGCGGTCGAAGAGGAGCGATTCAATCGGGTAAAGTACGCGGCGGGATTTCCGGCAGCGGCGATTCGCTATTGCCTGAAAGAAGCGGGGCTGACGCTCGCGGACGTGGACCATGTCGCGGTGCCGCGCAACCCATATGCGCGGCTGGGAACGAAGTTGTTCTATGCGGTGAGAATGCCTTCCTTTGCGCGCGCGCGAATCAAAGTGCTGGCAAAGTTTACGGGGATTCGGGAAGCGCTGGCGGGGGCGTTTGATGCCGACCCCGAAAAGCTGAAGGCAGTGTTCCATCGCGTCGAGCATCACGTAGCGCATTTGGCGAGTTCGTTTTATTGCTCGCCATTCGAGGAATCGGCGCTGCTTTCCGCGGACGGACTGGGAGATTTTGCCAGCTCGATGTGGGGAGCGGGCTTCGGGCCGCGCATAAACGTGCATGGGTCGATTGCGTTTCCCCATTCACTGGGCCTTTACTACAGTGCGATTACGCAGTACCTGGGGTTTCTGAAGTTTGGCGATGAATACAAAGTGATGGGGCTTGGCGCTTATGGCGAGCCGGAGTTTCTGGAAGAGTTTCGGGACATTGTGAAATCAAACGGCGACGGATCCGGAGATGAGCTGGGCCGAAGCGGACAAGACGCCGGTGCTTGGAAAATTGTTTTCGGAGGAGCTGGCGAAGCACTTAGGGCCGGCGCGGGGAGCGGAAGAGGCGATCGGGCAGCGACACAAAAATCTGGCTTGCTCGCTGCAGGCGCGGCTCGAGGAAGTGTATTTGGGGATGCTGCGCCATCTGGCGCGCGAGACACAGATGAAGTCGGTGTGCCTGGCGGGCGGCGTGGCGTTCAATTGCGTGGCGAATGGAAAGATATTGGGCGAGACGCCGTTTGAGAATGTCTACGTGCACCCGGCGGCGGGAGATGCAGGATTGGCGGTGGGCGCAGCGTTTTATGTGTGGCATCAAGTCTTCGGGAAACCGCGATCGTTTGTCATGGAGCACGCCTACTGGGGACCGGGATTTTCGGTTGATGAAACACGGAAGGCGATTGAAGCCGCAAAGTTAACCGAAGGCGGATATGCGGTGGCGCAACCGGAAGAAGACAAACTTCTGGAGCGAACTGCGAAAATTATTGGTGAGGGAAAGATTCTTGGATGGTTCCAGGGGCGCGCGGAGTGGGGACCACGCGCTTTGGGTAACCGGAGCATTGTGGCCGATCCGCGAAGGGTCGAGATGAAAGAGATCTTGAACAAGCGGATCAAGCACCGGGAGATTTTCCGGCCGTTCGCGCCATCGATTTTGGCGGAAGCCAGCGGCGAATGGTTTGAGAGAGCGCATCCGTCGCCGTTCATGACGATGGCGTACGCGGTAAAGCCAGACAAGCGGGATAAAATTCCGGCGCCAACTCACGTGGACGGAACGGGGCGGCTGCAAACCGTTACCAAGACGGCGAATCCGCGGTACTGTGCCGGTGGTGCTGAACACTTCGTTTAATGACAACGAGCCGATTGTGTGCAAGCCGCAAGAGGCGATTGATTGTTTTCTGCGGACACAGATGGATGCGCTGGTGCTTGGGGATTTCCTGATCACGAAATCGTGAACCACGGGCTCAAACAAAGACGAGTTGGACGAGCGGCATGAAGATCCTGCTGCTCAATCTGTATTTTCCGCCCGACACTTCCGCGACGGCAAAAATGGCACAGACCGTAGCGGACGCACTGTGCACACAACACGACGTGACCGTGGTGTGCGGGCGACCGTCGTACGACCCGACGGAGCGGCGAGGCTGGCGACTGTGGCAAACCGAGAGGCGCGGCAGATTGAGGATTGTGCGCGTCGGCTCGACGGCGTTTCCACGGTTCAACATGAAGCAAAGGGTGCTGAATTATCTGAGTTACGTGGCGCTGGCGGTGCCGCGTGCGCTATTCGTGCCCTGCGACGCGGTGTTGGCCATGACCGACCCGCCATTTCAGGGGATTGTTGGCGCATTCGTCGCAATGTTGAAGGGCAAGCCATATCTTTACAACATTCGGGACATGTATCCGGACATGGCGGTGGGCGGGTCGATTGTCGAGCCAGGAATGATGGCGCGAGCCTGGGAGAGAATGCACCGGTGGGCGTTGCGGCGAGCGGCATGCGTGGTCGTGCTCGGCGAGGACATGAAAAATCGCATCCTTGCCAAGGGAATTGCTGCCGAAAAACTGGAGATCGTGCGGGACGGAACGGAGATTGCAGCCGAGAGTGCGCCAGCGGCTCAGCTAGATGAGCAAGTGATTCAAACGATTCGCGGGGATTTTCGTTTCGTGCTGCTTCACGCGGGCAATATTGGTTTTTACGGCGCGTGGGGAACATTGCTTGCGGCGGCGAAGGAACTGGCGGCAGACCAGGTGGGCTTTGTGTTCGTGGGCGAGGGGGCACAGCGAGATGCGCTGGCGGCGGAGGCGAAGGATATTTCAAACGTAAAATTTCTGCCGTTTTTCCCCGGCGGCAAAATTCCATCGGTGCTGACGGCCGCTGACGCACATTTGATCACGGTAAAGCGCGGACTGGAAGGCGTGGTAGTGCCAAGCAAGATGTACGGAATCCTGGCGGCGGGGAAACCGATTGTGGTGGTGGCGCCGCAGGAAACAGACGTAGCGAGCCTTGGAGTAAAACAGGGATTTGGAATTGCGATCGACCCGGACAATCCGCAGGAGCTTGTCGAGCAAGTTCGGACGCTGGCCAAGGATGGCGCTCGCTTAAAGCGAATGGGCGAAGCGGCGCTGGCCGCGGCGGGTGGCTATGATAGAGTCAAAGAATTGCAAAAATTTGTAGAGATTACGGGCCGAGTCGCGGCTCAAGCGAAACGCCGAGGGGGCAAGAATACGTGAAGCCTGCGGAAACGTTCTGGACGGGAAAACAAGTGCTGGTAACGGGCGGTGCGTCGTTCATTGGATCGACGCTGACAGATCAGCTTTTGGCGCGTGGAGCGAAAGTACGCGTGGTGGACGATTTGACGAGCGGGCACCTGGAAAATTTGAAGGAGCCGCTGGCGAAGGGGACGATCGAGTTCGTCAAAGCAGATTTGCGGGAACCGGGCGTGACGCGCACGGCGATGAATGGCGTGGATACGGTGTTCCATTTGGCGGCGGATCACGGCGGCCGCGGTTATGTGGATTTGCATCAAGCAGGCCCGGCATCGAACTTTTTTCTGGATGGAATTGTTTTCTGGGAAGCAGTACGCGCCAAAGCAAAGAAGATCGTGTTCGCTTCGTCCGGATGCGTTTATCCAAACTTCATGCAGCTGACAAAGGGCCCTAACGAAGCGGACAACACCTATGGCTGGGCCAAGCTAATGGCGGAATTCACGCTGAGCGCGTACCACAAAGAGTACGGGATTGGCACAGCGTCTTGCCGGTATTTCACGGTGTACGGCCCGCGCGGCGTGGAAAATCACGCGGTGATTGCGATGATTGCGCGCGCGTTCATCGCGCAATCGCCATTTGAAGTTTGGGGAGACGGAACGCAAATTCGCAACTGGACGTACATTGACGACATCGTGGAAGGAACGATCCTGGCGGGCGAGAAGATCAACGACGGCACAGCGATCAATCTGGGTACGATGGAGCGGATTCGCGTACTCGATGCAGTGAAAATGGTTTGTGACATGACTGGGCATAAAGTGGACGTCAAGCTGCGGCCGGATATGCCCACTGGGCCGCTGAACCGCGTGGCCGACAACGCACTGGCGAAGAAGGTTCTGGGATGGAAACCAAAGGTTCTCTTCAAGGACGGCTTGAAGCGGACGATCGATTGGTATTTCGCGACGAAGAATAAAGAAGAAGTGAAGAAAATATTTGCCCGGATGTTGACGGAAAGATAGGCGCAACAAGTTCTGCGTGTCTGTGTTTACTCATCGAAGGTGCGACCCGTCCGCCTTCGTTTTCCGATGGAAGAGTACGGGATTCCGCGCTAGCGTATAGGATTACCGGAATCAAGGCGTAGTTCGCATGGGCGCTGCCTGGGAGCCAGACCCCTACCCGGCAGATGTGTTACAAAATCGGCGAACGCGTCCCCATGCCGGTGGTGTAGCTGAAAACGAAGAGGCTTGATGTCTGCAAGTTTGCTCGCATTTTTTATAGCGTTGTTTGCGTCGCTGGTGCTTGCGGTGCCTGTGCGTGCATTGGCGCTGCGCGTCGGAATGGTAGACCTGCCGGGACCGCGCAAAGTGCATTTGCAACCGATTCCCTTGCTAGGCGGACTGGCGATTTACGGCGGCGTGTTGTTGGGCGTCCATTCCCTTTTCCAGGGCGAGGCGCGCGCGCAAATCGGTGGAATCCTGGCGGGAGCGACTCTGATCGCGGCGGTGGGAATTCTCGACGATCGCGGCTGGCTGCATCATCAGGTAAAACTTTTTATCGGCATGCCGTTGGCGGCGGGGATTTTGTTGCTGAGCGGGATCCACGCGCAAGTATTCAGCGTGCTGGTCGGTGGCCGAATCGGAGAGGTGTTGGACGCTCTGCTGTCGGTGGTGTGGGTTGTGGGAATTACGGACGGCGTCGTTCAGCATTCTGGATCACATGGACGGCTTGTGCGCCGGAATTGCCGCGATGGCTTCGATGTTTTTTGCAATGCTTGCGTATCTGAATGGCTAAACGCTCGTGTCGGTGCTGGCCGCGGCGGTATTAGGGGCAGCAGCGGGATTTCTGCGGTGGAATTTTAAACCGGCGAAGATCTTCATGGGCGACGGCGGCGCGATGTTCCTGGGATTCCTGATGGCGACGCTCGGGTTGAAGCTCCGGCTGGAACATTCGAATCACTTTGCTTCGTGGCTCGCGCCAGTGCTGGTGCTGGGCGCGACGATTTGTGATACGACGCTCGTGACGATTTCGCGAAGCCGGCGAGGACTGCTACCCTTTGCGACGCCGGGCAAAGATCATGCTGCGCACCGGCTGGCGAATGTGAAACTCGGGCAACGCGGCGCGGTGCTTGTCATGTACCTGATTGGAGCGATTTCCGGGTCGCTTGCCATCCTAGCCAGCTACCTGTCCACGGCGCGGGCGATTTTGCTGGCTGTTGCTGTCATCGCGACGACCCTGATCGGTGTGGCATTGCTCGAACGGGCACCGTATGAAAGACAAGCGAAGAAAGCAGCAACAGCAACGTAAGCGCGGACGGCTGCTTCCCGTTCGTCTGGATTTTCCCCGCCGAGGCGTTTGCCGAGGGCACTGGATTCGCTATACTGAGAAACCGTCCGATTGCCAGCGCCTACCTGCGCGCGAGCGATCCGGGCGGGTTTTTTGTCGTGGCGAAACGATGCCCGGAGCGGGCGAGTCGGCAAGTTGACCAGGCAATTCCGAGAAAGACTGAGAAGCGTGGGCGAACCGAAGGAAACCTCTCGTTCCAAGCGGGAGAAGCAGGAAATTATTGTTGTGGGCGGATCGGCGGCAGGGTTGTATACGGCCGCGAAGCTGGCTCGCGGGGGCCGCGCAGTGCGCGTGCTGGATTCGAAGCCGGAGCTTGACCCGGCACCGCGCTCGCTCATTGTGACCCACCATTTCCGCAAGCTGCTTGGCCCTGCCGCGGCGGCGAGCGTTCGAAACGAAATACGAAGATTCGAATTGTTTACGGATGGGCGATCCGCGCAGATTGCGTTGCGCGACCCGGACTTAATCATCGAAAGAGCGAAGCTGATCCCTGCGCTGGCGGCCGAAGGTCAAAACCACGGAGCGAAATTTAATTTCGATACGCGTTTTCTGAGCCTGGGGCCAAATGCACGCGCCTTGCGATTGGAAGTCGAAAGCGGCGGTCAAAGAGAGGAATTGCATGCAGATCACGTGATCGGCGCGGATGGCGCGACAAGCCGTGTGGCGCGTGCAGCGGGCTGGCCGCCGGTGGAGACGGTTCCGCTGGTGCAAGCCATCGTGAATCTTCCGAAGGATTGCCCGCCCGATACGACGCGTGTGTGGTTCGTGCCGGATGATACGCCTTATTTTTATTGGCTGATCCCGGAGAACGAGAGCCGAGGCGCCCTGGGAATTATCGGTGAAGGCAGCGGGCAGGAAACGAAGCACCGAATTGAGAAGTTCCTCGAGAAGAAAAAAATGACGGCGCTGGAATGGCAAGGCGCGCGGATTCCGGTCTATCGAAAATGGGTGCCTGTACGGCGAAAGATCGGCAACGGAGAAGTTTTTCTGGTGGGCGACGCCGCAGCACATGTGAAGGTTTCGACCGTCGGTGGCATCGTGACGGGGTTCCGCGGGGCGCAAGGTGTTGCCGACGCCCTGCTGGAAGATGGCGGCAGCACGGAATTGCGTTCGCTCCGGCGGGAGTTGGGAACGCATTGGTTAATTCGACGGGCCCTGCATTATTTTCAGCAGAAAGATTATTCGCAGCTGGTGGATTTACTGAACGATTCGACGCGCGAGTCGCTGGGCGAAATTAACCGCGATGAATCAACGCGGCTTTTGTGGAACGTCATCCGGCGCCAGCCACGGCTGGTGCTGATGGGGCTGCGCGGCCTATTAATGGGAAAGCGTGCGCAATAAGAACGGCCAGTTGGGAAATATCCAGCGAAATCGCAGCCTTCGGTAAACTATTTAAGTTTCCAAAATTGACACCAATGGAGAGCTTCGCTTGCGCTTATCGGTGATCGGATGCGGCTATGTGGGACTCGTGACAGGAGCATGCCTCGCCGAGGCCGGCCATGACGTGATGTGCACGGACATTGATGCCGCGCGCATCGCGCAACTGAATGCGGGCGGAGTGCCGATTTACGAAGAGCATCTCGACGCAGTGCTGGTTTCCGCCAAAAAGGCCGGGCGGATTTCCTATACGAGCGATGCCGGAGAAGCGATCCGGTTTGGCGAAGCGATTTTTATTTGTGTGGGCACGCCGCCCCGTGAAGACGGAAGCGCGGATCTGTCTGCGATCGACCACGTGGCGCAGCAGATCGCAGCGGAAGCGCGCAGTTCGAAATTAGTGGTGGAGAAAAGCACGGTACCGGCAAAAACGGGCCAGGAACTGAAGCGCGCACTGGAAGCATACGCGCGGGGCGGTAGCGTGCGATTTGACGTCGTTTCGAATCCCGAATTTCTGCGCGAAGGAACGGCGGTACTTGATTTCTTTCATCCAGACCGGATAGTCGTGGGCGTGGACGATGCGGCTGCCGGCAATCTGATGCGCGAGATTTACCGGCCGATTCTGGAGCACAAGTTTCATTGCCCGGTGCACAACGGCGCCTGCCCGACCGAACCTAAAGCGGAATTTCTGGTTACAACTATCAACAGCGCAGAATTGATCAAGCATGCATCAAATTCGTTTCTGGCGCTGAAGATCAGCTATGCGAATGTGATTGCGGACCTCTGCGAAAAGCTTGACGGCAATGTGGAGCAAGTGACGCATGCGATGGGATTGGACCCGCGGATCGGAACACAATTTTTGAAGGCGGGGTTGGGATTCGGAGGTTTTTGCTTTCCGAAAGACATTCAGGCGTTTATTCAGCTTGCATCGTCGGTCGGAGTGGATTTTGAAATTCTGAAGGCGGCCGAACGCGTGAACAAAGAGCGCGTCGAGCGCTTCCTCGAAAAAGTGAACAAGGCGTTGTGGGTTGTAAAAGGCAAACGAATCGCCGTACTGGGGCTGGCATTCAAAGCGAACACGGATGATATTCGCTTTGCACCGGCGATTGACGTGATTCGGCGGTTGCTGGAAGAAGGCGCACAAGTGCACGCAACCGACCCGGAAGCAATGGAGAAAGCGAAGAAAATCCTGCCGGGGGCGACTCTGCATTCGGATCCTTACGAAGCGTTGCGGGACGCGCATGCAGCGCTGGTTTGCACCGAGTGGAGTGTATTTAAAAACCTGGATTGGGAACGCGCGGGAAAACTGATGGCGCGAAAGCTAGTTGTCGACGGCCGGAATCTCTATTCGCCCAAAAAGATGGCCGACCTGGGATTTGAATACTTCTCGTTTGGGCGCGGTTAGTTTCAGCGCGCCGCGCTTTTTGCGTACGCTTCCTTGAAATAAGCGATCGTCAGCTTCAGCCCTTCGTCCAGATTCACTTTCGGTTCCCATTTCAGAATACGTTTAGCTTTGGTGATATCGGGGCAGCGACGCTTCGGGTCGTCCTGCGGAAGCGGTTCGAATACGAGTTTCGGCGCGTTCGGAAAATGAGATCTTACTCGCTCGGCAAATTCGAGAATCGTGATTTCGGTGGGATTGCCGACGTTGACGGGATAGTGCTCGTCGGAAATCATCAAGCGGTACATTCCTTCAACTAAATCCGCCACGTAGCAAAAACTTCGGGTTTGCTTACCGTCACCATAAATGGTGATCGGCTGGCCACTGAGAGCCTGATAGACGAAATTCGGGAGGGCGCGGCCGTCGTTGAGCCGCATGTGCGGGCCATACGTATTGAAGATGCGAACGATGTGCGTGTCGAGGCCATGGTGGCGATGAAAGCCCATGGTGAGGGCTTCGGAAAAGCGTTTTGCTTCGTCGTAGACGCTGCGCGGACCAACGGGATTGACGTTGCCCCAATAGTCCTCATGCTGCGGCGAAATTTCCGGATCGCCGTAACACTCGCTGGTGGACGAGAGAAAAAACTTCGCTTCCTTGGAGCGGGCGAGTTCGAGAGCGTTCAAAGTGCCTGCCGAGCCGACACGCATCGTTTCGATCGGATGCTTCAGATAGTCAGGCGGGCTGGCGGGCGAAGCAAAATGGAGAACATAACCGACGGGACCGTCAACGCGTAGCGCGTCGCTTACATCAGCCTGCTGAAATGTGAAATTCGAATTGCTTTCGAGATGGCGCAGATTCTCTGCAACGCCTGTGATGAGATTATCGAGCGCGAGAACTTCCCATCCTTCCGCCAGCAACCGATCGCAAACATGCGAACCAAGAAATCCCGCTGCACCAGTGACCACCGCGCGCATGAAGCCTCCGAAGAAATCGCCTTTCAGTTTAGCGTTGGCGCGGCGGATTGACCACCGAAGGAGCGCGGGATACGATGCGCAGGCCCATGATTCGAAATCAGGCGACAGACTTGGACGACCGTGGCAGAGCGAGAACATGGCTCGTCGCGTCCGTACTTTTATTCTGTGTGTGCGTACTGTGCTTCCTGCGAGTGGGCACCTGGCTGGTTAGAGAAGACCCGCTGCGACCGAGCAACGCAATCGCCGTGCTATCTGGAGCCATGCCGGAGCGAGCATTGGAAGCGGCTGAGCTTTATCACCAGGGCCTTGCGCCGGAAGTCTGGCTTACGCAGCCCAACGAACCGAAATACACGATGGCGACACTCGGAATTCCGTTCGACGGAGAAGAGGAATACAACCGGCGCGTCCTGATGAAACATGGCGTGCCGGAGCGGGCGATCCGCATTTTGCAACCGTCGATTGTGAATACGGCGGATGAGATGAATGCGATCGCCGGAACTTTACAGAACGCACACGGCCTCTCGGTAATCGTGGTGACTTCCAAGGCGCACACGCGCCGAGTACACGGGCTTTGGAATCGCCTGGAGGCGGGGCGCGGGCAAATTATCGTTCCGCATTGGACGTGGTTCGCGAATTGCTGGGACTGCTGAACGTTTGGGCGGGGCTTCCGCTGAAGCCGACGAGGTAGAAGGATGAGCGCTGAATTTTCGCCACGCCAACTGAAAGTTGATCCAAACAGCGCGCCGGCTGGTTTGGGATGCCTGGCCGGGATCGTCCTTACGTGCTTTTTCGCGATGATCCTGGGCGCAGCGGCAGCTTCCGCGCAGGAGAGGAATTCGTATCTGCGCCGAGTGACTATTGAACCTGGCGCACAGCGAGGCTCGATTAATTGCTTTGGCTGTAGCGTCATCGTGAAGGGAGACCTTGACGGCGAGATCGTCACGATCGGCGGAGATGTGACCGTGTACGGGCGAGTTCGACGAGACGTCGTCGCTGTAGGCGGAACGATTCGGCTGAAGAATGGCGCAGAGATCGACAGCGATGCCGTTGCGATTGGTGGCGAGATCATGACAGAAGGCGTGATTCTGGCGCGGGACAGGGAGGGACTCGTTGCGCTGCCGTGGATGCACTTACCCGGGCAGCTCAGCATCGGTTGGCGCGGAGTTGTGAGTCTTCTTGGATTTCACGCCGTCTGCATTCTCTTGCCGCTGGCGACGCTTCGGCCCAGACGCGTCAGAAATGTCGCGGTCGCCTCGCACAGGTGGCTCGTGACGGGCTTGCTCGGCGCGGGCTTTACAGTGGCGCTGTCGTATCTTCTTGGATGGATCGACGACCGCGTCCGCTGGGGGGACACGATTTCAACAATCCTCGGCACATTATTTCTCGCAATCTTCGCGATGGGCGTGGCGGGAATCAGTCTCGCAATAGGCGACCGGATTTTCCAAGGCCGGGTAATCGCGGCGATCTTCGCGGGCGGAATTTCACTCGTGATACTGGAACTGATTCCATATCTCGGGTTCGTTGTGATGATTCTTGCAGGAAGTTGGGCCAGCGGAGCGGCGCTGTGGAGCGGCATGGGATTCCGCGGGACACCGGCCGCCAAAGCCTCGCCGACGCCTGCCGTTCACACACAAATTTCCTAAAAAAAGAAAAAGCGTTTGCGCGGTTTCGCCGGCCGCTCATCGGCCACTTCTGGAACGTACGGCAAGTTACGGCCTTCGAACGCAGCTAGCGGATTATCTACGAACATCGCCTGCGCTGTCTCTTCCCCGAATTGTGAAGCCACTACATCGAAGGCCGGGCGAAGCGCGAGCGGCCGCGATTTAGTGTTGTGCGCGTCGCTGGAAACAAAGTGAACGAGGCCTTGAGCGATCCAGGCGAGCGAATCGCTCTTTGCTCCGGGGCCGAAGACGCCGAGTAGCGAACCCGCGGTGACCTGCGCGTAACATCCAACGCGAACCCAACGCGTGAGCCGCTCCGGCTGCGCGCGCAAGATTCCGTTGCGCTCGGGATGAGTGACTATCGGCCGCAGTCCAGCCAAATGTAAATGATGGAGCATTTGGTCCATTGCGGGTGGGATGGAGAACTCGTTGAACTCAACAAGCAGATAATCCTTCTGGTTGAGACAGAAGTGCGCGGGAGAGGTTTTCAGCGCGGCCACATTTTCGGGATTGAGATGAAAGTCACACCCAGTGGCGATTTGGAGGCGGTCACCGACGCGGGATTGCAAGTCATCCCGGGCGGCGCGAACGCGAGCGAAATCAAAACTGTATTCACTGCTGGCATGTGGAGTGGCCACCACGTGCGTAATGCC
>WNFM01147007.1_pt3 | contig 11794 bp, 8 predicted proteins | sample 5400271 | NCBI WGS metagenome assembly WNFM01 (sample SAMN13153352, study PRJNA577476) | soil metagenome | isolation source: 60 cm saprolite on Douglas fir-dominated hillslope | place: USA:California | collected 2013-09-17 | reverse complement strand
ACGGCAGACCGCCGCAATTGCTTCTGATGGGGAGAACCTGATGCGCCGCACAACCGTGTTGCTGTCCGCCAGCCTGATCGCGCTCACCGCAACTGCCGCGTCGGCGCAGAACGCCGCGCCGCGCAACCTGATCCTGTTCGTGCCGGACGGCTTGCGCGGACGCATCGTGACGCCGCAGACCGCACCTGCGATGGCCGAGGTTCGCGACAAGGGCGTCCACTTCAAGAATTCGCACTCGCTGTTTCCGACCTTCACCATGGCCAACGGCTCGGCGATGGCAACCGGCCATTACCTCGGCGATACCGGCGTGTTCTCAAACACGATCTTTACCGGCTACACGTCGGTGCCCGCCGGCGACACCGTCGTCCCCTTCATCGAGAATGACACCGGGCTTGGCGACATCGACGAACATTTCAGCGGCGACTATCTGAACGAGGAAACCCTGCTGAAGATGGCGCGGGCGAAGGGCTTCTCCACCGCCGCGATCGGCAAGCTCGGCCCCACCCTGCAGTTCGACCATGGCGACCGCGGCAAGACCACGATCGTGATCGACGATTCCACCGGCGGCAAAGCCGGCGTGACGCTGTCAGACGAAATGAAGGGCGCCCTGACCAAGGCCAATCTGCCGCTGGCCACGCCAGGGCGCGGCGACAACGGCAAGGCCGGCGACGCCAAGACGCCGGGCACGACGGTCGCCAACGTCGCGCAGCAGGCCTACATGGCCGACGTCGCGGCCAAGGTCGTGCTGCCGATGTTCAAGGCGCGCAACAAGCCGTTCGTGCTGGTGTTCTGGTCGCGCGATCCCGACGGCAGCCAGCATAATACCGGCGACAGCCTCAACACCATCACGCCCGGGATCAACGGCCCGACCTCGATGGCCGGCATCAAGAACGCCGACGATAACCTCGCGCAATTGCGCAAGGCGCTGGACGAACTCGGGCTTAGTGCCTCGACCAATATCATGATCTCCTCCGATCACGGCTTCTCGACGATTTCGAAGGAGAGCAAGACCAGCCCGTCGGCGAAGATTTCCTACGCCGATACGCCGAAGGATTTCCTGCCCATGGGCTTCCTCGCCATCGATCTGGCGAAGGCGCTGAACCTGCCGCTGTTCGATCCCAACGACAAGAACGCGGCGGTCGCCGCCGATGCCCACCCCAAAGCCGGCAACGGCGTGCTCGGCAAGGATCCGACCAAGCCCGAGGTCGTGATCGCCACCAATGGCGGATCGGACCTGATCTATATTCCCAGCAACGAACGCAAGCTCGCGGACCGCACCATCAAGGCGCTGTTGGAGCAGGACTATGTCAGCGGCATTTTCGTCAACGACGAACTCGGGCGCTTCCCCGGCACGTTGCCGATGTCGCAGCTCGCTCTGATGGGCAAGGCAGTGACACCGCATCCGTCGATCGTGGTCAATTTCCGCTCGTGGTCGTCGGGCTGCGAAGAGCCGACCAACTGCTCGGTGCAGGTGGCGGATACCGTGCTGCGCCAGGGCCAGGGCATGCATGGCAGCTTCAGCCGCGGCGACACGCTGAACTTCACCGCCGCGATCGGCCCCGACTTCAAGTCGGGCTATGTCGATGCCCTCCCCGTCAGCAACGCCGACGTCGGCGCCACCGCGGCGAAAGTCATGGGCTTGACGCAGACGCCCAAGGGCACCCTGGTCGGCCGCGTCGCGACCGAAGCGATGCCGAACGGCGCGACGCCGCAGGCCTATGCCGGGTCCGTCAAGTCGAAGCCTTCGGCGAACGGCCTGCGCACCGTGCTGAATTTCCAGCGCATCGGCACCCAGCGCTATTTCGACACCGCAGGTTTTCCGGGCCGCACGCTCGGGCTGGAAGCGGAAGAGAACAAGAAAACGGCGGGGAAGTAATCTCTGCCGCCATCAGGCCGGTGCCGACCGATCCGCACGATGTTCATTGTTTGGAGTGGACCAAAACTCACGCGCTGAAGGCCACACCGAGGCCGAATGCCCCGGAGCGGAACCAGCGAAATTGGCCAACTGATATAACGATATAGAGGCTCGCAAGGTTCGACCGGGGGCATAGGACACCAACGGGATTACGGCGCTCGTCGATCAAAAAGCAGGCTACCATTTTGTTGCGCTGCCAATTTTTTTGGGTGGCTCGTAGGAACTCGTCAGGTCGGAGCCTGTTAACGTTCAAAATCGGGACAAATATGCAATCGTCCTCAGCTATCGGGAGGCTGCGCCTTGAGGCACCTACTTTGCAGGAGCAGTCATGGCGGAAAAGGTCGATCTTACTTTCACGTCGAAATCCAATAGCCATCCCACGATTTTGCGCGCTTCCGGGCTTTTGGTTGGGACGATACTATCTCTGATGATGATTACTGCCGTGGTGCCGCCGATCGTCGCTGATCAGTCTGATCGAGCGATGGTCGACGCCCCCGTGACATTATTGACGACGCCCATCGACGGTGAAATCGATACCTTGTCCGCGGATCTCGATAAACCCGTGCGAACCGGCGATACCCTGGCGCGGATAACCAACTTCCGCGTAGATCGCGGCACATTGATCGCCCTGGACGAGAAGGCAGCAGATGCGCGCGAGAAATTGCAAGCCACTCGGGCCAAAGCAACCGCGGATCGCGCCTATTTGGCTTCGCTGGATACGGAGATTACCAATCAGACCGAACAGCTAAAATCGCAATTTCAATCACAGACCGTCGAACTGCGGGCGAAAGTGTCCGAGTCAGATTCGCTAAGCGGCGAAAAAAAAGCTCTGGTAGATCGCCAATCCAACATGGTTGACCGGAACGCAGCCAGCATGGATATGCTTCGGCCGACCACTCAACAGTACTCGGCTGCCTTGCATAAGGCGGACGCCGAGCGCGCGAAGTTGGACCGAAAGATCGAGCAGCTCAAAGCCCTGCAGAACGGCATCTACGTTGGTGACGATCTCGCTACCATTGCGATGCTGGCTCAAAAACGGCGCGATATCGATCTCGATGCCAAGCGAATGGAAATCGAAGAAAACGAACTCTCGGCGGTCGTAAACGACAAGCAGCGGCTGATCGATGCCGAGCGCAACCGCTTGGATCAGCTTGCCGAAGCAGAGATTCTGTTTCCAACAGCCGGGAAGATCCTGAATGTGAGCGCAGGGATCGGCCGCCACGTCAACGCGGGTGATACGGTGGGTTCGTTGGTCGATTGCGACCGGCGCTTCGTCGTCGCTATATTTTCCTACAGGCAAGGGCAGAGCATGGCGGTCGGAACGCGTGTACTGGTCGAAGGTGCATCATTCGGCGCCGGGGTCGTCACTGAAATATTGCCCAAGACAAGCGACAAGACCGACGAGCGCTTTGCCGTACCGTTCCCGCAGACTGAGCGGCGCGAATTGTACGCGATCATCGCGCCGGAGAGCGCGGACGTTACCCCTGGCGTACAAAATGCTATCGATCAAAAGAGTCAGAAGAGCTTGGCTGGCTGTAAGGTAGGCCAGTGGGTCACGGTCACGAAGGATAACGGCATCGTTCCGTCCATGTCTGTTACGTGGCGGCGACTGGAAACGTTGCTCACGTCCTGGAGCAACCCGGCGCCTGTTCGGCCGAACGGGGAAGTTCAGAGGAAGCACGAAGCGGGAATTGCTGTCCTTGGTGCCGCTTTGCGATCCGGAGAAAAGCCTTCGGTGGACGTCCAGGATTGGTGGCCCCGAACAGAAGCCGTGGTCTCACGATGAGGCTTGTGTTCGTGGTGGCGGCGAGCCTTGCCGTGTTTGCAAGTAGCTCGGCACACTCGGCCTCGAATGCGCCGCCGCCTGCTCATTGCAACGCGCTCTCTGGTGTTCTGGCAGCGCAGCCTGGAGCCAGGGCTGCGTTCGTCCGCAGCTACCAGCCAGCCGATAGCGAGGCCCAACTGCCCAACGGCCTTGCGTCGTCCGCCTTCGTCTACGACAACGCGCTTGCCGTTATTGCGCTCGTCGCCTGCGGCCAACTGGAGCAAGCTATTGTTATCGGCAATGCGCTGGGTGCCGCCGTTCGCGGCGATCGCAGCTTCAGTGATGGCCGAGTGCGAAATGCCTACCGGGCGGGACCGGTAGGAGAAGGAGCTGTTGCGTTACCCGGATGGTGGGACAGCAGGCAAAACATCTGGGCCGAAGATGCCGCACAGGACGGCTCTTCCACAGGTAACGTAGCATGGGCCGCGCTCGCATTGCTAACGCTCCACCAAGCCACCGGCGATGTTGCGTTTCTCGACGGTGCGCGCCGTCTTGCCGATTGGATTCTCGCTGCCGTTTCGACGGGCGAAGGATTCAGCGGCGGCTTGCACGGCTATGATCCCGATCAGGTCAAGCTAACGTGGATATCGACTGAGCATAATGTCGATGTTTATGCGGTCATGCGCTGGCTATTCCGATTGAGCGGTGACCAGAAATATGGCGACGCTGCTGACCAAGCGGCGCACTTTCTCCACCGAACCTTCGATAAGGACCACTTTTTATTGGGAACGAAACCCGATGGCAGTCGTGCCGACAGTGCGAGGCTCGCCCTGGACGTCCAACTCTGGCCGTGGATGGCGATGCCTGACGCACCGGCTGCTTGGCGATCAGCGCTGCACTTCGCCGAGGCCCATCTGGCTGTCGATGGCGGCTTCGATTTCGATGGTGATCGCGACGGAGTGTGGGTTGAAGGAACCGCACAGGCAGCGTTAGCTTATCGCATTGCCGGCAATTTCAACCGGAGCGAGCAACTGCTCAACGGCCTGCAAGGTGACCGAGCGCCGTCAGGTTTGCTTTACGCGACTCGATCAGAACGTCTCTCGACAGGCCTCTCGATCGATCCCACGAAGGCAGTAGCAGACCTCTTCTACTTCAAACGGCCTCATCTGGGAGCCACCGCCTGGGCCGCACTCGCAGCAATGGGCTGGAATCCCTTCGTCGGCAAAAAGGTTGATTGATGTTCGAGTCAGCAGCGGACAACGCCTCCATTCTGTCGATCGATCTTGGTTTGCTCATCGCCATGCTGGTCATGCGCCAGCTACTCGATCCGGCGATGATACGCGATCGTATCCTTTTCGGGGCGACGGCAGCGTCCTTGCTGATCATGTACGCGATATGGCGCTGGCATGATACGCTACCGGCCTTGACGCTCTCCGCTTCGAGCTTATGGCAGCACGTCTTCTTCGTGTTCGAGGGACTCGCGATTCTGTACACGCTGATGTCCATCATCATTCTCAGCCGCCACATCGATCGCTCGAGGCAGGCGGATCAAGCGCTGGCCCGATTGGAAAGAGATCAGAACTTTCCTGCCGTCGATGTCTTTATCTGTACCTATGATGAACCGGCCGAGGTGCTGGAGCGCTCGATCCTGACCGCGCTGGCGCTTGACTATCAGGATGCCACCGTTTGGGTGTTGGATGATACCAGACGCGACTGGCTGCGAAACTACTGCATCTCGGTAGGCGCCCGCTATCTCTCCAGGACGGATAATAATGGCGCCAAAGCGGGAAACTTGAACAACGCTCTGTTGGCTACTGCTGCCGAAACTAACGCGCCGATCATTCTGGTGCTCGACGCGGATTTCGCGCCGCGTCCGGATTTTCTCAAACGCACGGTCGGCCTGCTGTCGGATCCGGATGTAGCCGTGGTTCAGACGCCGCAGTTCTACTACAACCCCGATCCGATCCAGCACAATCTGCTGGCCAGCCGAAGCTGGGTCGATGACCAGCGCTTCTTTTTCGATGTTTTCCAGCCCGCCAAGGATGCGTGGGGCTGCGCTTTCTGCGTCGGAACTTCGTTCGTCGTGCGTCGGGACCGCCTCAACGCGATCGGCGGGTTTCCGAGCCAAGCGATTTCCGAAGATATCAATCTTTCCTACACAATGCTTCGGCACGGCTACCAAACATGGTGGTTGAATGAGAAGCTCAGCACCGGGCTATCCGCCGAGGGCATTCCTGAATACATCACCCAGCGGACACGCTGGTGCCTTGGAACGATTCAAGTGGCGTTACTGCGCGACGGCCCCATGCGCGGCTCTGGCTTCAGCTTGACGCAGCGATGGCACTATCTCCACGGCGTGCTAAACTGGGTATGCAAGCCCTTCATGGTGTTGCTGCTGATTGCGCCACCTATCTACTGGTTTGGCGACATCCCCGCTTTTCAGGCGGACTATCTCTCATTTCTGCGCTACGGAATACCGGCGCTGCTGGCCCAGACGATCTACATGGGTTGGATTTCACGATCCCGCACCCTCCCTCTGTTCATGGAAGCGACTCACGCCGTAACGTCCCTTGCAATCACAGCGACGCTCCTCAGCTCTATCGTCAGGCCGTTCGGACGACCTTTCAAGGTCACCGATAAAGGAGGCGACCGCTCGGCGCCACGCGTGCACTGGAAACTGGCAACTATTTTCGGGCTGGTTTCCCTGAGTTCGGCCGCTAGCGTTATCTGGGGCTTTGTCTCACCCTATGCGGCCAGCGAGATATCGTCGCTCGACTATTTCAATTTGCTATGGGCAGTTGTTGCAATGGTGATCTCGTTTGTTGCTTTCGTGGTGTGTTTCGAACTGCCGCGGCACGAAATCATGTTTCCCGTCGATCAACCGATCGAGCTGGCTTGCGATGGACAAATCTATACTGGACGCGTTATCCGACTTTCGACGTCCAGCGCAGAAATAACTTTGCAGGGAAGATTGCCGCTCCGGTTATCCGGACAGCCAGTGCAACTGCACCTTGATGCTATTGGATGGATCGACGGCACCGCTGTTCCTAAATCCAACGAACTTAAGCTGCATCTGCGGCCAACCAGCATCCAGCATCGCCAATTGGTCGTCAGGCTGTTCGCGTCTTCGACGGACAACGTCGCCGTTCGCGCGAGCTTAAGAGGGGCTATGATGGCTACAATCACGCGGGTATCGCGCGGCAGCTGATGGGGTAAGCGGATTCTCTTCCCCACTCGCCAGTGCGACCTGCTTCGCTTCCCGCGAGTCGGCGCGTTTGTATATGCGACCACCCTGTAGGCCGCCGCGACTGCGGCACAACAAGCACGTTGGGCGGCGAGCTATTCATCAACCTGAAGATCCTCAACACGCTTCAATCCCGCCAAACGGAACAAGCCAAGCACGATGATCGGAATCGGCGTGGCTCCGGTTCCCAACGCTAGTAGCGCCAACGTTGCAGCATCTCCAGTTGTCCCTGCACGAGAAGCCCCAGCTCGGGCAATCAGAAACGAGCTGGGGCTTGTCCGATCAGTGGGAATATCGCTCAGGCGAGCTTCACTCCCGTTCGGTGCGCATTAATCGTCCCAGTCATGATAACGGTGACGCTTAATGATTACTGTCCTGTCGGCGTCGCGATCATACCAACCACGATGCCAGCCTCGATCGTTCGCATAGAAGCGTGCGCGCGGGCCATAATCACGGTCGGAATAGTATCCACGGTCTCCGCCTATGCGAAAGCCAAACTCTTGCGCGCTGGCGATCGTAGGCGCTGTAACCGCGACGGTCGCTAACGCGGCGAGAATATAGGAAAGTTTCTTCATCTACTCTCTCCACTAGTTAGTTGCCCCGTGGGAGAAAAACAAATGATGGATAGTGACGTTCCGGTTCCTATCCCGAAACTTTCCTGAACAGATATTCATGGTTCGGAAGATTTTTGGAACGAACTAGGGCCCATTGGGGCCCGGCTCCTGAAAACCCGAAAAACACTGGGAAATTTGCCCTTGACGTGAAGTCGCGTGAATCGGATGCCAGCGACGCTGGCGTGAAGTTCGTGGGAAGCCGAGGACGGCACAAAAAAAACGGCGGGGAATCCCCCGCCGTTTCGAAATCCGGAAAATCACGATGTCTGGCTTAGAGCAATCCCATGTCCATCACGTTCGGCAACTGCGCCAGCGGCAGGGCCGCGGCGCCGACCACGGTCGCGACCATCGTGGCCAGCGTCTGGTTGCTGCGGCGCTTGCCGCGCATCTGGCCGGCCAGCCATTCCAGCACCTTGGTGTCGATCTTGTTGGCCTGTGCCGGGGCCCAGCTCTCGATGTCGGTGTCGGGCGACAGCGCCACCGTGCGCGGCGGCACCGGCAGGCCGGACTCGGACGCGGTGTGATGGGCAACCGCCTTGGCGAGCAGATCGTCGAAACGGCCATCGTCGCTGCGCTCGGCGGCGGCGTCGGAGATTTCAAACAGCGCCTCGACTTCGGCGCGGCTCACAGCCTGATGCTCGACCTCGGTCACGGTCAGGATGCGCGCGCACCATGCGGCGTCGTCGGCATCGAGCGTGCGGGAAAAATGGATGCGGCCCTTGGTGGTGGGCCCCTCGCCGGTGATCACGCCATCGCGCACGATGGTAAGCGCATGGGCTGCGGTCTTGCGGCAGGACGGTTGAAGCACACCGGAGGGTTCAGCGGACTTTTCGGTGGCTTTGGCACTAGAGGCGGACATAGGGTGTACTTCTCAATTTCTTTTTCTGATCCCAGCATTTCCATGCGGGCGTAAACGAGTGGTTAATGATTCGAAACTCGCGTTCCGAGATTTTTAGATGGTTGCCAATTAGTCGCTGTGAGCTCAGTCACGGTTCGAGCTGGCAATCCGGGCCGGCCGTGATGCGGGCCATACAAGGCAATATCGGGGCAGACAGGGGTTTTATTCCCGATGTGTTGTTTTCGTCGCAGGGGCGCGGACGACAAGAAGATGCTAGGAGTTCCAGCCTGCGGAGAAGGATCTCGCCTTTTACGTGAACGGGTTCACATAACCCCGGCTAATCCGTATACCTTCCAGGACGAATTTCCCTGTAAACTGAATGAGATGAGGTCAAATCATGGCACTCCAGATTGGCGCTACCGCCCCTGATTTCGAAGCCCAGACCACCGAGGGCAAAATCAAATTCCACGACTGGATCGGCAATAGCTGGGCGCTGTTGTTCTCGCATCCGAAGGACTTCACCCCGGTCTGCACCACCGAACTCGGCGCTCTCGCGAAGTTGAAGCCGGAATTCGACAAGCGCGGCGTCAAGCTGATGGGGTTGAGCGTCGATCCCGTCGACAAGCACTCGAAATGGTCCGAGGACATCAAGGAGACGCAGGGCGCTGCGCCGAACTATCCGATGATCGGCGATACCGATTTCAACGTCTCGAAGCTCTACGACATGCTGCCCGCCTCGACCTCGGGCGATCCGGCGACGCGCACCGCCGCCGACAACATGACCGTCCGCAACGTCTTCATCATCGGGCCCGACAAGAAGATCAAGCTGGTGCTGGTCTATCCGATGACGACGGGCCGCAACTTCCAGGAAATCCTGCGCGTGATCGATTCCCTGCAGATGACGGCCAAGCATCGCGTGGCGACGCCGGCCGACTGGAAACAGGGCGAGGACGTCATCATCGCGGGCTCCGTCAGCGACGACGAGGCGAAGACGATCTATCCGGCCGGTTGGAAATCGCCGAAGCCGTATTTGCGGATCGTACCGCAGCCGAAGTGACGGTAGCGGTGCTTTCGTAGGGTGGGCAAAGGCGCACTTGCGCCGTGCCCACCAATACTTCGAAATGCGGGACAAGGATGGTGGGCACGCTGCGCTTTGCCCACCCTACGAGGGCTGTCGGATCGCAGCAGCGATCGCGACCGTCATTGCGAGCGAAGGTGGAAGCAATCCATGCCGCCGCGGAAAGAAGGCGTGGATTGCTTCGTCGCTGCGCTAAGCCGAACGGCGGTTGACCAGAAACACCGCGGCCGCGCAGGCCGTCATGCCTGTTATCGCAATCGCATCGAGCTTTTCGCCGAACAGCACATAGGCCATCAGCGACGTCACCGCCGGCACCAGATAGAACAGGCTTGCCACCGAGGTCGCGGCCGAGCGGCGGATCAGCCAGTACAACAGCCCGATCGATCCGATCGACAGCACCACCGCAAGCCAGCTCAGCGCCAGGACGAATTCGGTGGTCCAGTGCACCACATTATTCTCGAACAACCAGGCGCCGAGGCCGAAGAAAATCGTCACCGCGATGTACTGCACGAGATTGCCGGCGCGCCAGTCGATCGCGTTGCAGTAGCGCCGCTGATAGAGCGTGCCGAGTGTGATGCTGACCAGCGAGACTCCGGAGGCGAGCCAGCCCCAGCCGGCTTCCCCGCTCATCGGCCGGTTGTGCAGGATCAGCACGACGCCGGCGAGGCCCAGCAGCAGCCCGGTCCATTGCAGCGGCGTGACGCGCTCGCCGAGCCAACGATTGGCGAGCGTCGACGTCAGGATCGGCTGCAGGCCCGGAATCAAGGCCGAGAGCCCGGCCGGTATCGAATGCGAAATCGCCACGGCCGTGCCGCCGAGATAAACCCCGTGCACCAGCAAGCCTGCGACGATGCTGTGCCCGATGCCGGCGCGATCCGGCCATTTCGGCCGCGCGATCGCAACGATGATCGCCATCAATCCGACCACACACGCCATCCGGATCGCGAGATAGGTCAGCGGCTCGGCGCTGTTGAGCACATACTTGGTTGCAATGAAGCCGGTGCTCCAGAGCACCACGAACATCGCCGGCGCCGCGCGTGCGGCGAATTGCTCGAATTGCTGATTCATTTACGGCACGTGTTGCCCGATCATATGCTATGCGGCAAGGCCGAAGCATGCGGGGCCGCTCGCGTGCCATCACATACCCAATACCTGTAATCCTACCAACCGCTGCAATCCAACCATCTGCAATGAGGAAATGCCATGGACGTTCGCGCCGCCGTTGCCGTCGCTGCCGGAAAGCCGCTGGAAGTCACCACTGTCCAGCTTGACGGGCCGCGCGAGGGCGAAGTGCTGGTCGAGATCAAGGCCACCGGCGTCTGTCACACCGACGAGTTCACGCTGTCGGGTGCCGACCCGGAGGGGCTGTTCCCCGCCATTCTCGGCCATGAAGGTGCCGGCGTCGTGGTCGATATCGGCAAGGGCGTCACCAGCGTCAAGAAGGGCGATCACGTCATTCCCCTGTACACGCCGGAATGCCGGCAATGCCCGTCCTGCCTGTCGCGCAAGACCAATCTCTGCACCGCGATCCGCGCCACCCAGGGCCAGGGCCTGATGCCCGACGGCACCTCGCGGTTCTCACTCGGCGGCAAACCGGTTCATCACTACATGGGCACCTCGACGTTTGCGAACTACACCGTGCTGCCGGAAATCGCGGTGGCGAAAATCCGCGAGGACGCACCGTTCGACAAGGTCTGCTACATCGGCTGCGGCGTCACCACCGGCATCGGCGCCGTGATCAACACCGCCAAGGTCGAGCAAGGCGCCAAGGCGATCGTGTTCGGGCTCGGCGGCATCGGCCTCAACGTGCTGCAGGGCCTGCGGCTCGCCGGCGCCGACATGATCATCGGTGTCGACATCAACAACGACCGCAAGGCGTGGGGCGAACGTTTTGGCATGACGCATTTCGTCAACCCGAAGGAGCTCGGCAAGGACCTGGTCCCTCACCTCGTCGACATGACCAAATCAGGCGCCGACCAAATCGGCGGCGCCGACTACACCTTCGACTGCACCGGCAACGTCACCGTAATGCGGCAGGCGCTGGAAGCCTGTCACCGCGGCTGGGGCCAGTCGATCGTCATCGGGGTGGCGCCGTCGGGCGCCGAGATTGCAACGCGGCCATTTCAGTTGGTCACCGGCCGGGTCTGGAAGGGAACGGCGTTCGGCGGCGCCAGGGGCCGCACCGACGTGCCGAAGATCGTCGACTGGTACATGCAGGGCAAGATCGAGATCGACCCGATGATCACGCATGTGATGCCGCTCAACGACATCAACAACGCGTTCGAACTGATGAAGCGCGGCGAGTCGATCCGCGGCGTGGTCACGTTCTAGCCAGGCAAC
>WNFM01122277.1_pt2 | contig 11796 bp, 5 predicted proteins | sample 5400271 | NCBI WGS metagenome assembly WNFM01 (sample SAMN13153352, study PRJNA577476) | soil metagenome | isolation source: 60 cm saprolite on Douglas fir-dominated hillslope | place: USA:California | collected 2013-09-17 | reverse complement strand
AGCCCCGTGACGTCGACCAGCGTGGCGACGAACGGGGCGGACGAGGTCGCCGGATCGAAGCCCAGACGCCGCAGAATCAGCGGCAGCAGCGAGCCGATCAGCGTGCCCCAGAGCACGATGCCGACCAGGGTGAAGGCCACGGTCACTGCGATGAGCAGCCAGTGCTGGCCGTACTGGTCCGAGAAGGCGGACCAGAGGGTGATGCGCAGGAATCCGATCGTGGCCAGAATCGTCCCCAGGGCGAGTCCGGCCGCGACCTCGCGCCGGATCACGCGCCACCAGTCCTTGAGCGTGAGCTCGCCGAGCGCCAGCGCGCGGATGACCAGCGTCGACGCCTGCGATCCCGAGTTGCCGCCGCTCGAGATGATGAGCGGGATGAAGAGCGCGAGGACGACGGCCTTGGAGATCTCCGCCTCGAAGAAGCCCATCGCCGTGGCCGTCAGCATCTCACCCAGGAAGAGCGCCGTGAGCCAGCCGGCGCGCTTCTGGATCATCTTGGCGAAGCCGATCTCCATGTACGGCTCGTCGAGCGCTTCCGATCCGCCGATGCGCTGGATGTCCTTCGTCGCTTCGGTCTCCGCCACGTCGAGCACGTCGTCCACGGTGACGATGCCGATGAGGACGCCCGCCGTGTCGGTGACGGGGAGCGCCGACCGATCGTGCTGCCGGAACGCCGCGACGGCCGTCTGCTGGTCGTCGGTCGCCTTCAGCGCCACGAACCGGCGATCCATCAGATCCGCCACCCGGCGGGCCGGATCGGTCAGCAGGAACTCCCGAATCCGGATGTCGTCGATCAGCACGCCGTGCGGATCGATGACGTAGATGACGTTGAGCGTTTCGCTGTCCTGCCCGTGCGCGCGCACGTAGTCGAGCACCTGCTGGATGGTCCAGTCCTCGCGGACCGCGACGTAGTCCGGCGTCATCAGCCGGCCGACCGACTTTTCGGGATACCCGAGCAGCGTGACGGCGATGGCGCGCTCGTTCGGGGTCAGGAGGGCCAGCAGCTCGCGCGTGGCCGTCGCCGGCAGCTCCTCGAGGAACATCGTGCGGTCGTCTGGCGCCATGTCGTTCAGCAGCGCCGCGACGTCTTCCTTGGACAGCGTCTTCAGCAGCGCCTCGCGGGCGTCCTGCTCGAGATACTCGAACGTCGCCGCCGCATCTTTCCGCGGCAGCAGCCGGAACACGACCGCCTGGTCCTCGAGACTGAGATCCGCGAGCAGCGCGCCGAGATCGCTCGGCGGGCGGTTGCGGACCATGTCGCGCAGGCGGGGATAGTCGCGGGATCGAAGGACGGCGGCGAGCTCGTCCGCAGGCCGGGCGACCGCCCGGATGGCCTGCAGCGCCTCGTCCCGATTGGGGCCGTTCAATTGTTCAGCCATGGTTGTCAACGCGGCACGGACGACGTGGTGATGGTGGAGATGGGGGCCGACGTCCTTGACGGCGTCCCGCCAGATGCGATGGATCAGGTCGTAGTCGCGCACGCCCAGTTCGGGCGCGTGCGGACCGAGGTGGTAGATATCGGAGCGGCCGCTCCGATGGAAGACGGCGAGGCGGACCTGCAGGTCGGGCGTCCCGGCGCGCTCCCACGCCTCGCCCAGCAGCCGCGCCTGCTCGTCGCCGGAGATCGTGGCCGACTCGCCGACGTAGACCTCCGACGCCTGCAAGCGGATCACCATGGACATGACGGCGTCGAAGACGTCGCGCGCCGGGACGATGACGAGCCGGACGTGCCGCCCGTACCGCTCGGCCAGCGCGAGCACGCGCGAGAACACCAGCCGCTCGGCCTCCGAGGGCTGGGTGGATTCGGCCTCCTCGATCGCATCAGCCCCGAGTGGTCGAACCGTCATCACGACAATCTCGTGCTCGGGCGGCGTCCGCAGCGCCGCCATGAGGTGGGCCAGCAAGTGGGGATTCCGCACAGGCACGAGGACGCTGCCGGGACTCGCGGTCAGATCCGCGCCGCAGACCTGGCTGGACGCCAGGAGGGCCGATGCGTCCGCGTCCGGCGGCGCCTCCTCGGCCGGCTTCGCACGCAGGGCGAGGAGCGCCGCGGCCGACAGCATCGTCGCCGAGGCGCCGACCGCGCCGGCGTCGGCGTGGAGCAGCATGGCGACGGCGGCGCAGCCGAAGAGGCCCGTTATCAGGCGGACGCCGATGCGGCCTTTCCGCTCCGAGAGGCGTGTGAGCGCCGCCGCCTGCAGCGCGAGCGTCCAGAGGACCGCCGTGGCGTAGGCGCAGGCGAGCCATGTCACGCCCGCCCCGCTGACGACGATCGCGAGCGCGCTGGCCAGGACGGCCGTGTCCACGGCCGAGGCAAAGGTGCCGAACCGCGGATGCTGGAGCTTCAGGCGATCCGAGATCGTGCCGCGCTGGGCGAGCCGGACGAGCGCGGATTCGGCGCCCCAGATCCCCGCGCGCGTCGTCTGTCCGAGCATGAGGCCGGCGGCGACGACGATCGCGACGGCCATCGGCGCATGGATCCATGACGGGGCGAGGAACTGCGTGAGCCCGGCCAGCGGCGCGCTGGCCCACCGCGGATCGGCGCCCGCCGGGACCAGGGCCGCCCCCAGCAGCGCGAGTCCGCCCGTGAGCAGCAGGGCCGCCGTGCTCGTGATGATCGCCGTGCGCCGGAGCCCCGCGATCCGCGGCGGCGCCAGCTCGTGGACGACGCGCGGGATGCTGTCGGCCACGCCGATGGCGGGCGCGGCGCGTCCCAGCGCGGCCAGCGTGGCGATGAGGATCCAGCCGGCGCTCGTCAGGGCGTCGCGCCAGCCGCCGGCCGCCCCCTCCGGCATCCCCGGAACCGGCAGGGGAGCCGCCGGCAAGGCGGAGCGGACGATCGCCGTCGCCCCCGCCCAGACGAGCAGCACCGCCAGGATCCCGATGGCCAGCCACACGTGACGGGCGCGGTCGGCCGGCGTCAGCAGGTGGCCGCGGCGCGCGCGCAGCCACAGCCAGCCAAGGAGCACCAGGGCCGTGAGGGTCGAGAGATCGGCCGCGGTGGCGTTGCGGAGGAACCGCGAATAGCCCGTGGCGGCAAAGAGCCACGCCGCCACGTAGTGCCCGAAGACCACGCAGGCGAGGGCGGTCAGCAGGACCCGCTCGATGATGACGATGCCGGTGGCGGCGGTGGCCGCCCGCGGTCCGAAGGCGCGGTCGACGCGGCCGGTCAGGCCCCCGGGAATAAAGAGGGTCCAGCTCTCCAGATCCAGCCGGCGGACGGCGAGCCCGATGACGGTCGCGACAAAGACGATCCACGGCCCCGCGTTCCCCGCCGTGTCCTTGAGCACGCCCCCGGCGAAGAACGCGGCAAAGGCGAGCTCCGGCAGCGCCAGCGCCGCGGCGCGTGACGCCGAGGTAAACGACAGCAGGGCGCTCGCGGCGAGAACGATCGGAACGTCACGCCTGACGTGCGTCACGTTGTCAGCATATGTCGCGCGCCCCGAAAATGGTACCTAAAGGCGCTTGCCGTCGCCGGGCATCGCGAGCGCCGGCAACTCCAGACCTATCCCGAGCTGGGGGGAACTGTGATGGCCGGCGGGACCGTGCCCTCGGGGTCTTTCGGGGGCACGGGGCCGAGGAGGGCGCGGAGCTCGTCCCCCTCGATCACTTCCTTGTCGAGCAGCCGCAGCGACAGCTCGTCGAGGTTGGTCCGGCGCTCGCGGAGGACGCGGCGGGCCTCGTTGTGAGCGTCCGTGAGGATCTGTTTCACTTCGACGTCGATCTTGCGGGCAGTGTCCTCGGAATGGTTCCCGCGCTCGTTCATGAACGGGTTGTCGAGGAACTTGTTCCCGCGGTGGCCGTCGTAGTTGACCGCCCCCAGCGCTTCGCTCATGCCGAACTCGGTGACCATCGCGCGGGCGATGTCGGTCGCGCGCTGGAGGTCGTTCTGCGCGCCGGTGGAGACCTCCCCGAACGCGATCTCCTCGGCGCTCCGGCCGCCGAGCAGCACCGCGAGCTGTCCCTGCAGGTCCTGGCGGGTCATGAGGTAGCGGTCCTCGAGCGGCAGCTGCATGGTGTAGCCGAGGGCGCCGAAGCCGCGCGCCACGATCGAGATCTTGTGTACCGGATCCAGGCCCGGCAGGATGCTCGCGACAATCGCGTGGCCCGACTCGTGATACGCGACGATCCGCCGCTCCTTGTCGCTCATCACCCGCTTTTTCTCGAGCCCCGCAATGATGCGATCGATCGCATCGTCGAAATCCTTCATGTCGACGGCGGTCTTGTCCTTGCGCGCGGCGAGGAGCGCCGCTTCGTTGACGAGGTTCGCCAGGTCCGCGCCGGCGAACCCCGCCGTGCGTTGCGCGACGACCTTCAGATCCACGGTGTCCCCGATCGTCACGGTCTTGACGTGGATCCGGAGGATGTCCTCGCGGCCGCGGACGTCGGGCTTGTCGACGAGCACCTGTCGATCGAAGCGTCCCGGGCGAAGCAGGGCGGGATCGAGGACCTCGGGACGGTTGGTCGCCGCCATGATGATGATCCCCTTGCGCCCGTCGAAGCCGTCCATCTCGGCGAGCAGCTGGTTCAGCGTCTGCTCGCGCTCCTCGTGGCTCCCCATCGGCGACTGCATGCGGACCTTGCCGAGCGCGTCGAGCTCGTCGATGAAGACGATGCACGGGGCCTTCACCTCGGCCTGCGAGAAGAGATCGCGCACGCGGGCCGCCCCGACGCCGACGAACATCTCGACGAACTCCGATCCGCTCAGGCTGAAGAAGGGGACCTTCGCCTCGCCGGCCACGGCGCGCGCCAGGAGCGTCTTGCCCGTGCCGGGCGGGCCGACGAGGAGCACGCCCTTGGGGATCTTCCCTCCGATGGACGTGTACTTCTTCGGCGTCTTGAGGAACTCGACGATCTCCTTGAGCTCGCCCATCGCCTCGTCGACGCCGGCCACGTCCCCGAAGCTCGTCTTGACGTCGTCGTCCGCGTAGATTTTCGCCTTGCTCCGGGCGAACGACATGACGCCTCCGTCCGCCCCGCCCATGCGGCGCAGGAAGAAGACCCAGAGGCCCACGATGAAGAGCAGCGGGATGATCCAGCCGACCACTTCGGTGAGCCAGCGGTTGGCGACCTCGCCCGTGTACTTCACGCCGTGCGCCTCGAGCTCCTCCGGCAGCTTCGCGTCCGCGACGACGCGCACGGCCGTGAACGGCTTCGGCGTCTCGTTGCCCGCGGGCTTGAGCTTTCCGCGCACCTTCTCGTCCGACAGCGTGACCTCCAGGACCCTGCCGTCGCGGACGAGGGCCTTGAAGTCGCTGTACAGAATCGCGTCGCCGCTCTGAAGCTGGACGAAGAACGCCTGCGCGAGCGCGAGGAGGATCAGGAAGCCGAGCACGTACCACACCGCGCCCCCGGGGGCGGCGCGCGGGCCGGCCCGGCGTTCGGTCGCGCGGCGGTTGTTGTCGGGTGATTTCGAAGTGTCGGCCATGGTCTCTTACGCGGCGACGCCGGCCTCGGCCTTGTTGAACACCAGCTCGCCGCCCTTGACGTCGATGCGCACGGTGTCGCCCTCGCGAAAGTCGCCCTGCAGCACGCGGACGGCGAGCGGATCGAGAATCCGCCGCTGAATCGTCCGCTTGAGCGGCCGCGCGCCATAGGTCGGGTCGTACGCCTCCGCGATGATGAGGTCCTTCGCCTTCTCGCTCAGCTCGACGCGGATCTTCCGGTCTTCCAGCCGCTTCACGAGGCCTTTGAGCTGGATGTCGATGATCTGCCGCAGCTCGGCCTTGCTCAGGGCATGGAAGATGATGATGTCGTCCACGCGGTTGAGGAACTCCGGCCGGAAGTGCGAGCGCAGCGCGTCCATGACCTCGTGTCGGACGATGTCGTCCATCATGTCACCCTTGACGGCGGCGTCCGCGATCAGGTGGCTGCCGACGTTCGACGTCATGATCACCACGGTGTTCTTGAAATCCACCGTGCGCCCCTGACCGTCGGTCAGCCGGCCGTCGTCGAGCAGCTGCAGCATGACATTGAGCACCTCTGGGTGCGCCTTCTCGACTTCGTCGAAGAGCACCACGGCGTACGGGCGCCGCCGGACGGCCTCGGTCAACTGTCCGGACTCGTCGTAGCCGATGTATCCCGGGGGCGCGCCGATCAGGCGCGACACCGTGTGCTTCTCCTGGTACTCCGACATGTCGACGCGGATCATCGAGTGCTCGTCGTCGAACATGAACTCGGCGAGCGCTCGCGCGAGCTCCGTCTTGCCGACGCCGGTGGGGCCGAGGAAGATGAAGCTGCCGAGGGGGCGGTTCGGATCCTGCAGCCCGGCCCGCGCGCGGCGGATCGCGCTCGCCACGGCCTTGATCGCCTCGTCCTGCCCGACGACGCGCTGGTGGAGCCGCTCTTCCATCTTGAGGAGCTTCTGCACCTCGCCTTCGAGCAGCCGGCTGACGGGGATGTGCGTCCACCGGGCGACGATTCCCGCGACGTCCTCCTCGTCGACCTCCTCCTTCAGCATCTTCTGGTTCTTCTGGAGCTCGGCGAGACGCGCCTCCTGATCCTTGATCTTGCGCTCCAGCTCCGGCAGCCGGCCGTACTGGAGCTCTGAGGCCTTCGCGTAGTCGCCGCCCTGCTGCACGCGCTGCATCTCCTGGCGGACCTGGTCGACCTCTTCCTTCAGTTTGCGCATCGTCTGGATGGCGGCTTTTTCCTGTTCCCAGTGCGCCGTCAGCTGCGTCTGTTCTTCCTTGAGGTCCGCCAGTTCTTTTTCGAGCTTGGCCAGCCGCTCTTTGGACGCCTTGTCCTTCTCCTTCCGCAGCGCCTCGCGCTCGATCTCGAGCTGCATGATACGCCGCTTCACTTCGTCGAGCTCCCCCGGCATCGAATCGATCTCGGTCCGCAGCTTCGCCGCCGCTTCGTCGATGAGGTCGATGGCCTTGTCGGGCAGGAACCGATCGGTGATGTAGCGGTGGGAGAGCACCGCCGCGGCCACCATCGCCGAGTCCTTGATCTTCACGCCGTGGTGGACCTCGTAGCGCTCGCGCAGGCCGCGCAGGATGCTGATCGTGTCCTCGACGGTCGGCTCGCCGATCATGACCGGCTGGAAGCGCCGTTCGAGGGCCGCGTCCTTTTCGATGTGCTTGCGATACTCGTCGAGCGTCGTCGCGCCGATCGTGTGCAGCTCGCCGCGCGCCAGCATCGGCTTGAGCATGTTCGCCGCGTCCATCGACCCTTCGGCGGCGCCGGCGCCGACGACGGTGTGGAGCTCGTCGATGAACAGCACGACCTGGCCCTCGGAGTCCGCCACTTCCTTCAGGACGGCCTTCAGCCGCTCCTCGAACTCCCCCCGGTACTTCGCGCCGGCCACCAGCGACCCCATGTCGAGCGCGACGATCTTCTTGTTCTTCAGGCCCTCGGGGACGTCCTGCCGGACGATCCGCTGCGCGAGCCCCTCGACGACGGCCGTCTTCCCGACGCCCGGCTCGCCGATCAGGACCGGGTTGTTCTTGGTGCGCCGTGAGAGCACCTGGATGACCCGCCGGATCTCCTCGTCGCGGCCGATGACCGGATCGAGCTTGCCCTTGCGCGCGAGCTCGGTCAGATCGCGCCCGTACTTTTCGAGCGATTGATACGTGCCCTCGGGATTCTGCGACGTGACACGCTGGCTCCCGCGCACGGAGGTGAGCGCCTGGAGGATCGCGTCCTTCGTGCCGCCGAACTGCTGCAGGATCCGCGCGGACGGCGCGTTGCGGCCGGCCTCGCCGGCGACCGCGAGCAACAGGTGCTCCGTGCTGACGTACTCATCCTTGAGGCGATCCGCTTCGGCGCCGGCGGCGGCCATGACCTGCCGAAGGCGCGCCGAGGACCCCGGCTCGGACCCTCCCCGGGCGCTCGGCAGCTTGCCGATCTCCGTCCGCACCGCGGCCGCCACCCCCGACGGATCGGCGTTCAGCTTCCGCAGGATCTCGGGGACGATGCCCCCCTGCTGCTCGATCAGCGTCAGCAGCACGTGCTCCGGCGTGATTTCCGGGTGTCCCTCGCGATCGGCGAGCTGCTGCGCGCCGGCGATCGCCTCCTGGGCTTTCTCAGTGTACTTCTGGATGTTCATGGTGCTTGCTCACCTGGCCCCACGGGTGACTCACGGGTCTAGTGGTTTCGACTGTCGATCTTGCCGATCTGTTCCCAGATTTGCCGCTGATCCTTCGTCAGGGACCGTGGCAGCTGGATGTCGGCGGTCGCATAGAGATCGCCCTTCGCGTCGGGCTTGCCGATGAGCGGCATGCCGTGTCCCTTGAGACGGAAGATCTGTCCCGGCTGGGTGGTTTCCGGCACCTTCAGCCTCACCGATCCCGTGATCGTCGGGACCTGCGCTTCGCCGCCGAGCACCGCCGTCGTGACGGGCAGCGCGACCTTCGTGTAGAGATCGTCGCCCTTTCGTTCGAACACGGGATGCGGCTTGAGGCGGACGCGGAGGAAGAGATCGCCCGACGCGCCGCCGTTCGACCCCGCCTCGCCTTCGCCTGCCGCGCGGACCCGCGAGCCGTCCTTGACCCCTGGAGGGATCCGGACGTCGATGCTGCGCGCGTGGCCGCCGAGCGTGATCGATATGCGCCGCATGGCGCCGTGGTAGGCCTCCTCGAGGGTCAGCTCCGCTTCCGACTCGATGTCGCGCCCCTTCTGGCTGCGCGGGGCCCGCTGGGAGCGGCCGCGCGCATCGCCTCCGCCGCCGCCGAAGAAGGTCTTGAAGAAGTCCGAGAACGGATCCTCACCGCCGCCCCCGAACATGTCCCGCATCTCTTCCTCGGACATCGTCCGGGCGCCGCCGGGGCCGCCCATGTTAATCGTCCAGGTCCCGCCTTCGCCGCCGGCCCCGCCGAACGGAGAGCCGCCGGGATAGGACTGGCCCTGCTGCTGGGCCTGCTCGTACATGCGCCAGTTCGCGCCCAGTTCGTCGTATTTCTTCCGTTTGTCGGGATCGCCGAGGACCTCGTTCGCTTCGTTGATCTCCTTGAATTTCGCCTCGGCCCCCTTGTCGTTCGGATTGACATCCGGGTGGTGCTTCCGGGCGAGCTTGCGGAAGGCCTGTTTGATTTCCTTGTCGGTGGCGGTCTTCGGCACCCCGAGCGTGGCGTAGTAGTCCTTGAATTCCATCACCGGGGCCCAGAGCTCATCCTGATAAAGTACTCCCGCGCACGCATGGACGTCCAGTTATCCGACTTCGTCACGATCGGGCTGCTCGTCCTGCTCGAGGGCCTGCTGAGCGCCGACAACGCGCTCGTGCTGGCGCTGATGATCCTCGGGCTGCCGGGCCCGGACCAGAAAAAGGCCCTTCGATATGGCCTGTTGGGTGCCTTCGCGTTTCGGATTATCGCGACCCTGCTGGCGACCTACCTCATCCGGATCGAGTGGGTGAAGTTGCTCGGCGGGGTGTACTTGCTCTACCTCTCGTATCAGCATTTCTTCAGGAGCGGCGGCGCGGAGGCGCGCGGGAAACCGCGTCCGGCGCAGCCGTGGCTCGGGCTGTCGGCGCTCTGGAGCACCGTGGTGAAGGTCGAACTGGTCAACATCGCCTTCTCGGTCGACTCGATCCTCGTCGCGGTCGCGATGTCGAGGAAGACGTGGGTCGTGCTGTCGGGGGGACTCCTCGGGATTATCGCGATCCGCGTCGTCATCGCTCAACTGCTCGCGATTGTACGCAAGTACCCCGCCATCGTCGACGGGGCCTTCATCATCATCGCGTGGGTGGGGGCGAAGCTGCTGCTCGAGTTCCTGCGGGCCGAAGGCGTCGTCCACTTTCAGATCAACAGGTGGTTCTCCTTCGGGCTGATTATCGCGATCTTTCTGCTCTCGTACGTTTACGCGCGCCGGAAAGGGCCTGTTCCGGACGAATGTGACGCCGCCGCCGACCAGCTCTTACGATCCTGACAGCTTCAGATCCAGCGTCTTCGGGCCCGCCGCGTCGAGGGTGAAGCGCGTGGCCTTCTTGCTCGCACGCGCGAGCCACTCCGGATCGCTCCATTCCCCTTGCGCGACGTACTCGACGGCGATGGCGTAGTACGCGCCCGGCGGCAGGTTGCTGAACTTGAAACGGCCTTCCTGGTCCGGCCGCGACGAGGCCGTCCAGCGCGTGAGGGGCATCGTCCATTTGTCTTTGTCTTCCGCGAAGACCACGACCGTGAAGTCCTTGGACACTCCGCCCTTGTCGTCGGTGACGCCGCCGGTGATGCTCGTCGTCTGATTCGTCAGCTCGATCTCCAGATCGGTGACGTCCTCTCCCGCCTTGAATTCGACCCCCTTGTCGGTAACATCTTCGCCCTTCAGCCGGACCTCCTTCAGGATCCAGCCTTTGGGCAGGTTCGCGACGCGGAAGATGCGCTGGCCGACCAGGCCTTCGACCTCGAAGGCGCCGGTGTCCTTGACGTTCGAGCCGCCGAACATCGGCATCGGGCTGGCGTCGACGTCGATGGGCGCGGCCGACACGCGGATGCCCGAGGTGCCGTCGGGTTTCGCGCCGGCTCCGTAGGAGATCGTGCCCGACGCCTTCGCTCCGCGCGTGCCGACGACGACCATCCCGGTGATGTCTTCCCCGGCGACGTTGACGGTCGCCGTCGCGAATTCGCGCTCGGTTGCCGACGGCGTGGCGGTGGATCCATCCGAGGTCCGGAACGTGAATGCCATGTTCGCGCCCGCCGCCTGGATCATCGCGCCCATCGACTGCACCTGCAGGGAGTACTCGCCCGGGGTCACGCTGTTGAGCGTGAAGTTGCCGTCCTTGTCGGTCCGCGACGTGCCGCCCGGCATGAACTGCATCGCGTCCTTCATCGTCGGCATCAGCATGACCATTGCGCCGGTCATCGGTTTGCCGTCGGAGCCGACCGCCGTGCCGGTGATCTTCGCCAGCCTGACCGGCTGGAGCTGGATGTCGACGCTGGCGAGCTCCTGCCCGACGGCGAGCGAGATCCGCTGCGCCTCGCCCGGGGTGGGCGTGCCGGGATAGTAGGTGGCGGCGTACCCCGAATTCTGGTTGGAGCCGGTCGGACCGCCGGCGCCGCCCCCGAGGAGGTCCATCACCATGGAGCTCATATTCCGCAGCGTTGCGCTCACGTAATACTCGCCCGGAGGCAGTCCGTAGATCCGGAACTGTCCGAGATCGTTCGTCGTGCCGTTCCGGCCCGCCGGGACCAGCCGGCGCTTGCCGTTGGTGAACTGCATGCGCATCGCCGTGACGTCCGCCTCGGCCACCGCCTCGCCGAATTCGTCGACGACGCGGCCGGCGAGCACGCTGCCGCGCGGCAGCGCCATGTCGGCCTTGTCCATCTTCTGCGCGTCGGCCAGCTCGATCGGGCGGCCCGGCTCGAACGGCCGGCTCTGGCCGTAGTTCATCGTCACGAAGCCCGACTTGGAGGCGCTGACGTTGAAGCGTCCGGCGGGGAGGTCGCGAAACTCGTAGCGTCCCTGCGCGTCGGTGAGCGCCGTCTTGGTGCCGATGTCCGGCCCGCTGATGCGCACCTGCGCGCGGCGCACGACGCTGCCGGTGTCGATCGCCACGACGCGGCCGCGGATGCCGCCGGTGCCGGTCTTCGCTTGACGGCCCGGGGGGAGCATCTGGAGAGGCGCGCCGTCCCCGCCCGGACCGTTGACCTGGATCTGCTGGGTCACGACCTGAGCGTGAACGAACGGGGCTCCCGCGAAGAGTGCACACACGACGGCGAAGGAAAGGTTTCTGGACATAGTGACATTTTGGACGAGGTTCGGCCGGATCCGGTTGCGTGGAGGGAGTTTTTACGAATTTAACAACTCGAGGCGGGAGGAGCGAGGGGCGAGGCGCGAAGTCGTTTTCTCAACCTGTAGCTT
>WNFM01343671.1_pt1 | contig 11799 bp, 10 predicted proteins | sample 5400271 | NCBI WGS metagenome assembly WNFM01 (sample SAMN13153352, study PRJNA577476) | soil metagenome | isolation source: 60 cm saprolite on Douglas fir-dominated hillslope | place: USA:California | collected 2013-09-17 | reverse complement strand
GTCTGCTGGAATCCGGTGAATTGGATCCCGCCGACATGGCCGCCAAGATCACACCGCGCACCAAGCTGTTTGCCATTGGCGCATCGGCGAATTCGCTCGGAACGGTCAATGACATTGCGCTCGCCCGGCGCCTCACTCGGCAAGTGGGCGCCCTGCTGGTGATCGACGCCGTGCACTACGCGCCGCATTTTCCGATCGACGTTCAGGCGCTCGGCGCGGATTTTCTCCTTTGCTCGGGCTACAAATTTTATGGACCGCATGTCGGCGTGTTGTATTCACGGCCCGGCGCACTCGATCGATTGCCGACGGACCGTTTGAGCGTGCAGGATCCCGCGGCCCCCTACCGCATCGAAACCGGCACGCTGAATCACGCCGCCATCGAGGGCGTGCGCGCCGCGGTGGAGTACATCGCGAGTTGGGGCAATGGCGCATCGCTCCGGGAACGCATCGTCGACGCCATGACGCACATTTCCGCGTACGAACATGAGTTGGCGAAGTTCTACCATGACGCCGCGCGCCGCATTCCCGGCGTCCGCGTCTGGGGTCCCGACTTCGCCGACGGCCGCGCGCGCGCGCCGACCGTATCGATCACCATCGCCAGAATTACTGCGGCCGAAGCCGCGATGGCGCTCGGGAACCAGGGCATTTGCGTTTGGGACGGAGATTTCTATGCAGCGCGTCCGGTGCAGGTGCTGGGTCTCGCCGAGCGCGGCGGGCTGCTCCGTACCGGCATCTCCATGTACAACACCCGCGACGAGTTGAACCGCTTGCTGACGGGACTGGAACGGCTGGCGTCAGGCTGAGACCCGTCCGCTCATTCGCGGCGGTCTGCTCAGTCGCGGGCGCATGGCGCAATTGCGCAAAGCGCAGAAACTGCAATGGGTCCCGCGAATCCGCCGACAGCCGCCCCGCCGGCACATTGAGAAGATAGGGAAAGGCCCATCGTCGAGCCGCGCTCGATCAGCACGATGTCCGTCGGCTCCGGCGGCGGTCGGCGCAGCAGGTTGGCGGCCAGCACCGTGCCGCTAAAGCCGGCGCCGACGATGATCAGGGTGTCGCGCATCGTTGAAAATTCTACCAAGGGGGGTGATTCACTCTTTCGCTAACATTCTGCATAATCCGTGGTCAAATAGCGCATCGAATTCGAAGCGAGGGGCAATACTATGCAACTCAGCAAATTGAGCTATTACTCGGACTTCGTGGTCTATCCTTTGGTGCTCATCGCACTGACGGCGATCAATATCAACCATGTGACTTGGGCGAGCGGCGCGGAATGGCTCGGTGCCAGCATGGCGGGGCTGATCTTCTGGACTCTGGCGGAGTACGCCCTGCATCGGATTGCATTGCATCGAATGCCCTACTTTTCGCCCATGCATGGCCTGCACCACGCCTCGCCGTTGGCCTACATCGGCACCCCGTCATGGATCAGCGTTGCGGTCTTGAGCGTCGCGATCTTGCTTCCCGCGTGGTTGTGCTTGGGGTTCAATGTCGCGGACGGCCTCACCGTCGGCGTGATGCTCGGCTACTGGTGGTACGGGGTCGTGCATCATGTCATCCATCATCACGCGAACACATCCTCGTCCGCCTACTTCAACGATCTGCGCGCCTGGCACATGCGCCATCACTACTCGCCGAAAAGCGGAAACTTCGGCGTGACCACGCCGGTATGGGACCATGTGTTCGGCACCGCCATCAGCGCCCGCGACAAGGCGGTCGCGCCGTCGTGAGCGCGCCGCTCCCGGCGAAGCGCTCGCCGCGACACGCTTGCTGGAGCGCCGCACCCTCGTTGGAATGCCCTGCCCTCGCTGGAGGCGCCCTGCCAGGGGACGTTGAACTTCGCAGAACCGCCCATATCTAACGTGGCAGCGGTCAATTCGACCTGTCGGGGGCTTTTATGCGAAGACTATTAGCTGCTGCAACCCTTGCCGCGACCATGACGTTCGCGGTCGCGATGACATCGCCGGCGTTCGCGGATGCCGACCCCACCATGGACCAAATCTATACCGCGGCGGCGGGCGGTCACCTCGATCAAGCCCAGCAGATGATCAGCCAAGTTCTGGCCGATCATCCGACCAGCGCCAAAGCGCACTACGTGCAAGCTGAACTCTACGCCAGAGAAGGCAAGACCGCTCTCGCGCGTTCGGAGCTCGGTACCGCGGAACAATTGAAACCAGGTCTGCCCTTTGCCAATCCGCGCTCGGTGCAAGAACTCAAAGCGCAACTTGGACTTAGGGTGGGCGCGATCAGCCCGACCGTCATCCGGTCCGTACCCGCCGAGCCGCGATTTCCGTGGGGCACGGTACTGATTCTGGCCGGCGTGGTCGGCGTCCTGTTGCTGGTATTTCGACGGCGCAATAGCTATGTCCAATATCCCGCGGCCGGCCCCGGGATGGGCGGCGCGCCTGGAACCTCCGGGAATCGGCTCCGGCATCGCGGGCGGCCTCGCCTCAGGATTGGCGGTGGGCGCAGGCGTAGTTGCCGGCGAAGAGCTGGCCCATCATTTTCTGGACGGCGGCCGCAGCAGCGGCGGAGTCATCCCCCCGGCCGAAGCGGGCGACTCCGGCTTCAGCAACAGCGATATGGGCGGCTCCGACTTCGGGGTCAACGACCCCGGCTCCGGCTGGGATGACGGCGGCAGCTCGGGCGGCGGTGGTGGCGACTGGAGCTAGCAGCCGCGCGAGCTGATCGGCCCGCGCCGTTGGCGGCCTTGAAATCCACTCTTTGGGCGCCCGTCGGGGCGCCCTTTCATTTCTGCCCGGTGCTCTGCGACGATCTGGGCCCGCGCAATCAGGCGAGCAACGATAATACGGTCGAACGGGTCGCTGTGGTGCAGTGCAAAATAGTGAAAGATCGTAAACTGCGTCGGTTTTACGCCGCATGAGCAGGTATGCCCCGACACCGGACCGCATCGACGCGCCACGCCCATTTATTGGGTCTAGCCTGCCTGCTCGGCCTGCTCTGCTCGATCGAGGGCTGCATCAGGAGCGTACGCAGCTTCGTTGCGGTCGAACCGCTGGATCTGCACGAAGGGTACCGCGAATACTCGGATAGCCTGTTGAGTTCGGGACGGCTCAGTCTCGCGACGCGCCAGGCTCTCAATCTCGTTCCCGAGGCAGGCGTGGCGGGAAGTACGGCGGCGCAGCTGGCCGCTATAGGTGCGAGCGAGCGCATCGATCCGGCCACCCGCGCATTCGCGCGTTCGGAACTTGCGCTCCGGGCTGCGCAGACTTTGGACGGTAAGCAGCCCGCCGTGTCGCGCCAGTTCTATCTCGTGGCCGCCCGCGAGGCGGCGCGGCTGTTGTTCCCCGACGGCAAGATGATTCACATCGATCCGTTCGACCAGAAGTATCGCCTGGCCTCGAGCTTTTACAGCCTCGCCGCGGGGCGGTACTTCCTGCTGCTGATGGCCTCGGGGCGCAAATGGACCGGGGATATCACCGAGACCACTCCGGCAGGCGTCTTCAATGTGACCTTCGACAATGACGACAGCGACCTTTACGCCTATTTTTTTGAGAATTTCTCGCTCGCCTGGGGCTATCGCATCACGGGTCTTCGCAACCGCTATACGCGCGACGGGATCGGCATACCCATGGTCGCGCGGCGCGCACCCGGGAAAAGTTCTCCGCTCGAGCAGTATTTTCCGTCGGGCGGGTACATTGCACCCATCACGGTCTACCTGCGGTTCGCTTCCGACGCTTTGAGCATCTCGCCGGATCCACAGAGCGAACCGGAACGCGTGCGGGTTGGACTCGCCGATACCCGGTTGGCGGAGTTTGTATGCTTCGGGCGGCAAACCTTACCCGTCGCCGCCGATTTCACCGCGCCCTATGCGGTGCAGGCATGGCGCGAACTCACCAATGACATTTTAGGGTCTGAGGAATTGCGCGGCCGATATCAGATCATTCACTACACTTACGCGACCAACGAGAGCTTCTTGGCGACCGCCACCCGCTTTCGCCGCGAGCTCGCCGAATTTCTCGCCGTGGTCAAATACGATCCCCATGTGAGCCCGAAGCTGGTGTTGATCGGTCATAGCATGGGCGGGCTGCTGGCCAAGTCCGTCGCCGTGGACAGCGGCACGAAGCTCTGGGACACCACATTCCGCGTGCCTGTCGAAGCGCTGCATGCCGACGACGCCGTCCGCCGCACGTTCGAGGACGCGCTCCTGCTCAAGCCCTGGCCCAGCGTCGGCCTGATCATTTTCATGGGCACACCGCAACACGGCAGCGACCAGGCGGACGGTCTGTTGGGCCGATTGAGCGCCAGCCTGTTGCACCTGTCCGCAGACTACGTGAATCTCACCCGCGAAATCGGCCTGCGCGATTCAGAGGAACTGCAGCCCGACATCCGCTCGGGGTTTACCTCGGGCCGCATGACCAGCGTGGCATCTCTCTCGCCCCGCAACCCGCTCATGCGGGCCTACGGCGGCTTGCCCATCGTTGCCGGCGTTCCCTTCTATTCCATCATGGGCTCGGCCGTGCACGACGCTCACGGCCGAGCCTCGGACGGTTACGTCACCGTGGACAGCGCGCGGCTGTCGGGCAGCGTCTCGGATACCGTGCTGCCGATTCGCCATCGGCAATTCGATCGGGCGGCGCCTCTCAATGTGGTCTATCGGATTTTGCGGGAACACGCCGAGTCCGTGCCGAGCACGGCATCGGCGTCGCTGACGCCGGCCGGCGCAGCATGCCGATAAACCTGCGAGCGCCGACTCTATTGACTCGCCGGACTGAGGCCGCCCATACTCGCCGCAGTTCTGCGAGTCTCGACTCTCCCGTAGGATGAGTCACATTCGGAGGCCCTATGCGCTGGATGTCCGGTTTGTGTCCTGCGCTTTTGTTGTCCGCCTCTCTCGTCTGCGCGGACGAACATCATGACCACAAGCTCTCCGCCGAAGAACTCGGCTCCATCCACTTCGCGACTTCCTGCTCCAAATCCACTCGAACCGAATTCAATCGGGCGGTCGCCCTCCTGCATTCTTTCCAGTACGAACAATCCCGCTCATCCTTTGTGGAAGTTTCGCAGCGCGACCCGGCGTGCGCCATGGCGCAGTGGGGCATTGCCATGAGCCACTATCACGGCCTTTGGGATAACGGCGACGCCGCGGCCGGCCGAGCCGCGTTGCTGACGGCGCAAGAGCTTGCGGGCGCAAATCCCAGGACCACCGCGCGGGAACGCGCCTACATCAGTGCTTTGGAGGAAATCTATCGCCAGGACGACAAGGACTCCGCATCGCACGCCCGCGCCTTCGAGCAAAAAATGGGTGAATTGCAAACGGCCTACCCCGCCGACAGCGAAGCGGCCATCTTCCACGCGCTGACCCTCGCCATCACCGCGCCGAAAACCGACCAGACCTTTGCCAATCAGCGCAAGTGCGGCGAAATTCTTGAGCCTATCTTGAAGCAGCAGCCGCGCCACCCGGGCGTCGCTCACTACATCATTCATTGCTACGACAATCCCGTTCTCGCCGAGCAGGGTCTCGGTGCGGCGCGCATGTACGCGAAAATCGCGCCTGCGTCCGCCCATGCCAATCACATGCCTTCGCATCTCTTTACGCGCGTCGGTTCTTGGGACGAATCCATCAGCTCTAACCTGAAGTCTGCGCAACTCGCCGCCGCCGCGGAACAGACTTCCAGTAACGGCGAGGCCCGCGATCAGCGCCTTCACGCCATGGACTACCTGGAATATGCCTATTTGCAGAGCGGGCGCGTACATCAAGCGAAAGCTGTGCTCGAGCAGATGCACTCGCTGCCTCCGCTTGTCGGCCTGACTCTCACGGGTGACTACGCCCTCGCGGCAACCCCGGCGCGCGTAGCGGTCGAACTCGGCAATTGGACGGAAGCGAGCGGCTTGAGGGTCCGGGAGGAAGGCACCCCGTGGACGCAGGCAATCACCTGGACCGCAATCGGCGTGGGCGCAGCCCGTTCCGGAAACCTCGAACTCGCTGCCCAGGCGGAGCAGGCGCTCGCGTCACTGCGCGATGCCACTGCCAAGCAGAACAACACCTATTGGTCGAATCAGGTCGAGGTTCAACGCCGCGAAGTGGCCGGATGGATCGCGCAGACCAGGGGCAACAGCTCTGACGCAATCGCGCACCTTCGCTCCGCCGCGGAACTCGAAGAGAGTATGGACAAGCACGCGGTCACGCCCGGTCCTGTGACGCCCGCGCGCGAAATGCTTGCGGAAGTGCTCTTTCTGCAGAATCATCCACAGAATGCGTTAGCGGAATACCAGGCCGTGCTGAAAGTCGCTCCCAACCGTTTCAACGCGCTCTATGGCGCAGCGAACGCCGCCGAAGCCGCCGGCAACACCCCAGCCGCCAACGAATACTTCCACAATCTCACGCGAATCGCCGTCGGCGACGAACGCCCTGAATTGGCGACCGCCCGCAAGAAAATCACGGACATCGCGCAGAAAGCCGCCCTTTAATCAGTCTGCAGCGGCGCGTCTCAGCTGCCGCGCAACTCAGCCGCCGCGCGCCACGGCGCTCGCCACCGCGTCGTGCAGCGCCTTCATGCCGAAGGAGATGTCCTGCACGACCCCGTCGACGAAGAATGTCGGCGTCGCGCGGATGTGGCTGCGCCGGCCGCCTTCGATGTGCTCGCGAACCTTTTGCAAGTAGATGTGATCGTCCATCTCCGCGGTATAGCGCGCGAGATCCAACCCTAAGTCCGCGGCATGACGATACAAGTCCTTGTCCTTGAGATGCGCCTGGTTCTGGAACAGGAGATCGTGCATGGGCCAGAATTTCCCCTGCGCCGCCGCGGCCTCCGAGGCCTCGGCCGCCAGCAGCGCGTGCGGGTGAGCGTCCTGAAGCGGGAAGTGCCGGAATATGAACCGAATCTTATTGGGAAACCGCTCCAGCAGCAGCTTCGGCGTCGTCGCCGCGACCTTGCAGCCCGGACATTCGAAGTCGCCGTATTCGATCAGCGTTACCCGCGCGTGCTCCGAACCCTCGAGATGGTCGGTGGGCTCCGGCGGCACCGCCAAGCTCATGGAATGGGATGGTGAACTCATTGCGACTCCTTGATGCTCACGCGCCTCAATTCTCACGCATCGCGCGAGGGTAACTCGATGGGCCGGATTTTCACACGAATCACACTTGATCTGCGCAGCAACTGCAACTCGCCTTCGCGGCCGATCCAACTGGAGTCGAGGAGTCTCTGCAGACCGTCGATCCCTTCGACGGAGACTCCGTCGAGCGCGATCATGCGATCGCCGGCCTCGACTCCCGCGACGGCGGCCGGACTGCCCGGCACCAGTTCCAAGACATGCACGGCGGTAGAGCCAGGCAATTCGAAATGCCGCACGACACGCGTGGCAATGGGCACGGTCGCTCCGGAAACGCCGATATAGGCACGACGCACCCGGCCGTGCGCGAACAACTGGCCAATCACCCATTTTGCAGTGTTGATTCCCGTGGCAAAACAAATGGCCTGGGCTTGCGGGATCATCGCGGTATTGACCCCGATCACCCTCCCCCGGGAGTCGACCAGCGGTCCCCCGGAATTTCCCGGATTGAGCGCCGCGTCCGTTTGAATGACATCGTGCATGAGCCTGCCGGAGGTGGCGCGCAGCGTGCGCCCGAGCGCCGAGATGACGCCGGTCGTTACGGTCTTGGAGTATCCGAGCGGATTGCCGATGGCAATCGCGACTTGTCCCACCTTCAAGGCCGCGGAATCGCCGAACTCCACGTAGGGCAGAGCGCCGGGCGATCCGATTCGCAGCACCGCCAGATCCGAATCAGGATCGTTTCCGACCAGATCGGCGCTGAAGCGGCTGTCGTCGTTCAATCGGACCGTGATCTCGTCCGCGCCCTGAACCACGTGGCTGTTGGTCAAGAGATAGCCGTCGGGAGTGAACAGGAATCCTGAACCGCTGCCGCGTGCTGGGCGAGGTGCGCCGCGGCCGCCGGGCGCACGCCCATTGGGCGCGCGGCCGCTCGCCGCCGGCGCGGCGCGATGCTCCACCTCGATGAACGTGACCGCCGGCGCCACTCGCTCCAGCGCGCCGATCACCGCGCCGGAGTAGGCGTCGAGCAAGGAGGCGTCGTGACCGGACGAATCATCGCTCACGTTCTCCGCGGAAACCCACTGCGGCGTCAGCATGCTCAACCCAGAATGATTTTCGACTGCGCGGCGAGGCCTTCCACGATCAGCCGGTTGACGCGGCGAACGAAGGTCGCCGGATCATCCAGTTCGCCGCCTTCCGCCAGCATGGCCTGGTCGTACAGCACGTGGGCTAGATCCGCGAACGCGGCATCATCGGCAGTGCTCCTGAGGCGCTCCACCAAGGGGTGTTTGGGATTCAATTCGAGAATCGGCAGCGTAGCAAACGGATTGTTCTGGCCCGCCTGCTTGAGAATGCGTCCCATGCGGAGGCTCACGCCGAATTCTCCGGCGACCAGGACTGCGGGCGAGTCGGTCAGGCGGGCAGACACTCGGGCGCTCGCGATCTTGCCCAACAAGAGCTTGCCGAGGCGCTCCGTGGTGTCCTTGAAGGCCGATTCAGCGGCTGCTTTTTCCGGCGTCTCGATGGCCGATGCCACGTCGGCGGCGCTGCTCGCGGCGTTCGCGAGCGTCTTGCCTCCGAACTCGTGCAGGTGGCCGGCGACCCACTCGTCGATGCGGTCGGTGAGCAGCAGCACTTCCAGCCCCGAGGCGCGAAAACCTTCCAGATGCGGACTGTTGCGCGCGGCGGCAAGCGTGTCGGCGGTCAGATAGTAAATCGCCTTTTGATCGGCCTTCATGCGCGAGACATACAGAAGCGCAGCAGCTTCGCGATGCGCTCTTTCTGGCTCGGATCATCGATGATGCCTTCCTTCAACACCACGCCGAAGGTCTTCCAGAATTCCGCATACTCCTCCGGCTTGTTTGCCGCCAAATCCTCGAGCAGATCGAGCGAGCGCTTGACGAGCGCGGACTTGATCTTCTCGACGGTGCGATTGTTCTGGAGCAGTTCGCGCGATACATTCAGCGGCAGGTCGGCGGTGTCGACGAGGCCGCGCATGAAGCGCAGCCACGGCGGCAGCAATTCCGCCGCCTTGTCCATGATGAACACGCGCTTGACGTAGAGCTGAATGCCGCCTTTCTGCTCGCGCTCGAACAAATCGAAGGGCGCGCGCTTGGGCAGATACAGCAGCGACGTATATTCGATATTGCCTTCGACCTTGTTGTGCGCCCAAACCCGCGCGCCTTCGGAGTCGTGCGTGAGGTGCTTGTAGAAGGCCTGGTAGTCTTCATCGCTGAGTTCAGCCTTGGGGCGCGTCCAGAACGCCTTGGCCTGGTTGACGGTCTCCTCGGTCTCGCCCGTTTTTAGGACGACGGGCAGGCTCAAGTGATCCGAATACTTGCGCACCAATTGGCGCAAGCGCGCCGGTTCCAGAAATTCCTTGTCCTCCTCGCGCAGGTGCAAGATCACTTCGGTGCCGCGGTCCGGCTTGGCGTCGGCTTGGATCTGGTACTGGCCTTCGCCGTCCGAGTCCCAGCGGACCGCAGGCGTGTCAGCGCGCTTGGTCAGCACAGTGACCTTGTCGGCGACGATGAACGCCGAATAGAAGCCCACGCCGAACTGGCCGATCAACTGTGCATCCTTGGCGGAATCCCCGCTCAAAGTTTCCAGGAATCTCTTGGTGCCGGAGCTCGCTATGGTCCCCAGATTGTCGATCACTTCAGCTTCGCTCATGCCGACGCCATTGTCCTTGATGGACAGGGTGCCGGCTGCCGTGTCAGGAACCAGCGTGACCGAGAGCGTCTCGGCGCCCAGGAGATCGGGCTTGGCGAGCGCCTCGAAGCGCAGCTTCTCGCAGGCGTCCGAGGCGTTGGAGATCAGCTCGCGCAGGAATATTTCCTTGTGCGAATACAGCGAGTGGATCACCAATCGCAATACTTGCTTGGTTTCGGCTTGGAACTCTTTGATCTGCGGCTGTGTTTCGGTCGTCATGGCTGTTTGTTTTGCGGGGGAACTCGAACGGCGCTAGCCTCCGGTGAAGTGGGGCCTGCCCCCGATTCTTCAAGACGGCATCTACGGGCAGGATTGCAAATTTCAAGATGGCGAAAACCGGCACCAATCCGGCTGTTTGGGCAGCGCTGGCGGGCAACGTGCTGGTCGCCGCCGCCAAGTTTGCCGCCGCCGCGGTCAGCGGGTCGGCCGCCATGCTCAGCGAGGCGGTGCATTCCCTGGTCGACACCGTCAATGAGCTGTTGCTGCTCTACGGGATCGCGCGCTCCTTGAGGCCGGCCGACCGCGTGCACCCCTTTGGCTATGGCCGCGAACTCTATTTCTGGAGTTTCGTGGTCGCATTGCTGATCTTCGCTCTGGGCGCGGGCGTCTCTGCCTACGAGGGCGTGGACCACTTGCTGCACCCCGTACCCCTCGAGCGGCCCCTCGTCATCTTTGTGGTGCTTGCCGTCTCGCTGGCATTCGAGGGCGCATCATGGTTGGTCGGCATGCGCGCGTTCCGTGCCACGCAGCGCACCTTGGGCTGGTGGGAAGCGTTTCGGCGCTCGAAGGATCCGCCGACGTTCATCGTGGTTTTCGAGGATTCCGCGGCAATTTTAGGCATCGCCGTGGCCGCCGCGGGCACGGCGGCGGCGATACTGACCGGGGATACTCGCTGGGACGGCGTGGCCTCCTTAGCCATAGCGCTCATCCTGGCGGGAGTCGCGGGATTGCTCGCGCGCGAATCAAAAGATCTGCTGATCGGCGAACGCGCCGACCCTAGTTTGAGCGATGCCATCATGCGCACCGCGGCCGGTATCGCCGGCGTGTGCAGCGCCAACAGCATCGTGACGGTGCAGCTTGCGCCGCGCAATGTGATCGCGACCTTGAGCCTGGACTTCTTCGATTATCTGCGCGCACCGGACATCGAGCGGGCCGTGGTCGAACTGGAGGCCCGCGTGCGCAGCGCCCACCCTGAGGTGTCGGCGTTGTTCGTCAAGCCGCAGAGCGTGCTGGTGGCGGCGGAGCGCTTGGGCGAACGCGGCGCCATGACGCCGGACAGCGTGGGGGATGATGACGCAGGCGGCGGCGCCATGACGCCGGAGGGAATCGGCGACGGCTAAGCGAGCAGCTTCGGATCGATCGGCAGGCTGCGGATCCGCACGCCGGTCGCCGCAAATATCGCATTGCAAAGGGCGGGTACCACCGGCGGCAACGCGGGTTCACCCAACCCCGTCCGGGCGGCGCCTGGTTGATGCGCAATAGCAGGAAATCGTTGAAGTTGCTTTGCTCGACCCGCCCGTTGGCTACGGTAATCGCCTGACCCAGGGCTTCACCGATGCCATCGAGCGCGGCTCCCTGCACTTGATTCTCCGCGCTGGTCGGATTGATGATTTGGCTGCCGACATCGCCCACCACCCACACCTTGTCCACGGTGATCCGGCCGCCCGCCGCCACGGTTGCCTGCACGACTTCCGCAAAATATCCGAGATGGCTGTAATAGAACGCGACGCCCTGGCCGGTTCCCTTGGGGAGCGTGCGTTTGCCCCACGCCGATTTTTCGCGCACCAAGGCCAATACATCGATCATGCGGCCGGAATCGAATCCCGGGTCCTGGCTCTGCGGGCCCGGCGGATTCACGGGGACCCGGCGCTCGGCCAGCAACTCGATGCGAAATTGCAGCGGATCCTTGCCCGCTGCATGCGACAGTTCGTCGATGAACGATTGGAACACGAACCCTAAGGCATTGGTGCGGGGCGCGCGCAGCGGTCCTGTCGGCACACTCGAGGGCATCAGCGAAGCGCCGAACTGGAGATTCGGCACAAATTTCGCGGGAAACTCCTCGGCACTCATGGTCGC
>WNFM01012418.1_pt2 | contig 11799 bp, 11 predicted proteins | sample 5400271 | NCBI WGS metagenome assembly WNFM01 (sample SAMN13153352, study PRJNA577476) | soil metagenome | isolation source: 60 cm saprolite on Douglas fir-dominated hillslope | place: USA:California | collected 2013-09-17 | reverse complement strand
CTATAATTCTGGCCGATGCTCCCCCGCTTCCTCGCCGAGTCGCTCGACGCGAATGCCGGCAGCGCGCGGCTGTCGGCGGACGAGGCGCGGCACCTCGCGCAGGTGCTGCGGCTCGCGGCGGGGGACGAGGTCGCGGTGTTCGACGGCGCGGGACGGGAGTTCCGCGCGCGCATCGAGCGCGTGGCCAGGGACGCCGCCGAGCTGACGCTCCTGGAGGAGGTGCCCGCCGCCCCCGAGCCCTCCGTCCGCCTCACGCTCGCGCAGGCGGTCATCAAGGGCGAGAAGATGGACGATATCGTCCGCGACGCGACGATGATGGGCGTCGCGGCCATCGAGCCGCTCGTGACCGGCCACACCGCCCCTCATATGAAAGAAGGTCGCGCGCCCGAGCGCTGGCGGCGCATCGCGATCGCGTCCGCCAAGCAGTGCCGCCGCGCGGTGGTGCCGGCCATCGGCGTGGGACGCACGTTCTCCGGATGGCTGCCGCAGGATCGCGCCGAGCTGCGCCTCCTGCTCCTCGAGCCCTCCGTCGCCGTCGACGGTCATTCGGTGTCCACGCTGGCCGGCAGCCGGCCGGCGTCCGCATCTTTAATGGTGGGCCCGGAAGGGGGCTGGAGCGTGGACGAGATCGACGCCGCCATCCGCGCCGGCTGCGTGCCGATCACGCTCGGCGGGCGGACGCTCAGGGCCGACGCCGTCCCGATCGTCGCAATCGGGTTGCTGCAGTTCCTGTGGGGGGATCTTTAATCGAGGTTCGAGGTTCGGTTCCGGGTTGGTCGATCCTGGATCCTCGCTCACGCCCGCAGGCACAGCGCCGCCCAGTCGCCCTCCGCCCGCTCGTCGATCACGGCGAGGCCGCCGAACGCCATCGTGACGACCGCCACGTCCTCGGGCGCGAAGCCGCTGACGATCAGGTACCCGCCGCCGGTGGCCAGGCTGCGCAGTTCCGCGGCGTAGCGCACCAGCACCGCCCCCGTCAGGTTCGCGAGCACGAGATCGGCACGCTCGATCCGCAGGCTCTCCAGATCGTCGCGGATGATGTCGATCGACGGCGCGGCGCCGTTCCTCGCGATGTTGTTCCGCGCGTTCTCGAGCGCATCGGGATCGCTGTCGATCGCGACGACGTCCGCCGCGCCGAGCTTCCAGGCGGCGAGGGCGAGCACGCCAGATCCGGTGCCGATGTCGAGCACGCGCAAGCCGCGCAGCTCGAGCCGCTGCATCAGCACCAGGCACAACCGCGTCGTCGCGTGGTGCCCCGTGCCGAAGCCGGTGGAGGGCTCGATGACGATCACCGGGAGATCAGCCTTCTGCCTTCTACCTTCTGCCTTGTCGCCTGTCGTCCCGTCCGGCACGTCCCAGGGGGGCGCAATGATGAGGCCGCCGGCCTCGATCGCCTTCAGACCTTCCTGCGAGCGCCGCGCCCAGTCTTCGTCGGGCACCTCGATCGGCGATGCCCGGACCGAGACGTCGGCGGCAAGCGCTTCGCGCGCGGCGTCGCGGCTGGAGGCGGAGCGGAAGAACACGCGCCACCGGTCGGCGATCTCGTCTTCGTGGATGGCGACGGGCGCGAAATCGTCGAGCCGCGCGTAGAGGCGATCGCGGAGGAAGGGGTCGGCCGAGGCGCGGAAGGTGATCTCGAGCGCCGGATAATCAGCCAAAAATATCTTTCACCTTCTCGAAGAAGGGCTTGCCGGCGGCCTCGTCGGAGTCGCTCGTCTCGAGCGTCTCCTGCGGCATCGTCTTCGCCAGCTCTTCGAGCAGGTGCTTCTGTTCCTTCGTCAAGGTCTTCGGGATCGCGAGGCGCGCGATCGCATACAGGTCGCCGCGTCCGCGCCCGGAGACGTTGGGCATCCCCTTGCCGCGCAGCTTGAAGCGCGCGCCGACCTGGGTGCCAGCCGGAATCTTGATCTGCTCGTCGCCCGTCATCGTCGGCACCTGCGCCGAGCCGCCCATCGCGAGCATCGGGTAGCTGACGGTCAGATGGCAATACAGATCGTCCTCTTCGCGATGGAAGACCTCGTGGTCCTGCACGTGGACGACGACGTAGAGGTCGCCGGAAGGACCGCCGGCGGAGCCGTGCTCCCCCTCGCCATAGAGGCGAAGGCGCTGCCCGGTCGCGATCCCCGCGGGGATCTTCGCCGTGACCTTCCGCTCGCGGCCCACGCGTCCCGCGCCGCGGCACGCCTGGCAGGGCTTGCGGATGACTTTGCCGCTCCCGCGGCAGGTCGAGCACGGGCGGGCGACGGTGAGGAAGCCCTGCTGGAACCGCAGTTGCCCCGAGCCCTTGCACTGGGCGCAGACTTCCGGCGCGCTGCCGGCCGCCGCGCCGGAGCCCTTACAGGTCTCGCAGGTCTCTTCACGCGGGATCTGGATCGAGGTCTCGGTCCCGGTGAAGGCTTCCTCGAAGGAGATCTCGAGGTCGTAGCGCAGGTCGGACCCGCGCTGCGGGCCGCCGCGGCGGCGGCGCCCTCCGAACATGTCGCCGAAGCCGAAGAGATCGCCGAGATTCCCGAAGATGTCCTCGAAGCCGGCGAACGCATTGGGATCGAAGCCGCCCGCCCCGGCCCCGCTCACGCCGGCATGGCCGAAGCGGTCGTAGGCCGATCGTTTGTCGGGGTCCGAGATGATCGCGTAGGCCTCGGCCGCGGCCTTGAACTCCTCTTCGGCCGCCGTATCGCCCGGATTGCGATCCGGATGGTGCTTGAGCGCGAGCTTGCGGTACGCGCTCTTGATCTGGGGATCGGTGGCGTCGCGCGCGACGCCGAGGATCTCGTAATAGTCCCGCTTGCTCACCCTTTGGCCACCTTCACCATCGCGGGGCGCAGCAGGCGATCCCCAAGCATGTAGCCGCGCCGGAATTCCTCGACGACCTCGCCCTCGCGCCGGCCGTCCGCGGGCTCGTGCGACACCGCCATGTGGAAGTGCGGGTCGGAGTCGGCGCCGAGCGACGCGATCGGCGTGACGCCGCGCTTGCGCAGCGTTTCCATCAACTGCTTGTGGATCAGCTCGACGCCGCGCCGGATGGCCTCGGTCGCCTCGGTCCCGGGGTCCGCTTTGAGCGCGCGCTCCATGTCGTCGACGAGCGGGAGCAGCTCCTGCAGCAGGTCGGCCGCGGCGGCGTCCGACAACTGGATGCGCTCGCGCTCGGTGCGCTTGCGGTAGTTGTCGAACTCCGCCGTCTTGCGCAGGAGCCGGTCGTAGTACTCGTCGCGCTGTTTCTGCAGCTCGGCCGGATCCGTCGACGCTTCGGGTTGTTCGGGCTGCGTTGCCGCGGATGTTTCGTTGCGATCGTCTTCCATGTCAGTTCACAGTCTACCGCTCACAGTTTACAGTTTGTGGTTCACAGCCTGCAGCATCGAAAAGGCTTGGCGGCCTCCACCTGTGAACTGTGGACCGTGCCCTGTCAACTATTATCGAAGACGCGATTGATCGTGCGCGACAGGCTGTCGACGACGTTGATCGCGCGCGAGTAGCGCATCCGGGTTGGTCCGATGATGCCGACGGCGCCCGTCCGTTTGCCGTCGGTATACGTCGATGTCACGACGCTGAAGTGCTGCAAATCGGGATCCTGGTGCTCGCTCCCGATGAAGACCGTCAGCCCGCTGCCGCTCATGCACGCGTCGATGAGCTGCACGAGCCGCGATTTCTCCTCGATCATCGCCACCAGCGACTTCATGGTCGCCAGCGTCGATTCCGGATCGTGGCCGGCCGTGACCTCGAACAGCAGCGCGGTGCCCTGGATGTAGATCGACGGCTGCCGCTCGACGCCTTCGAACGACGTGCTGGCCAGGCGCAAGGCGCGGGACATCAGCGCGCCGTAGGTCGTCTGATCCTCGCGCAGCCGGTCGAGCACGGCCTGCCGGACCTCCACGAGCGACCGGCCCTTGAATTCGGAATTGATGAAATTCGCCGCCTGCTGCAGCTCGACGGTCCCGAACGGCTCAGTGGGCTCGATGACCTTGTGCGAGATGTGGCCGCCGGTCGACACCAGAACCACCAGCACCTTGCGTCCGCCGAGCGGGACGAAATCCAGGTGCTCGAATGTCGCTTCGCTCGCGGGAACCATCGCGAAGCCCACCTGGTGGGACGCGCGGGAGATCTCCTGCGAGGCGTGCGAGAGCACATCCTCGACGGTGCCGGCGCGGCGGAGGCGCTCTTCGACGTCAGGCGCGAACCGTGCCGTGCGGCGCTCCGCCAGCAGCTGATCGACGTAGCTGCGATAGCCCATGTCGGTCGGCACCCGGCCGGCCGAGGTGTGCGGCTGGCGCACGTACCCCAGTTCTTCGAGGCGGGCCATTACGTTACGGAGGGTGGCGGACGAGACGCCGAAACCGCGGCTGGCCAGCCACAACGAGGAAATGGGTTCACCGTGATCGATATAGGCCTGGACCAGGGCGCCCAGGATCCTCCTATCTCGTTCCGGTAGCTCGGGATGACGGGTCATGGAGTCTTAGCAGTCTCTCAGGGTGATTGCTAATTATACCCCGAGCCTGCCCCGGCCGTAACGTTAGCGAAGGCGGGCCCGCGCCGCGAGCGCCGACGCGGCCGTCCGCGCCTCGGCCGTAATCGCCGCAACGTCATGATTCAGCAGCGAAAAGTCGCGGGCGAGCACCTGGCCGTCGACCATCGTCAGGCGGACATCCGTGCCGCGGGTCGCGTAGACGAGGGTGGACCAGGGGTCGGGGTCGGGCGCCTGGTGCGGTCCGTCGCGGCCGATCAGGATGAGGTCGGCGCGCTTGCCGGTCTCGATCGATCCGATTTCGCGCTCCATCGCGAGCGCCCGCGCGCCGTCGCGCGTCGCCATCCAGAGCGCGTCGCGCGCGGTGAGGGCGCCGGGCTGTTTCCGGACGGCCTGGATCGTCGCCGCGAGCCGCATTTCCTCGAACATGTCGAGCCGGTTGTTGCACGCGGCGCCGTCCGCGCCGAGCGACACCGAAATGCCCCGCGCGCGCATCTCGGCGACCGGCGCCAGACCGGATCCGAGCTTCAGGTTCGAGCTGGGGCAGTGCAGCACCTTCACGTCGCGCTCGGCGAGCAGCGCCTGTTCCGCCTCCGTCACCCACACGCAGTGCGCCGTGCAGAGGTGCGGCGTCGCGAGGCCGGTGTCCGCGAGGTACTCGAGGTTGCTCAGGCCGCCCGACAACGTGCGGACGACTTCCACTTCGTCGCGGTTCTCGGAGGCGTGCGTGTGGACGATGACGCGATCCCGTGTCGACAGCTCCGCGACCGCTTCCAGTAGCTCGCGAGAGCACGACACCGCGAACCGCGGCGCGAACGCGGCGTGCAGCCGTCCGCCCGCCTTGCCGTCCCAGCGCTTCCGGAGCGCGACGCTCTCGTCGATCGACGCGCGCGTCTTCTCCTGCAGCCGCGCCGGGACCTGCTGATCGGAATCCATCATGCACTTGCCGACGACGGCGCGAAGCCCCATCTCGTCGAGCGCTTCGAACACGACGTCCGTGTCGTGCACGGTTTCCATCGTCAGCGCGGTCGTGGTGCCGCTCAAGAGCAGCTCGGTCGCCGCCAGCCGCGCGGACGCGCGGAGCGTCGCGGGCGTGTGCGCCGCTTCCATCGGCCAGACGCGCCTGCGCAGCCACTCGAGGAGCGGCATGTCGTCGGCGTAGCCGCGGAAGAGCGTCTGGCAGAGGTGGATGTGGGTCTGGATGAAGCCGGGGAGGAGATACGCGCCGCCCGCGTCGATCACGGTGTCGTGCCGCTCCGAGGGTTCGGCGCCGACGGCCGCAATCCGGCCGTCGCGCACCGACACGGATCCCTCCACGATGTCGAGCGCATCGTTCATCGTCAGGATCGTGGCGTTGCGGATCAGGACGGCGTTCGTTGTCAGCCCGCCTTGCGCCGGTTTCCCCGTGCACGTGCCGTTCGTGGCTTCGAGGGTAGGTCGGAGATAACGGACCGCAGCAAAGCGTTCACTTTGGCCGATGACCCAAAGACAGAGGCGACATCCGGCTCGAGGATGACGGCCACCACCTCGCGGTTCATGTGAGCCGCGAACCGATTCGGCTGGGCCTTCGCATAGTCAAAGGCGTACTCCGGGCGCAAGCCGGTGGCGTCAGCTCTTGGTCTTCTTGGTGTTTTGCTCATAATCCCGTCGCTCTCGTGCCGTTACGGGCCGCGCGCCAATGATTCGAGTACGGTCGCCGCGATCCGTAATCACCGAAGATTTTCGCAAGCGGATCCGCGAATACGGTCAGCGCCTCTTCGAAGGCGATCCATGTTTCTGGAGGTTGTCGTCGGCCTTCGCCGCATCCCACTCGAACTCGACACTCATCGGACCAGAGGGAGCCTAACACGGTCACGAGAAGTGGTCGGACCGGTCCGCCGCGGGCGACAACCGGAATCGTCTGCTGTGCCCCAATGCGCCTAAGTTTCGGATCGTTCTGCGCCATGGCAACCTGCTAGAGCGCCACGCGCCGCGCGCCACATATAAATAGGTATATAATCTACCATGACCGAGAAGCCACTCGCCTGGCTTGGGTCGTCGCTTGATGACGTTCGCGCGTTTCCGGCCGAAGCCAGACGCGCCGCCGGGTACCAACTGGGGCGCGTGCAGCAGGGCCTGATGCCCGATGATTGGAAGCCGATGACGACTGTGGGTTCCGGCGTGTACGAGACCGGATACACACCGGGCTCGAATACCGAGTGTTTTATCTCGCCTAGAGGCTGACATCGCCTTGGCACGCAAGCGCCTTGCCGATTTCCTCCGTCTCCGAGGGCAGAAGAAGATTCGATGACGATCAAAGTTCGACGCTCCACCGGTAACGTATTCCGGGACCTCGGATTCTCCAGGGAAGAGGCTGAGAATCTGAAGATCCGGACCGATCTGATGATTCGGCTCAGCAAGCTGATTGAGCGGCGGCGCCTGACTCAGGCTCAGGCGGCAAATCTGTTTGGAGTGACCCAACCCCGGGTCAGCGATCTTGTCCGAGGAAAAATCGATCGCTTCAGTATTGATACCCTGGTCGCCATGCTTGGCCACGCCGGTGTCCGTGTTCAGATCGTCGTCGGTCGCCGAGCGAAAGTTGCCTAGGGCTTCGGCATCAGCTGCCGCGCTGTCAAATCACGCGGCGCCGTCGGCTGCATGCCGGGGTTGGGCGGCCTTCGTCGAGGCAAGCCACGCCGCGAAGTCGTCCAGCCAGCGTCGCTGCTCCATGGTTTCGGGAACCTCGAGGCCACGCGCGTTGGCCACAGCTCTGAGGGCAGCGTCTGGCTTCTTCCCCATCGTCACAAGAACTCCGCCGACGATGAGACCGGACCGGCCGATTCCTTGACGGCAATGAACAGCGACGCTCTGTCCTTTGTCGAGTGCATCACGAAGCTCGCTGGCAAGTTCGGCGACAGATTCCCTCGACGTGGGCACGCCGCGATCCGGAATTGGAAAAGCTCGAAACGCGATGCCGCTCGACGCGGCGGCCGCCGCCTCGTCTTCCAAGACCAACTGCGCTGCCTCCTCAGGTTCCAGCAGCGAGACCACCATCTCCACGCCAGCCTCACGCCAGGCCGCCGTTTCGTCGGCCAACCAGTCCCCGCCGCGTGGCCGGGGCAGGATGCCAAGTCGACCCTTCCGCATTCCAGCGACCCAGAACACTCTTGTTCGCATGATCCTTTCAGACTCCATCCTGCCGGTGAAGGACCTCTCGAGGAAGCCGGTCGACGTCGACGCCGCGCTCGCGCAACACGACCAGCCGATGGTGGCCCTCCAGCACGGTGCCATCGGGTCTCGTGATCAGCGCGCTGGCATGGCCCGGACGAAGGGATTCGACGAGGTCAGCCGTCGTCAACGTTCGAAATCGTTCGAGCTTAACTTGGCTCAGGGTCGCTTCCGGATGCAAAAGGCGGAGAGGTGGTTCCGACACGGGATCCCTTAAATCGACGTCGCCGGCCTGCGCTGTGACGTGCGGTGGTCCGCCCACCTTCTGAGCATTCTCACGCGAGGAATCGCTGTTTGACCTCTTCGTGACTGACCACCTGGCCCACCTCGGACTGTCGCAGCCCTTCCTCGATCTTGGCGATAAAGCACAGCCGCTCAATGGCATCCTCGAGCGTGGCCCCTTCAGGAAGGGTTCGGATTGCCTCAAGTGCCCGCTGTTTCTCGGTTTCGGTAGGCATAGCGAAATTGTAGCATCGTCGTCCCGCACGGACCTTCACCTGTCGGTGGACTTCGTGATCAGGGCGTGGCCCGTCGAGTCGGTGTCCACTTCATCGAGACCGCGGACACGTCCTTGCCGTGCCGGACGGCGATCAGTTCCGCGAGGATGCTGATGGCGATTTCGGCGGGGGTGATCGCGCCGATGTCGAGGCCGATCGGGGCGTGGACGCGGGCGAGGCACTCGGCCGGCATGCCTTCGGCCTCGAGCGCGTCGAAGATGCGGGCGACCTTGGCGCGGCTGCCGATGAGTCCCAGATAGCGGAGATCGCGCGCGGCCAGCGAGCGGACCGCTTCGAAGTCGTGCGTATGGCCGCGCGTGACGACGACCACGTAGGCGGACGGCGGCAACTCGGCGCGATGAAGCCACGCGGCGAGATCGTCCACTTCGATCGTGTCGGCGGCGGGGAAGCGCTCGGCGTTCGCGAACTTCTCCCGGTCGTCGACGATGTGGAGGCGGAAGCCGGCGTCGGCGGCGATGCGGCCCAGGTGCCAGCCGACGTGGCCGGCGCCAATCACATACAGGGACGGCGCGGGGGCGATGGGATCGATGTACACCTCCATCTGGCCGCCGCAGATGAGCCCGGACTCCTGGACGAAGTCGTCGTTGAGGTCGTACTTGACGAACGCCGGTGTGCCGGTGGCGATCGCCTCGCGCGCCTTGCCCAGCGCGTCGTTTTCGTAACACCCGCCGCCGATCGTGCCGATTGTTCTCCCGTCGGCGAAGACGAGCATCTTGGCGCCCGTGCGCTGGGGCGTCGATCCGCTGGAGCGGACGATGGTCACCAGCGCGCTGGGCTCGCCGCGCTCGAGCGCGGCGGCGGCGGCGGGGAGAACGTCTTCGTTCACAGGACGGCCTTCTTCAGACGAGGACCTCGATCTTGGACTTCTTCTTCAGCGCGTCGATGTAGGCCTGGCTGTGGTCCTGTTTCTTCTGCTCGCCGAGGAACTGCTTGATCTGCGGCGAGGCTTCGTCGAAGGGGATCGTGCGGCCCGGCTGGTGGTCGACGACCTTGATGATGTGATACCCGAATTGGGTGGTGACGACGCCGCTGATCTGTCCGGGCTTCAGCTCGAACGCGACCTTGTCGAATTCCGGAACCATCTTGCCTTTCGGGAAGGGGCCCAGATCGCCGCCCTGCGCGGCGCTGCCGTCCTGCGAGTGCTGCTGCGCGAGCTTGGCGAAGTCGGCGCCGGCCTTCGCCTGCTTCAGGACCGCGTCGATCTCCGCGCGCGCCTTCTTTTTCGTCGCCGCGTCCGCCTTCGGGTCGACGCGGATGAGGATGTGGCTCGCGCGGACCGATTCGTCCTGCTTGAAGCGCTCGGGGTTCTTCTCGTAGAAGTCCTTCGCCTCCAGATCGCTCGGGCCCGGCAGCGCCGCCGTCTCCGCCTCCATCAGCTTGGTCACGCTCAGGTCGATGCGCGCGTCCTTGCGAAGGCTGTCGATCGTCATGCCGCGCTCCTTCAGGGCTTTCTCAAACGCGTCCTGCGTCGGAAACTGCCCCCGGAGCTGCGCCATCTTCTCTTCGATCTCCTTGTCGTCGACCTTGATGCCGCGCTTCTTGCTCTCCTGCGAGAGCAGTGTGTAGACCACGATCTGATCGATGGCGCCGCGCATGATCTCGTCGCGCCGATCGGGCGGGATGGGCTGCCCCGCGCGCGCTTCCATGGTGTGGATGATCCGGTCGAAGTCTTCCTTCTTGACGTCCTCGCCGTTCACCCGCGCGATTACGGGGGGGAGCTGCGCCGGGACGGGCTTGATGCCCGGGGGTTGCCCCGGAGCTCCGGGCTGGCCGGACGCGCCGGGGCCGCCGACCGATGGCGCGGGCGCATTCGCCGTCCCGCCCTGACCGGCCGGGGCCTTGCGGCACGCGCTCGCCGCCAACGCCGTCAACAACGCACAAAGAAGGACCTTGGATCTCACTTACACCTCAGAAGCTCAAGAAAAGGGTTGAAAGGTAATTCTAACAGGGGCCACGGCTCGGGCAGGGGGCTAGGGGCTGAGGCATGGGGCTGGGGAAGCGCTCCTCCCAGCCCCCTGACTCCGCCCCCAGCCCTCTGCCCCCCTGCTTGCACGAGCGTCAGAACTGATGAACCGCGCAAAGCTCGGTCGGTTCGGTGCCGGCGCGGAAGGCCTCGTGGAACACGTGCGGGCACGCCGGCGTGGCGAGCTTCCCCGTGTCCTTGTCGATATCCACGAAGACGATGCCCTGCGGCACGTCGAACGCCTGGTTGGCGTGGCCCGCCAGGGCGCGCGCCATGAACTGCGTCCAGATGGGCAGCGCCGCCTGCGCGCCGCTGAGGCCCAGCGCCTGGTTGTCGTCGAGGCCGACCCAGACGACCGTCAGCAGCTCCGGCGTGAAGCCGACGAACCAGGCGTCGCGCAGGTCGTTGGTCGTCCCGGTCTTGCCCGCGGCGTCGAGCGTGAAGCCATTCCCGCGGGCGGCCGCGGCGGTCCCCTCGTTCAGCACGCTCCGCATCATGTTGGTCACGAGGAACGTCGTGTCCTTGCGGGCGACGGTCTTCAGCGGCGGATAGTCGATCGGCAGCTCCTTGCCGCCGCCGACGATCCGGTTGATGGCGCGAAGCGGGCGGATCGTGCCGGCGTTGGGAAACACGGTGTAGGCGGTCGCGATCTCGAAGGGGGTCGCCTCGAACACGCCGAGCGCGATCGAGGGATAGCCCTTCGGCACCCCGACGCCGAACTTCCTCCAGAACGCCGCGATGTTGTCGAAGCCGGTCGATTCGGCCACCTTGATCGTCGCGACGTTGCGCGAGTGCGCGAGGGCGCGCCGTAGCGTGATCGGCCCGTCGTACTTGTCTTCGTAGTTGCTCGGGGTCCACTCCTGGTCGTTGAACGTGAAGGTGGTCGGCTCGTCGACGACGACCGTTGCGGGCGTGATGTCGGTGCGTCCGTCCTGCTCGGCGCGCTCGAACGCGGCCAGGTAGACGAACGGCTTGAACACCGACCCGGGCTGGCGCTTCGCGCTGACGGCGCGGTTGTATTGCGACTGGTTGTACGAGCGGCCGCCGACCATCGCGAGAATCTCGCCCGTCCGCGGATCGACGGCGATCAGCGCCGCCTGGGGATAGCGCGGCTTCCGCTTCGAGAGGAGGCCGTCCACGCGCATGAGCCCTTCGCGGACGGCGTCCTGCGCGATCCGCTGGAGGTGCAGGTCGAGCGTCGAGTAGACGTCGACGGCGCCCGACGCCTTGGTGCGTTCCTGGAGCTCCTGCGTCAGGTAGTCGACGAAGTGTGGCGCCTCGGACTCGAGCGCGCGCGCGACGATCTGCACCGGCTCGTGCGAGGCGCGGTCGGCGTCGCCCGCAGTGATGATCCCGGTCTCCACCATCGTCCGCAGGACGACATTGCGCCGCTCTTTCGCGCGTTCGGGGTTGTTGAACGGGGAGTAGCGCGGCGGCGCCTGGATGACGCCGGCGATCGTGGCGGACTCGACGAGGCTCAGGTTGCTCACGTCCTTGCCGAAGAACAGCCGCGCCGCTTCCGGCACGCCGTGGATCGCGAACGATCCGCGCTGCCCGAGGTAGACGTCGTTCAGGTACAGCTCGAGGACCTTGTCCTTCGAGAGGCGGCGTTCCAGCGCGATCGACATCAGCCACTCGGTGAACTTGCGGCG
>WNFM01220009.1_pt3 | contig 11803 bp, 7 predicted proteins | sample 5400271 | NCBI WGS metagenome assembly WNFM01 (sample SAMN13153352, study PRJNA577476) | soil metagenome | isolation source: 60 cm saprolite on Douglas fir-dominated hillslope | place: USA:California | collected 2013-09-17 | reverse complement strand
ACGGGCGCGAAGCAGGGGACAAGGCACGCGAATTGCGCCCCGACGTGGCGGTAGTGGACGTGAGCATGCCGGGGCTGAACGGGCTCGAAGCCACGCGGCAGATGTTGCGCAATGACGCGGAGAGCAAAGTGCTGATCCTCACGATGCACGAATCTGATCCGCTGATTCGCGAGGTGCTGGATGCCGGCGCCCGCGGCTATCTCTTGAAATCGGATGCCAGCCGCGATCTGGTTACCGCGGTCGAGGCGATCCGCCGGAACAAAACCTTCTTCACGTCACGCGTCGAGCAGATCGTGCTCGACGGTTATCTGGACAAGAAGTCGCGGCTGGTGCCAACCACCGATTCACCGGCGTCGCGTCTCACGCCCCGGCAACGCGAAATCGTGCAGCTGCTGGCGGAGGGCAAAAGCAGCAAGGAAGTGGCGGTGGCGCTGGGGCTCAGCGTAAAAACAGCGGAGACGCATCGTGCCAACATCATGCGGCGCCTGGAGTGCCATTCGGTTAGTGAGCTAGTTCGTTACGCCATCCGCAACCACATTATTGAAGCCTGATTTCCACGCGGACTTTGGTTCGGCTGGCAAGAGAACGCTTGCGAAACAAGAGGTGCGAATCATTCTGAGCACATTGCATGAAAATCCCGCGTTCATCAGTGCAGCGCGGCGCGCTGTTGCGTGCGGCTTTTTCTTTAAGACCGAGTCAGGCCGCCACCTGATTCCCGCGGTACGCGTCGCCGCTGAGCGCCGGCCGTTCTACGTTAGCGCGCTCCCGCTGGATGGTCGTAGCCGGTCATTTCCAAATAGCCGGAACCTTTGAGCGGCGCGGTGTTCCTGGTTCCAGTCAAGAAAACCGCGCCTTCCCAATAATTCGGGGCGATTTTGGAGTTGCTTGCCAGTTCCTGCGAGGGAAGTGGAGTTGAAGCTTCGAGCGCGATGCCCAGAGAAGGTACGCGAATGTTCCAGCGAATCGGATAGGTTGCGTGTGTAGCCGGGCTCGTCCATGAATCACCGGTTTTGGATTCACCGATTGGCGCAAGTTGAAAGTCCGCCGCCCGCAGATGATGCGCTTTGCCTTGCGTGTCGAGGAATGTTCCCGCCGAAAATGGATCGATTGTGCCGTCCTTCCTGCGAATATGAAACAGCATCAGCTCGGTGTTGTCGTCGAGTTGGATGCTAAGCCAATCCCATCCAGCCTGATCCGGCGCGAGCTGCTGGGTGAAGAATTCGTGGTCCATCCAGGCCAGGCCCGTGACTTCATACTCCTTCGAATCAATGGTTACCGATCCAGAGGCACGCAGCCGCGTTTCGGAAAAATAATGAGATGCGCGGCCATCTCCTGCCGACTTTTGACTGACGCCGTTTTCGCCGTGGATTGCCGGCGGCTTTTGCGCCCGCAACGAGAGTGTGATGCCGAAACGGTCCGCGAGGGCCGTCAGTTTCTCAGCGCCATCGGCCCAAGCGACGCTCCAGTTTCCATTCCAGACTTTTCGCAACGACGCATCGGCCCCGGCGATTCCCGGCCCCGTGCGATTGGTCCGCTCAGTATGCAAAAACGTTTTACCATCCAGATTGCTGACCGCGAAATGCGCGAAGTAGACGTCGCGGAGATCCCAGGGGGAATTCTTGGCGGGATCGCGGCTGACGCCTTCACGAAAAAACGTCAGTTCGAATCCGAATCTGCGGCCTTCCGCCGTCTGCAGATTGCCGGTGTAATACCACCATTCCGTCTGAAAATCCGGGTGACTGAAATAATCCCGTGGGAATTCGTAACGATAGCCTGGTAGCGCTGGCTTGAATTGCGCCATTCCCGGCTGCAGCGCAAATAACAGTGCCAGAAACGCTGCCATGGCGGATTTCCAACTACTCTTCATGAACCACCTCAACGGGATTGAGGCGTACCGCGATGCGTGCCGGGTAAAAGCCGGCAAGCAGCGTCGCTCCGCAGACCACTGTAACCGCGCTGAGAAGAATGGCAACCGGCCAGTGCAGGCGAATGGTCCAGCCGAAAGATTGCTTGTTGATGACGAAGATCAGGATGAGTGAAAGAAAAAATCCGAGAACCACTCCGGAAAGATTGGCGAGCGCTCCAAGCAGCCCGGCTTCCATGAGAATGAGTTTGCGAACCTGTCTGCTCGAGGCCCCAAGATAGCGCAGCAGGCCGATTTCGCGGCGCCGGTCAATCACCAGTGCCAGCAGCGCTCCGGCAACGCCCATCACTGCAACCAGTACGGCCACAGCTTCCAGGGCGTAGGTGATGGCAAAGGTACGGTCGAAAATTTGCACCGCCTGGGTGCGAAGATCGCCGTTCCCGAAAATCAGGATGCGATGATCGGCTGCCGCAGTCTCGATCTCTTCGCGTACGCTAGCGACATTCGCGCCCGGCGCCACGAACACCGCAAGATTCGATGGCGCCGGATCCGGAAGATATTTCAGCATCACGTCGCGGTCCATCAGGATTACTCCGCGCTCGCTGGCGTAATCGTAATAGACGTCGGCAACGTGAAAAGATTCCCGTGTCGCGCCAAGCGCCAACTGCAGCGTGTCACCGCGCTTTACGTGATGTTTGTAGGTGAATGGCTCGCTGACGATCACCGAATTTGCGCCGCGAAGTTCAGCCAGCACACCTTCGGTGGAGCGTCCGGAAAGAAAATCCGAGGTACGATAGCTTTGCCGATTTTCCAGATCGATAGAGCCAAGCGTGGCGGGCATTCCTTGGTAACTGATTTCGTACGCCCGAAGCCGCTGCACGGTGCGCACTCCGGGAAGTTTGCCAATCGCGTCGGAAAGTTCCGGCGAAATCGTTGGATGTTGATCAGCGGCCGGATTTCCGGCCGGACGAAGATACAGATCGGCAGGCAGTTCCGCGTCCATCCACGTCACGACGGTCTGGCGAAAACTCCCGACCATGATTCCAACTGCGGTCATCATGGCCACCGCGGTCGACAGCGCCGCGACCAGCACCGAAGTGCGGCGCAGCGAACCGGCCAGGCTGCGTACACCGAACACTTTTTGTAGCAAGCCCGACGTAACGTGCATTGTTGTTTCGACGAACCCCGGGATCGCGAAAACTCCGGCTGCTACGGCCAGAAGCGTCGCAAGGTAACCGAAGACCGGTTTTCCGCCAACCGGCGGAAATCTTGAAGCAACGGCAGCTGCAATCGCAAGAATCAGCGCGAACCACAGACCGGAAGTTTTCGCCGCGCGGATTTCGAATTCGCGGCGGCCGCGCGCCATCGCTTCCACTGGAGCGACCTGTGCGGCTTCGCGTGCCGGCGACCATGCGGAGAACAACGTGACTCCGGCACCGACCAGAAACGCTAGTGCCAGCGACCACGGAGTGAACGCAATGGCGCCCGGGCGGCTGGTAACGTATAGCGCGCTGACGGTAACGCCCATGAGCTTGACGGCAGCCCCAGCCATGAACCGTCCCAGCGGAATGCCGAGCAGCGCTCCACTGCCACCGATGAAAGCGGCCTCCCCGAGATGGCGCCAAGCGCTCGAACAATGCCAATCTCCGCGCGGCGCCGAACGACCGATACCGAAATCGTGTTGTAAATAAGAAACGCGCCAACCACCAGTGCGATGTAGCTGAGCAGGCGAAGGTTCCAGCGAAACGCGGCGAGCATCTTGAGATTTTCGTTGGTTGAAGCGCCTGCCGCGCGGACTTGTACGCCAGGTGGAAGCACCTGCTGGGCACGCCGCTGCCATTCATCAAGAGACCCGGATGTATCGCCGGGCGGAACGCGAAGATAAATGCGATCGATGTGCCCCGCGCGGCCCAGCGCGAACTGTGCGGCGGCGATATCCATTACCATTGCGGATTCGTTGCCGTTCGAATCGGGAAACGTCCCGCGAATGATGTAGGTGCCGACCCGATCGTTGATTGAGAGTTGCAGCTTTTCACCCGGCCGCTTCCCCAGCGATTCGCCCACCCAGAGGGAATCACGCGCGGTGAGATTTTCAAGGGAAGCCTGGGCACTGGCGGCGGTATCATCCGTGGATGCTTTGCCGCTTGCTTCTTTAGCGGAATGTTCCAGCGCGAGCCGGTTGGATTCCGCGATGAGATCGAGTCCGATCAGTGGCAAAGTTTTCCTGGCATTCCCGATAACGGCAAAATCTTCCATTCGCGGAGTGACGCGCCAGTTGTAAGGAAGAGAGCTGAGTTTGCCGACGATTTCTTCAGGTACGCCGCCGGTTGCCGTGATTTCAAGAGTCTGATCCCCAGAGAGTGTTTCGAGCGACGAGTGAAATGAGCCAGTGGCGGCGTCGCCGGCAAGATCCATCGCCAGCACCACGGCAACGCCGAGCGCGACCGCGAAAATGGTCAGCGCGGTTCGAACCGGCTCGCCGGTAAGTGGCTTAAGCATCAGCCGCCAAAAGAGTCTGATCCGTGCGAAGATCATTTGCGTTTGACGCCGGATACCCTGCCGTCGCGAAGCGTAACAACTACGTCCGCAATTGCCGCGGCTTCGGCGCTATGCGTGGCGATGAGCGTCGCAGTGTTTTGCTCACGCGTCAGTTGCAGAAGAAGTTCGAGAATGGCGTTGCCGGTCGTGGTATCGAGATTTCCGGTGGGCTCGTCGGCCAGCAAGACTCTCGGCGAGTTTACCAGCGCGCGGGCGATGGCCACTCGCTGCATCTGCCCTCCGGATAGCTGGTGCGGCCAGCGATTCTCGAGGCCCTCAAGCTGAACCGCTCGCAAGCGCACAAGAGCTGCTTCGCGCGAATTCGAGCGCGAGGCCAGCAGCAGCGGCAATTCCACATTTTCTACGGCTGAAAGCGTGTGAAGTAATTGAAACGACTGAAAGACAAAGCCGACTTTATCGCGACGCAGCTGTGTCAGCTGAAAATCGCTGGCGCCAGAAGTAGCGCTGCCGTCGATAAAGACTTCACCCGAAGTTGGAAAATCCATGGCCCCGGCAAGATTCAGCAGCGTGGATTTCCCGCAGCCGCTGCGTCCCACCAGCGCTACCAGTTCACCCGGCGCAATCGCCAGCGAAACGCCATCCAGCGCGCGGACCTTCTGTCCGTCGCTCACATATTCCTTAACGACATTTCGCAGTTCAACCAGCGCCATCGGGGAGTTTTCCGTCCATCTGCAGTATTACGCTGAATCGAGCATTGCGGCAAACCCCCGATTTCACACGGCGAAAATGACACGGGAAGCATGTACTGGCAGGAAAACCAGCCGCGAAGATTCCGGGATTGAGCGCGCGCGGGCGCTGGTATACACTCCGCACGTCGTTTTCAGGGCAACGCTACCGCCACGGCCAGGGAGAAGTGCAGCCGAGCGGTTTCGCAGGAGAATTCGCTTTTCAAAGGAGGCCTGAATGGTCTTCGCTGGAGTCACCGGCTTAGCGGCCATCTGGCAAGCGGGAGTTGCGGCACATCGGGCACTTGCCCCGATTGATCTGGCTATCATCGGCGTTTATTTCCTGGTGGTGTTCGGAATCGGGTTCTACTTTTCCCGCAAAGAGCGCACCTCTGAGGAATATTTTCTGGCCGGACGCGACATCGGCTGGTTTTTCATCGGGGCCTCGCTGTTTGTTTCGAACATCTCGACCGAGCATTTCATAGGACTTTCCGGCACTGGCGCCTCCTCCGGTCTGGCCGTCGGCCATTTCGAATGGCTGGCCTGCCTGATTCTGCTGATCCTCGGCTGGGTGTTCGTTCCCTTTTACTTGCGCAGCAATGTCTTCACCATGCCGCAGTTTCTGGAGCGCCGCTTCAACCGCCAGTGCGCCGTGTACCTCGCGGGAATTTCGATCATCGCTTATATCTTCACCAAGATTTCCGTGCAGCTTTATGCCGCCAGCGTGGTGCTGGAGCGCGTCGCCGGATGGTCGTTGTGGAAGACTGCGGTAGTGCTGGTCATCGCCACTGGGGTTTACACCATCGCGGGCGGCCTGGCCGCGGTGATTTATACCGACACCGTACAAACGCTTATTTTGATCGCTGGCGCCGCGGCATTAACAATCATCGGTTTGCATCGAGTCGGCGGACTGGAACATTTGCGCACCATGGTGCCGCCAAGCTACTTCCACATGATGAAGCCCGCTTCTGATGCGCAGTTTCCGTGGACGGGAATTTTCTTTGGCGCGCCGATTTTAGGCATCTGGTACTGGTGTACCGACCAGGTCATCGTGCAGCGCGTGCTCTCCGCGCGCGACGAAGGCCACGCCAAGGCCGGCACCATTTTTGCCGGCTTCCTTAAGATCTTGCCGGTATTCCTGCTGGTGCTGCCAGGGATCATCGCCTACGCGCTCTTTCCGGATCAGGTGGTTAAGCCTGACTACGCGTACCCAACTCTGGTGCTGAACTTGTTGCCGGTGGGGCTCGTCGGCCTAGTGATGGCGGCGCTCTTGGCGGCGGTGATGGGCGCGATGAGTTCAGTATTTAACTCGGCGTCCACTCTGGTAACTCTGGACTTCTACAAGAAAATCCGCCCGCAGGCGAACGAACACCAACTGGTAATGTTCGGACGAATCGCTACTGGTGGAATGGTGCTGTTGGGATTGCTGTGGGTTCCGTTCATTCACCTACTTAGCGCTCAGTTATATATCTACCTTCAGAGCGTGCAGGCCTACATCAGCCCACCAATCGCGTCGTGCTTCATCATCGGCATTCTATGGACGAGGGTAAATGGCCAGGGCGCGATCAGTTCACTGCTTACAGGATTCGTACTCGGCGCCGCGCGCTTCGTGTTCGAAGTGCTAGACAAAACTCGGCATTACGATTCCGGCGCAATTCGCTGGCTGGTGGACATGAACTTTCTGCATTACGCGATCTTCATGTTTGTCGTGTGCACCGTGGTCCTGGTGGGCGTGAGCTTTATGTACCCGGCGCCGGATCGCCAGAAACTGGCCGGCCTGACCTTTGCCACCGTCGGCGAAAAAATGGACATCGAAGGGGTGGCCCGGCCATCGCTGGCAAAGGAAACGCGCACCGAGCACCTGATCAACGTTGCGCTTACTTGTCTGCTGCTGGCAGTGGTCATCGGGTTGTGGATTTATTTTCGGTAAGGTGCCAGTAAGGTGCCAGTAAGGTGAACGAGTCTCGATGGAATCTAGAGTGATTCGAAGCTTGCGGCCAAACGTCACGCGCGCCGACGCGATTGCCGCGTTCACCGCGGCTGGTCTGTCTTCCTGGTTTTGGAAAATGCGCAGCGGTTCGCTGCAAAGCATCGCCGATGCGTACCTTCCATTCCGTGTTTATCGCGTCCGGTATCATATGGGCGGCGCGCCACGATCGCATTACTTCGCGCTCGATGCGGTCGATGGTTCGCTGGACCTTTTTGAATTTTCGGCACCGCCGGGCGAGGCCGAAACGGTTGCGGTTTCCTCCAGAAACCATCCGGCACCGGTGCTCTCGCAGGTTCGCAGCGATGAATTGCTGCGCGAAAAAGTGCTGCGGCTGATTTTTCAGCAAGGATTCTTCAAAGTGAGCAACGTCAAGCTGGAAATCGAGCAGATACCGGGTGAGATTCACTTGCCGTATTGGCTTGGATTCTATGGCACACCGCAAGACTTGCGCTGTCGTGTGCTGGACGCGGTACGCCGCCGCATTGAAGGCGCAAGAGCTTCAACCCTTTTTGAGCAGTGGCTAGCCGCCTGAAAATACCCCGCCTGGTTGCCCGGTCGAGGCGAAAGTTCCGGAGGAAAAACAATGCTGCGTAATTTACAACGGTTGCTTCCGCCCGCTTTCCTGGCGCTGCTCGCGCCGATGGCCCTGTTTGCCCAGGGCTGGCAACACATCGGCAGCGTGCAGAAGGTCGAGAAGCTTCCGGATGGAGTGGAGTTGACCGCGGGAAAAGCGAAGGTCCGGGTGACGGTATTCCGCGAAGGAGTCTTTCGCGTTCGGGTGGCTCCGTCGGGCACCTTTGCAAAAGATTTTTCCTGGGCGGTGATCGAAGCCCCGGAACCGCCGGCAATCAAAATTGACGATGGAAAAGATGAGGTTCGCGTAACGTCAGGAAATGTTGTCGCTCGGATAAAAAAAGCGCCGCTGCTGATCGACTTTCTAAGGGATGTCGGCGACGTGCTGGTTGCCGACGATGCCGATCTTCCCATGGGCTGGGAAGATGGGCGCATCCGTGTTTGGAAGAAGATGCCCGAAGACGAGGGCTACTACGGCTTGGGCGACAAGGCCGGCCCGATGAACCGGCGCGACCGCGCATTCACCATGTGGAACACTGACGCTTACGCATGGCGCGAATCGACAGATCCTCTCTACAAGACCATTCCGTTCTTTATCGGCCTGCGCAAAGGGCTCGCTTATGGCATTTTCTTCGACAACACCTGGCGCAGCGGATTCGACTTCGGCAAGGAAGGCCACGATTTCTATTCGTTTGGTGCCGAAGGCGGCGAAATCAACTATTACTTTTTCGCCGGGCCTGCGCCGGCCAAAATCGTGCAAGACTTTACCGCGCTGGTGGGCCGCACGAAATTGCCGCCGCTGTGGACGCTGGGCTTCCAGCAGTCGCGCTACAGTTACGAGCCGGAAGAACGCGTCTACGAAATCGCAAAAACCTTTCGCGACAAAAAGATTCCCGCCGACGCTATTTATCTGGACATTGATTATCAGGACAAAAACAAGCCGTTCACGATAAACCGCACGGAGTTTCCCACGTTTGAAAAAATGATCAGCGACCTCAGCGCGCAGGGATTTCATACCGTGCTGATCACCGATCTGCACATCAAGAAAGACCCGAACAACGGCTACCCGCCCTACGACACCGGAGCCAAGGACGATGTGTTTGTGAAACGCGCCGACGGGACAACTTTTGTAGGAGCGGTCTGGCCGGGCGACAGCGTGTTCGGCGATTTCACCTGGGCCCGCGCGCGCGAGTGGTGGGGCGGGCTCTACAAGAATTTTGTGGACATGGGCGTGTCCGGTTTCTGGAACGACATGAATGAGCCGTCAGTCTTTTTGACCGCGACCAAGACCATGCCGCTCGATGTGCGCCACCGTCTGGACGACGGTACCACGCTGCCGCATCTTGCAATTCACAACGTTTTTGGAATGGAGAATGTGCGCGCCACGCAGGAAGGATTGCTGAAGTTGCGGCCGAACGAGAGGCCGTTTGTGCTGACGCGTGCTGCCTATGCCGGCACTCAGCGCTACGCCGCGACCTGGACCGGCGACAACGTCGCAGTTTGGAATCATCTCGGCATGAGCACGCCGATGCTGCTCAGCATGGGAATTTCCGGCTACGGAATGGTGGGCGACGATATCGGCGGATTTGCCGGATCGCCAACGCCGGCCCTTCTTACCCGTTGGATCGAAGCCGGCGCATTCAATCCCATCTACCGCGACCACACCGCGAAAGGCACCGCGGACCAGGAACCCTGGGTACACGGCGCGGAGCACACCGCGATCCGCAAACACTTCATTGAAGAGCGCTACCGCCTGCTGCCCTACATTTACACCGCAGTCGAAGAAATGTCTCGGACCGGAATTCCCTTGATGCGCCCGCTGCTTCTCGAGTATCCACAGTCGCCGGAATTTTTTGGCGACGACGGCGAATTCCTGTTTGGCCACGACCTTTTTGTTTCGCCGGTCACCACCGAACTGCAAGACGAAAAGGTGATTCAACTGCCGCCGGGAAGCTGGTACGACTACTGGACCGGCGAGAAGAGCTCGGACCGTGAATTGAAAAAGTTGAAGCCGGCATTGAACGAAGTGCCGGTATACGTGCGCGCCGGGGCGATTGTGCCGCGCCAGCCGCTGGTACAGAACACCGGCGAAACGCCGAACGGCCCGCTGGAGCTTCGCGTTTATCCCGGGCCGGATTGCAAAGGCTCGCTGTATCAGGACGACGGACACTCGCTGAACTACGAGAATGGCGAATTTTTGCGTGTGAACTATTCGTGCCAGGCCGGCGCTACTGCGATCAAGGTCTTCAGCACCATCGAAAAAGACGGATACAAACCGTGGTGGAGCGCTGTCGAACTTACGATTTATGGCGTCGACAAAGCGCCAGCGAGCGTACGCGTGGGCGACGCGACCATTCACGAATGGCGGCTTGATACCGCTCAGCATGCCGTGGTGTTTACGGTGCCAGCGGCCAGGAGCAACTGGACGGTCGAACTGGTTTTCTAGAGCGATTCAATCCATCGAAAAAATGGAGACGGATTGCGCGGGCGCAATCACCGTGATTTCTTCACCGGTGATTCGGGCCGACGCGTCGCCGTATAGAGGTGTCGCTCGCAATTGTTCAGCCAACGGCGTATTGGCCTGGGAAAGCTTCAGCGTTCTGGCCTGTGGTGAATTGTTGAAAACGACGAGCAAGCGCTCATCGTCGGTCGCTCTCACAAAAACATACGATTGGTCATCCGAAAAAATACTGAAGAGTTTTCCGGCCCGCAGCGCCAGATGGTTGCGCCGCAGCTCCAGCAAATGTTGCACCGCTGCGAAGATTCGCTGCTGCTCGCGAGTGCGGCCGCCTTCAGTGAAAGCATTTTGCGCGTCGCCCGGCCATCCACCTGGAAAATCCCTCCGATTGTCCGGGTCGCCTCCGCCCGGCATGCCAATTTCGTCGCCGTAGTAAAGTTCAGGAATCCCTCGCAGCGCCAGAATTAATGCAAACGCGCAAAGAAGCTTTTCCGACGAACTGCCTGGCTCACTGGCCAAGCGCGGCAGGTCGTGATTCGCAAAAAAGGGAACCAGCCAATCAGGATGCGGGTAGAGCCCGTCCTGGCGAAGAACGTTGGAGATTCGTCCGGCCGGCGCACCTCGTGACAAGACGTCGCGAATTGCGAACTGCAACGGGAAATCGAAGACAGTGGAGAGGCCGGTGTCGATACCGTCCCATCCTTTTCTGCCTCCTGCGAAGAAGGACGTTACAGTCGGATCGGGATGAAACACTTCGCCGATCGTGGCGAGATTTGGATAGATGCGTCGCAATCCCGCGTGCCATTGCTCCCAAAACGAGCGCGAGACATATGGAAACGTATCCACGCGAAGGCCATCGAGGCCCGCCGACTCGATCCACCAGATGGAGTTTTGCAGAAGATATTTTGCGACAACCGGATTCTCGGTGTTCATGTCCGGCAGAATCCCGAAAAACCAGCCATCAGTAATGTTGCGGCGCATCGCCGGCGTGCCGTGCGGATCGGCCAGCGCCTCGAACGGATCGTTTGAAACGCCTGCCGAATTGGCTTTGCCATAGAAGGAATTCTTTACCGGAGAATACGAGTCCAGATGATTTTGCGAGGTTCCGTGAAACCAGTCCGGCAGCGGCGGTTTTGCGACCCACGGATGGCGAGGGCCAACGTGATTGGGCACCGCGTCAAAAAAGAGCTTCAGGCGTTGCTGGTGCAGGTCGGACGCGAGCTGCTTGTAGTCGGCAAGACTGCCAAGATGCGGATCAACAGCGTAGAGATCAACCGCGCCGTAACCGTGATAATCCTGCTCGCTGCCGTTCTTCACGACTGGCGTTAGCCAGAGTGTGGTTACGCCCAAGTCCTTCAAGTACCAGAGATGATCGCGGATGCCGCGCAAATCTCCGCCGTGCCACGAACGCGGTTTGGCGCGGTCGTGCCAACCCGGAAACTCCGCCGGCTCGTCGTTGGTTGCATCGCCGTTCGCAAAACGGTCCGGCATGATCAGATAAAGTACGTCTTCGGAACTCAATCCATGAAAACGCTGGGCCGTTGGTTCGCGGTTCGAAATTGGCAATTCGAAATATGTTTCACCGTCTAAGGTTGCCAGATGACAGACGATGGTTCCCGAACGCAAGTGCAGCCCGAATTTAAGCCAGACAAAAAGATAGTCACCGCCTTGCGTGGCTTGGGTGTGTAGGACGA
>WNFM01314885.1_pt1 | contig 11805 bp, 11 predicted proteins | sample 5400271 | NCBI WGS metagenome assembly WNFM01 (sample SAMN13153352, study PRJNA577476) | soil metagenome | isolation source: 60 cm saprolite on Douglas fir-dominated hillslope | place: USA:California | collected 2013-09-17 | reverse complement strand
CATCCGGGCGCTTCATTTTTGCCGGTCTTACCGCCAGTGTTTGTCATTACTCCTGATGACATCGGCTAACCCGACCAGGACGTACTATTCCCGTGTTGAACACGCTTACGCGAGCCGGCGTGCGACAGGCGACGAGCTCTACCGACCCATTGTAGGAACACCCGGTTTAACCAATGTTTCCTCCGTCACTGACGCTGTACTACAGCCCAAAAGCCTGTTCGCTCGCTTCGCACATTGCACTGCAAGAATCTGGGCTTTCTTACAATGCGGTATGTGTCGATATTCGTAAGGGCGACAATACCAAGTCTGACTACCTGATAATCAATCCCAGCGGCAGTGTGCCGGCTCTCGGCGTGGGGGATGCGATAGTCACGGAATCGCAGGCGATCCTCACCTATATTGCCGACCTGAGTCCAGAGAGCGAGCTGATTCCTTGTCCCGGTACGCGCGCGCGGGCGCGCGCTCACGAATGGATGAACTGGATCTCGAGCACCCTACACGTCACGTATCGGTCGATCTTCAAGCCACAAGTGTACGCGGGAGAAGACCCCCATGCCATCGCCGAGGTGCGCGGCCATGCGAACAAAAAGCTCGGCAAGATGCTGCTCGAAGTCGAGAGCCGCCTTGGCCACTCGTTGTACGCGCTGGGTTCCCGCTTCTCGGTGGTAGACGCCTATCTATTCGTGTTTTATTTGTGGAGCTTCGATGAGCGAATTGGGATCGACCTTCCGCTCCGTCCGCGTTTCGAGGCTCTTGCGGCTCGAACATGGACGCGAACGGCGGTTCGCGCGGCAGTGGCACGCGAACGCGCGGTGCGTGCCTACGAATTACCGACGTCCCTCGATCGCGTCCCAGAGGCAAAAACGTGAGCCTCTATGGGTTACAAAAAGCTATTTTTGAGGTCAATCGCGACCCCGCCGCGATGTCGAGATACGTCGCGACTCCCGGCAGTTTTGCTACTGCTTACGCGTTGACGGCGGAAGAAGCCAACGCCTTGAGCGAACCGGATGTAGGTTTATTGTATGTGCTTGGCGTCAATGGCCAATTGCTGATGCACTTTGCGGCCGCCTGCGGATACGAGTGGACCGAGTACATCCGTGCCATGACGGAAGGTATTACTAAATACGGCCCGGTGCGTGAAGGAGTGTACGCAATGACGGGAAGGCAGCGATGAGCCTCGTATTCGTCGGTGTATGCAGCCACGGTCCGGGCATCACGGCACGCACTGAGCGCGCCGACCCCGCACAATCATCGCGCCTCCAAGCCGGTTACGCGCGCATGCGACGCGCCTTGGAGGATGCACGGCCTGACGCGTTGGTGGTCATCGCGGCGGAGCACTTTGCTAATTTCTTCATGAACAACATGCCATCCTTCGCTATAGGAATGGCAGAGGACTATGAAGGTCCGATTGAGGATCCGGATTGGCTGCGCATCGCGCGCCGCAAGGTGCCTGGAAGTCGTGCGCTATCCCGTCGCCTGATTGATGGCGTGATGCAGGACGTCGACATTAGCTATTGCGAGGAATGGAAGTTGGATCATGGAATCATGGTTCCGCTGCACCACCTGACGCCCACTTACGAGACACCGATCATCCCGGTTAACATCAATTGTCAGGCACCACCGATGGCGCCGCTACATCGCGCCTATGCGAGTGCCGTCGCGAGTATGTCAGAGCGCATCGCAGTGATCGGTACCGGTGGAATCTCTCATTGGCCCTGTACTCCCGATTCCGGAACGATCAACCAGGCGTGGGATAAGGAATTTCTTGATCGCTGGATTCGCAACGATCGTGACGCACTGCTCTGCTACTCCGATGACGCGATCTACCGCGATGCAGGCCAGGGCGGCTATGAGATACGTACGTTTATTGCAGCCGCGGGCGTGGCAAGGGGCTCACCCGGGCAGGTCTGGTGTTACGAGCCCATTCCCGAATTTGCCTGTGGATGCACTATTGGGGTGATGGACCTTGAGCACGCATAGACGGTCTAAATTGCCGCTGCTTCGAACACAAAACTGGAGATGGACATGTTTCTGAAGAATTCCTGGTATGTGGCAGCATGGAGTCATGAGTTGAATGAAAAGGTACTTCTTTACCGGGGTCGCGATGACAAGGTCGTGGCACTCGAGGACCGCTGCTGTCACCGCGGAGTGCCGCTGTCGCTTGGACGACTAGAGGGGAACTGTGTGCGCTGCATGTATCATGGGCTGCTCTTTGACAGCACCGGCGCCTGCGTTCAAATTCCTGGGCAGGAATCAATTCCCCAGAGTCTCAAAGTCAAGAAATATCCCCTGGTTGACAGCGGTTCTCTCGTTTGGATCTGGATGGGGGATCCGGCCATGGCCGACGAATCAAAGATTCCCGACTTCGCTTACTTGAAGAATCCTGAATGGCACGGTAGACCGGACTACTTGTACTACGATGCCAGTTACCTGTTGATTGCCGATAACCTCGCCGACTTTAATCACATTTCGTATGTGCACACGAATACCCTGGGTGGTTCCGAGCGCTATGCGGTCGAGCACGAGCAAAGTCCGCTGGAGAAGCGCGATGATGGCTTCAAATTGACGAAATGGCATATGAACAGCGACCTGCCTCCATTCGTCAGGAAGATCGAGAAAAAGATGGGCAAAGTGGATCGCTGGAATACGGTGGAAATGAAAGTCCCCGGTTTCTTTTTTCTCGAATCCGGCTTCTCTCCTGCCGGCAATGGACTGAGAGAAGGCAACCGCGAAGGCATTATCGAGTTCCGAAATTTCCAGGCCATGACACCGGAGACAGACGGCACGACGCACTTTTTCTGGGTTTACATGCACAACCAGAAAAAGGACATCGAGCTCATTGCGCATTCCCTCCACGACAGCATCCTGGAGGGTTTCCATGAGGACAAGATTCTTATCGAAACGCAGCAAAAGGCGCTCGATATGGATCCCCAATTCAAACTGAAATCGATCGCGGCGGATGCTCCGCTTTCGCATTTGCGCTGGGTGATCGAAAAGAGAATTAAGGAAGAGTGCGGCGCCGGATGGGGAGCCGCGAGCGCGCGTTGAAAAAGATTCGGGCCTTGATTCACGAGCGCACGGATGCGGCGAAAGAGATCGTACGGCTGGTATTGCGTAGGCCGGACGGCGGCGCCCTCCCCGCATTTACGGCGGGCGCACACCTGGATCTCTTTTGGCCTAATGGATTGACACGCCAATATTCATTGACTAACGACGGTCGTGACCCGAATCGGTATGAGATTGCCGTGTCGAAAGCGATTAACAGCCGCGGCGGGTCAATTTGCGTACACGAGGTGCTTCATCCTGGGGTTGCGCTCGAGGTTAGCGAACCGCGCAACAATTTTTCCTTGCAGCCCGGTTATGACACGTTTTTTTTCATTGCGGGCGGTATTGGAATCACACCCATCATGTCCATGATCCATCATTGTGAGACGCAGGGCTGGAAGTGGCGTCTGCTATATCTGGCACGTAGCAGCGAATCCGCGGCCTTTTATAGAGAACTCGAGGCATTCGATGCAGATCGAGTGCGCTTCCACTTCGATGACGAGAAGAAGCACTTATTCGACTTTGCAGATCCCTCATTCCTCCTTGAGGCTGGCGTGCCCATCTATTGTTGCGGCCCAGCACCCGTGATGCAGGCGGTCGATGATTGGTCGTCTCGCCATCGAGATAACCCGGCATATTTTGAGTGGTTTTCTCCGCCAACCGTCCTCGACGTTTCTGCTCGTTCCGCCAGTTTTGAGGTGAAGCTTAATCGCACCGGCAAGATGTTGCGCATTCCCGAGAATAAATCAATTCTGCAAGTTCTGGAGGAGCACGGCTACGAATTGCCCTTTTCGTGCCGGGAAGGAATGTGCCGCACCTGTGAGACCATGGTCATCGAAGGCGCGGCGGACCACCGTGACTACGTCCTTTCGCACGCCGAACGCGAAGCCGGGCGAACTATGATGATATGTGTTTCTAGAGCAAAGAGTGGCGTGCTCGTCCTCGACCTCTAGATGGTTATCGAATAATCGATCGAATAAGTGCGTTCGACACGAGACGTTTTGCAGGCGGAATTGTCTGTCACAAAGCGCGCATACGCTTATGCAAAACTGACCGTGCGCACTCGCAATTTGTGCATGTTCAGAGACTGGGCACACAACTAGAAGCATCGAAGCATCAGGCCGTGACCTCGATCTTACCGCGGCGCAACGATTATCGGTGAGCCTGCGTGCGGCTATCAATCTATGACTGTGTTGAAGGTAGTGCAGGTGACCATCGATCCACGATCCATCAGGGGCGACTAGCGGATACAAGCTTGTCGAATTCGCAATGCACTGTGTTATGCGGTCCGAAAAGCGAGTGCTACTAGCTCGTTATACCCGGATATCCGCAATTTTGCGTAAGCGCGTCGTCGATAAGTCACGACGCTCGTGCGCGCGATGTTAAGCTCGAGACCCGTTCCATCGATTGACTGGCCGTAGAGTGCGCGGGCGCATACCTCGAGTTCGCGCTCGCTCAAGCCACACTGAAGCCGTTCTACTCGGTGCTTCAATGCGACCAGCGATAACCGCAGACCATCTTGCTCGTCGCCGCCCGTCGCGAATTCGGCGTGCCGCGCGGCCGATGGCAAAAGGACAGTCGCGATCCGCGCAAACGTACTGGCCGCATGGTCGTCAAAGCACTCTCGCGAAGCCCGCCGGTAGACATTGACTTGGAGGGTTCGCCGGCCGACCCTTCCGTAAAGAGCCAAGCGCTCACCAATTTCCGGTTCGGTATAACATTCGCGTCGATACAGTGGATCAACGATGTCTTCCGCGCGATTGCGCACTACGAGAACGGTACCCCGCGGTAATCCCCTTCGGCAGAGCGAGCGGACGGGATCGAGTCGATTGAAGCGTCGAAAATATTGCTTCGCCGCATTTTCGTCTTTATAAGAGCCGCCGAGAGTGGTGGCTTCGTGATAGTCAATCGCACCATTGGTACCGAAGCGAAACATCGAAATGTGGTCGATCCCGATTGCCTTTCTCAAAACATCGAGTGCCGCACCTGCAAAGTGGTCGCGCCCGATGCCACCAATAATTTCCGCGACCTCGCCGAATACCGGAACCATCTCTGTCCTGCCCTCAAAGTGCTGCACCCACAACATTCGGTGTCCCTCGATCTTACTTCGACACCATTCTACCCCCACTTCGGATAGTGAGGCGTCAAGTCTCGGGGTAGCTGTCGCGTCTCACTAGCATCCTTTATGATGGTAACTATCCTGCTCGCCGTGGAAAGGCACGCTCTTCCAGTGGGTGCGAATCCCACCCGGCAACTGTCGCTCCCGCCGGTAGTAATCGGAGCGGTTGTGGAGGTGACGAGGCAACTGGAGCCTTCGGTGCAGAGGGTCACAAGGTGACTTGACGAGTACACAGGCCGTAATACGTGTGAACGCCGAGCAAGCCTCGAAAAGCATAACGCAGAAGCCGACCCGTCAGGATTGCGGGGAAGGCTGTCATGGCTGGGGAAGCGAGCGATGCGCACCCAACCGTTCTGCCGGGGTAGTGGCGATGGCATGTGTACAAGAGGAAGAGTGTAGCAACACGGGAAGCCTCATTTCGTGGCCGATTGCAGCGGCCAACCGGACGCCCGCGAGGGACAGGCCGGGCGGGGTGAGGTGACGGAGAGGCCCGTAAGCCCGTTGAGGTCGGTGTAATGCCGACGGAGGAAAGGGGCCTTGGTTCAAGATCGACGTAACAAGTAGCGAGGAACGGGAAATTGGGCAACCTATCAATTCCGCCGAGTGTTCAGAAGTTACAGACGGCGTTACATGTCAAAGCGAAGGAGAACCCTGGCTTTCGGTTCTACGCGCTGTACGACAAGGTGTACCGAGAGGGCATTCTGCAGTTTGCCTATAGTCGCTGCAAAGCCAATGGCGGCGCGGCGGGGGTGGACGAGCAGACGTTCGAGGACATCGAGGCGTACGGCCGGGATCGGTGGCTAGGGGAATTGGCGCAGGAGCTCAGAGAGAAGAGGTATCGACCTCAAGCGGTACGACGAGTTTTCATACCGAAGCGGAATGCAGGGCTTCGGCCCTTGGGCATTCCCCCGATCCGCGACAGGACGGCGCAGATGGCAGCGGTGTTGGTCTTAGGACCAATATTCGAAGCCGATCTGCCGCCCGAACAACACGCGTATCGGCCCGAGCGCAACGCGCTCACCGCGGTGAAGCAGGTGCATAGCCTGCTGAACACGGGTCACACGCAGGTCGTCGACGCGGATTTATCCGCGTACTTCGACACCATTCCGCACTTCGAACTCATGAAGTCGGTGGCTCGCCGGGTGGTTGACTCGGCGCTGCTACATCTGATCCAGATGTGGCTAGAAGCTCCGGTGGAGGAGACGGACGAGGGAGGGCACAAGAAGCGCAAGACCCGCAACCGCGATGAGAAACGTGGCATTCCCCAAGGGTCACCCCTATCACCCTTGCTGTCGAATATTTATATGCGACGGTTCGTGCTGGGGGGGCATCAGTTGGGGCACGCGCAGCGTTACGAAGCTCACATCGTCAATTATGCCGATGACCTGGTCATCTGCTGCAAGGGTAGCGCCGAGGCGGCGCTGCACGCAATGCGGCAGGTCATGGGTCGACTGCGGCTGACGGTGAACGAGGAGAAGACGCATCTATGTGCGGTTCCGCAGGAATACTTTGATTTTCTGGGATATACGTTCGGGCGCTGCTACTCAGCCAAGACGGGTCGAGCCTACTTGGGCACGCGACCGTCGAAGAAGAGTATCCGGCGGCTGATCGAGTCGATCCACGAGACAACAGATCGTAAGAGATGTGGTCTCGAAGCCTTGGTGGTGGTGGAAGAGTTGAACGATGGCATGCGAGGCTGGGCCAACTACTTTAAGCAGGGCCCGGTCAGCATCGCCTATCGGGCGATCGACCGCTATGCCACCCAACGGCTGCGTCGATGGTTGTGCAAGAAACATAAAGTCCGCGGCAGCGGATGGTCTCGGTATCCGAATGAGTACCTCTACGAAAAGTTGGGACTCGTTCGGCTGCCTCGGTTGACGCGCAACCTTCCGTGTGCGAGAACATGAGCATCTTGTCCGAGAGCCAAGTGCCTGAGTAGGGCCTGCTCGGTTCGATGAGAGGGACGTCGAGACGGAGTACAGGGTCTTGGCCGCTAAGGCACTGCCAGACGAAAGAGGCAGCCCCGGATATGCTGGACCTAAATGCCACCGCGCGACGTCTCTACTCTACCACGAGCCTTGGCCACGGCGAATGGATCGAGCGCGGCCAGCCGTTGTTGATCTCAGGCCCCACCGGCGTCGGCAAAACCTGGCTCGCCTGCTCACTCGCGCAAAAGGTTTGTCGTTTCGGCAAAAGTGCGCTGTATGCTCGTCTGCCACGCCTTTTCGAGGAACTGCGCGTCGCCCGCGGCGAAGACATCCACAAACGTCGCCTCATGGCGCTCGCCAAAATCGAGGTCCTTGTCCTGGACGACTGGGCGCTGCAGCCCTTGGAACCCTATGGTCGGGAAGATCTGCTCGAAATCATGGACGATCGCGCCGAAACACACGCCACCGTCATCACCGCCCAGCTTCCCATCGAACACTGGCACGGATGGATCGGCGACGCCACGATCGCAGATGCGATCCTCGACCGCCTTCTGCATCACGCCCGCCGTCTGACGCTCAAAGGCGAGTGGCTACGACGTCCCGGCAAACATCCAAAACCTGCACCGATCCCGAGACCATCGTGACCGGCTGAGTTATTATCTACGTCGAGCACTTCGACACGTTCCAGACCGGTCACGATAAATCGGAACCATCGGTCACCATCGTCGGAATACGCACCTCGCAAACTCACGTTTAGCTAATGGTGACACGCTGCAGCTTTTGCACCGCCTTTGGATACGGGCAGCTCGCGACCGTCGCGCGAATCTGCGTCTGTGTGTGCCGCTCCACGTGCGGCTTTGCGGAGCCTCCGTTAGGCTCGCCCCAGATTAGGAGCAATTGTCTGCCTGGGACGGCGTCGCTCTCATTGACGATTCCCAGGGACAGTAGTTCGCCTTCGTTATTGCTATAACCGCAGTGAAGAGAAATCCCCACGCGACGACCATTAACGTCACACAACTCGTCCACCTGGGGCCAGCCGTAGAGAGCATGGGGGAATTCAATTGCCTTAAACCGCGGGCCAGACCCGAACTGAGAGGCGATTACTTTGAGCACATCTTCGTGATTCCATACCAACGTAACCTTTTGCCGCTTGGGGAGACTATCCATTCTCTCTAGCGCTTTACGCCCAATAAAATCCCGGTCGAACTTTAGAAGTCGCCCATAACCGAGATCCCAAGGCGTAACGTAATAGTCCTCGATGTTAGAGGACTGGAGGCTGCCGGCTAACTGCAAGTTTCCTTCCCACGAATCGGCGGGCAGCCACTCGCGGTAAGTGCGTAGCTCCTCTCCTGTATAGATGCCTGGGAATGGGTAGGCGATCCAGCCCGATTCGTAAACGGAGCTGAAGTACGCCTTGGTACCACCCTGGCGCAATCCAAAGGGGGCGCCAGCCTCGACAATTGCCGAGTGGATCAACTCCGTTTGGTCATAAGGCCCGAATATCTCTACGCCCATGTGGCCAGTCATGCCATGCCGCAGTACCGTCGCCTGCTGGCCGCGGATCCGCACCGTCGCGCATCTAAAAAAGGAGAGCTCAGGCGCGCCGCCGTCGACAACGGCTTTGAAAACCTTGCCCGCATTGGGCCCTTCAATTTGAAACCGGTAGTTTGTGCGACGGCCACTCTTATTGAAAGCACTAGCGTCATCCACACGGATCGAGACGTCGTACCCACCTGTGTCGCCATGATAGTACACCCAGTTCAGAACGGGCTTACCGCTGACTAGAACATAACTGTTCGGCTCGAGGCAAAACGCGATGCAGTCTCCCACCACATGCCCGCGGGGTGTGCACGCCACAAACTGCTTTGCCCGATCCGGCGTGAAGTTACTGAGGCTGTGAATGCCAACGCGCTCTAACAGTTTGAGCGCGTCAGGGCCCTTAACATACAGCTCCGGCATGTGATGAGTCTGATCCCATAGAATTGCCGAATCTCGCCACGCGTTTTGCTCGTCGCGCCAGTTCGTAAACTCGGGCGGGACAAATCGAGCGAGAAGGGCGCCAATAGCCTTCCACATTGGTGCGATCGTGTCATTGGAGAAGTACTTCACCAAGTCCGGCGTTTCATCGATAAGGTTTTGCAGTGACTTCCCCAAGTGATTGGTAAAGCGACCGTGAGCTCGATGGGTCCACGATCAGAACGGTGCGTCGGACGCTGTCGGTCTGGCTCCACGCATGCTCGACCTGCTCCAACGGAGCAGCGTATGTTGCGATCTTGAAGCCGGCCGAAGCCGGCGAGTGAAAGACTGCCCCTCGCACTGCCCAGCAGGTCGATTGGCGAGGACCGCAGTACCGCGCTTAGTAGACGTATATTTGACGCGCTGGCCGTGCCGACTTCGACGAACCGGATCGGGTTGCCGTTTCCGCCGGCCTTCGCGGCGGGCCATTAAAAGCCGCTCGGTGGATTTCCCCCACAAATAGTCAATGACACCATCTGCTCCCGCAGCAAACCGCTCCTTGAATATGTGCTTCAAAGCCTCTTCGTCCTCAAGAAGTGGTTCTGACAAAGCGATGTGCGGCAAAGCAAGACGGAACTGCCCGCCGCATAGATCGCTCCTCGCACGGAGATCAGCACCGAAGCACCATTCACTTTGGCGCCGGTAATGGACCCGCTCCAATACATTGAGAAACTGGAATGGAATGGGCGGATCTGGGGACTGTCTAATGGAATCTACTGCTGCTGCACGAGCGCAGGAAGGCTTGTTCGTCGTCCCGAAGACCAGATCGAGAAGAGGAGGGAGCCGCCTTCCTGCGATGGCCGGGACAGATTGGGACGGGAAGCGTTGCTTGTCGAAGTCTCTAATAGCGCCGAATTGCTTTTGTACGCGCCGACCGCCGGCGTGCGCTACTTTCAGTGCCGGGCAAGCTTCTTGGTCTGTTGTCGGCGGCGGCAATTCCGCGAGAAATCGGTAGATCTGAGCTGCGAGTTCGGCATGCCCATGGGAGACAAGAATCTCGCCGTTAGCAAGCCAGCCGAGCCCGATACTGCGACATCTCATGCGAGGCTGGTCTCATTCGGAGAGTAAGCGATGACGTCCATTGAGATGTGGGCGTTGGGGACAAGTAACGGATCTCCGCCACCCGTCTCCAGCGCGGTGAGCGCTGGTGGATCAACCGGAAAGGCTTCACGCCAAGCGTGTAACACAGACGGAAGATTTCCCAAGTCATCCATGAACAGCTGCACTTTGCAAACATTACGCAGTGACGTGCCACCTGCCTCGCAAATTGCAGCGACTCGCTTCAGAAGATATTGCGCTTGCAAATAGGCCGTGTCCTTGAAGTAGGGAAGGCGCGAATCGAAGGCCAGCTCGGCCGGCACGGCGCCGGTAGAGTCCGTCGGGAGCTGGGTGCTCAGGAATAGTAGGTCTCCTGCCCGGACGGCATGTGGATCGTGTCCGGGCGGTGGTGGCAGGCCTTTGATTCTGATTACTTGTGGGCTCAGAGTCGAGTTGTTCGCGAGCATCTGCATGGCGATCTCGACTCGCGGACCTTTCATGACGAGCTGCGTCCCCGTGATTACCGTTCGAGCTGGACGGAATTTGGGAAACCACTTTCGCCAGACGAGATCCATGCCGACAAAATCGCTCGGATGGCCGATGGCGACGTCGGCTTTGACACACCGATCGAATGAGGTCCCGGCAGCCTCGGCAATTCTTGAAAGAACCTCGAGTGTGTAGTCCGTCTGCTTTTGGATATCAGAGCCCCCTGCAAAGTAGGGATTCACTCGCGCAGCGGGGGCGACGTTCGAAGGCTCGCCCATGTGGCGCGTCGCCATGAAGTCACCGGCAAAGTCAGTTGCACCGCAGCCGGCAAGGAATATCCAATCGCCGTGCCGAGTCGCAGGAAAAAAGGTGAATTCCTCGTAAAGCGCGCGCTCTGCGTGCGGCGTGCCCAAGGGGCCTTTGATACCAACCCTTTCCACACCCGCCTGGGGTCGCACTGCGAGGACGTCGAGTGCCATCAACGCTCCAGGAACCGTCAAACGGCGCACTCCGAGTCCGGTTGAAGAGCGACGCGAATCTACACCGAGCAACTGGACTTGGCGTATATAGCCGTCGAGCGGAGATTGCCAGCGTGGCCACAATAGTCGCCCCATGCGAAATGCATCATCGGACGGATAGTCGGTCGGGAACCATTGCCATGCCCGAATGATATCGCGGCGAATGTCGCAATCGGTGGCAGCAAGGACTGCGGCAAGGTTCGACAGTATGCGTTTCGCCTGCAACTCAAGTGGATCGCAGACGAATGGATTCCGCGGATCCACTTGTGCGTCCGGACTGAGGCCGCCGGTGTAGTCAGACGGCAGTATTCCGGACACGAATACCCATTGTCCAGCACTGATCGCCGTACTCCAGTCAAGCGGGTGCGCAATTCCGTTTGCCGCGACCACTCGACGGCTTTCACGGGAAGTCGGACCTTTCACTAGATCAACCTCCAAACTTTCGCGAGAAGCCGCCGTCGTGACACACTGCCGTAGGCCCAGACGCTCAGCTGAAGATTCTCGGGCCGTTTATCGAATAACCCGTCCCTCCAAATGTCTTGTAGGACTGGAAACGAAGCCGCTTCATGAGAGCTTTGCGGGCACCTTGGCAAAGTCGGCGATTTGAAAACGGATATATGATCATGATGGCAACTCCCGGGGTGCCGCTTCGCAG
>WNFM01301770.1_pt1 | contig 11807 bp, 10 predicted proteins | sample 5400271 | NCBI WGS metagenome assembly WNFM01 (sample SAMN13153352, study PRJNA577476) | soil metagenome | isolation source: 60 cm saprolite on Douglas fir-dominated hillslope | place: USA:California | collected 2013-09-17 | reverse complement strand
ATCAACAGGGGGGCAGGAGTTCAGTGAAGCGTTTCGCATTATTAATGATGTTCCCTACAATGACTTCAGGCTAGAAAACCTAACCGACACCAAAATTCGCAGGAGATTAGGCTTAAAATAGCCTTACGTGATTCTAAAATACTACTGGAAGGCATATGTTCTTATCTCACAATAACAAGATTAAGAGGTTTCAGTACGATGTGTCGGTGTGGAGTATGACTTTTTAGATCAATTGGACAACTCCGGTTAACATTTAACAACAAAAGATAACAATAGCCATTATTACCAGGTACGTACTTCTTTGAAGAGCGCGGAGGCAAGCCTGGCGTAGCGCGTGGCAATTTCTGTTAGCATGTAGTGCACTATATTTCCTCGATTTCCACTCGGCCTGAGCCGCCTGAGCGCCATTGCACAACACAATAACAGTTTACTAAATTTTTCGGTCCTACTGGTGAACTTCACCAAAAGATCGGCTTATGCCCTTGTACAAGTCGCACGAGGTTGTGCGATTTGGAACTCCCTACAATGGAGTCGGTACACCGTTGTATAATCGGGAGACCGACCGTGGATGTGCAACTAAAAACTTCGATGTTCAACAATTACGCACGGCTTGCTTGCTACGATGAAATGTTCGACACCGCTGAAAGGCCGCGCACGCATTATGCCCGGCTGTTTGAATATCTGAATGAGATGTCGCCACAAGATTTTGAACCGCGTCGACAGATCGCGGATATGGATTTTCTGCGGCGGGGCATCACCTTTACCGTTTATTCTAACGATGAAGGGGTTGAAAAGATATTCCCCTTTGATTTGATTCCGCGTATTGTGCCGATGGCGGAATGGCGGCAGCTTGAACTGGGTCTGAAACAGCGCATCTATTGTTTAAATTTGTTTTTGCACGATATTTATCATGAGCAAAAAATTCTGCGGGATGGCGTTGTGCCTACCGATCTCGTTTTGGGATCGCCCAATTACCGCTGGGAAATGGTTGGCATTGAGCCGCCCTATGGCATTTACATTCACATCACCGGCACGGACCTGATCCGCGATCAGGATGGCTGTTACCGGATTCTGGAAGACAATCTGCGCAGTCCATCCGGCGTAAGCTACATGCTCCAGAACCGGACGATCATGAAGACGACGTTTCCGAGCCTGTTCGATGGTCAGAATGTGCTGCCTGTCGAAACGTACCCGCAAGAACTGCTCAAAATGCTGCGCTACGTCTCGTTAGCGGACGACCCGCAGGTCGCCGTTCTCACGCCCGGTATCTTCAATTCGGCGTACTTCGAGCATTCATTTCTGGCGCGTTCGATGGGTGTACCGCTGGTCGAGGGCAGTGACCTCGTTGTGCGTGACAATAAGCTGTATATGCGAACGACACACGGTCTAAAGCAGATCGATGTTCTGTACCGCCGTGTGGACGACGACTTCCTCGATCCGCTGGCTTTCAGAGCGGACTCCGTTCTGGGAGCGGCGGGCTTGCTCAACGTTTACCGGGCAGGCAACGTGACGCTGGTGAATGCGCCGGGGACGGGCGTTGCCGATGACAAATCGTTGTATAAGTACGTGCCCGATATTATTCGTTACTACTTGTCGGAAGAGCCGCTGCTGGAAAGCGTGCCTACCTTCCTGGGCCGCAACGATGAAGACCGCCAATACATGCTGGATAATGTCGCCCAACTGGTTATCAAGGAAGTCAACAACTCCGGCGGCTATGGCATGTTGATCGGGCCGCACGCCACAGCCAAGGAGTGCGATCTATTCCGCAAAAAGATCATTGAGCGTCCGTGGAATTACATTGCGCAGCCCGTCATCCAGCTTTCGGCACACCCAACCTACACACCAGATGGCTTTGCCCCGCGCCACATCGATCTGCGTCCCTATATTTTGTATGGACAGAATATCACGCTTATTCCGGGTGGCCTGACGCGGGTGGCGCTTAAGCCCGGATCGCTGGTAGTTAACAGTTCGCAGGGGGGTGGCAGCAAAGATACCTGGGTGGTCGCGGATGATTGACGGAGCAAGGCCGGGAAGCAAAAGCGTCGGGAAAAGTGCCTAATGGAGAGGCCAATTGCCGACGCTTTTTGAAGATCAACCTTGGACGCGCTTAGATCTAGATGCCCCACTTGATGTCGTAGACAGTGCCGGCGTGTTCAGGATCGTCGTTCTCGATCTCGGCCACGCGGAAGTGTGTGCCCTCTGGCGTGTACTTTTTCATCAAGCCCCAGTAATAACCATAAAAAATATCCTTGGGATATGGAGTGTTGATGATGGCCTGGGCATGACCCTCACCCAGGATTTTGCCCCACGTGCCTTCCTCAGGTCGCAGGTTGCGATGGACCGTCGAGTAAGAAGCCGCCATTGTCGCGATCACGCTTTCCATCGTATTAATTTCTGGCGGGAACCCCATTGTCTCTACGGATTTGATACCGATAGAGACTAGATTTTCCGACAGGTTGGTAAGCCCCTCTTCAATCTCCCGGTAAAGGTTTACGATATTTTGCTGTGGATACCATGCTTCAGGATCAATCTCTGCGAAACCGTGCTTTTTTAGGAGTGGCATAATTTCGTCTGCCTTAAGACAAACAGGTAAGGCTAACAGACTAGCGCCAAGTACCTCTGCTCCAGGTGCGGCGGAAAACTTCTCGATTTTTTGGGCCTTTTGAATTGCCACGACGCGTCTCCTTTGTGGAAAATTAAGTCTTCCTTAATTTACAACGGTTTTTCTACCGACGCCATAATAGAATCATCACAACCGAAACGGCCTAAACGCCGTAGCTATCGTATCGGTGGGCTAGCCTGGGCAAATTGCATAGAAAATCATGGGTTTCCCTTCGGGCACATTAGCCGTATCCAAATGGCCTTATACTGGTAACAATTGGTAATCTGGAACGCTTGCAAGGATCACTCCAAGGTCAAAAACTGCATGATGGATATTATGCTGTTGAGTAGGGTTGCCTCGTCTTGTTTCTGGCTCAGTCGATATCGCGAACGCGCGGAATTCACAGCCCGCGTGTTGGATGTCCACCTTATCACCCTGCTCGATACCCATTCCGGCGACGTCAGCAGCGATTGGCTGCCGATCTTAGACATAAACGGCTGTCTGGATTTGATCCAGGACGAAAAGCGGAGTCTCGACAAAGAATCGATTCTGCACTGCCTGTGCCTCGATCCTGCGAATTCCAATTCAATCATGTCCTGCGTTCGGAATGCCCGTGAGAATTCTCGTCAGGCGCGAGAGCAGATCAGCAGTGAGATGTGGGAACAGGTCAATTCGATGTACCATGATCTCAACAATTTGACGCCCGGTATGTTGGTCGCGGATGTCCATCAGACCTTGCAGCGAGTCAAAAATGACGCACTGCTGCTACAGGGAATGGCTGACCAGACCATGATGCACGGCGAGGCGTGGCAGTTTATTCGCCTGGGACGCTTTATTGAGCGGGCCAGTACGACCTGTCGGCTGTTAACGGTCCGCTCCGCTCCGGCACAGAAGGACGAAGGGGAATATCGTGCGGCGGTCTACTGGATCGCGGTCCTCAAGAGCGCCAGCAGCCTCGAAGCGTATCACAAAACCTATGCTGCGCCTGTTGCAACCAATGCCGCGATTGAGTTCTTGCTGCTTAACGCCGAGTCGCCGCGCTCGATCCTGTATTGCCTGGAAAATGCGCTGGAAGCGCTGAAGTATATTTCGGGCAGCACGGGCCGCCGCTTCAACAATGAGGCAGATCGTATGTTGGGGCAGATGGCCTCGCGTCTGCACTATTTGCGCCTCGACGATATTGACCTGCTGGCCTTTCTGGTCGACCTACAACGGGATTTGCATCAGGTGAGCGATCTCATCATGCAAACCTATTGCTCGTATGAGGTAAGTTGAGCCATGCGATTCCAGGTACACCACGAAACCCACTACACCTACAGCCAGCCGGTTCATGCCGTAGCGATGGAAGCGCGTTTGCAGCCTTGCAATGATGAATACCAAAACCGCCAGCGGTACAAGCTGCTCGTTTCGCCTAAAGCGCCGATTGAGGAATACACCACCTTTTCTGATGTTCAGGTGCGATACTGGACGCTGCTCAAAGCAACTGAAGTACATATCCTCGCTGAGAGCATCGTCGATGTCCACGAACGCCCGTTGACCGCTAGCAACGTGCCGCCTGTCGCGCTCGATCACCTGATCTTTTATCCATATCTGCACGATACGCCGTTGACCCAGATAACGCCGAACATTCAGGCGTTCGCGGCACAGTTTGTCGATAGTGCTGCGGAAGATTGGTACCAGACGGTAATAGCTGTGCGCGAGACAATACACGACACGATTGATTTCCAGACAGGCAGGACCACAACCGATACCCCTGCGGCGGATATTTTAGCGTTGGGCTGTGGCGTTTGTCAGGACTTTACGCATTTGATGCTGGCAACCTTACGCCAGCTTGGCATCCCGGCGCGGTACGTCAGCGGCTATCTCAACCAGAATATCACCCAGAAGGCGGTTCAGCGGCAGGAAATGTCCAACGGCTCGATGTATCAGCAGCAGATAAGTGCGCAAACATTGCTGCAAGGGGATCAGCCCTGGCGCGGAACTGGTGCCAGCCACGCATGGGTCGAAGCCTATTTTGGTCCAGAATATGGCTGGCGGGGCTTTGACGCCGCAAACAATCTGCTCGTTGATCAGAACTTTATTCGCATCGGCGCGGGCCGTGATTACCGGGACATCACGCCCGTGAAAGGCGTCCACAAAGGCCCCGCAGAAGAAGACCTCACAGTAACCGTGAACGTGACTCGCATCGCGTAAACCGCACGACAACCAGCGCCTTCATATAGTTATACATCGGTGATCGAGCCATTTGCGGAGCGGGTGTAGATTCATAGTGTGTGATTATTGAACACTATGGAGACTGCACAATGTCATTGGTTCTGGACGCACTGAAAAGTTCTCTCGTTGGGTGTACGCCCAATACTCCTGTCCGTTTTCAAATTGGTACAGATGGCCCCGTGGTGCAGGTTCTGGCTTCCGAACTTGCGATTGCTCTCGGCGTGTCGGCGACAGGCAAAAAGAAGGTGAAGGTCACGTCGGATTTCCTGCGTATCCGTACTCAGCCAACGGTATCTTCTGCCGAAGTCGCCCAATATAAAAAAGACGAGGTATTTGAAATCGTCAATGACTCGCCTGTCGAGGCCGATAATTACCACTGGTACAAAACCGGCGATGGGCGTGGTTATATTGCGATTGAATTTACAGCCCCGGCGGACGGTAACGGCGTACCATTTGTGCCACCGTCTGTAGAAGATGTCTCGGCGTCTTCGGCCCCCTCTAACTCCGGGACAAGCGCCACACCGATTGCACCATCCTTTCAGTTACCGTTCACGGCAAACATGCGTGGCGTTGGAACAAGCGCGGGCGGATGGGCACCCGGTCCCACAGAACTCGACCTGATCAAGCGCAACAATATTGAGAATGTGCTGATCGTAGCCTATGAAGCGGGTCAGGCCGCTCGCGCCGTCGATCCATTGCGGGGCGTTGGCATCAAACATATCGTCCTGCGGGCCTGCATCCACGAGCCGATCTCGTCGGCGCAGCGCTTTATCGACCTTACCACACCCATCCTCAAGGAGTATGCGGCGGCGATTGGCAGTACCGACGGCCTGATGGTCGCCATCCACAATGAGGTAAACCTCGTGCAGGAAGGCTGGACCAAAGCATGGCGCGACGGCGCAGAATTCGCGACGTGGTGGCAGACCGTTGCCGCTGCTTATCGCCAATCGTTCCCCGGCGCGAAGATGGGCTTCCCGGCAATGTCTCCGGGTGGAGATGTGCCCAATATTCGCTTGAACGAACCCGCGTTTATTCAACAAGCGGCAGCGGCAGTGCAGGCTGCGGACTGGATTGGGGTACACTATTATTGGGCTAATCAGGACGGGTCGGACATTAACCCGCCCCTAGACCAATGGCGACAGTGGTTTGGCAACAAGCCCATTGTCGGTACGGAAGTCGGCCCAACCGATGCCAATACCGTTGCGGCAGGCGCGGTGCGTCTCGCGTACCAGAAATTTGCTCAAGTGGGCATCCCGGCGATGGCATGGGTGCTTAACGGTGCGGGCGCATGGCACAACGCCGCCTGGGATCAACATGGCATCTCCCTGTAGTCTGTGCGGAATTGGCGCAAAGCCAACCTTTTTACGGAGAGCGTTTGTTGGACGAATTCAGACCCCGCCTCGAACCCGCGCAGGAGGTTCAGGAACCACCCCCACCTGAAGACGAACCTGAAATTGAAGAAGCGCCAGCCCGTGCTCTCGATCCGGCGCTTCTCTATTTCATCATTCTGGCGATCACGCTGCTAGGGCTGAATGGCATTGCACCGGACGTACGCTATGTCGCCGTGTGGAGTGTACTCACTATCCTGGCCGTTGTGTTTATAATGGCTGATAAGGTGAGCATCGAGCCGCCAACACTGCGTGATATCATCATCGGCGCTGGATTTGGCGTACTGGTGGGATTGCCACTGCTGGGTATCGGCGCTTCCCAACTGAAACCGATCTCGATCAGCATTTTCGGAAGGGCCAATGACGCTTCGGTTTTCCAGATGCTGACGTTCACGATGCCGCTGGCGGAGGGCCTGTATTTTCGAGCCGCTTTTCAGGCTGCACGCGGGGCTATCTTTGCGGGATTGGCGGCAGGCATCTGGTCGCTCGCGCTGTTCTTCCCGCAATCGAATGTGTTCCAGTATCCGTTGGTGGCGTTTGTGATCGGGCTGGCGTTTCTGTTCCCCAATGCGCTGTACAGTTATGTCCGCCAACGTTTTGGCTTATTCGCCAGTTGGACCTGTCAGATCGTGATCAACTTACTGCTGTTGTTTGCCGTGCGCTTTGTGTGATCACTCCTGGCTCACGTAATCCTTGATCTTATGTGTGACGGCGAAGGCAGCCGCCTCGGCGCGGTTTGCCAGATGCAATTTGCTGAGCACATTGCTTACGTAATTGCGTACTGTTCCTTCGCCCAGGAACAGTTTCCCGGCGATCTCGCGGTTTGTCAGTCCGTCAGCGATCAGAGCCAGGACGCGAATCTCCTGAGTGGATAGTTCGGCAAAGATGGCAGAATCTTTGTTTCTTTCGAGCTGGCTGACCTCCCGAAAGACCGTCTGGACCATCGCCGGGTCGAGCGCCGATTCGCCTTGTGCAACCGCCTTAATGGTTTTCACCAAATCATCGCTTCCGATCCGTTTGAGCACGTAGCCCGCTGCACCCGCCCGGATCGCGGAAAACAGCAGTTCGTCCTCCGCAAATGACGTGAGCATGACAACCCGCGTTCCCGGCAGTTGTTGTATAATTTTGCGGCAAGCGTCCACGCCTGACATGCCAGGCATCCGAATATCCATGACGACGACATCCGGCTGGTTAAGTAGCGTTTGCTCGACGGCTTCTTCGCCCGTCGATGCTGCAGTTCCGGATGTTGATGCAGCAAGGCTTTGATGCCCATGCGGACCACTTCGTGATCATCAGCAATGACAATGCGAATTTGTCTCATAACCGACCCCCATAGCTTCTCTAGCGCTGAACTGCCGCATGGGTTATTTTATTGTTGGCAGCAATAGCGTTCGTCATCATACGATACAACGTTTTTTATTGCTTGGAAATGACGAAAGCGAGTATACCACCGTGACAAATATCCCGTCTTCTACGGATCGATCAGAAGAAAAACTGAATGCCCTTGATGAGGCCGTTCGTACCCTTACAGCCGAACGCAGCCTTGACCGCATCCTGCATCGGTTAGCGGATATTACGGCGAATCTGGTGCGCGCACGCTACGCCGCACTGGGTATTCCCGATGGCAAAGGCGGCTTGCAAGCGTTCCATACCTACGGGATGAGTGATAAACAGATCGGGCATATGGATCATTATCCGCTCGGTTTAGGGCTGCTTGGCCTGCTGCTGGTGCGCCACGAGCCGATCAGGTTGAAGGATATGCACGAGGATGAGCGCTCGGCGGGCTTTTGCGCCAACCATCCGAAGATGACCAGCTTTCTAGGGGTTCCCATTATGTCAAAGGGGCAATGTTTGGGAAACCTGTATCTATCTGACCGCTTGGATGGGGAGCCATTCAGCGAAGACGATGAACGCATGGTCACCATGCTGGCAGGTCATGCCGCCATCGCTATCGAAAACGCCAGATTGTCCGATCAACTCTGGAAATTGGCAGTGGTCGAGGAGCGTGACCGCATCAGCATGGAACTGCACGACGGTATCATCCAGCAGATTTACGCAATCGGCATCAAACTCGAATTGGCCCGATTGCGGCTCGACCATAAGGACGAGACAGAAGCACAGATCAAGAGCGCCAATCAAGACCTGAACCACGTCATCGAGGATTTGCGAAAGTACATCAAGGATTTGCACGTCGGCGTCGATTACAGTGTCGCGCTGCGCCAGCAATTCGAGGAAGTGGCTGACGGCTTTAGAAGTGTCTCATCGGCGCGGCTGGTGATGGATGTGGCGCATGGCTTCGCGCAGTTGACCGACGAAAAAATGCACGCGATTGTCCAAATCACGCGCGAAGCACTTTCGAATATTGTGCGTCACGCGAATGCTACCGAAGTCTATGTCGATCTGCATGAGGATGCCGCGCATCTTACGCTGGTGATCTCAGATAATGGTCAGGGCTTTGACACTGCGCAAGTTTCAGAAGGCAATGGCCTACATAATATGCAACAGCGGGTTGCGTTGCTGGAAGGATCGGTGGAGATCATCAGTCAGCCGGGGCGCGGCACGACCATCACGATGATACTGCCATTGGGATAAAGCATACCATCTTTAGTGCGTGGCGGCCTGCGTTCCAACAGGTGCAGCCGGAAGCGCGATGGGCGACGTGATCGCGCCAAATTTGGCGGAACCGAGAATCGAACCGAGCATTGGTAGTGTTACATCGGACAGAATACCGGGCGTTGTCCAGCGCAAGACCATCAGCACTCGTTTGTCCTGGGATGTGACGCCGATGAAATTAACGACTTGCCCGGTAGCGGCGTCAGAGGAGAGTATCTGAGTCCCGACCTGATCGCCGACCTGAATATCTGTGATTTTGTCGCCACTCTGTCCGGCGATCATGGCGGTCATCGCGCTGCGGATCGATTGGCCCTGAGCCAGCGTCTGCCCGATGATGACAAGCTGCGGTCCGTTCGCGAAGCCACTGTTATCCAGGTAATCCGTGTCGGTGCTGCTGCCGTACAGCGTGGTTCCATTTTTCCCCAACGACTTGCTTACCCAACCTTCCGGCAGCGAAAAGGTAAGCCCGCCCGCCGGAAAAGTAGCTGTACTGCCGCCGGATGCTGGTACTTTGAAATCCGATGGCTTGAGAAGCGTAACGCTTTGCTGCATGGCATCCAGGGTAGGAGCGAAGTCGGCCCACTCACTGAACGGCGCGACGGAAATCAGAGACCCAAGGCGACCATCAGGCAGGCGAAACGCGAAAACAGCGCCATACAGTTTGTTCGTGTCGTCCTTCAGGTCAAGAAAGGCGGCGTCTAATCCGGCAAGACTGGTGGTACGCTGGTTGGAAAGGGTGACGCCCGGTCCAGTGCTAATGGCGGCGGCGATATCCTGCAAGGTCGCGTCTTTGGATAGACCCAGTTGACTATCATTGCGCGTGCTCAGGGCAACCACGGGTTCCGTCACACTGCGGCCCTGCGCGGCCTGCATCGACTGCGCCAGCGTCATCTGAGAGGCAAGGAACTGCGGTTGCTCCCAGTTACTCGGATACTTGATGCTCAGGCCCAGGTCCCAATATTGGACTTTATTTGTCAATGGGCCAGGCGTGATATTCGGAGCATTCTGAGTCGCGCCCGCCAGCCCCTGATATTGTGCGGGTTGACAGGCCGTAAAAGCCAGCGCGAACAGGACCAAACCAACGATGGAATGTCGCCGCATCACAAGCTCTAGGCGCTCAACGCTTCAAGTTCGTCAAGCAGGTGATCAAATGTATCCATCGCGGCCTGAACTGGCGCAGGCGTTGCCATATCGACACCCGCATCGCGCAGCAAGTCCACCGAGGACCGCGACGAACCGCTGCTGAGGAAGCGCAGATACCGATCCACGGCTGGCTGACCCTCTTCGATGATCTGCTTGCTGAGCGCCAGCGCTGCCGAAAGGCCCGTCGCATACTGGAACACGTAGAAGTTGTAATAGAAGTGCGGCACGCGCGACCATTCCAGCGCGATTTCATCATCCAGCACCATAGCAGGGCCGTGATACCGGGCTACGAGATCAAAATAACCCTGGCTAAGCGCCTCGGCGGTTAATGGTTCGCCCGCGTCCGAGCGCTCGTGCATGTCGAGTTCAAAGGTCGCAAACATCGTCTGGCGGAAGATCGTGTTGCGGATGTCGTCTAGCTGCTGCACGACCAAGTGTTTGCGCAGTGCCACATCATCCCGCGTTTTCAGCAAATAATCGGTGAGCAGCGCCTCGTTGCAGGTCGAGGCGACTTCAGCCAGAAATGTTGTGTAGCCAGCGTAGACAGGTGGCTGCGTGTGCATTGTAAAATAAGAGTGCATGGAGTGACCGAGTTCATGGGCCAACGTGAACACGTCGTTCAAACGATCCTGGTAATTGAGCAGGATAAATGGCGGCGTCGAGTAGGAACCGCTGCTATAGGCCCCGCTGCGTTTGCCCACGTTCTCGTAAATATCGATCCAGCGACTGGTGAACGCTTTGCTCAGTGGTTCCTTGTATTTTGGCCCGAATATCCCAAGCGCAGACTGGACCGTTTCAGTCGCTTCGGTATACGGAACGACAAGATCGACTTCCTCGACCAGCGGCGCGCCCAAATCATAGTAATGCAGTTCATCCAGACCCATGATGCGCTTGCGGATCGCCATGTAGCGGTGTAGCAGTGGCAGATTTGCGTCAATAGTCTGAATCAGGTTGTGGTAAACCTCAAGCGGGATATCATTCGGAGATAGTGATGCTTCCAGAGATGACTCATAGTTGCGCAGGCGTGCGTTGATCGAGTGGCTGCGGACTACAGAGGCCAACGTCGTGCCCATTGTATTGCGGAAGGTGCGATAGCTGCTGTAATAGGCTTTGAATGCATCGTGCCGTACCCGCCGATCCAGACTTTCTCTGAAGCGTCCATAGCGGGCATGAGAAAGGCTGACGGTTTGCCCCGTCTCGTCCTCAATGGTCGGGAATGTGAGATCGCCATCGTTGAGAACATCAAAGATATCGCCCGGCGCACGGGTCACATCACCGAACTGCGCCATCACGTTCTCAACCTCAGCGGAACGCACATGACGACGCTGGCGGGCCAGGTCGTCCAAAGCGTGGCCGTAAATGCTCAGGCCCGGTTCCGCTTGCTGCCACGCCTTGATCGTTTCTTCGGGTACAGCCAGTATTTCGGGCTTGATGAAGGCGAGGGCCGCAGTCACGCGCGCCACGAGTGATCCAGCCCGTTCCACAAGCGCCTGACCAACCGGATCAGTTGTATCCGAATCTCTCCGCAATTGCGCATAAACATAGACTTCCGACAACTGTACGTTAATTTCGTCGCCCAGCTTGAGCGCCCGCAGCAGTGAATCCGCCCCGTGTGCGATAGTTCCTTCCGCCGCCGCGATCTCTGGCAATCTTGCTTCCAGCGCGGCAACAGCCTGCTGCCAGGCGGCATCGTCGGCGTATACCGTTGTCAGGTCCCAGGTAAATTCAACTGGCACTTCGGTCCGATGCGGAACTTTGACTGCTGCAACCATGGCCACTCCATTTTTTACATTAAATAATGTTCCGATTATAACCTGCGAAACGTCAACGGTTACAGATTTCCTACT
>WNFM01257830.1_pt5 | contig 11808 bp, 13 predicted proteins | sample 5400271 | NCBI WGS metagenome assembly WNFM01 (sample SAMN13153352, study PRJNA577476) | soil metagenome | isolation source: 60 cm saprolite on Douglas fir-dominated hillslope | place: USA:California | collected 2013-09-17 | reverse complement strand
CCACTCCAGCCCCCTGCGCGGCTATAATTCAGGCTGTACGGCGGCGACCGCTCATCCGACAAACAAGCCGAGAAGCGCCCCACGCTCGCGGCGCCGCCGTCGCGGGTTCCGGCCGGCCTGACACGACCGGAGCCCTTTGCAGTACCCGTGGTTTGAGACGGTTGCATCAGCGCACCGGCTACGTTAGTGTATCACCGGACCGGCAGAATGATAGATGTATTTTGCCGGTTAGGTATGGCACGGGTACCTTGCGTTCAATGACGGAGGGGCGTACATTCGCCAGTGAAATGCCACCCGGAATGCTATCGTCGGCCAACGTGGCGGCATCACGTTCGAAACCATCACACCCCGGCGAGCGGCTGCTCGAGCTCCGGCGCGCGCGAAAGTGGTCGCAGGAGCAGGTCGCGGCACGCGCCGGGCTGACAGTCCGCACCGTGCGGAACCTTGAGCGCTGTGCGACGGCGCCGGAGCGCATCCATCCGGAGACCTACGAGAAGCTGGCGCGGCTCTTCGAAGTGCCCATCGAGGAGCTCGATCCGCGCCGCCGGCGGAAGTGGCTTGCCGAGGCCGATCTCACGCCCGAGCACGGATCGGTTGGCGGTGGTGCGGCAAACACTGAAGCGGCTCCAGGGCAGGAAACGATGAGCCGGCGGCGGCGCTGCCTCAACGAAGAACAGATGGCGGCGGTGGTCGACGGGACCGCAGGTTTCGAGGAAACAGAACATCTCGCAACGTGCAAGCGCTGTGGAGAGACGCGCGAGCTGATCGTGGGGCTCATCCGCGCATTCGGAGACGAAGTTGAGGTGGCCGAAGAGGCCCTCTCCCGCGTTGAGAAGCGCGGGCGCGACTGTGTCTCGCGCATCGAAGGGGGAGTGGCGCCGCACCGCTGGCAGTTCGCGGCGACGCGCGATGGTGCGTCCCCGGCCATCGCGAACGCGATGCTCGACCGCTTCGAGGCGCTGATGGACATCGCCTCCCCCGACGCTCTATCGATGGCGGATGCTGCGATCAGCCTCGCCGGATTTGCGGGGGAACTGGTCGCGGACGACGGCGCCTCGCTGCGCTGCCGCGCATGGAAGGCAAAGGCGGTAGCGCTGGCGTCGTTCGCCTGTTACGACGAGGCGCTCCAGGCGCTCGACGAGGCCGCGGGCGCGGCCGAGGACATTGCGGACGTGGCCTCCATCGCCTACGCGCGAGCCTGGCTCCTCGGCAGTCCCGACGTCTGGCGGCCGCGGGAGGCACTCGAAATTCTGGAGAAGCACTCGGCTCTGTTCGATCAGGTCTCCGCCGCGCGGTACCGAACCGCTCTCCTGCTTCAGGCGGTAATTCGGGTGCGTACCGGAGACCTCGCGACCGCGGAATTGGAGTTGAACCAGCTCGGCCCCCTGATGGAGACGCCCGTGGAGCGCGCGATGATATCCGGGAACCTTGCGATGTGCCGGCTTCGGCGGGGAGACGCGGATGGCGCCCGTAAGCTCGCTCGTGCGGCGGCCAGTGTGTACCGGTCCGAAGGTTCGGCTGGAACGCTTCGCCTACTACAGGTGGAGTGGATCATCGCTCAGGCATCTGGAGCTCTGCGTGAGCCCGAGGATGGACTGGTGATCGCGCGACGAGTCGCAGACGAGTTTGAGCGGATGCATTTTGACGAGCACGCGGTTCGTGCAGAGTTGACATGCATCCAGCTCATGTTGGCCTGCGATCCGGATGCAGACGTTCAAGAAGCCTGCGAACGCGTACTAGAGCTCTCTAGCCGCTGGCCAGGCCCCCGAGCCGTGTGTGCTGCCGAGGCACTGCAATACCTGCGTGATATGGCTGCCCGGCGTGCGGTCACGATTGATGATGCAATCACGGTTGAGACGTACATCGACGAATTGCGGACTGCCAAACCGGTGCGGTTCCGCCCACCGATGCCCCTCGTCGCGATGTGAAAGGCGGGAGAAGCCGAGACGCCCTGACGCGCTCGGCCACTCCCGGCAGAGGGAAGGCTACGGCCGCGGAACCTGAAGCTCGTCCTGAGGCGCAAGGTGAAGCAACTGTTTGGTAGCCCTCACGATGCGCTGAATGAAGGTACCGACCGGGCCGCGAGTTGAGTCGTCACTGGGGCTTGCGAATGCCGGCACGGCGCCGAGGGTGAGAACGACACCGAGGATACACAGGGTCTTTTTCATCGCGTCTCTCCTTGCCGGAGAGGCGCCCCACATCTGCTAGTTTCGCACGGGTCCCGACATCGCGGGAAGGACGCTGCCGCCCAGCCCCCGCGCTCCCTCACGCCCGAGGGTTCAACCCACGTGATTCACGTTCCCGGAACGTAATTTTGCGTTCCCGCTACGTGATTCACGTTCGGGGGACGCGAGTGTCCACTTTTGAATCCACTTTGTCGTCTCCAGAACACACTCGTCACCTCTCCGAGTCTAATTTACGTAGCTGGAGTGTAATTTACGTTGTCGGTGGTGTAAGCCACGTAGGCGTGAAGGCGACTTTACGTAGGTTGGAGTCTGATTTCGACCCTCGGCAGTCTGGTTTACATTCCTCGGAGTGGAAATCACGTAAGCGACGGTCCAAATCGCGTTCTCAGGTGTCCACTTTCGTGGACACCTGACCCGATTTCCCAGGGGGAACAACGTAATTCACGTTCAGCGAGTGTAATTTTACGTTCCCGGAGTGTAATTCACGTACACCAGACTGGAATTCACGTGCACTCGTACGCGACGATACACTCCCGTGAACGTAACTCAAGTTCCTCTCTACGCAATTCAGGTAGAGGGCAACGCACGCTCACACTCCCCGAACAGGACGACACGCTGCCGGCTACGTAATTCAGACTCGCTGCTACATGGCTCACGTTCAGGCGAATGCAGCGCAGGTTCCGTGAACGCAGCCCGGGTACCTATTAGTCTTTCGACCGCTTGTACCGGTCTTCGTGGTGCATCGTCAGCACAGGCTCGGCCTCTTCGGGGGTGGAACGCAGGCGCCCCGCATAGTCCTCCGACGAGGCCGGGTCGAGCTCCCAGCGATGTTCATCCCGCTCCTCTTCCTTCTCGCCCACGCGAAGTGGCTCACCCTCTTCATACGTCACGCCGGCTTCCCGGCCAATCTCGTCGACCACATCCTCATCGGGCGAAGGGGAACTGCCGCTGGCACTTTCCTCACCTGCCGCTTCTTCCCTGTCCCAAGAGCCCTTTTCAGTCATGAGCCTCTCCCTTCTCAAAGCACCGTGACGGCGTGCCCTCGGGGAATCCCCTCATGCACGATGCGTGCTGCGTCGCACGGTGGGACGGCCGGGCTCGTTACGCGGCCTCAGCAGGGGCGACGTGCATTGCGCCGCCCCTGCTGTGGTGGGGAGTCATCCGTGGATTCTCTCTCCTTAGATCGCGTTCGCCTCTGCTTCGTGCTCTCGGAAGGCGGCTTCGCCAGCGTCGGATACCTCGACCCACTTCGGGTCAGGCGAGGCATCGGCGCTGTAGTTGTCGTGCCAGTTCCACCACTTGTACGGCGGGGTCTGGGGGTACCCCTCAGGCGAGTCCTCCCAGGTCTCCTGACGGCCGAGCGGCGTGATGTCGAGGTAGCTCCAGGTGGTCCCCATCGCCTCGTCGCCGCGGCTATTGATCAAATAGGTGCGGAACACCCGCTCGCCTTTGCGGAAGAACACGTTGTGGCCGTGCCATTCATCAACGCCGAAGTCCGCGTCGAAGCTGTTGGTGATGGTGTACCAGGGTATCTCCAGGCCCATGCGCGTTTTCAGGCGGGCGATGTCCGCCTGCGGCGCGCGCGAGGCGTAGGCGAGGGTGGTGTCGCGGGCGTTCAGGTGGGCCAGGTGGGCGACCTGATCGGCACCCAGGGAGCAGCCGCGGCAGGCGTGCTCGGGCCAGCCGAACACCCCGGGCTCGAAGAAGGCGCGGTAGACGATCAACTGAGGTCGGCCCTCGAACAAATCGAGCAGGCTTACCTTGCCCTTGGGTCCGTCGAACTCATACGTCTTGTCCACAGCCAGCCAAGGCATCCGCCGGCGTTCGGCGGCCAGCGCGTCGCGAGAGCGGGTCAATGCCTTCTCCTTCGCGAGGAGCTCCTGGCGCGCAGCCTCCCACTCCTGCGGCGATACGATCGGTGGTGTGCTCATTGCGAGACGCCCTTTCCCGTGTTCCTTGTCTCTCTGTTTGCCCGTTGCCATCTCATTTCTCCTTTGTTTGAAACAGACCGAGACGATTCGCTCTGAAGAGTCTTCTGAACCTGCCAATGCATACCGCCAGAATTCCTCCGGTGGATCCGGCTCCGGCGACCATGACTGCTGTGCTTGCGATGCATGCTGGGCACATATGTCCTCCTCTCCTCTTTCTTCGGGTGCTCACGCCGCGGAGGCCGATAGCATTGCAGCGGTCAGTGCGGCGATCTGCCGTTCCGAGGCTTTCGGCGAGGACCCAAACTGCCGGCCAAAATCCACCGCGTATGGGTCAGGGAAGATGTCCTCGTGCCCGGCCTCAATGGCGTCGAGGATCGCGAATGCCACGTCACGCGGAGAGGTCTTGGGCAGCTCAAGGTCCCGAGTCATCTCGGTGTCGACGGGGCCCGGGTAGACGCCGAAGACCGCGGTTCCCTGCGACCCGAAGAGGATGCGCGGCCTGGGTCAGAGAATGGAGCGCGGCCTTCGAAGCGCTATACGTCGAAAAAAAAGGGATATTGGTCAGGCCGGCCGCGGAGCCAATGTTGACGATCGCCCCTCCGCCGTTTCTGGCCAGCGTTGGCGCCAGGCGCTGGAGCAGTTGCAGGGGCCCGAAGTAGTTCACCTCCATCTCGAGCCGGGCCTGGTCGAGCAGCGCTGAATCCGCGAAGTTTCTGGCAAGCGACACGCCGGCGTTGCTGAAGATTAGCTCGACGTCCGAAGCCGCTTCCGCGGCCGCGCGGACCTGGTCCACGTCGGTCACATCGAGCCGCAGTGGCACGAGCCTCTTGTCATGCAGGGCGCGCAGCGCCTCCGGATTGCGTGCCGTGGCATAGACCTTCCTCACGCCGCGGATCAGGAGCGCTTCCGTCAGTGCTCGCCCGATTCCGCGGTTCGCGCCCGTCACCAGGGCGACCGCTCCTTCGATTCTCTGTGTGTGCATCATTTCTTCCTTTCTTTTCTGGTTGACCGGTCCTCTACTTCGTGCAACATGAGTCCCGCTGTGAACGGAAGAACCTTAGCGCCGGGTATAGAAACGGTGAGAGTGACAAGTGTGGCGCGATTCCGATGGACTCGCTGATCACGGCCGCGGCGCGCGCACTCGCAGCGGGTGATCCCCTCGGCGCATTGAAGCGAGTCGCCCTGCGCGACGACGCGCCGGCGCAAGGCGCTCCTGCGACGTGCCGCGCGCGCGTTCGGTCCGAAAGAGGCCGTGGCCCGGGCGAGGTGCGTCGTCGCCGAGGTCGAGATCGCGCTGGCCTCGCGCGACTTGGGCTGGCCGGCGAAGGCGCTCGACGCGGCGCGGACGACCCTCGAAGAGCACGGCGACAGGGTCAACGCCGCGCATGCGCGGTATCTCGAGGTCCGGCGCCTCCTCCTGATCGGGCGCCTCGACGAAGCCGAGCACGCGCTCGCTAAGCTCGACCCCGCACCCTTCCCTCCCGCGTCGAGGACCGCTCACGAGCTGGTGGTGGCGGGGATCGCGATACGACGCCTCCGGACGAAGGTGGCGCGCGCCGCCCTCGATCGCGCCGCGCTGGCGGCGCGCCAGGCAGGTATCCCTACGCTGACGGCGGAAGTCGAAAGCGCGTACCGCGTCCTGAACATGCCCGCGGCGCGTCTGATCGCGAGTGGCGAGGAGCGACTGCTTCTGCTCGAGGAGGTCGAAGCGTTGCTGGGATCGGACGCACTCATCGTGGACGCGTGCCGGCATGTCGTGCGGGACGCACGCACGGTGGTCTCGCTCACAACGCGTCCCGTGTTGTTCGCGCTCGCCCGCACGCTGGGNNCCTGCTCCTTGCGCGGGCATTTGGAGCAACGTTCACCGATGAGTCGCACCGCGCGCGGTTGCGCGTTGAAGTCGGGCGGCTGCGCACGGAGCTACGAACGCTGGCCGGTGTGACCGCGACGAAGGGAGGGTTTGTGCTGGCGCCGCGCCGCGCACACGAGGTCGTCGTGCTGGCGCGGCCCGTTGACGAGGAGCATGGGGCGGTGCTCGCTTTCCTCGCCGACGGAGAATCGTGGTCGAGCTCGGCCCTCGCGCTTGCGCTTGGAGCGAGCCAGCGCACCGTGCAGAGGGCGCTCGACTCGCTAGCGGTGGCTGGCAAGGTGCAGTCGTTCGGTCGTGCGCGAGCTCGTCGTTGGATGACGCCGCCTGCGCTGGGGTTCACGACAACCTTGTTACTCCCGGCTCCTCTGCCGATTGACTAGAGTGGACGCATGAATCGATCAACCGCTGAGATTGTCCGCGAGTATGGACCCTTCCCTGATGCTGACAAGGTGAATGGAGTTACGTACGACGGTCAGGACGTCTGGTTTGCTGCTGGAGACAAACTAATCGCCTTCGATCCTGCGAGCGGGAAGACGCGGCGCTCGATCGATGTCGCCGCGCATGCAGGAACGGCCTTCGACGGCCAGCACCTATTTCAGCTCGCCGAGGATCGCATCCAGAAGATCGATCCGAAAAGCGGCCGAGTGCTCGCCACGATTCCTGCGCCGGGCGGCGGCGGTGACTCGGGGCTCGCATGGGCCGAAGGGACGCTCTGGGTCGGGCAGTATCGGCAGCGGAAGATCCATCAAGTCGACCCCAGCACGGGGGAGATTCTTCGCACCATTGAGTCCAACCGCTTCGTCACCGGGGTCACCTGGATCGACGGAGAGCTCTGGCACGCCACCTGGGAAGGCGACGAAAGCGATCTGCGCCGAATCGATCCTCGAACGGGAGAGGTCCTGGATAGGCTCGACATGCCGCCTGGAGTGGGAGTGTCCGGGCTCGAGTCCGATGGCGGTGATCAGTTCTTCTGCGGTGGAGGAAAGAGCGGGAAGGTGCGGACCGTCCGCCGTAGAAGTGGCGATCGTCACACACGCTGATACCGGTCTGGTGCGATGTTAGCCGCGTGGGGCCGGCATTCATCGATTCGTGCGACGAGACGCTTGCGTTGCGTCGCGTCGCCATTCTGCTCGAGCACGTTCGCCACGATGCTGGGTCGACTGACTCGTGCATCGAGGCGGCCGAGTCAGGAGTCAACGCCATCCGGCGCGTCGCCGCGGCCGGCCGCCTGATTCATCGCTCGGCAGTCGTCGAGCTCGACGAGCTCCTGGACCAAATGCAGTCGGCGGACGGGTTACCAGAATGGATTCGGGATCAAATGCCGTTGGAACCACGCTACTGCGGCGGCCGCGGCGGCTTCCAGCGTCCCCGTCTCCTCGAACAAATGCGTCGCTCCGGGGATGATCGTCAGCTCCTTCTCGCAGTCCAGGTGGCGGAAGGCCGACCGATTCATGTCGAGCACTTCGAAATCGTGACCGCCAACGATGAGCAGTGTCGGCGCGCTTACCCGGTCGAGGTGTGCGGCTAAGTCCGGCCGGCCGCCTCGGGAAACAACGGCCCTGACGACCTCGCTCCGCGCTGCGGCAGCATCGAGTGCCGCAGCTGCACCGGTACTCGCACCAAATAAGCCAATGGGCAGTGCGGGGAGTGTGTGCCCGCCGCGGGCCCAATCGATCGTTTCGACGAGGCGGTGTGTCAGCAGCGGGATGTCGAAGCGCAACGTGCCGTCACGCACGTCGAGTGGCTCCTCTTCCGCCGTGAGCAGGTCGGCCAGCACAGTGCCGATCTTCAACGAATTCAACTCGGAAGCAACGTATCGATTGCGAGGGCTGAGACGGCTGCTGCCACTGCCGTGCGCGAAGAGGACGACACCGGTGGCCGAGGGCGGTATCGTCATGTCTGCTTGGAGGACCAAGCCACCCCCGATGGGGATCTGGATGCTGGTTGTCGCTTGGTCCGTAACCGTAAACATACGACCTCCTAGTCAGCTCACTTCTGCCGGGACCGCCTCGGCACCGTGCCATTGGCTGACAATTCTGACGAGCTCTCCAGGCTCTCAGCGCGGGCCTCGATGCTCGAAGCGCGCCGAAGCCTCTCCTGGTTGCGCAGGAGGGAACGTTCCCTCGGCTCCCGCCGCTTGCGAGTATGAAAAGCGCGCACCAAGTAAGATTGCGGAGTAGACGAGTCCCTTTCCAATGATCTCGGCCATCGTTCTCGCTGCCGGCAAGGCCACGCGCTTTGGAGGGTGCAAGCAGCTCGTGCCCCTCGGCGGGAAGCCGCTGCTCGAGCACGTTCTGGAGAACGTTCGGAATTCGCACGTCGACGATGTCGTCGTCGTGCTCGGCGATCATGCTAGATAGATCCAGGAGGGGATCGCATTCGGCCGTGAGCGCGTCGTGGTCAATCCTGACTACGCCGAGGGGATGAGCACGTCGATGCAGGCCGGACTGCGGGCTCTTCCTCCCGCGACGGAAGCGGCGATGATCGTGCTGGCCGATCAGCCCTTTGTCGCATCACGCACGCTCGATCTGCTGATCGATGAGTATCGGCGCATGCGTCCGAGTGTGGTGATCCCGACCTTCAATGGCTTGCGGGGGAATCCGGTCATCGTCGACAGATCGCTGTTTGCCGAGCTGATGGGCATTCGCGGGGATGTCGGCGGCCGCGCCATCTTCGAAGATCACGCTGAGAGCATCCTGAAGGTTCCGGTCGATGATCGCGGCGTCGTTACGGATATCGACACGATGGAGGACCTGGAGCGCGCGAGCTCCGAAGGGAACGAAGGGGAGCGAAGCTCTTAAGCTCTGAAGGGGAACGAAGAGCGAAACACAGCCGTGCGCCTGCAGCTTCCGTGGACCGTCCTCACTGGTCGCCAGGACCGAGCGCGGGGCAAATCGGTAAGACTCGGACCTCGTGCCGTGAATGAGTAGGCTAGTGAAGTGTGAGACATAATGGCGGGCGTGAGGCAATGTGTAACAGCTTGAGGTCCCCTCGAAAATGAGCCGAAGCCGAGGATTTGTCTCCAGGATGGTCCGAGTGCAGCGGGAAGCGCGACGGGCGCTGGCCGCGCAGGCAAGAGCGGAAGCACGCGCGCGGCGTCTTAGCGAACGTTCTCTGTTGGCCCAGGCAAAAGAACAGAAGCGTCTCTACATTGAGTCCCGGCTAGATGAAACAGAGGACCAGAACGCCGAGCTCCGGGAGTCAGTCGCTGCTCTTGAGTCGATCCTTTCGGATGCACTTTCAACAGACTCTTTCCTTGACCTGGACACAATCAAGGAACCGCTAGAAGCCAAACCCTTTCAACCGGGGGAACTCGCGCGCGCGCTGTTCGCGCCAGAACTCGGTCAGTACCTTCCACCTCCCCCCGTCTGGTTCATGCGCCTGGTGCCTGGCACTATCGCGAAGCATGAACGCCGTAGCTCCGAGGCCCGACAACGCTTTGAGTCTGACATGATCGCGCACGCTGAGAATGAAAGATTTCGGCAACAGAAGCTCGAAGAGGCCCGCGCAGCGCATGAAGCACAGGTCGCCGAGAAACTGCGACTCGTAGAGGCGCAGCACGCTGAGGTGGAGGAACTTAAGCGAGGGTTTCAGGCTCGTACGGCAGAAGCTGTGGCAGCGTACTTCACTCTCGTCCTGGGCCGGAGCGAATACCCCGAAGGATTTCCTGGGTCTTTCGATGTAACGTACGAATCTGGGCCTAAGCTGCTCGCGGTAGCCATGGAGCTTCCGACCTTTGCCATCGTGCCGGAGGTGGGGAGTTTCAAGTACCTCAAGAGCAAGGACGAGATCACGGAGTCTCCGCGATCGGCCAAGGAGCGGCGAAGCCTTTACGGCTCAGTGATCGCGCAGACCGCTTTACGTGCACTGCGCGAAGTCTTTTCTGCCGATAAGGCGTCACAGGCAGTCGACACCGTGGCCTTTAACGGCTACGTGAACGGGATTGATAGAGCGACGGGCAAGCCCGCCAGGCCGTGCCTCGTGAGCGTCAGGGCCTCACCAGATATCCTCACGAGCTTCGACTTACGACGCGTCGATCCGGCGGCGTGTCTTCGCGCACTCCACGCCGCGCTCTCGAAGAGTCCGGAAGCGCTCACTCCGGTCGAGCCGACCTTCGAATTCAACGCTGTAAATCCCCGCTTGTGAGGCCGCAGCGACCCGACGCCGTAGAGGCCAGAAAGGAACCTTTCATGTCCATCATGCTTGCAGCTATTGGCGTCATTACGGTAGGTCTCCTTGTGGGCCTGACCCTTCTAGTGCGGAAGCTCCATCGCCTGCAGTTACAGTGCGCCGGCATCGCCAGCGCCGAGGCAGAAATCGCGCGTCTGAAGGCTGAAGCCGCGAACAACATTGCCAGCGACGGGAAGGAGACACGGGCGGCCCTCGAGCGCGAGAAGAGCGAGGCAGCGAGAGAGGTCGAGTGCCTCGGCGAGGAGACCGAGAGGCTTCGGGAGGAGAGCGCCGCTCTGACCACCGCAACAAAGAGCAGGCGTGACGCTCTCGATGTCGATTACGCGAGCGCGAAGGCCACCTATGACCGTCTCCATGAGCAAGTGACTCTGCTGGAGGAGAACCTGGAAGACATCTCCTTCAGCCTCTACAAGCCACACTTCGATTTCGACACGCCAGACGAGTACAAGGCACGCATGGAGGCAGTGCGTGAGAAGCAGAAGGCGCTGCTGAAGAGCGGCGAGGCCGCAAGATTCGCGATTGCCTGGTCGGTCGGCGGGAGCCGGCGCGAAGGCGAACGCATGCAGAAGCAGTACATGAAGCTCCTCCTGCGTGCATTCAATGGGGAGTGCGACGCCGCGGTCGCGCGGGTCTCCTGGAACAACGTCACCAAGATGGAGGAACGGATTCGCAAGTCTTTTGAGGTCGTCAACGAACTCGGCGGCGTCATGCACGTTTCGATCACTGCGCCTTACCTGGAGTTGAAAGTCCACGAGCTGCGACTCGAGTACGAGCTGACGGAAAAGAAGCATCAGATCGCCGAGGAGCAGCGCCGGATCAGGGAACAGATGCGGGACGAAGAGAAGGCGAGGCGTGAGGCCGAGCAGGCCAAGCAAGACACGCAGATGGAAGAGACCCAATTCGAACGAGCGTTGGAGAAGGCGCGGCTTGATCTAGCGAAATCACAGGGTGAAGAGCACAACAGGCTGAACGAGCGGATCTTGGAACTGCAGACGCAACTCGACGAGACTCGCACGAAGGGCCGGCGGGCGAAAGCGCTCGCGGAACTAACGAGAGCGGGATACGTTTACGTGATCTCGAACGTGGGATCGTTTGGCGAGGGCGTCTTCAAGATCGGGATGACTAGACGCTTTGACCCGATGGACCGGGTGAAGGACCTGAGCGATGCATCGGTGCCCTTCCCCTTCGACGTCCACGCGATGGTGTACTCGGAAGACGCGCCCACTTTGGAGTGGGAACTCCAACGGCACTTCGCCGATAGAAGCCTAAATCTCGTTAACAAGCGCAAAGAGTTCTTCCGGGTCTCGATCGGAGAGCTCCAGAACTTGGCTGAGGAGAAGGGGCTGAAGATCTACTTCACCAAGCTGGCAGAGGCTCGCGAGTACCGAGAGTCCCTGACGATGCGGGCTCCTCCGACGGCATCGGAGGTGTCGAAGCCAGGGTCTAGCTTCCCAGACCGGCTACCTATCGCGGTCGCGACCGAGGGAGGCATCGGCCCGACGCCTGCGGCTACGGCAGTCCAGCCGGCAGAGTCCTAACCCGGCGTAGCCGGAACCAAACAGGCTGGCCTCGGCGGGAGTAGACTTCGCGAGTCCATCGACAAACACGAAAGGCGGCCGTCCCAGGATCA